>Ga0070734_10000444_pt1 | contig 88120 bp, 77 predicted proteins | sample Coa_R1_8_FD_66444 | JGI IMG/M metagenome (GOLD analysis project Ga0070734, IMG submission 66444) | Surface soil microbial communities from Centralia Pennsylvania, which are recovering from an underground coalmine fire - Coalmine... | ecosystem: Environmental > Terrestrial > Soil > Unclassified ...
ACCGCAGCGCATTCTTCAACTTCATGACCCATGTGCAGAGCCTTCTTTCGTGATAGCTTTCTTTGACCAGTAGTCAGGAGACAGCGATCCGATGCGGCTTCCCCCGGCCTTCCGTTCGGTTTCAGTCATCTGCACATTGACGGTCGTTTGCGGCTGTTCCGTGCTCGCCGCGCAATCTTCTAGCTCCCCTCCCGCTGCCCAAGCGCAGTCGTCGCTCGACGCCGATGCACCCGGCGCCTATCCAAAAGAGCCTTATGTTTTTGAACTCATCGAAAAGACGGTCCGCTTTGAAGCCGATGGTGTGGGCCAGCGGGACCTCACGTTTCGCATTCGCATTCAGTCGGAGTCGGCAGTTCGAGAATACGGCCTGATTGTCTATCCCTTTGCGTCCCGGTTCGAGAATCTCGAAGTTGACTACGTGCGCGTCCACAAGCCCGACGGGACGGTACTCGAAACTCCCGCTTCCGACGTCCAGGAACTCGAATCCGCCGTCAGCCGGGCCGCTCCGATGTACACCGACGAACACGAGAAGCACATCGCCGTAAAGTCCCTCGCAGTTGGCGACATTCTCGAAGCTCACCTGCGCTGGATAATTCATGAGCCATTTGCGCCGGGTCACTTCTGGTATGACCATCAGTTCTATCGCGCCGGCGTTTGTCTGCGGGAGCTGCTGACGATCGACGTTCCGAAAAATATCGCCGTCAAATTGCGTAGCGCCAACAACATCACGCCAACGGTCCGCGAAGACGGCGAGCGTCGCATCTATGCCTTCCAACGTTCAAATCTCAGCAAGCAACCCGAATCAAAAATTCCCGAATGGGACCGCAACGCGCACGGTGCGCCACCTCCGGAAGTTCAACTGTCGTCATTCTCCTCCTGGGATGAGGTAGGGAAGTGGTTTGGCGGCCTCGACGAGCCAAAAGTTCAGGTGACTCCTGAAATCCAGGCGAAGGCCGAGGAACTGACAAAAGGCAAAGCCACTCAAGACGAGAAAGTGCGGTCTCTCTACGAATTCGTTTCTACGCGATTTCGCTACATCGGAATCGATCTCGGCCATAGCCGTTATACTCCGCATGCGGCGCCGGAAGTCCTGCAGAATCGCTACGGTGATTGCAAGGATAAACAAGTTCTCTTGGCGGCACTTCTCCGGGCAGTCGGCATCCGGTCTTATCCCGCGCTCATCAGTTCAAGTTTCGCCGTCGATCCGGCATTTCCAACCATGAGTCTCTTTGACCACGTCATTACTGCAGTTCCCCACGGCGACACGGTCCAATTTCTTGACGCTACTCCTGAGGTGGCTCCATTCGGCTTTCTCACTATCAATCTTCGCGACCGCAAGTCCTTGGTCATACCCGATCGTGAATCGCCACAATTGCTCAGCACACCGAAGGACCCGCCTTTGCCTTCGTACGAACTTTTTCGCTCGGAGGCCTCCCTCAGCGCCGACGGCACACTCGACGCCAAAATGCACCTTGAGTATCGTGGCGATGCGGAGTTGGCCTTGCGCTTGGCCTACCACGCTATCCCGCAAAACCGCTGGGACAAATTCACACAGGATTTCGCGAGCAGCCTGGGCTTTGGCGGTAATGTCAGCGATGTTGTGATCGGTCAGCCGGATGATACCGGCAAGCCCTTTGTCATCGAATTCTCCTATCGCCGCACGAACTATCCATATTGGAAGGATCGGCGCGTTACTTTGCCCATGCCCCCGTTCTTTCTCCACTCTCTCACCGAAGAGCAAAAGCAATCCGCGAATCCGCTGCCGCTCGGAACCCTCGCGAACCTTACTTACGAAATCGTCTTGAAGTTCCCCGATGGTTATAAGCTATTCATGCCCGTCAAAACCTTCGAGCAGAAGAAAGATTTCGCCGAATTTTCAGGAACCTACGCTCTCGATAAAGATACCGTTCGCGGAACCTTCCGCTTGAAGACCTTGCTTCGCGACGTGCCCGCCACCGAGCGCTTGGCTTTCAGCGCTTTCTCGGATGCGATCGGCGATGCGATGAGACGCTATGTGTTTGTCGCGCAGCCGGGCAATAAGGACGCCGTCGCCGGCGTGGTCGCCAGCAATCCGGGCTCAATTGCTGTGCCGAAAGAGGTCACCATACTCTCCCCTTCCGCCAGTTCCTCCCCGACCGCGACGATTTCTCCGGAGGAACAGGCAAGGCTGAATTCTGCACAGACGCTCTTGGATGCTGCCCTGCGCGCCGAGAAAAAAAACGACTATTCGACCGCCGCTCAGATCCTCGAACAGGTTGTCGCGAAGGACCCGAAACGCCAATTTGCGTGGACCTCTCTCGGCTATTGCTACAACAACTTGCAGCAATACGCCAAGGCGGAGGCCGCCCTTCGAAAAGCGATCGAATTAAATCCTGCAGACAAGTTCGCTTACAACAGTCTCGGCAATGCCTTGCTCGGCCAGAGAAAATATGAAGAGTCCATTCCCCAATTTCAAAAACAAATCGAAATGGTTCCCGATGACAAGTGGGCACACACAAATCTCGGCCGCGCCTATATGCTCACAAAGAACTTCGGCAAAGCCGCAGACGAATTGGAACGGGCTGTCAAGCTGACGCCCGACGATCCCGCCATCCATTTTGCCCTCGGCCGTTCCTATCTGCATTCCGATCGGCGGGACAAAGGCCTGCTTGAACTGCAGAAGTCGGTCGATTTGGAACCAATTCCGGCTCGCTGGAACGTCGCCGCGTTCGAATTGGCCCAGGACAAAGTGGCCTTGGATAAGGCGGAACGCTATGCAGACTCGGCAATCGAGTCCACTAGTGGCAGACTGCGTGACCTTTCTCTTGAGTCTCTCTCGAACGAAGACGCACTCTTGCCTGCCGCACTCGCCGGCTATTGGGACACCCTCGGCTGCGTTAAGCTTCAGCAGGGTGACCTGCCTTCAGCGGAAAAATTCATTCTCAGTGCATGGCAGCTCCGCACCATCGGAGAGATAGGCGATCATCTTGGTCAGGTCATCGAAAAGTCCGGACGCAAGCAGGAGGCGATTGACACTTATGCCCTCGCGCTCGCGGCCAACCTTCCTAATCCCGACACAGAGCCTCGGCTTAGTCGTCTGGTTGAGAGGAATGTTGATGTCAAGACTTTGATCGAAACAGCTCGAGCTAAGCTCGTGAAATTACAAACCATTTCGCTCAAGAATTCGCGCAATTTGGATGGCGAAGCGGAGTTCTGGCTTCTCGTCGAGCACGGTCCGAAAGTAACTGCTTCTAAATTCATTTCCGGAGACGACGCCCTCCGCGCGATCGCAGAAGAACTGAAGACTCTCGTCCCGGATTTCACGTTTCCCGACGCCAGTGATATTAAGATCCCGCGGAGGGCGAAGGTCAATTGCTCCCGATTGTCCGGCAATTGCAACGTCCGGCTTGTTTCTTCCGAAGCGGTCAGAGCGGCCAATTGATCGCAGGAACGGCAATCTCGCCGCGAGGGCACGGCCTCATCCGTGCCGAAGACAACCCTAAATCCGAGGGGTTTTCGCCCTTTTAGCCCCGGATGGCTTGGGATCTTTGGCCGGCACCCTTTGTCAGGCGAGGTTTAGTCGTAGTATTCCTGGCCGAGATGTGTGATCAACTCCGCTCCCATCATCCACCGCAGCGTATTCTTCAACTTCATCGATTGAATGAAGAGGTCATGCTCCGGGTACAATCCTTCGGGAGTCATCGGAGATTTGAAGTAAAAGCTTAGCCATTCCTGAATTCCTCGGAATCCCGCCCGCTGCGCCAGGTCCATGAACATCACGAGATCGAGAACGATCGGCGCCGCCAAAATCGAATCGCGGCACAGGAAATCGACCTTGATCTGCATCGGATAACGCAGCCATCCGAAAATGTCGATGTTGTCCCAGCCTTCTTTGTTGTCGCCGCGCGGCGGGTAATAGTTGATCCGGACCTTGTGATACATCTTGCTGTAAAGTTCCGGATAAAGCTGCGGCTGCAGAATGTATTCGAGCGCGCCCAGCTTCGATTCTTCTTTCGTCTTGAATGACCCCGGATCATCCAGCACTTCGCCGTCGCGATTCCCCAGAATGTTTGTCGAATACCAGCCGTCAAGCCCCAGCATGCGCGCTTTGAACGCCGGCGCCAGCACTGTCTTCATCAAAGTCTGGCCCGTCTTGAAATCCTTGCCGCAGATCGCCACGTTGTGGTCCTGCGCCAGTTTCTGAATCGCGGGAATATCCACCGTCAGGTTAGGCGCGCCATTCGCGAAGGGAACTCCGCTCGTGATGCAAGCCCACGCATACAGCATCGACGGAGCAATCGCCGGATCGTTCTTCTTCATCCCCTCCACAAATTTTTCCGGCGTCGAGTGCACTTCCTCTGGCTTGATAAACACTTCCGTCGAAGCGCACCAGCACGTTACCAGCCGCGATACTTTCTTCGTCTTTCGGAAATTCTCGATATCGTCTTTCAGTTGCAGCGCCAGTTCGTATTTGTTCTTTGCCTTCTTGACGTACGTCCCGTCGAGTCGCTTCACGTATTCGCGGTCGAACGCCGCCTTCATCGGCTTGATGCCTTTCAAAAACGGCTTCACCTTCGCCAAATCCTCGGGGGTCAACACACCTGCATGCGCCGCCGCTTCGTACGCGTCATCCTTGAAAAGATCCCAGCTGCCGAAAACCAGGTCGTTCAAATCCGCCAGCGGCACGAATTTCTTGATCAGCGGCGATTTTCCATCCGTCCGCTTTCCCAATCGAATCGTGCCAAGCTGTGTCAGTGACCCTATCGGCTGCGCTTTTCCCTTGCGGACCAATTCCACGCCCGCCATGAACGTCGTGCTTACGGCGCCCATTCCCGGCAGCAGCACTCCCAGTTTTCCCTTGGCAGGCGCGATTTTTCCAGGCTTTTCCATTCTGCTCCCTCAAGCAGCGGCCGCGGCGCGACCGTTGAATTTAGATTTACGGATTAGTGCTAACGGGCACGGCGCCCGAAAATTGTCCCCAAGCAAACAAGCAGTATCGCGCAAAGCCAAGCGCTCTTGCAAATGCGAAGCTCCGTTGCCTAAGCGTCCAACGGACGCAAAACAATTTTTTTCGGAATTGAGTGAAAATAAACGAGAGAAAATCAGGACGCGTCTAGTCGTGTCTGCCCTACGACCGGCGCTTCTGCGACGTGAGAATCGAACTTGCCAAAGTGAATGCCACCAGGCATGCAATCGCAAACGCCAGCACGAAAACGATCAAGAGAACCTCCACCAAACACCCATTTAGCGTGCAAGTGGCTGGCCAGAACGCCCGTCGCTAAACCCTTTATTTTCAATGCGTAAAGTACTAGAACCGCCGGACTTTTCCTTCCCTGGTGTGCAGTTCCTTCCACACTGTTGCCCTGAATCGTCCTCTGAACAGAAAGAAAAAGCCCCGGAAAGGGATCGCCTCTCCGGGGCCCCAAATCCAGCCTCAATCTGAGTTTACGTGTGGCTCAACCGAATCGATCCGTCGCCCGTATGAATCGTCACCGGCTGCCCGCCGCCATTCATCTTCCCGTGTATTTGCGAGTTGCTGAATTGGCCTTCCACCGTCACGGGAATACCGAGGCTGATGCGCCCATCGTTCGTGCTTGCGTCGATGTTCGCGTTCATGTCCGCTGGAAGCGTCAAGTCCACGCTGCCATCGCCGGTGTGAATGCTCCACGCACTCACGACTTTCGAACCCGGTTCCGCATGCGCGTTAATGCTGCCGTCGCCGGTCTTCACGTTCAACGTGTCGAAGCGCCCATCGAGCGTAATGTGCCCGTCGCCCGAGTCCGCTTCAATCTTGCCATCCAAATCACGGCCCTCAATGCTGCCATCGCCCGTCCGCAGCCGTATCTGGCCTTTTGCCCCTTCCACTCGGATGTGGCCGTCGCCCGTGTGAATATCCAGATTCCCCATAATCGCTTGCGCTTCCACCGAGCCGTCGCCGCTATCCACGCTCAGATCCGCATCCTTCGGCATTCGAACTTCCAGCCTCAGCCCGCGATTCACGTGAATCCCGAAGCCCCAATTCCAATGATTCGCCTCCCGCGCGCTCAATTCCACGCGGTCGCCGTCCTGCCGCGATTCAATCTTCAAATTCTTGTCCAGCGTGTACCCGTTGTAGATCACTCGCAATTCAACCTGCTTGCTATCGCCGGTCGTCACGCGCACGCTGCCGTCGTTCGTATCCAGATGCACGTTCGCTCGCCCCGACACCGTATAGTTCTTCGTCCACTCTTCCGCGCGAGCCGCCGGAGCGCACACGACCGCGCCCAGCACCGCCGCCGCAAAGAAGGGAACTGCCACCCGGCCCAAAGTCAGTGAAGGAATCTTCATCGGTTTATCCCTCGTCGAAGGCCCCAAATTACCCATAATTCGCCCTCGTCTGTAGATAGGTACGAGCGCCCGTCTCAGAATGTTCCTCAATGTAGGCACATTCTGGCGCCCAAGCCCGCGCACTAGCCTATTTGCCCTTGGCGGCCTGCTTCTTCCGGTTTGCCCCCGGCTTCGGCCGCAGCGCCTCCAGGAACTCGTTGATAGGCAAGGTGTTAATGACGTCCCCCTTCGTTAGCCAGGCCCTCCGCGCCGTCGTCACCCCATACCGCACAAAGCGCAAATTCGCCGCCGTGTGCGAGTCCGTCGAGATGACCACCTTTACGCCCCGTTCTTTGCACATCCTTAAATGCACGTCCTTCAAATCCAGCCGGTCCGGGTACGAATTGCACTCCATCGCCACGCCATGTTTCGCGCAGGCATCTAGAATCTTCTCCATGTCGTAGTCAATCGCATCTCGCCGCAACAGCAGCCGCCCCGTCGGGTGCGCAATAATCTGCGTGTACGGATTCTCAATCGCCGCCAGCATCCGCTCCGTCATCTCCGCGCGGTCCAGATTGAAGTACGAGTGAATCGAACACACCACCACATCCAGTTGCGCCAGAATTTCGTTCGAATAGTCCAGCGACCCGTCCTTCATGATGTCGACTTCCGATCCCGCCAGCACACGAATTCCCAGCTTTTTTTCGTTCGCCGCATGCAGCTTTTTGATGTGCGCTTCCATGCGCTTCTCATCGAGTCCGTTCGCCACCGTCACCGCTTTCGAATGGTCCGTAATCGCAATGTATTCGTGCCCTAACTCCCGCGCCGCCTCCGCCATCTCTTCAATGGAATTCTTTCCATCGCTCGCCGTCGAATGCATCTGCAAATCGCCTTTGATGTCTTTCAATTCAATCAATTTCGGCAAAGTATGTTTTTCCGCTGCGGCAATTTCGCCCGTATTTTCGCGCAGCTCCGGCGGAATAAAATCCAGCTTCAACTTTCCATAAATCTCTTCTTCCGTCCGCCCCGCTACGCGCTTTTCGCCCTTCAACGTCGCCAGCGCGTATTCATTCAACGTCAAGCCCATGTCGTTCGCGCGCCCGCGCAACGCCACGTTGTGCTCCTTCGAACCGGTAAAATAAAGCAGCGCAGCGCCAAAATTTTCCTTTTCCAGCAGCCGCACATCCACCTGCAGCCCGTTTTCCAGCGTGAAGCTCACTTTGTTTTCGCCGTGCGCCAGCGTCTGATCAATTCCCGGATACTTCAAAATATGTTCTGCCAGCGCATCCACCTGTTTCTGCGCCGTGTGGCCATCCGCCAGCGTCACCAGCAAATCCAGATCGCCCACCGTTTCTTTTCCGCGTCGCAACGATCCCGCCGGCGTCACGCTCTCCACCGCTTTTCCCGCCTTCTCGATGTGCGCAATAATCTTCTCCGCCGCTTCTTCCGCCGTATTCAAGTGGAATCGTCCGCTCGATTTCTTGAACACCTCCACCGCTTTCAAAATATTTTGTTCGCTCTTTTCGCCGAATCCTTCGAGCGACCGCAGCTTTCCTTCTTTCGCGATTTTCTCGACGTCCGCAACCGTTCCCGCTTTGAATTTCTTCCAGAGCAACGCCACTTTTTTCGGCCCGAGCGATTGCAGTTCCAGCACGTCCAGAATCGTCTCCGGATATTTTTTCAGCAATTTCTTCCGCAAAGCGTAATCGCCCGTCGAAACAATTTCGTCGAGGTGCTCCACCATCCGGTCGCCGATTCCCGGCAGTTCCTTCAATTTTTCGGGCGTTTTCACAAGTTGTTCGATCGATTCGGGCAGGGAATCGATCAACTCCGCCGCCTTCTCGTAACTCCGGTAGCGCCCTATAATCGCTCCGTCAATTTCGAGCAAATGTGCCGTCTGCCTCAGGATTCTTGCTATTTGTTTGTTGTCCATGCGCCGATTATAGGAGGGATTTCCTCGCCCACAAATAAAAATGGCCGGAAGGGGGGCGCTCCCTTCCGGCCGTATGATTGCAAACTGCTACTCACCCTGCTTTTTGTACGTTTGACGCTTGTGGTCCCTTGGGTCCCTGCACAATCTCGAATTCGACCGGGTCGCCTTCCTGCAGCGTCCGGTAACCGTCTCCTACTATGGCCGAGTAATGGACGAATACGTCCGGTCCATCCTCTCTTCCAATGAAGCCGTAGCCCTTCGAGTTGTTAAACCATTTTACGGTTCCCTGCACCTCGATCTTCCTCCTGACGGTAGATTCATTTGTTTCACGGACACCATGCGGAATACCCCGAACAGACCGCGAAAGTGAGTGCAACGCGCGGAGTGTACCAGAATGAGACAACGAGTCAATAGAACTTGACCCAATCCTTATAAATATTCAGCAAGGTTTATAAACCGCTAAATCGATTCAATTACGGCTTTTTCGCTTGTCGCGGTTTTTGCCTTTTCTTAGACGTGCCCGGACGCGAAAGGAATCGAAAATAATAAAGCAGTCCCGCAACCGATTTCGCGTCCCGCAATTTTCCGCGCTTGATCATGTTTTCCAATTCGAATGCTGTATAAATCTTCGACACAATCTTTTCATCGTCCTCGGGCGACGCCTGCCCCGCGACGCAATCCGACGCCAGCAGCAAGATCATTCGCTCCTCCAGAAATCCCGGCGTCGGAAATACATCCAGAAACACTTTCAATTTTTTCGCCCGGTATCCCGTCTCTTCCGCCAGTTCTCGCGCTCCTGCCTGTGCCGGCGTCTCGCCCGGTTCCATTCGTCCCGCCACCAGTTCCCACAAAAATTGCCTCGTCGCATGCCGGTATTGCTCGATCATCACGATTCTTGCGTCCGGCAACACGGGCAGCACCACAACCGATCCCGGATGCGTAATCACCTCGCGCTTGGTCCGCAGTCCTGTCGGCTCAATCAACTCGTCCCGCCGCAGCCCAAACACCGGCCCTTCATAAAGCATCTCGCTGCTCAACACCTGCGCCGTCGTCTGCCTCACAGCGCCTTTTTTGTTCGCCATCGGTTCCCCTCGAAGTTTCGCTCCCGCAGTGTAATCGAACTCACCGTTTTTTCCACGATGCGCCTTCCTTCAGCCGTCTTTTCTTTCTTTCTTTGTTCCTTTCTTTCTTCCTTCCTGTCTTTCCTTCTTCTCTCTCTCTTCTCTTTCTGTTTCTTACTTCTTTCTTCTCTGTGACCTCCGTGCTCTTCCCTCTGTGGCCTCTGTGTTAATTCTTCTCTTCCTCTCCCTCTTTCCCTCTTTCTCTCCTCTTTCTTTCTTTCTTTCTTTCCTCTTCCTCTCTGTGATCTCTGTGACTCTGTGGCAATCCCTCTTTGTCTTTCCTTGCCCTTCCAACGCGCCTATACTGATTTCAGCTTTCCATGTCCATCAATACCCTCATCGTCGACGACGAGAAGCCCGCCCGGGACGAACTCGCCTTTCTCCTCAAAGGCTTTCCCGAAATAAATCTCGTCGGCCAGGGCAAAAACGGCCTCGAAGCCGTCAATCTCATCAAGGAACATTCGCCCGATCTCGTTTTCCTCGACGTCCAAATGCCCGGCCTCGACGGCTTCGGCGTCCTCAAAAAACTCGTCGAACGCAAAGCCCGCGTTCCCCACGTCGTTTTCGCCACCGCATTCGATCACTACGCCGTCCAGGCATTTGACGTAAACGCCGTCGACTACGTCCTAAAACCGTTCGACAAATCGCGCATCGCCAAAGCCATCGCCCGCGCGCGCCGTGAAATGGAAGCGGACACCAGTCCCGCCGAGCGCCTCGAAAAACTCGTCAGCCAGCTCGCCGCGCCAAAGCCGGTGGCCCCTTCTGCGCCATCCAAGCTGCTCATCAAATCCCAGCAGCGCCTCCTGCTTGTCGACGCCGAAGACCTTGTCTTCGCCACCATTACCGATGGGCTCATCTCCGTCTGCGCGCGCGAAACCGATGGCACCTCCAACTACCGCACGCTCGAAGAGATGCACGCCGCCCTCGACGCCGAAATCTTCTGGCGCCCCCATCGCTCTTTCCTCGTCAACATTCATCACATCAAGGAAGTCGTCCCCTGGTTCAAATCCAGCTACATGCTCAAAATGAACGACAAAAAACAAACCGAAATCCCCGTCTCCCGCCAGCAAACCAAACGCCTCCGCGAACTCTTCAAGCTGTAGCGTTCGCGGGCTTGCCCAGCTCAACCCATGTTAAACTTCGCGATAATGGACTTCGAGCACAACCACGAAACTGATTTGAACCCGCCTTCGGCGTGGCGTGTCCTTTGTCAGATGTTAGGTGTTTACGCGAATGTGCTCTTGGCCCTCGTCGGGATCGCGGCCATCGCGGACCAAATCATCCCGGGGCGCACAGTGCGCACCGATTTGCTCGTAGGTGGCGTTGCCTTCCTTTGGGCATTCCTGATGCGCCGGTTAGGCGTGATTTCTAAACCGAGGCGCCCAAAGGATGGAGCGCGCGCGGTGCTTTTTGCTTTCTACTTTGTTTGCTATGCATCGCTTCCGCTATTAGTTGACTGGTGGACACGTGCGCCTAACGAGCACCAGGCCAACCGCATCGTAGGCTCTCTTTTCACAGCAGTCCTTGTCGCGGGTTTCATGTCGTTAAGCGAAAAGGGTGCCTGGCTTAAACCTTCTGGCGAACCGCCAGCAAACCAAACGCCTCCGCGAACTGCTTAAGCCGTGACCGCATTGAGCCTACTTGTGCCGTTTTACAGCATCCGCATTAACGATCGGTGGCGGATTTGCTTCATCTGGGGTGATGGGCACGCTTCCGCCGTCGAGATTGTGGATTATCACTAGGAGATTGTTATGGCGAAAAAGCTGAAGCCGGTGCACCCAGAAGAAATTCTGCGCGAGGAATTCATGCAGCCGCTGGGACTGAGCATGAACAAGCTAGCGTTGGCATTGCGAGTACCGGTGACGCGAATTGCCGACATTGTGGCCGAACGCCGCGGAATTACCGCGGATACAGCGCTAAGACTCGCTCGCTATTTCAACAATGCACCTGTTTTCTGGATGAATTTACGGACACGCTACGATTTGGAGATGGCGGAAGATGAATTGGCCGCCACTGTGAAGCGCGACGTGCGCCCGCTGGAGGTGGCTAGCCAGTAGGAGAGTCTCGCTTTTTTTTCTACCAATCGACTGCTTAAATGAATCCTTGACAACTGTGGGTATTGGATTATCCTGCATGTAGGCGAAAGTGCATCCGCACTCTTCGCCTTTTTTCTTTTCTGGCCGCTTTGCCCGGATTCAGCAACTCTCCACGTAACGGACCGCCGAAAAAACACCAAAACGTGTCATTCCGAAGCCGCCGGCTTTTGCGACTTCGGAATCTGCTTTTTCTGCACGTCCGCGAAAAACTGTTTTCTCCGGCCATCGCGCCAGACCCAAATCTCACTCTAGGAACTCAAAAATGAAAACGCAAAAACCCAACGCAGAATTGGTGTGGAAACAACTGGAGGATTTAGCCGTGCCGAGACTGCGGCTGTCGGTGGTGGACCGAGCGGCATACGCTCATCTGCTGCGGCACAGTCGATTGGAAGCGAAACGGCATCTGCGGTTTTCGATCACGTGGTTGGGCCGAGGCATCCGCATGTCCGGCGGGGCAACGCGGATGGCGATTCGCCGACTGGTGTCGAGCGGGACGGTGCGGCTACTGGAGCGGAGCAAGGAGGGCCACACGGTCGAAGTGCGGCTACCCGATGAAATTGGCGCATTACGCAAGGCTGCAAGACTATCGCAGGAAAAGGCTGCCAAGCTGGACCTTGAGAAAGCAGACTTTCTGGGAACACGAATACTACGCAAAGCGATTCACGCGCGGGACGGCGGCATATGTTTTTACTGCCTGAAAAGATTGAACGACCGAATGCGGGCGCTGGACCATGTTCTGGCGCAGAGCCGCGGCGGAGGCAATTCGTATCGAAATCTTGTTTCCTGCTGCCTCGAATGTAATTCAGCGAAAGGAGAGAAGTCAGCCGGGGATCTGCTAAGGAGTCTATATCGCGAGAGGCGGTTGACGGCGGCGGATGTCGCCGTGCGCCTTCGCGCCCTCAAAGCCCTTGCCGCCGGCAAACTCCGCCCGGTTCTGCCGGTTGCGAACTAGCAACCACTCGTCAGCGCTGCTAGATGATTATTTTCCCTAGGAGGTCTGTGGAATTGCGGCTAGCATTTCTAGCGGGGCACTTGCCCAATGCGCCGATTACGCGCCAAATCTCGAAAGCAGAGAAAACACCGCGCGCCGAACGCCGGCAAACGGAGGTCACTCGCCGAACTTAAGCGCAACATCAAGCGCGCTCAGAAGCTCGTCCGCAAATACATCAAGCCCGGCGTTTCCCTCGTGGACGAACTGATTGCCGAGCGCCGCGAAGCCGCTCGTCATGAGTAGAACTGTACTGGACGCCCCAGCCTCGCTCGGCGCTCTACAAAGCGAACTGACTCACAACACCGTCCGGCTTCGGTAGCGTAGCCACTCTTGGCTGCGAAGGGTCGCGCCTCCACCGCGGACAGGCCACGCAGGCAAGAGTGCCTGTGCTACCCGCCTGTGTTAGCATCGTTCGTACACTTCGTACAACGGACTGATGGATTTTTCTCTTAAAGACCACCAAAAACTGATTCGCGACACCGTCCGGCAATTCATGGAGACGGAAGTTCGGCCACTCGTCAAAGAGTTGGAGCGCGAAGAGAAATTTCCCCTTGAAATCATTCAAAAACTCGGCGAAATGGGCTGCTGCGGCATGCTTGTGCCGGAAGAGTGGGGAGGCCCGGGTCTCGACACGGTTTCCTATGTGCTGATGCTCGAAGAAGTCGCGCGCGTTTACACCGCGATGTCCACCGCGCTCGGCGTAACGAATTCGGCGGTACAGGTTCCGCTCGCAGAGTTCGGCACGGAGCAGCAAAAACAAAAATATTTAAAACGACTGGCCACTGGAGAAATTCTCGGCTCCTTCTGCCTGACTGAAGCCGCAGCCGGCTCCGACGCCGCCGGAATTCAAACCACAGCCGTTCGCGTTTTGGATTCCAATGTAGCGCCGCCCTTTAGGGCGGCATCTTCCGGCGTCAGCCCCGCCACGGACCAACCAGAGAATGCCGGGCTAAAGCGCGGCGCTACATCTACTTCTTATCGCCTCAACGGCGCAAAAACCTGGGTCACGAACGGCAGCCATGCAGGCGTCTATATTGTGTTCGCAAAAACCGATCCCGCCGCGGTCGCCAGTAAGAAAGACATCACCGCGTTCCTCGTCGAGCCGTCGTTCAAGGGATTCAAGATCGGCCGTCACGAAGACAAAATGGGCCAACGCTCCTCGCCATCTGTCGAAATTCTTTTGAACGATTGCGAAGTGCCTGCGGAAAATCGCCTCGGCGAAGAGGGCCAGGGATTGAAGATTGCCTTGAGCGCGCTCGATGGCGGACGTATCGGCATCGCGGCGCAAGCCGTCGGACTCGCGCAAGGCGCGCTCGATGATTCGATCAAATACGCGAAGCAGCGCAAAGCGTTTGGAAAATCCATCGGCGAATTTCAAGCGATTCAGTGGATGCTCGCGGATATGCAAACGGAGATCGAAGCCGCGCGCGGATTGGTTTACTATGCGGCATGGCTGAAGGATTCCGGCAAGTCGATGGGGAGCGCCGCGTCGAAGGCAAAGCTGTACGCCAGCGAAATGGCCAATCGCGTCGCCTACAAAGCCGTGCAGATTCACGGCAGTCTCGGCTATTCGCGCGAAACCGACGTCGAGCGCATGTACCGCGACGCCCGCGTCATCACGATTTACGAAGGCACCAGCGAAGTCCAGCGCATGATCATCGCGCGGGATTTGCTCCGGTAGCGCAGCCACTCTTGGCTGCGCGGTTTAAGCCTCATCGAGGCCGCCGCCATCGAGCAAGTTTTAGGTTGTAAGTTTTAAGTGATAAGTTTCAAAGAACAAGACGGAACGGAGTCGACGCGGCGAGAGGAATCGTCCACCGCAATCGGCCATTTTTTAGAGCAGGCCGCACTTCTCCTTCTTTTTGTTTTTGCTTAAAACTTATAACCTAAAACTTAAAACTCGACGCAACTAGGACATAAGAATCTTGGCAACCAACAAAAAACGCGTCGTAAGCGGCATGCGGCCGACGGGCAAACTGCACATTGGCCATTACTTTGGCGCGCTGCAAAATTGGGTGCGCCTGCAAAACGACCCCGAGTACGACTGCTTCTACTTCATCGCCGACTGGCACGCGCTGACGAGCGACTACGCCGACACGTCCGCCGTCGCGCAAAACACCATCGAAATCGTCACGGATTACTTGGCCGCGGGCCTTGATCCGAAAAAATGCGTCATCTTCCAGCAATCGCTGATTCCCGAACACGCCGAATTGCATTTGCTGCTCTCTATGGTCACGCCGCTCAGTTGGCTCGAACGCGTTCCCACCTACAAAGAAGCCTTCGAAAACGTGAAGGACAAAGATCTTCACACGTATGGCTTCCTCGGCTACCCCTGCCTGCAAACCGCCGACATCGTCATCTACTCGCAGGAAGGCACTCCGCTCTTCGTCCCGGTCGGCGAAGACCAGGTCTCCCACGTCGAACTCTCCCGCGAAATTGTGCGGCGATTTGACGGAATCTATCGCGCAGTTTTTAACGAGGCGTATATCGCCGAACTCGTTAGTCAAACAGGTGGCTTGGTATTACCAATCAAGGTTAGACCCGAGCGCGCCGCAAGTTTCAATTGGGATTCCGCGACACCGATTGAGCGTCAAGAGTTCTTAGAAACGGGATTACGTGAACAGATCATGGCGGACGGTCGGGAGAATTACTTGGAACGAATTCCTCCCGAATACAAGAAACTCTTTGATACGGCAGAAGTTTTAACCGAGCCGCAGGTGATGCTGACGAAAACCCCCCGCATCCCCGGCCTCGACGGCCGCAAGATGTCCAAGAGTTACGGCAACGCAATAACGCTGAGCGAATCCGACGACGACATTCGCAAAAAAACGAAAGTGATGGTGACGGACCCGGCGCGGAAGCGGCGGACCGATCCAGGAAATCCGGACGTGTGTCCCGTCTACGATTGGCATAAACTGTTCTCGTCCCCCTCGACTCTGGAATGGGCGGCGAAGGGTTGCCGCACTGCCGGAATCGGGTGTATCGAGTGCAAGGCGAAAATGGCCGACCACTTGATCGAATGGATTGCTCCCGTGCGCGAACGCCGCCTTGAATACGAAAAGCATCCGAAGCGCGTGCTCGAAGTCATCGACGAAGGCTCGAAACGCGCCCGCGTCGAAGCGCAAAAAACGATCGGCCGAGTCCGCGAAGCAGTGTTCGGATGGGAAAAGAAGCGCACAGAGATTTCGGGTTCTTGAGCCGTTTTTGGACTTTACTGACGACTGAAAACTGAGGACTGAAAACTTTTTCAATGGCGACGCCGTACAAAATTCAGATTCCGATCTACGAAGGACCTCTCGACCTTCTCCTCGATTTGATTAAACAGGAGAAGATGAGCATCCATGACATTCAAATCTCTTTAATTACGCGCCAGTACCTCGATTACCTGCACAAACTCGAAACGCTGAATGTGGATGTTTCGTCGGAATTTATTTATATGGCGGCGACGTTGATTTACGTCAAAAGCAAAATGTTGTTGCCGCCGGATCCGCTTGCGTTGGCCGAAGGCGAAACGGAAGATCCGCGCGAAGAATTGGTGCAGCGCTTGATCGAGCACGAAAAATTCAAGAATGCGGCGCAGCTTTTGTACCAGAGACAACAGATTGAAGAAAACGTCTGGTCGAAACCCGACAAATCGCTTTACAACGATGAAGGCACGGAAGGCGAACTGGTGGTTTCGCTCGTAGATTTGGTGAAGGTTTTTCAGCAAGTGCTCGAGCGGCGCAAAGAAGTGGCGCGGATCGAGCTGAAGCATGAACTTTTTACCGTGGCGCAGATGATTGCGCAGTTGCGGACGCAGATTCTTGCGAGCGAAGATTCGAGCGTAAACCTGATTCAGTTTTTCGAGGCGTGCCCTTCGCGCCACGCAATGATTGTGGCGTTTCTCGCCGTGCTCGAAATGGTAAAGCTGCAAGCGGTGGGACTCGCGCAAGAAAAACAGTTTGGCGATATTTTTCTGAAGAAGGCGAAATCGTTCGATACGGTTTTCGATGAAAAGGGCGAGTTGAAACAAATTGACCAGGAATACCAATAGGCTGTGAACTGAAACCATGACCAACGAAGAACGCAAAGCGGCACTGGAAGCAATCATTTATGCGGCGGACGAACCGGCAACGATCGAGCAGCTTGCCGGAGCGCTCGGCGAAGAAAAACTGGTGGTGCAGTCGGCGCTCGATGAACTCGTCGCGAGCTGCGCGGCGGAAGAGCGCGGTTTCGAAATTCGCGCCGTCGCCGGCGGCTACAAGATGTACACGAAGCCGCAGCACCATGACGTGGTGCGGAGATTCATCAAGAGTTTGCGGCCGCCGCTGCGGCTCTCGATGCCGGCGCTCGAAACGCTGGCGGTGATTGCGTACAAGCAGCCGGTGACGGCGCCGGAAATTTCGGAAATTCGCGGCGTCAATTCTTCCGGCGTGATTTCGACTTTGCTGGACCGGCGTTTGATCACGACGGCTGGCCGAAAAGAAGTGATGGGCCGGCCGATTCTGTATAAGTCGTCGAAAGAATTTCTGATGCGCTTCGGTTTGAGCGATCTGGATGAACTGCCGAGTTTGAAGGAATTTGAAGCATTGGCGCGGGAGGCGCTCGGCAGCGACGCGGGGGTGAGTGTTGGCACGCAGACCGAAGAAGAGATGATGAACGCCGCGACCGCGGACACGCTGGAGAATCTGCCGCTGCCGGAAGACGCGGCCGCTGAAAAGGAATTGATCGAGGAAGAAGTTGCCGCGACCAATGAAGGCATGCCCGCAGGCGAACTCGATGAAGAGCCGCCGAAGGCAGAAGCTGCGGCGGGCGGCGAGTAGAGTTGGAAGTTATAGGTTTTAAGTTTCTGGGCCCGTTTCAGGCCAAAGCAGATTCCTCGCTTCGCTCGGAATGACCGGGGTTGAATTGCAAGGATTGGCGGAAAAATTCGCCGGCAAGATGCCGGCGCTACAAAATAAATGCAAGAGAGATTGCAGAAGATTATTGCGCGGGCGGGAATTGCTTCGCGGAGGCATGCGGAGCAGTTGATCTTGAGCGGGCAAGTTCGCGTGAACGGTCACGTTATCACCGAACTCGGAACAAAAGCCGATCCGGAAAAAGATCGTGTGGAAGTCGCGGGCCGCGGCGTTGTAGAGGAAGCAGAGCGCCGCGTCTATTTGCTGATGAACAAGCCCCCGGAAGTGGTGTCCACGCTGGCGGACCCGGAAGGGCGCAAGACGCTAAAGAATTTGTTGCGGGGATTTCCCGCGCGCGTTTATCCGGTTGGAAATCTGGAATACGCGTCGACGGGTTTGGTCTTCATGACCAACGACGGAGACCTGGCCGCCGAACTTCTGAAAAAGTGGGAGCACCTGGAACAGATTTATTACATAAAAATCAAAGGCATGCTGACGCTGCTGGATCTGGAGCGCGTTGGCAAAGAAGCCGGGGTAAAGATGCAGACGCTGCGCCAGCCGGGCGCGGCGCGTGGGCATGGAGCGAATTACTGGTACGAAGTGACGACGCGCGACACAAAGCTGGAGTCGTTGAGGCGTCTGCTCTTGAAGGAAAAACATCCCATCGAAAAAGTGAAACGGATTGCGCTCGGTCCCCTGACAATCGAAGGAATCGCACCGGGCCGCTATCGTTTGCTCCAGCCGAAAGAAGCGCAAACCATCCTTACGATGAAACCTGCCGTCAGGAAATTCGCGCCAAAGCAGGAACCTGCCGAACATAAACCTCCGAAGCGCCGCTTCCAGAAACGCAGCTTCGACAAGCGCGGCCGCTGACCGGAGTCCGCACGCAATGCCCAGCGAGCGATTGCAAAAAATACTGGCGGCAGCGGGAGTCGCGTCGCGGCGTGCGTCGGAAGAAATTATTGCCGCTGGCCGCGTGAGCGTGAACGGCGCGGTCGTTACGGAACTCGGAACAAAAGCCGATCCAGAAGTTGACGAAATTTCGGTTGATGGCAAGCCGCTGAGGAAGACTCGGCGGCTTTTATATTTTCTGTTGAACAAACCGAAAGGATACGTGACGACGGTGAGCGATCCCGAAGGCCGCGCTACGGTTATGGACCTGCTGCCGAAAGATATTGATCGCGTTTATCCGGTGGGGCGGCTGGATTACGGCAGCGAAGGGTTGCTGCTGATGACCAACGACGGCGATCTGGCACAACTTTTGACGAAGGCCGGCTCGCACGTTCCGAAAACTTATATGGTGAAAATCAGCGGGAGGCCGACGCAGCAGGACATCATTCGATTGCGCGCTGGAATTTCAATTCCACTCGAAGACGGGCGCCGAGTGAAGACTTCGCCCGCGAAGATTCGATTGGCGGAGAACACGCCAAATCCGTGGTACGAAGTAATTCTCATCGAAGGCCGCAACCGGCAAATCCGGCGGATGTTCAAGGAAGTCGGGTTCGACGTCGAGAAAATCAAGCGAGTGCAACTGGGGCCGCTGAAACTGGATGTAGAACCAGGAAAATATCGTTCGCTCACCGTGAGGGAAGTGGCGGCGTTGAAGGCGGCGGCGGTCGAAAGGTTTTAAGTTGTAAGTCGTAAGTTTTAGGTTTTAAGTTTTAACTCCTACAAACAAACTTTGTAATGAACCTCCGATTTCGGGCCGCAGACCTGCTGGACAATCTCAAGGGACGTGATGAGGCTGGAGATGGGCTGCCAATGTGGATGTTTTGGTGGCAGAGGAGAGCTGTTTTTCTTAAGAGCGAACACATGGAGACCACAGCGAACAGTGGGCAAGAGCGGGATGTAGTTGTGTACGGCGCTTGTGGCTCAACTGAGGCGAGGTTGACGGGGGCACAGGCTGAGAGCCTGTGCTACAGGAGGGGGCGAACTACGGATGAGTGAAATCAAGGAATTGCTGGGGAGAGCGGGGGAGCTGGGGGCGCGGTACGCGGAGGAAGCAAGAACGCGGCGGGTTGCACCGTCTGAGGAAGCGGTGACCGGACTTGCGATCTTGCGTGAGAAATTCTCGGATGCAGGGATGGATGCGGCCCAGGTACTTGAGCTACTCCACGAAATTGGCAGCCCCGCGACAGTGGCCATGACTGGAGGCAGGTACTTCGGCTTTGTGATTGGAGGCGTGTTGCCGGCGGCGATGGCGGCGAATTGGCTGGCAGGCGCGTGGGGACAGAATGCCTGCTTGCGTGTGATGTCGCCCATCGCGGCGGAGCTGGAGGACATTGTACTCGGATGGATTTGCGATGCGCTGCGATTACCGGCGGATTGCGAGGGCGGATTTGTCACCTGCGCGACGGCGGCGAATTTTTGCGGACTGGCGGCTGCACGAACGGCGCTGCTAGCACGTGACGGGTGGGATGTGGAGAGCGATGGACTTTTCGGCGCGCCGCCGATTGAAGTGATTGTGGGTGATGAATATCACGCATCCATGCAAAAAGCGCTGACCATGGTGGGCTTTGGCAAAAATCGCGTGACGCGAGTGCCGACAGATGCGCAGGGGAGGATGTGTGCGGACAAATTTCCGGCGAGACTTTCCGCGCGCACGATCGTTTGCATCCAAGCAGGAAATGTAAATACCGGCGCGTTCGATCCGGCTGAAGAGATTTGCCGCCGCGCGAAAGAAGCCGGAGCGTGGGTGCATGTGGATGGCGCGTTTGGATTGTGGGCGCGGGTTTCGCCAAAGTATGACGAGCTGACGCGCGGGCTGGAGTTGGCCGATTCGTGGGCAACGGATGCGCACAAGTGGCTGAATGTGGGTTATGACAGCGGAGTGGTGCTGGTGCGCGACGGGCTGGCACTGAAGCGGTCGATGGGGATGTCCGCGGCGTATCTGCAGGCGGGGGCGCTGCGAGAGCCCATGCATCACGTGCCGGATTCGTCGAGGCGGGCGCGCGGCGTGGAGTTGTGGGCGGCGCTGAAGTCGCTCGGCCGCGGCGGGGTTCGCGATTTGGTGGAGCGGACTTGCGATTTTGCGAAATTGTTTGCGCAGCGGCTGCGCGCGGCGGGGTACGAGATTTTGAACGATGTGGAGATCAATCAAGCGCTAGTTTCGTTTGGGAGCGCGGAGAAGACACGCGAAGTGATTCGGCGCGTGCAGGAGGATGGAACATGCTGGTGCGGAGGAACGGTGTGGCAGGGAAAGACGGCGATGCGTATCAGCGTTTCCAATTGGTCGACGACGCGGGATGATATTGAAAAAAGTGCCGACGCGATCATTCGTATTGCTGAGAACATTTAGAAAACGGGTTTATTGGAGTGGGTAGAAGTCGAGGTTGCGTTTGCCGGGGAAGATGACGGCGAGGAATTTTCCATCGGGAGTGATGGCGAAGTCGCGCGTCACGCTGCCGTGAAAGATGGCGTTGAACTCGGGTTGAGCGACAGGAATTTCGCGCCCCGCGGCGGGAGTCGCGAGCGGCGGAATTGAAATCCAGCACATTTCAGCGGTTTTGCGTTCCGGCGCGCGCTTGAGGAGCAATCGTGTTTCATCGGGCGACCATTGCAACGCTCCGGGGCCGAGACGAATGCGAGCGACGCGCGTTGGCGCAGTGAGGTCGCGGACCTCGACGTTTTCCCTATCCACGTAATAAGCGGCGAGTTTGCCGCTGGGTGAAACGCTGAGGCCGCCTTCGTAGCCATCCAGCGTGGCGATTTCCGAATCGTCCTGTGCGAGCAGGTCGAGATGCTGCAGGCGCGGCGGGCCGGAGAGCGCTTTATCGCGTTCGACGGCGACGGCGAAATTGGTTTTCGGAATTGGAAAAACGGAAAGAAATGTACGGCCATCGAAGAGCGCACCGCCGGTGCCGTTGGCGATCGTGGAAAATTTAAAAGAGAAAAGAATGCGCGGCTTCACGACTTCGGTGAGATACGCGATAGTGGCGTTGTCCTGGAAGAAAACGGCGTTTTCCGAATTGTGAATGAGCGGGTCGTTGCCGCCGAGGCGAATTTCTTTTCCGTTTTCGTCGATGACGAGCGTCATGAGTTCGTCCTGGGTTTTGCCGGACTCGTCGACGATGAAGGTGGTGAAGAGCTGGGCGAGCAGGTAGCGGCCATTGGGCGACCAGCGAAGGGAATCGACGGTGTAGGAAAAAGTGGAGTCGGAGAGATCGAGTTCGGGATCGAGCTTGCCTTTTTCTTTTGCGACGGATTTTTTGTCGCGGTTGATGAAGACAGCGTATTTGTTGATGGAAAACTTGGAGCCTTCGAGGATGCGGCGGCGTTTGCCGTTGGCGTCCTGAATCCAGATGTCGTCGTGCTCGAAATCGTATTTTTTGGAGTGGGCGTTGCGGCGAACGCCGTAGGCGACGCGGCCGTCGGGGGCGACGCTGAAGGCGGTGATTTCTTCGTCGATGGAGGAAGCGGGTTTCTCGAGCTGCTGGGCGGCGGAGGAAGGGGCAAAGAAAGAATTAACACAGAGGACACAGAGAAGAGAAAGACGGAACGGCAAAAGACGGAGAAGAAAGTGACGGAGAAAACCTGCGCGCTTAAATCGGGAGGGTGCGGCACCCGCGAAAAACGAAACTATTGCTGAGACCAGACGACCGAGCTGGCGTCGAAATCGAGCCAAGGTCCCTCCGCTGCGTGGCCCCGCGCACAAAAACCGTGCGCCAGAAGATGCGGGGCCACTCCGGTCGGGATGACAGGCCTGAGCGAGTGGCGCGTTTTGGCGCGGATTCACAGATCTTGTAGAAAAGAAAATATGGTGTGCTCTCGCGACGATCATGGTTTGGGGTGGGCTGCGGAATAGGGATGGCAGCAGGGATCCTTGGTGGAATTGTAGTCCATGACTTCGACGCGGGAGAGGTCGGGGTCGTAAATGTCGAGCGAGTTTTTACCGTCGCGGCCGACTTCGGGGCCATCGAATTTTTTGGCGCCGTTGACGCGAAGGTGCATCGCCGCGTTGTCCGCGTTTTTCACGCCAAGCGAAAAATGATTTTGCACGCCGCGCTCCTGTTTATCGGCGCGGGGAGAGATGTTCAACATGAATTCGATCCACTCCTCGCCATCGGGAACCTGAATTTCGTACCAATCGTCTTCCACCGTGGCGGATTTGGAGTGTTCCTCGGGCGGAAAGTAGCCGTGCCAATAAAGGCGGAAGCCGAGAATGCCTTCGTAAAAGGCTTTTTCCTTCTCCAGGTCTTTGACGATAAAACCAGCGTGAAGGATGCGTGTGCTGACCTGATGTGCGGCGGGAGTGAAGAAACGTTCGGAGGATTGTTCGAGGAAGGCGAGCGGATTGCCCTCGGGGTCGCGAAGGCTGAAGCGAAGCGCGCCGGACGGGTCTTTCGTGATGGGGCCGGCTGCGATTTTGTGGGCGAGGAGATATTCGCGCATTTCGGCGGCGCTGGGCGTGGAGAAGGCGATTTCGGCGAGGAGATTGTCGGGTGCGCCGCCGGCGATTTGCTGGAGTTCGACGCGCTGGCGGCCGTTGACGGCGTAACAGGGATTCGCGATGCCGATGCAAGTGGACGTGGCGGAATCGAAACCGAGAATTTTGGAATAGAAGGCGCGGGAAGCGTAGAGATCAGTGGAGAAGAGGCGGACGGAGGCGATGCCGGTGATTTTGGGGCGGGGAGGAGTCTGAGCGGAGGAAGAATTAACACAGAGAGCACAGAAGGCACAGAGAAGAAAATGCGAGAAAAACCCAGCAGTCTTTGCTGAGTTCCGACGATTGTCTTGAAGGCGAAATCGCGCCGAGGTCCCTCCGCTACGTGGCCCCGCGCGCAAAGACCGCGCGCAGGAAAATTCGGGGCCACTCCGGTCGGGATGACAGGTTGGGGTGGGGCGAGCGATTCGCGACCAACTTCCGAGAAGAAAAAAACGGAGAAGACGCGCGCCGTTAAAACCAGAGAGTGCGGCACGCGAGTTTACGTTTGCGCGATGAGGATGGATCTGCGCTTTGGTCATGGTTTGGGGTGAGGAGCGGTGAATTCGGAGCAGCAGGGTTTTTCCTTGGGAGTGAACTCCATGAATTCGATGCGGGTTTCGTCGGGATCGTAGACGTTGAGTTGCCATTTGCCGTCGCGGCCGAGTTTGGGTTCTTCGGTGAGCGTGAGGCCGTTCTTGATGAGTTGTGCTTTGGCGGCTTGAATGTCTGTGACGCCGAGTGCGATGTGGTTCATCACGCCGAGGAAGTGTTTGTCCTTGCCGGTTGGGTCGTAGAGCATGAATTCGAGCCAGTCGGTGCCGTCGGGGACTTGCAGAGAGACCCAACTCGTTTCGTCGTCTTTCATGCCGCCGTGCCAGTAGGGGCGGAAGCCGAGGATGTCTTTGTAGAAGTGTTCCATTTTTTCGCGGTCGCGGACGATGAAGCCGGCGTGGATAATGCGAGGCTCCGACGGATCATGAATATCCAGGTTCACACCCGGTTTCAACTGGAAAAATCCTATGTGATGTCCGTCCGGGTCGGTGACTTGGAAAATATCTCCGCCTTGGTCCGTCACAGAAATGCCCTGTGCGCGAAGGTATTTTCGCAACGCAGCGCTATCGCTGGTCCAGAAAGCGACCTCCGCGAGTCGATTCATTTCGTCGGCTTGACCGCTGCTATGGAGGGCAATGAAAGAATGCGAACTCGCGAATCCGATTCCGGCGGTGCGCCCAACGTCGCGCGCACCGCAGCCGAATGGCTTGCTTTGAAGCCTAGAGTAGAAGGTCAAGGCCGTGCAGTAGTCAGTGCTGACGAGAACTTGGACACGCGAGATCCCGAGAATCTTAGGCCTCTTGGTTTGCGCGCCGGAGGGTGCCGCCGTCAGTGCGCAAATCAAGAGGGAAAAGCAGATCCCTCGCTTCGCGCGGGATGACACGTTGCAGAAAACTTGGGTGTAGGAATTAGGCATTGGAGGCACCGCGCGATTTTAGCTTACGAATTTCGTCGAGGCGAGCGCGAAGGCGTTGCTCGAAGCCCTGGTCGGTGGGCTTGTACCAGGAGCGGCCGGCAAGATTCTCGGGGAGGCAGGACATGTCGGTGACTTTTTCGTCGAAATTGTGAGCGTACTTGTAGCCGGCGCCGTAGCCGATATTTTTCATGAGATTGGTCGGAGCGTTGCGGAGATGGAGAGGAACGGGATCGGCTTCGGTTTTGTGGACATCTTCGAGGACGGAGCCGTAAGCGGTGTAAACGGCGTTGGATTTTGGCGCGAGCGAAAGATAGACGACGGCTTGCGCGAGGGCGAGATTGCCTTCGGGCGCGCCGAGAAAATCGAACGCGTCGCGTGCGGCGAGCGTGACGGCGAGAGCGCCGGGCTCGGCGAGGCCGATGTCTTCGCTCGCCATGCGGACCATGCGGCGCGCGAGATAGAGCGGGTCTTCGCCGGATTCGAGCATGCGGGCGAACCAATAGAGCGCGGCGTCGGGATCGGAATTGCGCACGGATTTGTGGAGTGCGGAGATGAGATTGAAATGCTCTTCGCCGGATTTGTCGTAGCGAAGGAGTTTTTTCTGGAGCACATCCGCAAGAAGTTTGTCGTCGATGACTTTCGATCCGGAGGAGTCCGGTTTGGCGGAGCGGGCGCAAAGTTCGAGCGTGTTGTAAGCGGAGCGGGCGTCGCCGTTGGCGAAGCTCGCGATGCGAAAAAGGATTTCGTCGGTCGCACTTAGATTTTCGTCGCCGAGACCATGCTCTTTGTCTACGAGAGCGCGATGGAGAAGCTGCGCGATTTGCGGCGTGGTGAGCGGGTCGAGGATGTAGACCTTGGTGCGGGAGAGGAGCGGGGAGATCACTTCAAAGGAAGGGTTTTCGGTGGTCGCGCCGATAAAGGTGATGTGGCCTGCTTCGACGTAAGGGAGAAACGCGTCCTGTTGGGATTTGTTGAAGCGGTGGACTTCGTCGACGAAGACGATTGTGCGGCCTCGTTCGCCACTCGGGGTGCGGCGCGCGGAATGGAATTTACGTTCGGCGTCGGCCATGACCTCTTTGATTTCTTTAATTCCCGACAAGACGGCGCTGAACGAAATGAACTCCGATTTCGTGAGGCGCGCGATGAGGCGCGCGAGCGTCGTTTTGCCGCAGCCGGGAGGGCCCCAGAAAAGCATCGAGCCGAGATTGTCGGACTCGATTTGGACGCGGAGCGGTTTGCCCGGGGCGAGAAGATTTTCCTGACCGATGACTTCGTCGAGCGTGCGAGGGCGCATGCGCTCGGCGAGCGGCTGATTCGCCGAGGGAGAATCGTCGACAGGAAGCGTGGGGAAGAGAGACATGGAGAAGATAGTGTAGGGCGCAAAATCCCCACACGCAAAGACGGCGTGCGGGGCACCCGGGGCGGGCAGAGCGACGTTGGATATTAGAGGGAATTGCGCTGGCGGGCGGCTTCGTAGAAGAGAACGGCGGCGGCAGCCGCGGCGTTGAGCGATTCGATCCCGCTCGACATGGGAATGCGGATACGGGCCGAGGCGCTTCGCTCGGCTTCTTCGGGGAGGCCCGCGCCTTCGTTGCCGACGAGGAGCGCGACGGGTTCGCGCCAGTCGACTTCCCAGGGCGCGAGGGTCGGTTGATCGTCGGAAGACTCGCGAAGGCTGGAAGCGAGCGTGCGAATTTTTGATGTATGGAGTTGCGCGAGAAGAATGGGAAGAGCAGGGCCGGCGAGAATCGGAAGATGAAGCGCGGCTCCAGCGGAGGCTCTCAGGGCCTTGGGCGAAAACGGGCTCGCGGTGCCGCTTTGCCCCGAGGCGGAAGTGATTGCGGCCGTTGCTCCAAAGGCGGCGGCGGTCCGGAGGATGGTGCCAACGTTGCCGGGGTCTTGCATGCCGGCAAGGACAACGAGGAGCGGAGCGGCGCCGGATTTTGCAGGAGCGAGAATTTCGTCAAAGGAAAATTTGCGCGGTTCGACGAGCGCGGCGATCCCTTGCGGATGTTCGGTGTCGGCGACGCCCTCGAAGAGGCGATCCGTTGTGTAGAGAATTGGGAAAGCGATCTCTTCGCGATCGAGATAAGGAGCTAGGCGCGCGTGATGGCGGCGGCCGGATTCGGAAAAGAGAACCGCTTCGATGCGGCAGCCGGAAGCGAGGGCTTCTTCCGCGAGGCGCACGCCTTCGACCCCAACGGCTCCGGACCCTGTGGGGAGACCGCCGCGGAGCGCAACGCGAAATTCCTTGAGCCAGCGATTTTCGCGCGAGGAGATGACGGTGGTTGCTGTACGCGACGATTTGCCGGAAGAGGCCATGATGAGGGAGCGTAACAAATTTGGCGGCTCGGAGGCGAGTTGAGGAGTTATTGCGTGGGGGAAAGGCGTGTGATAGCGTCCGCGCAGGAAGCGGCGGCGGAGAGCAAGCGGCCGCGGCTTCGAGGGCCAAAGACGGTGATTGCCGAACTGCTGCGGATTAATTCAGAAAAACCTGAACAGGATTTGCTGCGTTATGCGGCGGAAAAGCTGACGCGTGGATGCGTTGTGGCGATTCCGACGGACACGCTGTACGGATTGGCGGCGGATCCCTTTAACTTGTCGGCCGTGGATGAGATTTATCGCGTCAAGGGCAGGCCGGAGGCGCGCGCGTTGCCGATACTGGTGAATTCGGTGGAGATGGCGGCGGCGATGGCGCTGGAAGTGCCGAAGAATTTTTACCGGCTTGCGGAATCGTTTTGGCCGGGCGCGCTGACGATCGTGATTGATGCGTCGCATCAGGTGCCCCTGAAAGTGACGGCGAATACGAAGCGCGTGGCGCTGCGATGGCCGCGGAATTTGGTGGTGCAGGGGCTGATTCAGGAGTTCGGCGGGCCGATTACGGGGACGAGCGCGAATCTTTCGGGATATCCCTCGTGTTCGACGGCGGAAGAAGTAATGGAGCAGCTTGGGAAGCGCGTGCCGCTCGTGATTGATACGGGAGATACGAAGGCTTCGTTGCCGTCGACGATCATCGAGCTGCATGGTCGCGAATGGAAGATTGGGCGCGAAGGGGCGATTACGGAAGCGGAGATTGACGATGCTCTGGGCGGCGAAGGCGCGATCGCCTAAGAGGGATTTGCGACAGAGTCACAGAGAGCACAGAGAAAGAAAAAAAGAATTTAATGCAGAGGCGCCGAGCAGTCAGCGCGGCGGGGCGTAGGAGACTTTACCGAGGATAGCGGGGCCCCGGGCGCCGGTGGCGGAAGGAATGTTCGAGGGGCGCTGGTGGAAGGTTTCGTAGGCGAGAAGTGCGAAGGCCAGGGATTCTTTGGCGTCGGTGGGAATGTTGAGCGAGGAAGACGATAGAACCTCAAGATTGGAAAGAGCGGCGGAGAGTTGGGCGAGGAGAAGGGGATTCTGTGCGCCGCCGCCGGAGACGATGAGTTGGTGAATTTTGTGTTTTGGGAAAACGAACCGGTTTAGCGCGTCCACGATAGACAGAGACGTGAATAGAGTCGCGGCGCGGATCATGTCGTTTGGGTTGGCGTGATGTTTTTCGCCGAGGGCGAGAAGTTGTTGGACGTAGGCGGCGCCGTAATATTCGCGGCCGGTGGATTTCGGTGGAGCGAGTTTTAGATAGGGATCGCGGAGAAGTTCGTTCAGGAGCGCCGGAATGGCGCGGCCTTGTTGGGCGAGGGCGGCGTTTTTGTCGAAGCGTTGGCGGCCGTGGGTGAAGTGAGAAACGAGGGCGTCAATGAGCATGTTTCCCGGGCCGGTGTCGAAAGCGAACACGTCGGAAGGTTTTGCATTTGCCGGGATGACGGTGATGTTGGCGATGCCGCCGATGTTGAGCGAGATGCGGCCAAGTCTGGCGTGGCGGTAGAGAGCGTAATCGGCGAAGGGGACGAGCGGAGCGCCGTTGCCGCCGAGGGCGATGTCGGCGGGACGAAAGTCGGAGACAGTAGTGATTCCAGTGCGGGCGGCGATGATGGCGCCTTCGCCAATTTGAAGAGTGGATGCTGTTTTCGCGCCGAGATAGTTTACCGGTGTCGCTTGATGAAAAATCGTTTGGCCGTGATTGCCGATGAGATCGATTTTGCGCGGGGAGATGCGGAATTTTTTGCAGGCGGCGAGGGCCGCATCGGCGTAGATGTGGCCAAGGTGGGAATGAAGCTGGCTGAGTTCGCCGGAAGTGATTTCGTTTTGTTCGGCGACGCGGAGAATCTCTTTGCGGATGTTTGTAGGGAAGGCGACGCTCGTGTGATCGAGGAGCTTAATTCGTAGATTTGGCGGAGCACCAGAGATGCGGACCAGCGAGACGTCTATGCCGTCAACCGACGTGCCGGACATCATGCCGAGGATGAGAGACGATTTTGGTGGCATAGGGTGCTAGAAAGAAGTTTTAGGTCGATGATCAGTGCTTCGCGTTGGACAGACGTTGGCAAAGGTTATATTCGTGATTGTTCCCGAATTGAGGCCCTTGTTTCCATGATTGTGGGCATCGAAAGTTCCCTCGAGCACAATATAGCGAAGGTTAAGCTTGCCGGCCTCTGTTTCGATCTTTGGATTGGTGACGACCATTAAGCCGTTCTTGTAAATCGCATGCCTATAGTCATCTTCATGTAAGTAAAGAGCGTTACCCTCAAACTCTAGTCGAAGGAACCCCATGACCTGAACCACTTTGCCGTCATACTTTTCCGGTGTTGCGATGAGTTGCACAATACTTACCGAATCGTTTAATTCGCCTGAAACTGGCGATGCATAAAACCCTGAGAGCAAAGCCATTGTGAGTGCTGAGAAGACAAGCGCTCGACAGCAAGTTCTGTTCATACCGATACCGCCTCCGCATCTGCATTGATGTCCAAAGTATGGCACTCCCCCATTCCAGAGTTCACCACAGAGAGCACGGAGAGCACAGAGGAGAAAAACCAGCGGAGGGGAAAGAGATAACGCCGCGACGTAGAGTTCGCTCAGGTTCTCAAGAAAGCGGCGCACAGCCCAAATGGTAGCGCCACTCTCTACGAGATTTGTTTCTTTAGGTCGGCTAGGAGATTTAGGGCGTCGAGAGGCTTTAGATCGTCCAAGTTGGCGGCGCGGAGGCGATCGAGGACGGCGCGATCGAGTGGGGTGAAGAGGACTTCCTGGGGACCGGTGCCGTTAGCGAGGCCGACAGCGCCGGGGGAGAGCGTTTCGCTGAGCTGGTGTTCGCTTTGTTCGTGTTTCTTGAGGACTTCGCGGGCGCGTTCGATGACGCTGCGAGGGAGGCCTGCGAGGCGGGCGACCTCAATGCCGTAACTTTTGTCGGCGGAGCCTGGTTCAACGCGGCGGAGAAAAATAATTTCGTTGGGAGTCTCCTTGACGCTGACGTGGACGTTTTTTACGGCGGGGAGAAGGTCGGCGAGTTCGGTGAGTTCGTGATAGTGCGTGGCGAAGAGCGTGCGAGCGCGGGTATGCTTCTGAAGATGCTCGACGACGGCCCAGGCAATGCTTAGGCCGTCAAACGTGGCGGTGCCGCGGCCAACTTCATCGAGGAGCACGAGGCTCGATGGTGTGGCGTGATTCAAGATGCTGGCGACTTCGGACATTTCGACAAGAAACGTGGAACGTCCGCGCGCGAGATTGTCGCTGGCGCCGATGCGGGTGAAAATGCGGTCGGTGATGGGAAGCTTGGCCTGGCGCGCGGGAACGAATGAGCCCATTTGCGCGAGAAGAACGATGAGCGCGGCCTGACGCAGATAAGTGGATTTGCCGCCCATGTTCGGACCGGTGATGAGCAAAAGTTGCTGGCGGCCGGGCTCGAGGCAAAGATCGTTGGGAACGAAACGTTCACCTTTCTGGCGGAGAAGTTCTTCGATGACCGGATGCCGCCCCCCGACAATTAAAAGTTCTCCGGTGGAATTGAATTCGGGGCGCGTGTAGCCGCGATCCGCGGCGAGTTTTGAAAGAGAAGTGAGCACGTCGAGTTGCGCGATAGCCGCTGCGGTTTTGCGGAGGCGCGTGGCTTGTGCGGCGATACTAGAGCGGAGGTCAATGAAGAGCTGGCGTTCGATTTCGGAGATGCGTTCATCCGCAGCGAGAATCTTGCGTTCGTATTCTTTTAATTCCGGCGAAGTAAAACGTTCGGCGTTGACCAGCGTTTGTTTGCGTTCGTAATCAGCGGGCGCGAGATGGAGATTGGGTTTGGAAATCTCCATGTAGTAGCCGAAAACTGAATTGAAACGAATTTTCAGCGAATTAATGCCCGTCCGTTTGCGCTCGCGTTCTTCCATGGCCGCGATGATTTGTTTGGAGTGCTGGCTGAGGTTGCGGAGTTCGTCGAGATCAGAATGAAAGCCGGCGCGAATGATGCCGGGATCAGTGGCGAGGGCGGGCGGCTCGTCGGAGAGAGCGCGTTCGAGGCGATCGCGGACATCGGCGAGTTCGTCGATTTCGTTGAAGAGAAAACGTAGCAGCGCGCTGCCGCCGGTGGGAGGAGGAGTCAAGAAATTTCGCAGGATGGGAAGTTGCGCGAGAGATTTGCGAAGGGCGAGAAGTTCGCGCGGAGAAGCGAGGCCGAGCGTGATGCGGCTCGTAAGACGTTCGAGATCCTGAATGCCTTTCAGCTCTTTGCGAATTTCTCCGCGCACGACGGTTTGCGCGACGAGTTGCGCGACAGCGTCGAGCCGGGCGTCGATCGACTCGCGGTCAATCAGCGGGCGAAGAAGCCACGCGCGCAAAAGTCGCGCGCCCATTCCGGTGACGGTGACATCGAGCGTTGCGATGACCGTGGCGGCATTTTTGCCGGACTCTTCGGAAAAAATCGGCGCGACGAGTTCGAGATTGCGGACGGACACGGGATCGAGGATGAGCGCGTCGTGTTGTTCGTAGTAGCGCACGCGATCGAGATGGCCGAGCGCGGCTTGCGCGGTGGCGTCGGAAGTTTTGGCGGCGTTGTCGCGGAGATAGTGAATGATGGCGCCCGCGGCCGACAGCGCCTGAGGATGATCGTCGAGGCCGAAGCCAGTCAGTTCCGCGACGCCAAATTGTTCGCGGAGAACGCGCGTGGCGTAATCATTTTGGAAAGCCCAGTCTTCGACGCGGCTCTCGACTCCGCCTGTGCCCTCGATCAACGAAGTCTTCGCGGTTTCGAAAAGTTGCTGTGGGCGCGGAAGCAGTGTTTCTCGCGGATGAAGGAGCTGCAGCTCTTCGCGCAGCGATTCTTCCGCGCGCGGCCCGCGAAATTCCGTCGCTTGAAATTCGCCGGTGGATAAATCCACGAACGCAAGCCCGATCGTGGAAGCGGCAGCGTCCTGCGAGACGGCAGCGAGGAAATTATTTTCTCGAGCGTCGAGAACCGCGACGTCGGTGGCCGTGCCTGGCGTGATGACGCGCACGACTTCGCGGCGCACGAGTTTCTTTCCCGGCCCGGGCGCTTCCATCTGATCGCAGATAGCGATCTTGAATCCGTTGCGAATGAGGCGCGCGATATATCCATCGGCCGCGTGATACGGCACGCCGCACATCGGAATAGGCTGCCCTTTTTCGCGATTGCGCGAAGTGAGCGTGATTTGCAGTTCGCGCGACGCGAGGATCGCGTCTTCGTAGAACAGTTCGTAAAAATCGCCGAGACGAAAAAGCAGCAGCGCGTGCGGGTAACGCGATTTGATCGCGTGGTATTGCTGCATCAGCGGTGTGGTCGGGTCGCTCATCGCGCGGAGTGAGACAGCTATTATTCGCGGATTCCGAGTTGCGTCAACAAGAACGCGTAGTCGAGCGCGATTTCGCGCAGGTAATCGTAACGCCCGGAAGCGCCGCCGTGGCCGGCACCCATGTTGATTTTGAACAAAAGAGGATTCCCATCGCGTTTAAGAGTGCGAAGTTTCGCCACGTATTTCGCGGGTTCCCAGTACATCACCTGGCTGTCGTTGAGCCCCGTTTTCACCAGCATCGCCGGATAGTTTGTGGCCGCGAGATTTGTGTAAGGGCAGTACGACTTCATGTAAAAGTAATCGTCCGTGAGCTGCGGATTGCCCCACTCTTCGTATTCGCCCACAGTGAGCGGCAGACTCGCGTCAAGCATCGTGTTGAGTACATCGACAAAAGGAACGTGGCTGATGACGGTGCGGAAAAGATCGGGGCGCATGTTCGTGACGGCGCCCATGAGCAAGCCGCCTGCACTGCCGCCTTCGATGATGAGTCTGTCCGCGCTAGTGAAGTTCTGCGCCACGAGAAATTCTGCCGCGGAAATAAAATCGGTGAACGTGTTGAGTTTCTTGCGCATGCGCCCGGCGTCGTGCCACGGTTTGCCGAGTTCGCCGCCCCCGCGGATGTGGGCGATGGCGTAAATCACGCCGCGGTCGAGAAGGCTGAGCCGATTCGAACTGAAATTCACCGGGATGGAGATGCTGTAGCTGCCATAGCCATAAAGTAGCAGAGGCGCGGAACCGTCGAGCGGCGTGGAGCGGCGCGCGACGAGCGATATCGGGATTTGCGTCCCGTCGCAGGCCGTGGCGTGCAGTCGCTGGCTGACGTACAGCGAAGAATCGTAGCCGCCGAGGACAGGCTGTTGTTTGCGGAGAGTGGCTTCGCGAGTAGCGACGTTGTAGTCGAACACGGAGCGCGGCGTAATGAAAGATTGGTATTCGTAGCGAAGATTCGCTTGCTCGAATTCAGGGTTGATGCCGAAGGATGCATTGTAGGCCGGCTCGGTGAACACAATGCGATGGGAAGCAGCAAGCAGCGAGGATGGGATTTGCGTCAGTGGCGCGATGCGCAAATAAGGGAGCCCGTCTTCGCGTTCGTAGAAGGCAAGGAACGAGCGGAAGGCAGCGACGGCGGCGAGCATAACGCTCGGTCGATTAGGGATGAGCTCCCGCCAATTTGAGCGCTGCGGATCGCCTACAGGCGCGGCGACGAGCCGGAACGTGCGGCCAAGCGAGTTCGTGCGGATAAGAAATGTGCCGCCGTCACCGCCGAATTGCGGATGATGATCGACGTAGTATTCATGATTATCTTCGCGCGGGGCGATGAGTCTGAATTCGCCGAGCGCATCGCTTGCGCGGAGATAGCGGATTTCGCTCGTCGTGTGGCTGTTCGTGACGAGAAATAGATAGTCGCCGCTTCGCGAGCGTTCAATGTCGATGCGGAAACGCTCGTCAGTTTCTTCGAAGAGGAGCGCGTCGGACTCGGCGGAACCCAGGACGTGGCGATAGAGCCGATAAGAGCGCTTCGAAATCTCGTCTTCGATGGTGTAGAAAAGCGTCTTGTTATCTGCGGCCCACGCTACGCTGGTGGCGCGTTCTACCTTGAACGGCAAAAGGTCGCCAGAAGTGAGATTCTTGATCTGAAGCGCGTATTGGCGGAAACCTGTTACGTCGATGGAGTAGGCAAGTAGATTGTTGTCGTCGCTGACGTCGAAGACGTCCAGTCCGAGAAACGAGTGGCCCTCTGCGAGCGCGTTGAGGTCCAGCAGAAGTTCATCGCGGGAGTTTTCCGTGTCGCGGCGACGGAAGTGAGTGACGTACTGTTTGCCCTCTTCGGTGCGGGAGAAATATTGAAAGCCGCGGAGTGTGTAGGGGACGCTGAGGTCCGTCTGCTGAATGCGCGAGAGCATCTCCCCGTATAGCGCCCCTTGAAAGGGCTCTGTGGGTTTGAGCACGGAATCGGTATACGCATTTTCGGCGTTGAGGTACTCGATGACTTCATGACTTTCTTTTTCGCGCAGCCAGGCATACTCATCGACTCGACGGTCGCCGTGAAGAACGGTTTCCACTGGCAGCCGTTTGGCGACGGGCGCGGAGGGAGTCTGCGCTCCGGCGCCGGCCGGGTTGGATGGTTTCGTCATGATCTTGGGAGCACGCCCGGGGTCATGAGGCTGTAACGAAGAACGGAGCGTGCTGTCGATATACTAGCGGAGATTCGAGGGGGAACCAAACCGGGCTATATGGCCGACGAACGGGAAATTAAGCTGCAAGTTGCAGATGGGAAGGCCCTGAAGAAGGCACTGGGGCGGCTGCGAGCGAAGCCTGTCGCAGCGGGGACCGGGCGCGTGCATGAGTGGAATGTGATTTTCGATACGCCCGAAGGCGGGCTGGCGAAACACGGCCAGCTATTGCGAATTCGGACGGAAACGCCCGCCGGAAAACGGAAGCCCGGCGGAAAACTAAATAAGAAACAGGCGTCGCGGACTCTCCTGACGTTTAAGAAGCCGGCTGTGGTGGCGGAGGGCGACGGGCGCGGCCACAAAGTGCGGGAGGAGATTGAGACCCACGTTCACGACGCCGATGCTTTGAAGGGGATTTTTGAAGGATTGGGTATGAGCGGATGGTTCAAGTACGAGAAATATCGAACGGCGATGAAGCTTCCGGCGACGACGAAGTGGGCAAAGAATTTGCTGATTGAGTTGGATGAGACCCCGATCGGGACCTATCTGGAGCTCGAAGGCCCTGCGGAAGCAATCGATCGCGCGGCCGCGGAGCTGGGATACGCGAGGAAGGATTACATCGTCAAAAGTTATCTGGCGCTCTACCTTGAGGAATGCCGGAGACGAGGCGTGGCGCCGAAGGACATGGTCTTCGGGAAAAAAGTTTAGATCTTTTGCAAAAATATTCCACAAATGCATTCTTTTGGTTGACTTAAATGCTTTGTCGGCTTATCAATACGAACGGAGTGCTTTCCCGGCGATGAAGTTTGCCCAAGAACACGAGCCCGGCCCCGGACCTTCGAATCTCGAACGGAAACCGGGGAGCGGAATTTCGGGTGCGGTGTCCGAAAGGAACTTTGCGGCGCGACCTATGCGCGGCGGATGGGGCACGGGAGGGCGCGTCCGAGGCTAACGGTAAGTCCATTGGTATGAACTACTTGCCCGCGGCCGAGGAGTTACGGCACGCGGGTTTTTTGTTGGGGATGTGCGGTGAGAGGTGAACCATGCTGACGGCGACGGAGTTGATGGGTTCAAAAGCGTACGACGCGCAGGGACACTACGTCGGAAAGGTGAGAGAGTTTTTTGTCGAGCCGGCGGAACAGCCGAATCGCGTGGCGCATTTTTTGTTGGCGCGGGGAAGTTTCCAGCCGCTGGTCGCGCGGCACGATCAGATAGCCACGATTGAAGCCGGAAAAGTCGAATTGAATGTTCCGGAACGCGCCCTCGGAGCGTACGAGCCCAACGAAGGCTGGCTGGCGGTTACCAAGGATTTGCTCGACCAGCAGATTATTGACACCGCTGGAAGAAAAGTCGTTCGCGTGAATGATCTCGATATGGCGGAGCAGCGGACGAACGGGAATGTCGAGCTTCGAATTACGCAGGTGGACGTGGGGCTTCCCGGGGCCGTGCGGAGATTGCTGCAGGGAATTGCGCCGCAAAAATTGATTCGCGGATTGCAGAGCCGGTTGCCCGCGCGGACAATCCGCTGGGAGTTTGTGAATCTGGTCGAGCCCGATCCGCTCCGTCGGCTGAAATTGCGGATTACGCACGAGAAGCTCGAAGACTTTCACCCTGCCGACCTTGCGGAAATTATGGAAGACCTTTCGCCGGCGGAGCGGCAGGGAATTATCGCCTCGCTGGATGAAGAGACGGCGGCCGGCGTCTTGGCGGAATTGGATGCGCGACTGACGACCCAGATCGTGGAAAAGCTGGACCCGGAAAAAGCAGCGGATATTTTGGAGGAGATGGCTCCCGACGCAGCCGCGGATTTGCTCGGCGATTTGCCGAAGGAGACTTCGGACGAATTGCTGGAAGAGATGCCTGGGCAGGAGGCGAAAGAAGTACGCGAGCTGCTCGAGTTCGATCCGGCGACGGCCGGCGGCATGATGAACACAGATTTTGTGTTCGTGGGGGATAAGTCCGCGCGGGATGAAGTATTGAATTGGATGAAAGAGCAGGATTTAAATCTGGATCAGCTGGACACGATCGTCTTGTTGGACGGCGGCGCGCAATTTTCCGGAACGGTACCCGTCGCGCGATTGCTGCTGGCGGGACCGGACCAGCAACTCAATGAGTTGAAAACGGAGCCACTGCTGAGTGTTCAGCCAAATGCCGATGAAAAGGACGTCTTCGAACTCTTCGATAAGTACAATTTGCGAATGTTGACGGTTGTGGATGACGACGGTCGGCCTCTGGGTGTGGTCACGGTAGATGACGTTGTCAGCAAGTTGATGAAATAAAAGGGAAAGGGATCAGGTTTTACGGTACCGATGGCCTGGATAAGCATATCCGAGACGGTGAATGTTCTGCGCGAGCGGGGCGGAGATCTGCAGAAGCGCATCAAGAGTTTGCGCCGCAGGTTGCTGCTGCTCCTCGCCGTCGTTGGGCCCGGGCTAATCACCTCGAATGTAGACAACGACGCCGGTGGAATTTCCACCTACACGCAGGCCGGCGCTCAGTTCGGCTACACCTTGCTATGGTCTCTCATTCCCATGACCATCGCCCTTTATGTGACCGAAGAAATGTGCGCGCGCATGGGCGTGATCACCGGCAAGGGGCTTTCCGACCTGATTCGCGAAGAATTTGGATTCCGTGCCACGTTTTTTGTCATGGTCTTGGGCTTTTTCGTGGATTTGGCGAACGTAGTGGCTGAATTTGCCGGCGTCGCCGCAGCCGCCGAAATATTTGGCATCAGCAAATATTTAGCGGTCCCATTGGCGGCGATTGTGGTCTGGGTCATGGTTTTGAAGGGCACCTACAGGCAGGTCGAAATCATTTTTCTCTTCTTGTGCGCCTTTTATTTGACTTACGTCGCCTCGGCGTTCCTGGCAAAACCCGACTGGTTGCTTGCCGCAAAATACACGGTAATTCCGTCGCTACACATTGACGCCAACTACCTGCTCACCCTCACCGCTCTTGTCGGGACGACCATCGCCCCGTGGCAGTTCTTCTACCTCCAGGCGGGGTTCGTCGAAAAGAAGGTTGGCCCACGGCAATATCCGCAGGCGCGCGCCGATGTCTTGATCGGCAGCATCAGTTGCATGGCGATCGTTTTTTTCATCATCGTCTGCACTGCTGCCACGCTTTACACCTCAGGCCATCGCAACATCGCGGACGCAGCCGAGGCCGCCAGAGCCCTCATACCATTGGCCGGAAAATGGGCGGGCCTTACCTTCGCCTTCGGTCTGCTGAACGCGTCGCTCTTCGCCGCAACAATTCTGCCGCTTTCCACGGCTCATGTGATCTGCGAAGGGTTGGGCTTTGAGGCGGGGATCGACAATAAGTTTCACGAAGCGAAGATTTTTTACGGTTTATATACGGCGTTGATTGTCATCGGGGCGGGGATAATCCTGATTCCCCATGTGCCCCTTTGGAAGATTTTGTTCTTTTCGCAAGTAGGAAATGGGATGTGGCTGCCGATTGTGGTGATTTTCATGCTGCTTCTCGTGAATCGGCGGGATCTCATGGGGGACTACGTAAACAAGCTCGGCGATAATATTGTGGCCTGGGTGACGGCGGTCGCCATGATTGTGCTTACGTTGGTGCTCGTTTATTCCGCGATTGTGAATCCCAGCGCAACGAACCTCGGCAGCTAGCTCTGTATATTCATCGGAACCTGGCGCGAGTCCAGCGTTGCAGCCACGCGAGATTGCGTGTTAACTTTGTGGCGTAAAGGGAAACAACGAATTTCGTGTCGCAGCAAATTCCATCTCCGAAAACGCTCCACGTAGCCGCCTCTCATCCGCTGGGAACAGTCACGGCCGAAGAAGCGTATCTCCTCGAAAAGCTCGATTTGAGCCAGTTGCCGCGTCATGTGGCCGTCATCATGGACGGCAACGGTCGCTGGGCGCAACAAAGGCATTTGCCGCGGATCGCCGGGCACAAAGCCGGTACCGAGACGGCTCGGACCACGATCGAAACGTGCGCGCGCCTCAAGATTGAGGCCTTGACCCTCTACGCTTTCTCCGTCGAAAACTGGCGGCGTCCGAAGGCCGAGACGGATTTTTTGATGCAGCTGTTGCGTGAATATTTGCGGCAAGAGATGCCGCTCATTCAGAAAAACAACATTCGAATGCGTTTTTTGGGACGCGCCGACGAACTGCCGGAAGGTGTCCAGGAAGATACGCGCGAGGCAGCGGAAGCGACCGCGAACAATACCGGCATGGTTCTCTGCGTCGCGTTGAATTATGGCGGTCGGGCGGAAATCGTCGATGCCGTGAACCGGATTCTGCAAGAAAAAAGATCCGCAACCGTGCAGCCCGTTACGGAAGAAGAGTTTGCGGAGAAAATGTACACCGCGGGATTGCCGGACCCCGATTTGCTCATTCGAACGAGCGGTGAAATGCGCGTGAGCAATTTTCTGCTGTGGCAGATTGCCTATGCCGAAATTTATGTCACCGAGACGCTCTGGCCGGATTTCAATCGCGCGCGATTGCTGGAGTCGTTCGTCGATTTTCAGAAGCGCGAGCGCCGCTACGGCGGAATCGGAGAGAGCAAGCCTGTTCGTGCAGCTGGCGAGTAGGGACAGTTCCAGCCCGAAACGAAATTCCTGCCTTTGCATCGCATCTCCCGTTAAAATAAAGAGACTCTGCCGCGAGCAGGATTCGCGCTGCCGGTCGCTGAACTTCAGGGGAAAGAATCGAGAATGACGTGGAAGAGAGTGGCGACTGCGGTCGTCCTGATACCTGGCGTCGTCGCATTGATTTTGAAAGGCTCGACGGCGATCGTTGCTCTGGCGCTGGCGGCGGTGATTTTGTTGGCGCTCTTTGAGTTTTTTGCGCTCGGCGATGCCATCGGCCACCGCGCGTACAAATTCTGGACGGCCGCATGCGCCATCGCGATCGTTTACGTGCAGTGGCTGCAGGTGGCGTTGCGCGCGCGCGAACCCGGCGAAGGAGTGCTCTATTCCGGACCGATTCAGTTTGTATTTCTGTCCGGATTGCGTGTCGAAGACGTTTTCTTTTTCTTTCTGATTGGCGTCGGCGTAATTGCGCTTTATACCCGGCGGCCTCTGGTCGAAGCGCTGCCTGCGGCGGGAATAAGTTCGAGTGGATTGTTGTTTGTTGCCCTGCCGGTCAGCTATGCAATTCGCCTGCACGGAATCGGGCCGCTCGGTCCGTGGATTTTGCTCTTCGCTCTGGTGATCACTTGGGTGGGCGACACCGCTGCGTATTTTGTCGGTCGCGCGGTCGGAAAACACAAACTGGCGCCGCATCTGAGTCCCAAGAAAACCTGGGAAGGCTCGATCGCCAGCATGGCCGGCGCGCTTCTCATCGGCTGGCTGCTCTCCACTCGGATCAATGTGCCCGCACCCGTAATTTTGGGCCTGGCCGCGGTTGGGAACGTCGCCGGGCAAGTCGGCGATTTGCTCGAATCATCCTTCAAGCGCAGCGCGGGCGCAAAGGATTCGGGCTCGATTTTGCCGGGCCATGGCGGAATGCTGGACCGCATCGACGCGCTGATTTTGACCATACCCGTTGTCTGGTATTATTGGATTTGGTTTTGCTCACCGCGCATGTAGATCCCCGGCGTCTCCAGCACGCAAAAAAAGGAAAAAGGGCTTCGTGAAACAACTCGCGATTTTGGGTTCGACTGGCTCGATTGGGCGCCAGTGCCTTTCGGTTGTGGAGGCGCTGCAAGGACGCTTTGGCGTTGTGGCCCTCGCGGCTGGCGGAAATCTGGATGAGTTGGTTGGGCAAATCGCGCGCCACCGGCCGGAACTCGTGTCCGTGGGCGATGCAAAAAAGGCGGACGAGCTTGCGGCGCGGTTGAAAGCGCAGGGAATCGCGTTACCGGCAATTCATCATGGACGCGAGGGAATGCTTGCAGTTGGAACTCACACTGCGGCGGAAATTGTGGTTTCCGCGGCGGTCGGCGTTGTGGGCCTCGAAGCGACCTATGAAGCGGTGAAACTCGGGCGGACCATCGCTCTTTCGAATAAAGAAGTGCTGGTTGCGGCGGGCGAACTCGTAATGGCTGCGGCGCAAAAGGCGGGGAAGGAACTTCTGCCAGTCGATAGCGAGCACAACGCGGTGCATCAGTGTTTGCGCGCTGGAACTCACAAAGAAGTGACGCGGCTCGTGCTCACGGCGTCCGGCGGGCCGTTCCGGAAAACACCGGTGAAGGATTTGCAAAGCGTGACGGTCGAGCAAGCGCTCGCGCATCCGAACTGGAAAATGGGCAACCGAATTACCATCGACTCCGCGACGATGATGAACAAGGGATTCGAAGTGATCGAAGCGCGTTGGCTGTTTCGAATGCGGCCGGACCAGATCGACGTCGTCATTCATCCGCAATCCACGGTTCACTCCATGGTCGAGTACGTCGACGGTTCGATCCTCGCACAACTCGGCCCCACCGACATGCGACTCCCAATTCAATATGCGATAACCTATCCAGAGCGCGTTGTTGGTTCGGACCAGGTAGCTTTGGATTGGTCGAAATTAAAGAGACTGGATTTCGAAAAGGCGTCGACGAGGCGCTATCCCTGCTTGAAACTGGCGCGCGAAGCGATGAAAAAGGGCGGCGCTCTGCCCTGCGCGCTGAATGCGGCGGATGAAGTGGCGGTTGCGGCGTTTCTGGAAAGAAAACTACCGTTCCTTGGAATTCCGGAAATTGTTGAGAAAGTTTTGGGACGAATGCCGCGGATGAAGTTGCAAAAGATGGAAGATGTGCTTTCGGCGGATGCCGAGGCGCGTCGAATGGCAGAGGAAGAAGTAACAGCGTTGACAGGAATCGCGAAGGCAGCGTCATAAGCGAGAAGGACGGAGCAAAAGCAAGATGAACACGGTGCTCGGAATAATTTTGGTGTTGGGACTGATGATTCTGGTCCACGAATGGGGCCATTTCATCGTCGCTCGGCTGTTCGGCGTGCGCGTCGATGTTTTTTCGATCGGATTCGGACCACGACTATTTGGCTGGAAGCGCGGAGCGACGGATTACCGGATTAGCGCGCTGCCGCTCGGCGGATACGTGCGCATGGCGGGGCAGGATATTACGGAAATCGATTCCGGCGAAAAAGGGCCGACGGGCGCTCCAGACGAGGTGATGAGCAAGGCGCGGTGGCAGCGGGCGCTGATTTCGTTTGCCGGGCCGGCGGTGAATCTGGTGATGCCGATCCTGTTGCTCGGCGGGTTCTACGTAATCAAAGGATTTCCTTACCAGTCGTATCAGGACAAGCCGGTCGTGTTTTCGGAATTGCCTTTGAATGGGCCGCTTGTGAAGAGCGGAGTGAGTGACGGCGACCAACTCGTCTCGGTGAACGGAACGCCGACGCCGGATTGGAAGAAAGCGATCACCACGCTGAATGAGATGACTCCCGGGCAGAACGTGCGGATGACGATTTCGAGCAAGGGAGTCGCAAAAGAGATTCAGTTGAACGGCGCGGACGTAAAGCCGGGCGAGCACTTGATTGGCTATCCGCCAGAACGCGCGGTGGTCGGGCAATTGTCGGCGGGTATGCCGGCGAAGCGAGCAGGGCTGCAAAAGGGCGACGTAATTGTTTCGGTGAATGGCGTAGCTGTTCACAGCTGGCTGCACTGCGTGGATCTGATCAAAAAATCCGGCGGAAGTCCGATAAAAATGGATCTGTTGCGAAGCGGCAAGCCGATCAGCTTCCAAATCCAGCCGGTGCAGGACAGAGACGAAGAAGGACAACTCGTCTGGAAAATTGGCGTAGGACAAGAAGCGGATTTTTCGTTTCGCGCGATGACGTTTGGACAATCGTTCGCGACGGCGACGGAAGAAACAGTGGGCGCCACTGAAAATTTGCTCGGCGTGCTCGGTAAATTGTTTACCGGAAAACTTTCCGTCAAGCAGCTCCAGGGATTCGTCGGAATCGCGGTACGCGCGGGTCAGGCTGTGCAGAGCGGCCCTGTGGACACCGTGGAACTGATGGCGATGATCAGCCTGAACCTGGGCGTATTGAATTTGCTGCCGATTCCGATTCTGGACGGCGGGCATATTCTATTGCTTTCGATTGAAGGAATCCGGCGGCGCGATTTGAGTCTGGCGTTCAAGGAACGCTTCATTCAAGTTGGATTTGTGTTCCTTTTGCTGCTGTTCGCATTCGTTATGTACAATGACGTGCGGCACCTCCTGCCGACGCATACCTAGACGCGCAGGGGTTCGGGGTTTGTACTTACAAGCTTCGACGTAAAGAAAAGAAAAGCGAAGTACCGTCAGGGGACGGTCATGGCACCAAGTCCGGCGCACCGGGCGTCAACCACAGAAAGAATCAATACAGCGGACACGACAGGTCCGCTGGGCAAAGCGCTTGCGTCGAAAAAAATCCGCCTGACGCGGCAACGGCGCGTGATTTTAAGCGTGATGGACGCGGCGGAACAGCATCTCGACGTCGATCAGATTCTGGAACGGGCGCAGAAAATCGACGCGGACGTGCACCTCGTGACCGTTTACCGCACGATCGAACTCCTGAAAAAACATGGATTGATCGACGAGCTGGATTTGCTGCATTTGCGCGGCGACCGGCATTACTACGAAACGCATGGGCCGCGCGACCACATTCACGTGGCTTGCTTGAAGTGCGGGAAAGTGCGGGAGTTTGAGAGCCAGTTGTATGAACAGTTGAAGTCGCAGATCGAACGGGATTTCAAGATGAAGGTGACGGTCTCGCGAACGGAAGTGGGCGGATATTGCGCCGAGTGCCTGGGCAAGGGCGTGGCTTAAGCAGCAAATCCCGCGTGTACACAACGGAACAGACATGAGAGTTGGCCGCGCTTAGTCTCTGGTTGAGGCGCTAACGTGCAACCTCAACGGCAGAAAGTGACGCGGGCCTATAGAATCGACGGATCGATACTTCTATATCGCCCGGCCGCAAGAATTCAGAGCAAGGCGGAAAGATTGCAACCGCGCATTGGGCCGTGGTGGAGTGCGGTCTTCGCGGTCCCGCTTTTTCTACGAGCGCTGGTTCGGCTAGTTTTTGCCTGTGCGCACAGGCATAGAAGTCCTCCGATAACACCGCGCGAGTCAATCCCGTCCAACGTGCAGGGATCCCGTGGCCTGTTCGGGCGAGAGCCCTACGTCACTTGCCTGGATTGCGGAAAGAAATTCGTTTACAACACCAAAACCAGGCGCATGGTGGATTTCTGGGGCGTCCATGATGCAGAAGCAATGGCGGGAATGCGTGGGAAAGTCCGCAATTTTTTTTCACCCCTTGGGGGTCTCGTCGCAGAGGTTGGTAGTCTGAAGAGAAAGATTTTGATGAGCGGGCAGGTCAGGTCGAAGGGGCGGCCAGCGTCGAGCGGGCTTCGCTAAACGCCTGCAGCAGATCCTATTGCAGCCAACGTGGTTGCGAAAATCTGGTGCATTGCTGACTTTTTGACTTGACAAGTGCAGTATGAGGCTGGTAGGATTGATGCTGTAGGGAAGTGCGTCCCGGCTCCGCCGAGGACGCTTTTGTTTTTTTTAAGACCACCATTAGCGCCTGACTCCCGTCGGGGCTTTTTTATTCGTGGCGCCGGCTTCCAGCCGGCGTTTTTCATTTCTGGAGTCCTCCGGTCAGCCCCGGGGTAGTGTGCCGCGTCTCCGGCGCTCGCCGTTGTCTTGCCCCTTTTCTCTCGGTTGTTCGTCGGCCCTCGAATTTTTCGGTTCTTAAACCTCTTTTTTCAGGATGAAAACTAATGCGAAGCGAAAAACTGAATGCCAAACTTCTGTGGATTCAATTTGAAGATGTGCTCACTCCGGCTTTGGGCCTGACGATAAAGGAGCGAGCCGTGTATTGCCATTTGTTGCGACATTCGCTGGTGGTGGGAAGGGCGCGCCTGCAGTTTGCCGTGACGGCCATGGCGCGAACTTTGAGCATTGGGCCCGGAGCGGCGCGGGATGCCGTGCGGCGGCTCGATGAGCTGGGGGCTTTGCGCGTGCTGAAACGCGGAAAGACGGGCCATTTTGTGGAGATGCGGTCGCCGGAGAAGATCCGTGCGGTGCGTCCGAGCAAGAATGCCGCGTCGATTCTTGCGGGCGCGGAGGCTGAGGGTGACCGGGCAGCGGCGACGCTGGAGGTGACAGATTTTTGGAAAAGTTGGACGCTGCGGAAAGCGATCCACGCGCGTGAACGAGGCTTCTGCTTTTACTGCCTGCGTCGCACGCTGACAAATGTGCGGTGCATCGATCATGTTGTGCCCAGGGTACGCTCCGGACGTAATTCGTACCGCAACCTGGTTTCGTGCTGTATTCAGTGCAATACGTACAAGGGCGAACGTCCGGCGCGGGACTTTCTGCGGAAGCTTTACCGGCAGGGGCGGTTGACGGCGAAGGAACTGGATGGGCGGCTGCGCGCGTTGAAAGAGCTTGCGGCAGGGAAGCTGCGGCCTTCCTAACGTAGAGAAAAAAGAAAATGGAGTGTAGAAAAGGGAGAAAGGAAGACCCACCTTTCCCCGGTACACGTCGCCGGGACGCAAACTGCCCGCATGAACCAACCCCGAAAGGGTAGGGCACGCAAAAGCGTTTTTCGGAATTAAAGGCGCGGCCACCCGCCGCCAAACTAGAGAAACGGAAACCTTATATTTTCAATTATTTGTTGCTCCATAATGCTGTCCAGCTTGAACGGCTCGCCAGGATTGTGATTGGCGACGATATGCGATAGCTGCTCTTTAGTAGTATGGGTAATCAGGAAAACCTTACCCGGGTCAGCGAGATCACGGAATTGTGCACGCAAGACCGAATAGCCCCCAAACGCAAAACCAAGCACCCGACGAATTTCAAAGGCGACAGCATCAGCGGCTTGGAGCACTTCCACGTGCTTATCGTCAGCGCTGTCAAACGTTCCCATATACTTCGCCGCATTTGGATTCGTCTGCTTCAGATTGCGAAATGCTTCGTCCGCTACCAGGCTGTGCTGCTCATGTTTGTCACAGACAAAGGAGACGTATTCCGTGAATGAGCCGCCGAAGGCCACGTTCTCTTTATCCCTTTTGATCCCTTGTTCAAGTTGTTTCATCGCCCAAGCACATTGGATCATCGCGAAGTCGTAGGCCAGACGATATGGACTATCACCTAAAACCGCAAGGGCGTAAGCATCCTGAATAACTTCGCAGAAGTCTGACTGTACGATACCAACACCTTGGACGATGATATGTTCTTCCTTCGGAATGAGCTGCAGAAACTCGCGGCTGATTGAATCAAGTCTCTGATGCTCGCACTGCGTCGGACTTCCCGGGGTTGCGACAAATTTTGCGAATTGTCCTCTGCCACTCTTGCATTCAGAGGCTTTGAAGTAAGCGATATCGATGTCCGGCCGCTTGCGAAGCTTCTCCCACTTGCGTTCCAACTCAAAAGACGGGACCCCGCGCATCAGGATGCCGCCGACCACAAAGAGTCCGGCCCCCTGCTCATCACAACTCTCGTCCATGTAAGAATACATATTCCATTCCTGAGATGGGGTGTTTCTGGTATGTGCTTGAGAAGGCTCGCCTTGCTCACCACGACATCAGAGAGAGGGAAACTTCCCGTCTGTCGCCCGTCCTCTGTCCCCCGTCCTTCCCCGTCCTTGTCCCCCGTCCTTGTTCCCAAATAGATGTTGTAGCATTCCTCCGGCTTAGAAAGGGCGTGAATGTCATGGCTAGCAAAATAGACAAAGGACGCAGCATCCTGAACGCCACAGATGAGACGGCGAATCCTTATGGCCTAATTCTTTCGGAGAAAGAACGGGAGGTCATTTACGGCGACCTAACTCGGCTTGAGAATATGACGAGCGCTCTTCTTAACGGGCGGACAGGATGGAAGCAGCAAGTACAAGCAGCGTTTACTACGGGAGCGGAGTGTGCCGGAGCCATCGTCGTGGCAGATGCTGTGCATCTCTTCCTCGGCACTCCGATCGTGCCAACAATTATGTGCGGCTTTGCCCTCCTAATTCTCCACAAACTGAACCTACTGCTAACGCACGAAGAAAGTGAAGATACTCACGCAAGGCGACAGCGCGAAGACGAAAAAGAAGCTAAGGAACGTGCCCAATATTTCAAAGATATGGGAGCAAAGGATTTGAGTTTAGAAGAGTAAGTCGTTTTTCGCCGCATCGAACGAAGAAGCCGCGAGGAAGAAAAGAATGTACCGCGTCCGTCAGGAAGAGTTGCCGTTTGCGGGGAGCTCACACGAATTCGTTGGGACCGAGCAGGGAGACGTGGGCGTCAGCGTGTTTTTGTTCAACGGGCCGCCGGGCAAGGGGCCCGGGCCGCATCGGCATCCCTACGATGAGATCCAGTTTATCCGGGAAGGCCGCGGGATATGGACCGTGAACGGAGAGACGTTTGAAGGTGGCGCTGGAGACATTTTCGTTATCAAAGCGGGCGAGATTCACAGCTTCAAAGCCATCGGGGATGGCCCGCTCGTCCAGGTGGACGTTCATCTCAGCCCGCGATTCATACAGGAGAATTTGGGCTGGTAAGCGACGATGGAAGAAGGCTACAGGTTCGCGCCGAAAGCCAGCAGGCGGCCATCGCAATCCTTCACGGCGAACTCCCGAGTGCGCCATGGCGTGTCGTCAAGGCCCCTAGTGAATTCCACGCCTTGGGCGGCGTACTCGGCATAAAGTGCGTCAGCATCTTCAACGACGAGGTAGGCGTCCAGCAATTCGTCCGCGTATTTGTCCGGATTGGCGGTGGGCGGCTCGGCGCAACGGAAATGAATCACCTGGTGGTCGCGCGCCACGATGGCGTACTCCGGCGGTTCGTTCAGCGATGAGGCAGTAGGCCATGTTCCCAGACATATGAAACCAAGCTTGCCTGTGTAATAGGCGAGTGTTGCGGGAATGTTCCTGGTGAAGAACACGGGCGCAATTTGGCGGAACATCGGGCAAGTCTACACCAGATGTGAAGAGCGGAGGCCCTTCGGCTGCGCCTCTCGACGCTCGTGGCTAGCAGGGTAAACGAGTGGCGAGCGAAGAGCCGGGCTTCCCGCAGAAGCGACCGGGACGCAAAAGGCGCGGAAGCCCGGCCTCTGCAAAGGTAAATAAGACAGGCGATTCGTTAAGGCTTTTCGTGTGGCGGCTTCTGCTGATTCTGGTGCGGCGGCTGCTGTCTCTCTTGCATCTTCTGCTGTTGTTGAGCGTGCCGTTGCTCCGTTTGCTGGGTCTGTTGCTGATGGCGCTGTTCGACCTGCTGCCTTCTTGCTTCATTGGCATTTTGTTGCGCCAGGCGCTGATGGTCTTGTTCCTGTTTTTGCTGGAGCTTCTGATGCTCTTGTTCCTGTTTGGAGTAGAGCTTGTCCTGCTGCTGCTGGTATTTCCGGTCGCGGTTCGGATCGCCCGTGTTTGGCGGAGCCGGCCGATCGTGAGGAGCAATTTCCCTGGCGTGAGCGTAGGGCGGACGACTAGAGTTGCCGCCGGCGTTGGGTGGACGATCGGATCTGTTTCCTGAATTGGCTCCGGAATTGCCTCCCGCGTTTGGCGGACGATTGGGATTGTTCTCAGGACGAGCAGAATTGTTATTGCCGCCGACATTGTTATTGCCGCGCCGATTGGGTGGCGGCTCGTAACGTCCGCCAGCTTCTCTTGCGGGAACAACAGCGGAGCCGCGGAATGATCCGGGGCGTTGCGTTGCGGCGATGGGAGGCCTGCCCTGATTGACGGAAGCGCGCAATTCACGATTGCCGCGCGCTTCTTGAACCTGCTGGTGCTGCGCGGAAACTGGCGCAATGTGGCGTTCGCGAGAAAAGGATTCTTCTTCGCGCGAGGGCCGCTCGTTGATGCCACCATTGCCGCCGTTGTAGCTGACGCGCGTTTCGTTGCGATTGATGATGGTGGTGTTGTAAACGTTGTGGACTTCGGTGATGTTCACGTTGGTCACCGAACGGTTGTAATAGAAGCGTCCGTTGTCCCATCGCCCGCCTTCATAGCCGTGTCCGAAATAGCCGAATCCGTAGCTGATGCCGCCGTACCAACCGACGTGCGGGCCCCAATACCCTTCATGGAAAAAGAAGGCGCCGCGCTCCCAGCCCCAGTAGCCGGGCGTCCAGAGGAAGCCGACTTCGGGAGCTTCCACCCAGGTGCCGGGAACCCAGTAGTAGTCGTCATCGTCGGGGTCCCAAGCCCAATAACCCGGAGTCCAGATGTAACCCTCGGCCGGGCAAATAGGTTGTTCATAGACCGGCAACGCGGGAGGGCCAAAACTAACGGCGATGCCGACAGAAACTTGTGCTCGGGAAGGAGCAGGGATCGTCAGTAGTCCAACTGCTAGTAACAAGAAACAAACCAGACGAGCGATACGCATGATTCTCACCTTTTCTGGAGCGAGCTGGACTTTCCCAGCTTCTGGGGAGTGCGGCCTGTGCCGGCTACACTCATCGAACACGGGAAGTCATTGAGAGTTCTTTGGTCCCAGTATTAGGAGGGCATCCTCGCTGCCAAACTGAGGTTGGATTTGCTAATGGGCTGAGAGTTCAATGACATAGGCGAATGCATCGGCATGTAGGTGAGGGAAGTGGAAATTCTAGTTGTGTAGAAACTACACGGCAAGCGAGAGGGAATGGTCCTTTTCAGGGTACTGGAACGCAGGTGTGACTCTGCTAATCGTCCCGGAAGGCCGAGCGGAAGCGGCGGAGGCGCGAAAAGTAACGGTGGGCGCGCGCGACGTCGCGGGTGATTTGGGATTTGTGCCGTCGATGGTTGGCGGCTACTTCTTTATCTCGACCATAATCGGCTTGTCAGAACGCCAGCGGCGAAGACTGCGCCCCATGCAAAAGCTCGCCTCATGGTTTCTTCTCCCTGTTTGCTTGTTACGAGATGACTGAAATTACAGTGATAGTACAAGCTCCAGAGGCCTGGTGGGGAAATATGTGGGGGCGCTAGAGGCCGAGCCCGGTGAGCAGCGCTTCGATTTGGCGCTCCACTTCGGCGCGGCTCTGGAGCACGCGAACTACGCGAAACAAGCCCTGAAGGTAAGTGACGATCAGATGGGCGGCGACGTCCGCATCAAAGCTTTTTGGCAATTCACCGTTCTTCTTTGCGGACTCCAAGCGGTCGCTGAACGCGGCATAGAACGCCTTCATATCGGCCACGACCAACTTCCTTAGGTCGCGTTGCTGCAGCACATCCCCGGACAGGCTCTGAGCAAGCAGGCAGATGGCGGGCGTGCGGGGGTCATCGAGTTCGTCGAGTATCGTCTGGAAGAACGCGCGGATGCCCGCCTTGACCGACTGGCGGGAGAGCAGGGAATCGAGGCGCCTGCGGCTGACGGTGTCGTTGTAATGCTGCAAACATTCGACATAGAGACGCTTTTTGCTCTTCCAGGTGTTGTAGAAGGAGCCCTCGCCGATGCGCATGGCGTTCAAAAGGTCTCGCAGCGAGGTATTGGAATAGCCCTTATTCCAAAACAGGCGGGTAGCCCGGTCAATCGCCTGGTGGTGGTCGAATTCGACGTTGCGAGCCATACCATCATCCTAGCATGAATTCTGTAGCGTTCAATACAAATAATATGAAACTTTCCGGAAGGGCGGGCATCCATTGTAGTGACTGTTACAAATACGACCCAGCGGGAATGGAGTCGAATGGAACGAGCGGGAAGATTGTCGTAACGGTCTAGCAAGAGTTTCTGTGGATCCGGCAGGTCAGTTTGGCAAAGACAAGGAAGAATCGCAAAAAAAAAGGAGAACACATGACCACGTATCATCGGACAGAAGCAGAGGGAGTGAAGATATTTTATCGCGAGGCGGGTTCGAAGGCGGCGCCGCATGTTCTGTTGCTGCACGGATTCCCGACTTCCTCGCATATGTACCGCAACCTGATTCCGGCGCTGGCCGAGCGGTATCACGTAGTCGCGCCTGACCTTCCGGGCTTCGGTTTTTCGGATGCTCCGGAGCGCAAGAACTTCCCCTACACTTTTGAGAACCTGGCGAAAATCATCAGCGCTTTTACGGAGAAGGTTGGCCTCGATCGATTCGCGATTTATGTTTTTGATTACGGCGCGCCTGTGGGGCTTCGCCTGGCGCTGGCGCACCCGGAACGAATCACGGCGATCATTTCGCAGAACGGGAACGCCTATGAAGAAGGGCTGAGCGAAGGCTGGAATCCCATCCAGAAATACTGGAAAGAGCCGAATGCGGAGAACCGCGCGGCGCTGCGGCAATTCCTGGCGCCGGAGGCGACGAAGTGGCAATACGTCCATGGAGTCGCAGACGAGAAACTCGTCGCGCCCGAGTCGTACACGCTTGATTCCGCGCTGCTAGCGCGTCCTGGAAATGAGGATATCCAGCTTGACCTCTTCCTCGACTACGCCAGCAACGTTGCGCTCTATCCGCAGTTCCAGGAATATTTCCGGAAGAATCTGCCGCCACTGCTCGCAGTGTGGGGCAAGAACGATCCGTTCTTTCTGCCTCCGGGGGCGGAGGCGTTCAAACGAGACAATCCGAAGGCAGAAGTGCGCTTCTACGAGACCGGCCACTTCGCGCTGGAGACCCACGCGGCGGAAATTGGCGGCGCAATCCGCGACTTTCTCGGACGGACGCTGACCTCACGCGCCAGCGCGTAAGAGAATGACGATCAGGTCCGGCGAGATCTATTCGCTCGCCGGATCTAGTTCGAAGCCGCGCCACCAGCAAATAAGCACAAGCAATTGTCAGCGGTGGACTGAAGAGGCGCTGAGGCGAACGGAGCGAAAGTTGCGGAGACGGGAGAAGAAGCGGTGAGTTGCGGCAACGTCGCGGGCGATTTGGGATTTTAGTTCTTCGGGGCTGGCGAAATTTTTTTCTTCGCGCAGGCGTTTCCAGAAACGGATCTCGATGCGTTTCGTTTCGAACTCTTTGGGAGCGTCGAGGAGATGCGTTTCGACGGTGAGCGCAGTGCCGTTGAAAGTGGGGCGCATGCCGATGTTGGTGACGGAGCGGCGGCTTTTTGTTTCGCCGTCAAGAAGAGTGCGAGTGATATAGACGCCGTTGGCAGGAAGGAGTTCCTGCTCCGGCTGAAGATTGAGCGTGGGAACGGTAAACCGATGGCCGATTCCCTCGCCGGAAACGACGCCACCGGTCAGGACAAAAGGGCGGCCGAGCAGACGGCCGGCGCGACTGACGTTTCCAATTGCGATTTCGCGGCGCACCGCAGTGCTGCTGACAATCTCGCCGCGAAAAACAACGGGCGGAACCACAATCACGCGAAAACCGAGAGTGGCTCCCAGTTCCTTGAGAAGTTCCGCGGTTCCGGCCTGTCTGTGACCGAAGCGAAAATTTTCGCCGACGAGAACCGCGCGAACGCGAAGCTGCTTCACGAGGATTTGTTCGACGAACTCGGTTGGCGAGAGCTTCGAAAGCTCGATGGTGAAGGGCTCGATCACGGCGGATTCGAGGCCGACGACCCGGAACCAATTGATGCGCTGGTCGTTGGTCGAAAGGCGGCGCGGAGCGGAATCCGGGCGAAGAACCTTCAAGGGCGGCGGCTCGAAGGTGAGGGCGGTGGCGACGTCGCCGGAAATGGCGGCGCGATGCGTGACGTCGCGCAGGATTTCCTGGTGGCCGAGATGAATGCCGTCGAAGTTTCCGATGGCCAGAATGCTGCCGCGATGAAGTGGAGCGTAGTGCGCGTTCCATGCTTCGGGGGAATGGAAAACAGCGAGCGGAGCGGAATCCGGTAGAGCGACGGAAATCGAAGGACGGTCTTCGACTTCCACACTAAGTTCAAGGCCGTCGTAGCTCATTTGAACGTGGGGATAGCCGAGCGTGCGAAGACGCGCATTGGTTTCCTCGTGAGGAAGTTCATGCGCGATGTGTGTGAACCAGGCGCGGTGCGGCTTTAATTGATCGATGAGGCGGAGCGCCTGTTCGACGGTCTGATGCATAGGATGCGGCGTGTCGCGGAGCGCGTCGAGGACGAGGTCGTCGAGGCCCTGGAGCAACGGGACGGAGGAATTGGGGACGGCGCTGAAATCGGTGAGGTAAGCCGCGCCGCCGAACCGGAAGCCGAGGACATTGAGGTCGCCGTGAACGAGGGCAATGGGCGTGATGGTTGTGCCGAGCAGTTCGATCGGTCCGGAAATCTGGTTGATCGTGACTGTGGGGACCGTGCTGACTTTTGGCTTGCCGTCGAACACGTAGGAAAACGCGCTGCGCAAAATTTCGAACGTTTCCGCGTTGGCGTAAATCGGAAGCGCCGACTTCTGCCTCATGTTGAACGGCCGGATGTCGTCGAAGCCGAAAATATGATCGGCGTGGGCGTGGGTGAAGAGGACGGCGTCGAGGCGTTGCAGGCCGACTCGAAGAGCTTGTTGACGGAAGTCGGGCGTAGTGTCGATGACAACGTGCTGGCCATTGCGCGAGAGCAAGACCGACGGGCGGAGGCGGTTGTCGCGTGGATTGGACGACGTGCAGACGCTGCAGTGACACCCCAGCGATGGAACTCCCATGGAAGTGCCGGAACCGAGGATCGTGAGTTTTAGAGGGTTGGACGGCATTTCAGAAAACGTTCGCGCGCGGCGGTGGCCGGTCAGCGCGTTTTGGCTTTGGCTTGCTGCGTCGCCTGGGCGGCCAGTGCCTGATTCACTTCGACGTAGGTGAGTTTGAGTTTGCCGAGCAGGTCCAGCAGGACGCTGTCTTCTTCCGGTGCACGATTGCCTTTGGTTTTTTCGTGCAGCGCGTCGAGCATGTCAATAAATTCGCGCGCCGCGTCCGGGTCGAACATCGGCTGGCCGGTGCGAGGATCGGCGTACGCGCCGAGAACCATCGCGGCGTTGCTGCCAATCATGCGAATCAGATTTTCGAACGCCGGCGAGCGTTTGGGCGTTTCCTTTGGCGCGGCGTCGGCCTGCGGAGTCTCGGGCGCAGGGTCAGCGCGCTTGGCGACTTCCGCTTCCTTGATCGCTTCGCGAGATTCTTCCTCAAGCGCTTCCTTGCGCAATTCGCCCTCTTCCGTGAAGAGTCGGCGGTCGATTACGCGGAAAGTATCTTCGGATTTATGGTCAGACAAGGCGCAACCTCACTTCATTGTGTGAAAACTTAGTTTAGCATGGGTGCGTGCCGAAGAGCGGCGGCCGGGCGCGCTTGTCAAAGTTGTGGCTGCGCCTTAGAGTCTAGCATTTGCTTGGAGTGGGGAAGCGCGGAGAGACATGCGGAAGGTAAAACGTAAGGCGAAGGTCCAGAAGAGAAAGGCGTCGTCGCGAGCCAAGACAGCGCGCAAGGCATCCGCGGGAGAGTGGTTCGAGAAATTGGTGAAGTTGCAGACGCGGCTGCGGGCTCCGAATGGCTGCCCGTGGGACCGCGAACAAACGCATATGACTTTGCGAACGTATTTGATTGAAGAGGCTTACGAAGTAGTGGAAGCGCTCGAGAGCGGAGACGACGCGAAATTTTCCGAAGAGCTTGGCGATTTGTTGCTGCAAATCGTATTTCACGCGGACATTGCGCGAGAAGCGCGCAGATTTACGGCGGCCGACGTGATTCAGGGAATTCACGACAAGATGGTGCGGAGGCATCCGCACGTTTTTGGAGACAAGCGGGCCAAGGATTCGAAGGCAGTCCTGAAGAGCTGGGAAAAAATCAAAGCGGAAGAGCGCAAGGCGAAGGGCGACGGCGAAGGGAAAAAACCGGCGTCGCTGCTCGACGGTGTTTCGCATGCGCTGCCTGGGACGATGGAAGGGTTTCAGTTGACGCGGCGCGCCTCGCGCATCGGATTTGATTGGGATTCGGCGGTTGGAGTGCTCGACAAGTTGGCGGAAGAAGCGGCCGAGCTGAAGCGGGAGGTCGGGGCGGAAGATGCGACGCGAATCGAGGAAGAAGCCGGCGACCTGTTATTTGCCGCGGTGAACGTCGCGCGATTCCTGCATGTCGATCCTGAAATTGCCCTGAAGAAAGCCAACGCGAAGTTCGCATCGCGTTTTCGCAAGATGGAGAGCCTTGCGCGGGCGAGCGGCAGGGAACTGGCGGACGTGCCGCGGGACGAGATGGAGCGGCTTTGGGACCAAGCCAAAGACGCCGAGGCAGCAGCGGCGGGTGCTGTTCGATGAGCGAGAGCATCGTCATCCGCAAGTGCGAAGAGATTGAAGAATTTCACGCGTGTGTGCAGTTGCAGAAGGAAGTGTGGGGCGAAGCAGATCTGGAGGTCGAACCGGCGACGCTGTTCGTGGTCGCTGCGCATACGGGCGGACAAGTTTTGGGGGCGTTCGATGGCGCAAAACTGGTTGGCTACACGCTTGCCGTGGCGGGAGTTCGAAACGGCGAACCGTATCTCCATTCCCACATGACCGGCGTGTTGGCCGCTTACCGCGATCGCGGTGTGGGCAGGCTCCTGAAGCTTTTTCAGAGGGAAGAGGCTCTTGGACGCGGAATCCGGCTGATTGAATGGACGTTTGACCCGCTCGAAACCCGGAACGCTCACTTTAATCTGAACCGGCTCGGCGCCATTTCCCGCCGCTACCTGTCAAATTTGTACGGAGTGACGACGAGTCCGCTCCACCGTGGCTTGCCTACCGATCGGCTGGTGGCGGAATGGTTCCTGGATTCGCCGCGAACGGTCGCTGCGGTCGCGACAGGCAATATCGAGCCAGCCCTGGATGCGGCGCACGTTTCTCTTCCGGGCGATCTGGAAAAGCTCAAACAGGGTGCGCCGGAGCGGTTGGCGGATGTGCAGACCCGCATTCGGCACGAATTTGCAGATTGGTTTGCGAAAGGATATGCGGCGGTGGGTTTGAAGGCGGAGCCATCCGGCGCGGCGTATATCCTGGCGCCATGGAGCGACTTCTAGCCATGCGGCTGCGCGGATTTACCTTACGCGAAGTGCGGATACCGTTGGTGGCGCCGTTCGAAACAAGCATGGAGCGAACCACTGTCCGGCGCATTGTTCTGGTAGAGGCAAACGTTGATGGCCAGATCGGGTGGGGCGAGTGTGTTGCAGGCGAGACTCCGTCGTACAGTCCTGAAACCACGGAAACAGCGTGGCACATCCCGAGGGACTTCCTGTGGCCGCTGCTCAAAGGCAAGGAGTTTGCGAGCGCTGCGGATGTATGGGATCAGCTCGATTGGGTGCGCGGCCACAACATGGCGAAGGCGGCGCTGGAATCTGCAATCTGGGATGCTGAAGCAAAGCTTAAAGGCATTCCCCTGGCGAAGTTGCTCGGTGGCACTCGAACCGAAATTGCAAGCGGCGTTTCGGTTGGCATTAAACAATCGCTTGAAGAGTTGATTCGCGCAGTTCAAGTGGAACTTGAGGCTGGATACCAGCGCATCAAGATAAAGATTAAGCCGGGAATTGACGTCGAGCCGGTGCGGCGGCTCAGAAAAGAATTTCCGGGCATCAAATTGATGGTGGATGCGAACTCGGCGTATCGAGCCGAAGACGTGCCCGTCTTGAAGAAGCTCGACGAATTCTACCTGATGATGCTGGAGCAGCCGCTCGGTTGGGACGATTTGTACGGTCACGTCGAATTGCAGAAGCAGCTCGAAACTCCGGTCTGCCTCGACGAGTGCATTCATACCGAGGAGCAGGCAAGAGCGGCGATGGAACTGGGGGCGTGCCGCATCATCAATATTAAGATGGGACGCGTGGGCGGGCATACGGTGGCCCGCCGGATTCACGATTTGTGCCAGACGAAAGGCGTGCCGGTCTGGTGTGGTGGAATGTTGGAGTCCGGTATCGGCCGCGCACACAACATTGCGCTGTCCACGCTTCCGAACTTCACCCTTCCCGGCGATGTGACCGCCAGCAAGCGTTACTGGGCGGAGGACATCATCGAGCCGGAAGTTACCGTGTCACGGCAGGGCACAATCACGGTTCCAACCGGGCCGGGAATCGGATACGAGCCGCGTATGGATCGGATCGAAGCTTTGACCGTCAGAAAAGAAGTGTTGTCCGAGTAAGAGTGGAGGACAGTGTGAGCGGAATTCCCTTGAGGGACGGCGGACCGGCAGCGCGGATCGCGGTGATTCCTGGCGACGGAATCGGCAAAGAAGTTACGCCGGAGGCGGTGAAGGCGATTCGTTCCGCGACAATGTCGGCGCGTCGACCGATCGAGTTTGTGGAATTCGATTGGGGCGCAGACCGATATTTGAAAGACGGAGTCTCACTCCCGAGCGGCGCGGTAGAAATGCTGCGCGATGAGTTCGATGCGATTCTTTTCGGTGCGATGGGGGATCCGCGCGTACCGAGCAACCAGCACGCCGCGGATATTCTGCTGGGACTTCGCTTCAAGCTGGATCTCTACATCAATGCCCGGCCAGTGGAGCTTTTCCATGAGCGACTGACTCCGCTGCGTGACCGCAAAATCGAAGACGTGAACTTCATGGTCTTCCGGGAAAACACGGAAGGCTTGTATGTTGGTGTTGGCGGATTCTTCAAGAAGGGCACGCCAGACGAAGTGGCCATGCAGGAAGACGTGAACTCGCGGAAGGGCGTCGAGCGTATCATCCGGCATGCCTTCGAACACGCGCGCAAGTACGGCCTGAAGAGAGTCTGCATGAGCGACAAATCGAACGCGATGACCTTTGCGCACGATTTGTGGCAACGTGTCTTTAAAGAAGTTCGGCAGGAGTATGCGGACATCGAATCGCGGCACCTATATATTGATGCGCTGGCGATGGAAGTGGTGCGCGACCCTCGGCAGTTCGACGTCATTGTCACCTGCAATCTTTTTGGCGACATTATCAGCGACTTGGGAGCCCAGCTGGCTGGTGGTTTGGGACTAGCGCCATCGGGAAACATCCATCCCGGAAGGACTTCCTTGTTTGAGCCGGTGCACGGTTCGGCGCCGAACATTGCCGGTAAGGGAATCGCCAATCCGCTTGGGTCGATTCTGACTTCGGCGATGATGCTGGAATTTCTCGGATGGCATCCAGAAGCCGAGAAGTTGCGGACGGCCACGCGCAAAGCTCTGCGAGAAAATTTTGTCACGCCAGACCTGGGCGGCGAGAAGAAGACAGTGGAAGTCGGCGATTGGATCGCGTCGCAAGTTGCATGAGCGCAAGTTCTTTGCGATCTCAAGTAATACTTTAGATACAGACGTAGCCTTTACCTGCGCTTTTTGACTGCAAGCGTAATTACAAGGCCGATTAAGAAACCCCCGATGTGCGCCCACCACGCCACGCCACCCGTCGCCGAAGCACCGAAAGAGCTGATCCCCGCCACAAATTGCAGGATGAACCAATAGCCCAGGATGATGAACGCGGGTAAAGGCACGAGAAAAATCAACACCAGCGTAAGAATGCGATTCGTCGGATAGAGGAGAACATATGCGCCGAGGACGCCGGAAATTGCGCCGCTGGCACCTACGGCGGGAATGGAACTGTGCGAATTGAACGCAATGTGTACCAGGCCTGAAGCGATTCCGCAAAAAAGGTAAAAGAACAGATAGCCGGCGTGCCCAAAGAAGTCCTCGACGTTGTCACCGAAAATCCAGAGGAAGAGCATGTTGCCGAGAATGTGCGCGAACCCGTTATGAAGGAACATACTGGTGAACAACGGAATTAGGGCCGATTCGACGTGGCCGTGTCCGGACAACGCGTGAACGAACCGCGTAGGCACTGTGCCGTATACCGAAGCGAGCGCCGCCTGCGTGCGATGGGGAAGAGTCAGTTCATAAACAAACACCAGCGCGTTGGCGAGAACGAGGGCGTAATTGATGTAGGGCGTGGAGCGAGTCGGATTTTCGTCCTTCAGCGGAATGAACATGTCGTAAGAGTTGTCCTCAGCAGGGTAGCGAAACAGGGAAGGGATGCAAGCGGATTTGCGTGTCCGATAATTCCATCGGGAGAAAGGCTGTGGTTAACAGAATGTCGCGGCTCTCAAATTCTGCCAAATCGTGCGCTAAATCGAAAAGAAATTTGCAAAGTTTTTGCGCGGAATCCCGTGCAAGCATTGCACCGCAGCCGCGCGTATGATAAAAGTTGCAGTTCGCATTTGCGCGTTGTAACTACTGGAGCGCGTGAATGGCGAGCCAGAGTCGGCACGCCGACAGTTCATGCCCGCCCGGGAAACAGAAGCCATCATTCTGAAGACATTCCCGCTGGGCGAAGCGGATCGCCTGGTTAGCTTCTTCGGCCGCACGTCGGGCCGGATTCGGGGAGTGGCGGGCGGGGCGCGGCGGCTGAAGAACCGCTACGGCTCTTCGCTCGAACTGCTCTCTCACGTGCAGATTTGGTACGTCGAGAAAGAGACTCGCGACCTGGTTCGCATCCAGCAGTGCGAATTGCTGGAATCGTTTCACAAGGCGCAAGCCGACTACGCGCTGAGCACCGGCTTGGCGGTCGTCAGCGAAATCGCCGAGCGCGTTCTGCCGGAGCAGGAAGTCGCCGAGCCGATGTTCCGCCTCTTGTTGCTGACGGCGCGCGAAATCGAACGCCGCGGAGACTGGCAACTGGCACTGGCCTACTTTGCCTTTTGGACCATCAAGCTGGGCGGATGGTTGCCGCCGCTTGATCGGTGCATCAGTTGCGGCAAGAGCCTTGGCGAACGGGCGGCGTACCAGTCGGCGGTCTTCGACGGGCTTCATTGCGAGGATTGCCGCAAGCCCGGCATGCGGCCAATCAGCGCCTCGGGCAGGGAATTCGGATCGCGGTTTGGCGTGAAGCTGGAAGACGTTTCCGCGACGCCCGACGAAATGGTTGCGCTGCGAGAGTTTCGCGATACTGTTTTGAATTGGATTGAATTGCACACGGAGCGCAAACTGTTCGCGCGCGAAATGTTGGAGACGATTTGAAATCTCAAGTAAAGCTTGAAGCGAAAAAGCAGGGCCTGAATTTTCAGGATCTGGTTTTGACTTTGTCGCATTTCTGGGTCAAGCAGGGATGCGTGCTCCAGCAGCCGTACGATACGGAAGTTGGCGCCGGCACGATGCATCCCGAAACTTTTTTGCGCGTGCTGGGAGCAGGCGCATATCGCGTCGCGTACGTGCAGCCCAGTCGTCGGCCCGCCGACGGACGTTACGGCGAAAATCCCAACCGCTTGTACAAGCACTCGCAGTTTCAGGTAATCCTCAAGCCGTCGCCTTCGGACATTCAGGACGTGTACCTCAAGAGCCTTGCCGCGATTGGCCTGAATCTGAAAGAACACGACATTCGATTTGAAGAAGACAATTGGGAGTCCCCGACTCTCGGCGCCTGGGGAATTGGCTGGCAGGTGTTGCTCGACGGACTCGAGATCACCCAGTTTACGTATTTTCAGCAGAGCGGCGGAATTGACCTCGATCCGATCTCGGTCGAATTGACGTACGGCCTCGAACGCGTCTGCGCATTTCTCCAGGGCGTGGACAATGTGTACGACCTGCGCTGGTCGGACGACAAGTCCTACGGCGATATTCGCTTGCCGGAGGAGCAACAGTTCTCCGAGTACAGTTTCAATCGAAGCGACGCCAAATCGATCCGCGCAGAATTCGATCTTCACGAGAAGCAAGCGAAAGAATTGCTGGACGGCTGGGGCAAGGTGCAGGGTAACGAGCGCGTGCGATATCCGCTGCTTGCTGCGTACGACCACTGTCTCAAGTGCTCGCACCTGTTCAATCTGATGGATGCGCGCGGCGTGATCTCGACCACCGAACGCGCGGCATTGATGGCTCGCGTGCGGTCCGTTTCGTGCCGCATGGCGCAGGCCTATGTCGAACAAATTGGCGGGGCAAGAGAATCCGGAGCGCGCGCATGAAATCGAAGTCGAAAAAAGGCGGCGTGCTCGCGCACAAGCCGGAAGATCGCCGCGCCGAGCTACTCCTCGAAATCGGTTGCGAAGAGATTCCCGCCGGGATGTTGCCGAAGGCGGAGGATGAGCTTCGCACAGGTCTTGAAAAACTTCTGACGGCCGAGAACCTGGCCGATGGCGTCACCGTGGAGACGTTCAGCGCGCCGCGAAGATTGACGGCGTGGGCTCGCGGCATCCGAACCAAGCAGGCGGACGTCGTTAACGAAGTGACAGGCCCCCCGAAGTCCGTGGCGTACGACGCGGTCGGCGCGCCGACACGCGCCGCGGTCAGCTTTGCCGAGAAGCAGGGAATCGCTCTGCACGATGTCTATTTCGTGCAGACTCCCAAGGGCGAATACCTCGCCGCGAGACAAATCAAAAAAGGCCGAACCGCCGAGCAGATTCTTTGCGAGATTTTGCCGCGCGTCATCCACGACCTCTACTGGCCCAAGACGATGACCTGGACCGGCCTCACGGGAGCGCGCTTCATTCGGCCGGTGCGCTGGCTCGTCGCATCGTTCGACGGCAAGCCGCTGAAGTTTTCGTTCGCGGGCCTGACCGGCGGCTCGGAGACCTCGGGACATCGCTTCCTCGGTGCGGCAAAAATACGGGTCAAGGACTTTGCCGACTACGAAAAGAAACTGCGCGCCAACGGCGTCATCGTCCGGGCGTCGGCTCGACGCGAAAAGGTCGAACGCGAATTGGCGGCCCTTGCCAGGAAGGGCAGCTACAAAGTTCACGAGGACGCCGATCTCTTGAAGATGGTCAGCTACCTCAACGAATTTCCCACGGTGATCGAAGGCAAGTTTGATCCATCGTTCTTGTCACTGCCGGATGAAATCCTCATCACCGTGATGCGCGGCCACCAGAAATATTTCGCTGTCGAAAAGCGCGGCGGAGAACTGGCGCCCAATTTTCTGGCAGTCATCAATCTCGACAAGGATCCGAAAGGCCTGACACGCACCGGTCACGAGAAAGTTCTCCGTGCGCGCTTCGCCGACGCACAATTCTTCTGGGAGTCCGACCAAAAATGTCGGCTCGCCGACTATTTGCCCAAGCTCGAGCGCGTTACCTACGAATCCCGCCTCGGCAGCTATCGCGATAAAGTCGAGCGCGTCCGCGCCATCGCTCGATGGCTCGCCGAGCAATGGTTCAATCTAGGGCTTGCGCAGGCGCACGTGGCCGAAGCCGACCGCGCCGCCGAACTTGCCAAGTGCGACCTCGCCACGGAAATGGTTCGCGAATTTACCGAGTTGCAGGGCATTGTCGGTGGCCTCTACGCGAAGGCTCAAGGCGAACCGCAGGATGTTGCCGACGCTATCTACGACCACTATCGGCCCGTCGGCCTCGACGATCCCCCTCCGCGCAATCTGACCGGCTGCGCCGTGGCAATCGCGGACAAGCTCGATTCCGTCGCAGGCTGCTTTGCCGTTGGCGTCGTTCCCAGCGGCTCCAGCGATCCCTTTGCTTTGCGCCGGGCCGCTCTCGGGATTGTGAAGATCGTGCTCGAGAAAAAGCTCCCACTCTCTTTGTCTCTGTCTGTGAAGCATTCGCTCAAGGTCCTGGCGGCGAATGCTCCCAAGAAAACAGTAACGCCCGAACAGGAAACGCAGATTCTCGAGTTCTTGCGCGACCGCGCGCGCTACGTCTTCCGCGAAAAAGACGGCTTCGGCTACGACGAGGTGAGCGCCATCTTCCGTGCCGGCGCCGATGATCTAGTCGACGCCCGCAAGCGACTGGATGCCTTGCGCGCCATTCGCAAGTCCAAGAACTTCGAGCCGCTCACCGTCTCCTTCAAACGCATTCGCAAAATTCTCGAAAAGGCGGGAGCGCAAGCGGAAGGCGCCACCGTTCAGCCGGAACTTTTCGAAGGCGAAGCGGAGCGCACGCTCTTCGCGGCGATGCGAAAAGCCGCTCCGAAAGTGGAAGAGCAAAAACGCGCCGGGCACTACAAGGAAGCCTTGGAAGTCATCGCCAGCATGCGGCCGGACGTGGACCGCTTCTTTGAACAGGTCATGGTGATGGCGGAAAACGAAGCTGTGAAGAAAAATCGCCTCGCGTTGCTGTCCGAACTGTTGCGAGAATTTTCCACCATCGCGGATTTTTCTGAACTCGGCGGCGAAGGCAAGAATTAGAAAACATGAAGTATTACTTGAACAGTTTGCGGTGTAGAGTTTCTGGCAACGTCGGCACGCCGACACGCAGCAATGAATTTCATTTCGCAATTTTTCCCGGCAGCAAGGTTTTCGATTTCACGTACCACACTCCAAATCGCATGAGAGGCATACTGTGAGTAAATGGGTCTATTCATTCGGTGCAGGTAAAGCGGAGGGCGAAGGTTCCTGGCGAGCCCTCTTGGGAGGCAAAGGCGCAGGCCTTGCCGAGATGAGCCGTATCGGCCTTCCCGTTCCTCCGGGCTTCACCATCACCACGGAAGTTTGCACCTACTACTACGGCAACAAGAAGTCCTACCCGAAGGTACTCGATTCTCAAGTCAAAGCCGCCGTCGCCAAAGTCGAAAAAATCATGGGAACGAAATTCGGCGACAAATCCAAAATGCCGATGCTCGTTTCCGTCCGCTCCGGCGCTCGCGATTCCATGCCCGGCATGATGGACACCATCCTCAACCTCGGCCTCAACGATGAGACCGTCGTGACGCTTGCGCGCGCCACCAAAAATGAACGCTTTGCCTGGGATTGTTATCGTCGCTTCATTCAGATGTACGGCGACGTCGTCATGGGCGTCCAAAAGCGGCCCAATGAAGACCATGAGCCTTTCGAAGTTGTCATCCACGCGCTCAAGCATGAACGCTATCACGCCGAAATTGACGATCCGAAACTCACCGTGGCCGACCTTCAGGAAATGGTCGTCCGTTTCAAGGAGCTCATCAGGGAGCGCACCGGCTCCGAATTTCCGCAGGACATTTGGAAGCAGCTTTGGGGCGCCGTCGGCGCCGTGTTCGGCTCCTGGATGAACGACCGCGCTATCGTCTATCGCCGCAAGTACAACATTCCTTCAGAGTGGGGCACTGCCGTCAACGTGCAGGCGATGGTTTACGGCAACACTGGCGATAAGTCAGGTTCCGGCGTTGCGTTCACGCGCGACCCTGCTACCGGCGAAAAAGTTTTCTACGGTGAATTCCTGATCAATGCGCAAGGCGAAGACGTCGTCGCCGGCGTGCGCACTCCCGAACCCGTCGCGAATCTCAAGAACTACATGCCCGTTGCGTTCAAGGAACTCGAAGGCATCCGCGCGAAGCTCGAGAAACACTTTAAGGATGTGCAGGACTTCGAGTTCACCATTCAAGAGAACAAAGTCTTCATGCTGCAGACGCGCAACGGCAAACGCACCGGCCTCGCCGCTGTTCGCTTCGCCGTTGAAATGGAAAAAGAAAAACTCATCGACTGGAAAACGGCCATCCGCCGGGTTCCTGCCGATCAGCTGGACCAGGTGTTGGCTCCCGTCTTCGATCGCAAGGCCGTTGCCGCAGCGAAAACAATCGCCAAGGGCTTGCCCGCAGGTCCCGGCGCCGCCACCGGCCGCATGTATCTTAATGCCGATCGCGCAGTGCAGGCGGCCGAGCGCGGCGAGAAAGTGCTTCTGGTCCGCAACGAAACTTCTCCCGAAGACCTGCGCGGTATGATCGCCGCCGAAGGCATCCTCACCGCGAAGGGTGGAGTCAGTTCCCACGCCGCTCTCGTCGCTCGCCAGATGGGCAAAGTCTGCGTCTGCGGCGCTGCAGCGCTTCAAATCGACTACGCGGCCAAGACCATGACCGTGGACGGCACGACGTACAAGGAAGGCGACTACCTTTCCATCAACGGCACCGCCGGTGAAGTCTATGCCGGCCAGATTCCGACGGCCGCCTCCGAAATCGTCCAAGTTCTCATCGAGAAGTCCCTCGATGCCGGCAAGAGCCGGACCTATCAGGAATTCAAGAAGCTCATGGACTGGTGCGCCAAAGCGACTCGCATGAGCGTCCGCACCAACGCCGATACTCCCGAACAGACGGCGCACGCCGTTGCATTCGGCGCCAGCGGCATCGGCCTCTGCCGCACCGAGCACATGTTCTTTGAAGGCAATCGCATCGACTCCATGCGCGAGATGATTCTTGCCGATACCAAGGAACACCGCCAGGAAGCTCTCGCGAAAATTCTTCCGTACCAGCGCGAAGACTTCATCGGCATGTTCAAGGAACTCGCGGGACGCCCGGCAACGATTCGTTTCCTCGACCCGCCACTGCACGAATTTCTCCCGCACGAAGGCGCTGCCCAAGCCGATCTCGCGAAAAAAATGGGCGTGCCCGTCGAAAAGATCAAAAAGAGAGTTCAAGAATTACATGAATTCAACCCGATGCTCGGTTTCCGGGGCTGCCGTCTCGGCATCGTCTATTCGGAGATCTCCGAAATGCAATCCCGCGCCGTCTTCGAAGCTGCCGCGGAAGTCCAGAAGCTCGGCATGAAAGTACATCCTGAAATCATGATTCCTCTCGTCGGCTTCAAGAAGGAACTCGACCTCCAGGTCGAAGTCGTCCATCGCATCGCTGCGGACGTCATGAAAGAAAAGAAGCTCAAGCTGAACTATCTCGTCGGCACCATGATCGAAGTCCCTCGCGGCGCGCTGACCGCCGACGAGATTGCTCAGTCCGCCGAATTCTTCAGCTTCGGAACAAACGATCTCACCCAAACCACCCTTGGCATGAGCCGCGACGATTCCGGCTCTTTCCTCGGCCCCTATCAGGAACTGGAAATCGTCAAGAAGAACCCCTTTGCCACTGTCGATCAGTCTGGAGTGGGCCAGTTGATGGAAATGGCGGTCGCCAAGGGCCGCAAGACTCGCCCCGATATCAAGCTCGGCATCTGCGGCGAGCACGGCGGCGATCCCGACAGCGTGAAGTTCTGCCATCGCATCGGCCTTACCTACGTCAGTTGCTCGCCGTTCCGCGTCCCCGTGGCGCGTCTAGCGGCAGCGCAAGCGATGGTCGAAGAAGAGCAGGCAGCCAAAACGAAGAAAAAAAAGTAAGCAGTCCGTTCATGCTTGCTTAAAGTTTTGCTTGAAGCCGCTGGCGGATGGAACGAATCCTCCACCAGCGGCTTTTTCTAATCGACTTCGTACTTAAAGTCTTACTTTCATTGTTTGAATCGACTTTTCCTGCCGTACACTCGTTTCCGATGCTCTTTTCTTTGAACAATCTTCGCGTCGTGCTCGTGGCTCCGCGCAATCCGCTCAACATCGGCGCAGCCGCTCGCGCCATGAGCAATTTTGGCTTTATGCATCTGCGTGTCGTGAACCCGTATGAAGTGGCCTTCCGCGACGCAAAATCCGCCGTCGGTGCCTCGCCCGTTCTCCAAAGCGCCCAGGAATTCAAAACAATTGCCGAAGCCATTGCCGATTGCGCCGTGGCCGTCGGCACCACCGCGATCCGGCACCGCCAACCGCGACAGCCCGTCAAGCAGCTCCCGCAGGCAGCCCGTTCCATCGCTGGAAAACTGGCGCACGCCAATGTCGCCTTGCTCTTTGGCTCGGAGAAGTGGGGCCTTTCCAACGAGGACTTGAGCCACTGCCACTGGCTGTTGCACATACCCACCCGCGGGGAGCATCAATCGATGAACCTGGGTCAGGCGGTAGCCGTCTGCCTGTACGAATTAATCCGCAACCAGGCCGTCAAGACGCCGGCAATCGGCAAGAAGGACCATCTGGCGACACTCGATGTCGTCGAACGCATCACCCAGACCCTGCTCTCCGTGCTCCGCGAAAGTGAATACATCAATCCCAAAACCGGCCGACTGGCCGAGGAAAAGCTGCGCCGTCTAATCCGGCGCATGCACCTCGAAGCGGCCGACGCCGAAGTGCTCCTCGGCATGTTTCACAAAATCTCCTGGAAGTTGGGGCGATCGGGCAAAACGAAGGCATGAGATCCCGCACTCCCGGCTCCGCCAATGAATTCCACTTTCGCAAAATCACCGGGCAAACGTTATTTACCCAACTCGGCTAGCCACGGCATCCCGTTATTTACATCGCTCTCGAATTAGCGTATATACATAATTGTGTTCTCTTGGGACACCAGGAAGGCACTGAGCAATTTAAAGAAGCACGGTGTGTCGTTTGAAGAGGCTGCCACTGTTTTCGGCGATGCCGAGGCTCTTGATTGGGACGATCCTGAGCATTCCCTCCAGGAACATCGTTTCAAGCGCCTGGGAGCTTCGCTCGCGGGACGGATTGTGATCGTCGTCTATGCGCCAAGGAGATCAAAAGATGGCAAGGAAATCATTCGAATTATCAGCGCCCGCCAGGCGACGCGCAAAGAGCGCGAAGCCTATGCCGGATAGTCAGATCGATCTGTCCGACATTCGCGAATCGACGGATGCGGAACTCCGCCGCGCTCGCAGAGTCGGCCGTCCAGTTTCGGGAAATGCCAAACAGCTGATCGCCATTCGCATCGCACCGCAACTGCTCAAGCATCTTCGTCGTATGGCGGCCAGGCAGTCCAAGCCCTACCAAACTCTTATCCACGAACTCCTCGAAAAATCCGTGCGCAAGATTGCCTAGCAAGCCGGTACCGAAACGCTCGTTATGTCGGCATTTTGAAGAAGAAGTACATCCCGAAGAAAAAGAAAATCAAGTCCGGAGACCAGCCCGCAAGAAGCGGCGGAAGCTGCCCGACTCCTCCCATGGCCTCTAACAGGGCCGAAGCAGCCCAATACGCGATCGCAATCCCCACACCGAGAGCCACGCCTCCCAACGCCCCGCGCATTCCAACGAGCAACGCAAACGGAATCGCCAGAAGCATGCTGACCGGAGCAATGAGCGGATATGCCAGCTTCTTGTGCCATTGCACCCGTAGTGTAGCCACGTCAAAGCCTGCTCGCTGCAATCCATCAATGTAGACTCGCAGCTCATCCCAGCTCATCTGAAACGCCGGAAGGACTTGCCGGTTGAAATACGAAGGCGGTTCCCGCAATTCCGGTAGCGTGGTCGCTCCGAACGGGGAATACTGCGCGATCTTGCCGTCCGCAAAGTCGCGGACCCAGCCGTTTTCCAGAATCCAGGAACTCTGCGAATCCGACCAGCGCGCCCGTGCCGCATAAACGCGCCGCTTCACGTGAAACGTCGCTGGATCGAGTTCCAGCACGGAAAGTCCGCCAAATAAATTCTGTGCCGGCTCGAAGACGTCGTAATTAAAAATCTTGCCGTTTTCGCCGAAGATCCACCGTTGCGGTCGCGTGTACGTCTGCGCCGGCCGCCCTTTGATTTGGTTGCGCAACGCATCCTGCCGCTGGTTCGCGTAGGGAAGATAGGTGTCGTCGACGACCACCATCATCACCGCAAGCGCGAGGCCAGCCAACAGCAATGGAACAGCAAGGCGATACAGGCTGATTCCGCTTGCTTTGCACGCAACGACTTCATTGTTCTTGCTCATCACGCCAAGCGTGACAAGCACCGCCACAAGCGCGGCAAGCGGCGCAAGCTGGTATGCCAGATACGGCGCCAGATACCGAAAATAATTTACGACCACGAGAAAGGGAATGCGGTGGCGCGCAATGTCATCCAGCAATTCGAAGAACGTGAACGTTTCGAAAAGGAAAATGAACATCGCCATCAAAAGCAAAAAATAAGAAAGAAACCGCCGCAGAAGGTAGATGTCCATCACGCGCGGGAAGCTGTTGCTCTGCTGATATTGAATCTCCGTTTCGCGGGAACCATTTTGCACGCGAGCCGCGGAGACTTCGCGTGCCCGCGCGGACTTGCGCCGCCTCAGCAACCGCGCCCAGCTTCGCCACCGGGAAAAGCTGGCCCAGCCCTTATCGCTGCGCAGTTGCTCCATCCGCGGCAGCAGGATGATCCCCAACAATCCCAGCGTCAGATTCGCGATCCAGATGCCGACCGGCGCCGAAACCGCGCCCTGGCGCGCCAGCCCCGCGCCAAACACGAACAGCAGGTAGTACGACGCGATAAGCAGGACTGCGAGCAATGTCCCGGCTGCCCGGCCGCCTCGCCTCGGCCGCGACCCCAGAGGAACCGCGACCAGCGCAAAGAACACGCACGCAAACGGAAACGCGATGCGGCGGTGCAATTCCACCCGTGCTTCCCGCCAGTTTGCCGTTTTGTCGGACCACAAGTCCGACAGCGCTCGCTCCTGATTCGAAAGATTCCGCTGCTTCGACGGGAGAAGCCCGGTGACTTCAATCGGCAAATCGCTATCTCCGAATTGCGTCACCGAATAGTGGTTCGGGTCCTGGCGGTTGAACTCGTGCGTCGCTCCACCCTGCAGATGCAGCTCCAGCTTGCCCAGTTGCGGTTCGGCAATTACAATCGCGTTTTCCGCCAGGGTCAGCTGCGAACTGTTTTCGTCCCCTGCTTCGGCCAGGAACACACCGTGCCATTTGGTCCCGCTCGCCGAGACGTCATTGACGTAAAGTACTGTCTTGGGGAATCGCTCGTCAAAAACGCGCGGCTGCACTTGAAAGGAAACTTGGTTGGCAATTAAGTCGGCCTCGATCGTGCGAAAGCTTCGCAGAGCAAGGGGACCGGCCCACAGCGTCGCGACTGCGGTAATCGCGACGCCGGTTAGCGCCAGCACCGCAACGGGTACGAGTATCCGCCGGCGGCCGATGCCAAGCGCCGTCATCGCGATGATTTCGCTGTCCGCGGACATTCGGCCCAGGCCAAGCAGAACGCCGACGAGAATTGCCATCGGCACGGTGAAGGTGAGTACGCCGGGGAACAGGCACGCGAAAAGCTTTATCAGTTGCCCGCCCGATCCCGAGTGGCGGACCAGCAGTTCCATGAGGCGAACGAGTTGCGGAACAAAAAATACGAATGTGAAGACAACGAGGCCAAGGAGCGCATGACGAAAAATTTCGCGGGCGATATAGCGATTCAGGATGCGCATGAGGCAAAGGCAAAGTGTAGCATGCCGCAAGGCCGCCATTTTCCCTGGTGCGCGCGATGAATAAGATCAATCTCGTTTTGCTCTGGCACATGCATCAGCCGCAGTATCGCGATCCCGAAACGGGGCGGTACGTCCTGCCGTGGACTCGCTTGCATGCACTGAAAGACTATTGGGGCATGGTCAAGGTACTCGAGGAATTTCCCCGCTTCCATGCGACCTTCAACGTCGTGCCGTCTCTCGGCCTGCAGCTCGAAGAATATGCCAGCGGGAATTTCAATGAGCCCTGGTTTGATCTGGCGTTCAAAAACGCGGAGCAACTCACGCGAGAAGATAAAACGGAAATATTGTCTCGGGCTTTCCAGGTGAATCATGAACGGCTACTCTCGCGGTGGCCGCGATTCGCCGAGTTGTACGAATGGTCGCGGCCTGCGGGAGGAGCCCAGGCGCTCGTGACCTTCACTCCGCGCGATTGGCGCGATCTTCAATTGCTTTCACAACTCGCCTGGATGGAGGAAGAGTGGATCGCGCGCGATCTCGAGATTAATCGCCTGTCCGCGCGAGGCAAGAATTTCTTGGAAACGGACAAGCTGATTCTGAAAGTAAAGCAGTTGGAATTTATGAAACTCGTGCTGCCGATTTATCGCGAAGCCGCGGCACGCGGACAAATCGAGCTGAGTACGACCCCTTTTTATCATCCGATCTTGCCGCTCGTTTGCGATTCCGACATCGCACGCGTGGCGAATCCGGCGACGCCGCTTCCGCGAAGAGCCTACCGTCATCCCGAAGATGCCCGGGAACAATTGCGGCGCGCGCGGCAATATCACGAGCGCGTGTTCGGCACGCCGCCCGCGGGATTGTGGCCCTCCGAAGGTTCCGTTTCCGATCAAACCATTGCCATTGCCGCCGAAGAAGGCTTTCAGTGGTTTGGAACCGACGAAGGAGTTTTGGGGCGTACGCTAAATGTCGGTTTCTTCCGCGATGCAAGTGGATTGCCGGCGAACGCGGAGCGTCTTTATCGTCCGTGGAGTTTTCAAGCCGGGGAACAAAAAATCACCGGATTTTTCCGCGACCACCATCTTTCCGACTTGATTGCATTCGTTTATAGCCGCATGGACAGCAAAGCCGCTGCTGCGGATTTGCACGGACGGCTTCGCTTTCTTGGCGAAAAAGTTTCTTCCGCCGGTCCTTTGACAATTTGTCTTTTTCTCGACGGCGAAAATGCCTGGGAATATTACCCGGGAAACGGCAGAGATTTTCTGCGTGAATTTTATGGCCGCATTCAAGGCGATCCGGACTTCACGGCGCTCACGGTCAGCGAAGCGATCGCCGCGGCGGGCGAAATTCCTCAGAACACCGGAATCTTTCCCGCGTCCTGGATCAATGCAAATTTCGATGTCTGGATCGGAAGCGGCGAGGACGTCGCGGCCTGGGAACTTTTGTGGGACGCGCGCGAAGCTTACGCTCGCGCGGAGACGGCTCAAAAAGAAGGCAGGCAGGGCGCGCCAACTATCGAATCGCTCGCAAGAGCCAAAGAATCGCTGCTCGCGGCGGAAGGCAGCGACTGGTGCTGGTGGTACGGCCCGGAGCACAGCACCGCGAACGACGCGGAATTTGACGCATTGTATCGAAAGCATCTGACGGGAATTTATGTCGCGCTCGGAATGGATGCGCCGGACGATCTGGCCAAGCCGATAAAGAAGCTCCCCGAGCACGCGCTGCATTTGCCACCGTCCGAAATGTTGAACGTGAAAGTGGATGGCAGGGAATCGTCGTACTTCGAGTGGCTGGGGGCTGGCTTATTTTCGCCGGAGCGGCGCAGCGGCACGATGCACGGACGCGTATTTCATTTGCGCGAGTTGCGCTATGGATTCGAGCCGGAGCGTTTTTGTTTGCGGCTGGATTGTTTTCCCGAAGCGCTGGCGGAGCTGGACAAACTGGAATTTCGCGTCACGATCCAGGCTGCGGACGAAGTCGCCGTGATTGCGCGACTTGAACGCGGAAAGATGGTCGAATTCTCCGTCGAGCAGGCGCGCATCTGTTTGCTCAGCCCATCGAAGATCGTCTCGGTGGCCTTCGATCGAATTCTGGAAGTTGCGATCAACAAGGAAGTTTTGAGTTTGCGCGGAGTGCAGAAGCTGCGAGTGGGCGTCGCGCTGTGGCAGGGAGGCCTGCCCGTGGATGTTTTGCCGGCCGAAGGATTTCTCGATATTCCCCTTGGGGAGGAAAATTCCGCCTGGCCGATCGAGCCGGTGTTATAGCGAGCAGTCGGCATCAGCTTTTGTGGGGAGCGGACTCAAAGAGTTTGGTGACAATTTCGCGGGGCTGGTCGCCCACGGGAATCATGGTCAGCAGCGCGGCATTCCGATCGGAACTGATGCGCACGACGCTCAGGTCGCCAGACGCGCGGCTAAGCACAAGCAGGAGCCGTGGTTTCTCGCCTGGATCAAAGCAAAGCGCTCCGGGAGATTGTCCCGCGGGAACGGGCCGGCTCAAGCGGCGATTCGCAATATCAATCGGAGCAATGGTCCCGGCGGCTTCGTCGGACACATAAAGCGTTCCAGCATCTCCGAGTAGAGCTGCGCGCGCCGGCGCCGAACCGAGAACGACGTAGTCTCCCACTTCGTGAGTCCACGTGTTGATTGCCTGGAGACCGTGCGATTCAGGCGAAAGAACATAGAGTTCGCCGCCATCCGGTTTGAGAATCATTTGTGATGGGCGTCCCGCAAGCTCAAGATTGGCAAGCAACGCGCCGCGCGTTAAATCCACAACAGACAAAATGCGGGCCGAGCGGCTCATGACGAACGCGACGGAACTGTCCAGCAAAATAGCAACTTCATCGGGCGCGGAGACGACCGCAACAGTGGCGCGCCTGGCCAGCGAGCCGGCGTCGTGAATGGACAATGTGTTGTCGCGATGATTCACAACAAGAATGGATTTTCCATCCGGCGTGACCCGGGCGACGACAGGTTGGCCGCCCGTGGTGGCGCGTGCGACGATTTGTTTTGAAGTGCAGTCGATCGCAAGAAGGGAATTCGCCGAGCTGGCGGTGGTGTAAGCGAGTCTCGCATCGGGCGAAAAATCCAGTGAATAGGGCGCACCGCCGACGGAAATTTTGGAGGCGAGTTGATTGCCGGTGGTGTCGAGAACCCAAACGTAACCGCCCGAAGGGCTCACTCCCCAAATTTCATTGCGGCTCGGATGCGCACGCAGATCACCGGTGTCCGGACCGACTGAGACGCGCGCGATCGTAGCGTTCTTGACGAGGTCAACGACCGAGACTAATCCGCCCGCGGTGGTTATATATGCGTTGCTGTGAAGATCAGGGCGAAGAAAAGACGGACGATGCTCGCGCAGGAGCACGATGAGGCCTGCGAAGGACAACACGAACAAAAGAAACGCCACGCGAAATTTGGAAATGCGATTCATGGCCGGGAGTCAGTTCACGATGCGGTGCAAGACGTTCGCGATCTGTTTTACCTCCGACATGAGTTCGGCAAATTCCTCGGGCAGGATCGATTGCATGCCGTCGGACAAAGCGTGCTCGGGATCGTGGTGGACTTCGACGAGCAGGCCGTCGGCGCCGACCGCGACGGCGGCGCGGGAGAGGGGAAGCACTTTGTGGCGTTTGCCGGTACCGTGGCTGGGGTCGACGAGAATCGGCAAGTGGCTGCGCTTTTTGACAGCGGGTACGACAGCGAGGTCGAGCGTGTTGCGCGAAAAATCGGAGAAGGTGCGGACGCCGCGCTCGCAGAGCATGACGTTATAGTTGCCCTCGCTCAAGATGTATTCGGCGGCCATGAGGAATTCGTCGAGCGTTGCGGACATTCCGCGTTTGAGAAGGACGGGCTTTTTGGCGCGGCCGGCGCGTTTGAGCAAAGAAAAGTTTTGCATGTTGCGCGCGCCAATTTGAATTACGTCGGCATACTCATCGACGAGATCGAGAGATTCGTTGTCGATGGCTTCGGTGATGATGCCGAAGCCGAATTTTGCCCGTACCTTCGCGAGAATTTTTAGCCCGTCCTCGCCGAGGCCTTGAAAACTGTACGGGGAAGTGCGTGGCTTGTAGGCGCCGCCGCGAAAAAGGCGAACTCCCGTGGCTTTGAGGCGTTCGCCGACGGCCATGCATTGTTCTTCGGATTCGACGGCGCAGGGTCCGGCGACAAGAGCGATATGCTTTCCGCCGATGAGCACATCTCCCGATGGCGTCGGAATTTTGAGAACGGTGTCTTCTTCCTTGGCATCGCGGCTGACGAGTTTGTAGGGCTTGCTGACGGGGATGCACTCGATGACGCCGGGCATCGATTCGAGGACGCCGAGATCGACCGAGCCTTTGTTGCCGGTGATGCCGATGGCGGTGCGGAGCGAGCCGGGAATCGGGTGGGCTTTGAGGCCCAGGGATTCGATCCGGTCGCAGACGGCGCGGACTTGCGCCTCGGTGGCGTGCGATTGCATGACAATCAGCATGAAGAGTTAGCCCTCGTTTCGGTAGGAAGCGAGTGTACGTCGGAGAATCGGCTGGGCGCAAATTGGCTCAGGAGCAAGGGGGGACCCCCCTCCCCCTGTTTTTCGCAAGTATTGATTCCAGTGGAGTTAGTCGACACCCACCCCCCGTGTTCCAGTACTCGATCGCGATTTGGAGGAGGTGCTGCGAACATCGGAAGAATCCTTTCGTTTGGGCTCGGTTGCCTGTGGCCAAACTGGCGCCAAAGGTCAACGTGCGCAGCCCCTTACAGGGTGAGCAAGAGTGGCTACGCTACCAAACTGAACAAGCGTACAGCGAAAGGGCAGGAGGAGACGACTGGTCAAAGTATGGGAAAAGGGACAGCTGTATTTATCGGGGCGGCCGGGGGAAGGAAGTGTTCAGTCGTCAGTTTTCAGTCGTCAGGCAAAGAGGAAGGAACGAGCGGTTGACTCGAATGGTTTGCGCAAATTTGTTCGAGCGGAAAGAAAAGTCAAACCCAAGACCCGCCCTCAAACTTCGAGGACGGGGCACCCTTCGCGTTACTGCGAGTTGGGGGATTGATAGAAACCGCGGCGTTGTTGTTTTCAGTCCCGCAGGAATCGGGAAGACTTCGCTCAGCCCCGGCCACCCGCCTCGTATGGCGACACAGCAGGATGGCAGCGGTCCGAGATGGCGATACGAAATGGGTGGGAGTGCGTCTATGGAGGTGAGGGCGTGGTAGGATAGCGCGCAATCGGGACTGCGAAGGGCTGCTGGAGGGGCAAACATGGACGGAGGCGAATCCGTGGGGATGCCGGTAAGCGGCAGCGTTGCAGGCGTAGCTTCCGCTGCGGCAGACAGCAAGACGGCGCCGCGACATTCTCTCCTGGTACGAATCACACATTGGATTTCGGCGTTGTGTTTTATTGCGCTGCTGGTGACGGGCGGGGAGATTGTGCTTTCGCACCCGCGGTTTTATTGGGGCGAGACGGGGAATGTGGGCACTCCCGTTTTGTTCAAGATACCGGTGCCGTCATCGCGAAATTTGGTGCCAACCGGATATGGCTACACGCTGCGGGACCAGAACGGCTGGAGCCGGGCGCTGCATTTTCAGGCGGCGTGGCTGGTAGTGCTGACGGGATTGCTGTATGTGTTGTCCGGCGTTTTTTCGGGACATTTCCGGCGCACGCTGGTGCCGGCGAAGGCGGATCGTTCGCTGGGAGCGTTTTTCGCGACGCTGAAGAGCCATTTGCAATTTGCGCGACCGGGGCCGGAAGAAGCTCATTCGTACAATTTGCTGCAGCGGCTGTCGTACCTGTTTGTGATTTTTGTGGCGTTTCCGCTGGTGATCTGGAGCGGCCTGGCGATGTCTCCGACGTGGGATGCGGCGTTTCCGGCGACGGTGAATTTGCTGGGCGGGCGGCAATCGGCGCGGACGATTCATTTTTTTGTGACAGTGTTTCTGCTGCTGTTCGTGCTGGTGCATGTGGTGATGGTGTGGTTTGCGGGATTCTGGAGCAGAACGGCAGCGATGATTACGGGACGGGTTAAGTGAACGGCTGAGGAGTAGTGGTCAGTTTGAATTTCTGACTCATTGTGTCACGAACAAAGAAATTCAAACTGATCCGGTGCCCCGAGTTAGCAAACAGGAGGTCAAATGAGCGAATCTTCTGCAGGAAACCCAGCAGGAAACTCGAGAAGAAAACTGCTTACGGGCGGGCTTGCCGCGGTGGCGGGAGTGACGGGGCTTGGCGTGGCGGCGCGGCTGGCGAAGAAGTATGGATTAGTGCCGCCGGATGCGGGAGGGATTTACGGTCCCGGCGAGGCGCTGAACTATGCGACACAGCGCGTGTTGGCGCGACACGCGAAGGCGCGAGAATTTTCGAAGAGCCAGATTTCGAAGCCGCCGTTTGCGAACGAGCAAGCTCCGCCGAGCGAGGCCTTCAAGAAACTGCAGGCGGGCGGATTTGCGGACTGGCGGCTGACAATTGACGGATTGGTGGACCATCCGGGAACTTTTTCTGTGGCGGAATTGAAGAAGTATCCGTCCCGCGGACACATTACCGAACTGGCGTGCGAAGAAGGGTGGTCGTACGTCGCGGAATGGATGGGCGTGCCGCTTGCGCACGTGCTGGACGCGGTGGGAGTGCAGCCTCAGGCAAAGTACGTGGTTTACGTTTCGATGGAGCCGGATACGTGGGACAGCGTTGACATGGATGAGGCGCGGCATCCGCAAACGTTGATCGCATATGGAATGAACGACAACGAGTTGCCGGTCGCGCACGGAGGACCGCTGCGCATGAGAGTGCCGAGGCAGCTGGGATATAAGAACGTGAAGTTCATCAACCGGCTGACGGTGACGGACGACATCAAGAAATTTGGCAAAGGATTGGGTTCGGTGGCATCGGAGTTCGGATACAAATGGTATGCGGGGATTTGACGAGGCTAATCGGTCTTTTTTTTGTTCGTCACGAGATGGATGCGGCGGCCGGCGGCAGAGTCACGGATTAGTTCGGCGAGGCGGCGTTCGCGCGTTTCTTCCTTCACGGCGCTGATGACCCACCAAGTGGTGACGCGCTGGTACCAGGGCGCTTGCGATTTGAAATACTTCCACGCGGCGGGCGTCTGGCGAAATTTCTTTTCCTGAGCGCGGCTCAGCTTGCTGGTTTTGCGTTCGTAGGAATAGCGTTCCGTACGGCGTTCGTCGCGCGCCTGGAACGCCTGCAAGCCCGCAGGCATCATTCGTTTGGCGCGAATAAGTTGCCTGACGCGACGAATGTTGACGATGCTCCAGTTGCTTTTCGGTTTGCGTGGGGTAAATCGGACCGTATAGACGCCGGGGCCAGCGCTTTTGCGGACGCCATCGATCCAGCCGAAGTTCAATGCTTCATCGAGTGCCTCCGGATAGGTGATGCTTTTCCTGCCGGTGCCAATCCGGTAGAACGCGAGCAGGAGTTCTTTTTGCGTGGAGTGATTCTTCTTCAGCCAGGAGCGGAAGGATTGAGCGTTGGGGAATAAATGGCAGTGCACAAGCCCGATAGTTTAGCAGCCTACAGGGCTCATGCGGTCGGCATGGGGGATTTTAGCGAATGTGCTAGAATACTGTGTTACTCACACATTGGAATTGTTCGCTGAGCATGGCAGAAGAAACGCAGATTCTAGACACGCAATTCGATCCGGAAGACGAGTACCGCCCCGAACCTGAACCGGAACCGCAGGCGCCAGCCTGGATGGACGGCAGTGTGCGCATCGGGATCCATACGTCGATCGCCGGAAGCTACGTAAATGCGCTGGAAGCGGCGTGCAAGCTGGGCTGCAACGCGCTGCAGATTTTTTCGGCGAGCCCGCGCATGTGGCAAAGCGGTTCGTCGCGCATAGCGGACAGCGACGCGGCGGCGTTCCGTGCGCGCAGGACGGAGCTGGCACTCGGCCCCCTGGTGATCCACGCGAATTATTTGATTAATCTGGCGTCGCAGCAGCCGATGCTGCGCACGCGATCGATTCAGGCGTTTCACGATGAGTTGGTACGTGGCATTCAACTCGGCGCGGATTTTATTGTTGTGCACCCCGGAGCGCGCGGGGAAAGTGGAGCGCATCACGCAATTGGGACAATCATTGAAAGCGTAAAGCAGGCGGCGAAGCGCGTTCCGCTGGGCAATCTGCGCATCTTGATTGAAAATACGGCGGGAATGGGGACGGCCGTCGGTTCTTCACTGGAAGAAGTTGCCGATCTCGTTGCCGGCTTGGCGAACTTGAACGCGGGCGCTTGCCTGGACACGGCGCATCTCTTTGCGGCGGGTTACGACGTCAGCTCGGAAAAAGGTTTGGAGCAGACGATCGAGCACGTCGAAAAGACAATTGGGCTGGACAACGTGCCGGTCTTCCACGTGAATGATTCGAAAATTCCGCTCGGTGGACGGGTGGATCGCCACGAGCACATCGGCGAAGGAAAAATCGGAGCAGATGCGTTTGGACGGATTTTGAAGCATCCGCGGCTTGGATCGATGCCGCCGGCGGGCGTGTTGGGAAGGGCATTTTTGCTGGAGACGCCGATCGACGATCCGGGCGATGACCGTCGAAGCATTGCGCGGCTGTGGGAACTTGCCGGTTTGCAGGATGCGGCGCCGGAAGCGGAAAAAGGCTTTTCGATGCTGACCCCGGCTATCAAGAAGAGACTCGTTGCGCACAAGCAGGAAGTGAAAAAGCAGGCGAAAGCCGCGAGCGCGAAAAAGAAAGCCAAGTCCAAGGGAAAGGGATAGCACCGAGTGGCGGAGTACAATCCCCAATCCATCGAAGCCAAATGGCAAAAGCGATGGGAAGACGCGCGCGTCTTTGAAACCGAAGCCGACCCCACAAAAAAGAAATACTACGTGCTCGAAATGCTGCCGTATCCGTCGGGTACGCTGCATATGGGGCACATGCGGAACTACACGATTGGCGACGTTGTCGCGCGTGTGAAGCGCATGCGCGGGTTCAACGTGATTCACCCGATGGGATGGGATGCGTTCGGGCTGCCGGCGGAAAATGCGGCGATCAAGAATCAGACGCATCCGCGCGAATGGACCAATAAAAATATTGCGGAGTTTCAGCGCACGCTGAGGCGTTTTGGATTCAGCTACGACTGGCGGCGCGAAATTTCCACGTGCGAGCCGGAATACTACCGCTGGAACCAGTGGTTCTTCCTGCGCATGCTGGAAAAAGGCCTCGCGTACCGGAAAAAGAGCCGAGTCAATTGGTGCCCGAAGTGTTGCACGGTGCTGGCGAACGAGCAGGTCGTCAACGGCGGGTATTGCTGGCGGCATGAAGATACGCTCGTCGAAGTGCGCGAGATTGAACAATGGTTTTTGAAGACGACGGCGTACTCCGATCAGCTGCTCGATGATTTAAAGCAACTTGAAGGCGGTTGGCCCGACCGCGTCATCACGATGCAGCGCAACTGGATTGGGAAGTCCCAAGGCGCGAAGGTGAAATTTGCCGTCGCGGATGTTCCCGGGCTCGAACCGATTGAAGTTTTCACGACACGCATCGATACGATTTACGGAGCCACTGCACTCATCCTTGCGCCGAATCATCCTTATGTTGCGAGATTGCTGGAAGGTTCGCCGGTTCGCCATCACGGCGAAGCGATGCTCGTCCGGCTGAAGAAAAGTTCGGTGAAGGCGGAGGATATTGCTACGGCCGAAAAAGAGGGATTTTTTACCGGCCGCCACGTTGCGAACCCATTCAACGGCGAAAAAATGCCCGTGTGGGTGGGGAACTTCGTGCTGATGGAATACGGCACCGGCGCGATTATGGCGGTGCCGGCGCACGATCAGCGCGACTTCGAGTTCTGCAAAAAATACGGCCTGCCGATTCGCGTGGTGGTGCAGCCGCTGGAGGGCGAAGCGCTTGACGGCGCGACGATGACGGAGCCGTTCGAGGAGCATCAGCAGGGCAAGCTCGTGAATTCCGGGCCGTACAACGGCCTTTCTCCGGACGACGCGATTGCAAAGATGGGCGCGGACGCCGAAGCAAAAGGCTTCGGAAAACGCGAAACAATTTTCCGGCTGAGGGACTGGGGCATTTCGCGGCAACGGTATTGGGGAACGCCCATCCCGGTGATTTACTGCGCGAAAGATGGTCTCGTGCCGGTGCCGGATAAAGATTTGCCCGTGCTGCTTCCGCCGAATCCGAAACTGACGGGCGAAGGCGAATCGCCGCTGGCCTCGACGCCGGAATTCGTGAACACGACCTGCCCGAAATGTGGCGGCCCGGCGCGACGCGAGACGGACACGATGGACACGTTCGTCGATTCATCCTGGTATTTTTACCGCTATTGCGATCCGCAAAATGCAAACGCGCCGTTCGATCCCGCCAAGATCGCCTATTGGTTTCCCATCGATCAGTACATCGGCGGCATTACGCACGCGATTCTGCACCTACTCTATTCGCGTTTCTGGTGCAAAGTGATGCGCGATCTCGGCCTTGTGAAACACGATGAACCGATCAGCCGCCTCTTTACGCAGGGCATGGTGCTCAAGGGCGGCACGGCAATGTCCAAATCGAAGGGCAATGTCGTCGGCGCGTATGACATGGCGGAAAAGTTCGGAGCCGATACAGGCCGGCTTTATACGCTGTTCGCGGCTCCTCCGGAAAAAGACCTCGAGTGGAGCGAGGAGAGCATTGAAGGCTCGTGGCGCTTCCTGAATCGCGTTTTTCGGTTGGTGGATAAGCATGCCGGCGCGGTTCGCGGTACGGGCGCGGCGAAATACGATGCGGCTGCTTTGAACGAAAAAGAAAAAGCGCTGCTGCGCAAGGCGCACCAGACGCTGCGTCGCGTAACGTCGGACTTCGAAACGCGCTGGCACTTCAACTCCGCCATCGCGCTCGTGATGGAACTGACAAACGAAATTTACGCGGCCGAGCCGCTGGAGAATTCGATCCGCGCGGAAGTGCGCAGGGAAGTGCTTGAACTCCTGACGCTGATGCTCGCCCCCATGACGCCGCACCTTGCGGAAGAACTTTGGGAGATGCTGGGCCACACGGATGGGCTTTGGAAGTCGGGCTGGCCCGCGTTTAACGAAGATTTTGCGCGCGAAGACGAAGTGGAAATTCCGGTTCAAGTAAATGGAAAGGTCCGCGGCCGCCTGAAGATTCCGGCGGGTTCGACCGAAGACGTGGTGGTTCCTCGCGCAAAGCAGGATGATGCGATCGCTTCTCACGTCAACGGCAAACGGATCATCAAAATAATCTACGTCCCCGATAAATTGCTCAATCTCGTTGTAGGGTAAGACGCAATCATGGAGCCAAGGATGACGACTGGAGCCAAAATGCAGGAACAGCACCTCAAGCCACAGTCGGAGCGCGGCGGTGTGGTCGTGCTCGATTTTGGCGGCCAGTATACACAGCTCATCGCACGGCGCATCCGCGAACAAAAAGTCTTCAGCGCCATTCTGCCGTGCACGACAAACGTCGACGAAATCCGCAAGTACGAGCCCGCAGGGATCATCCTTTCCGGCGGTCCGAACTCCGTTTACGATCCCGACGCGCCGAAGTGTGACGTCGCCGTCTTGGCGCAGGGTGTTCCCGTCCTCGGCATCTGTTATGGCATGCAGTGGATCACTCGCACGCTCGGCGGAACTGTGGAACGTGCCGGTCGCCGCGAATATGGCCGCGCGCAATTGAACCTTGAATCACACGCGGGAGAGTCGCTGCTCTTCAAAAACATTCCGACTGGTTCCCACGTTTGGAATAGCCATGGCGACCACGTGCGTGCCCTGGCGCCGGGTTTCCGCTGTGTAGCAACGACGGAAAACGCGGTTGGCGCGATCGAAGACACCACACGAAAGATCTACGCCGTCGAATTTCATCCCGAAGTGAATCACACCAAGCATGGCACCGATGTCCTGCGAAACTTTCTGTTCGAAGTTTGCAAAGCCGAGCCGAAGTGGAATGGCGCTGCATTTGTCGAAGAGACGGTCGAGTCAATTCGCCGGAAGGTTGGCGACAAGTGGGCCATCTGCGGGTTGAGCGGCGGCGTCGATTCCACTGTCGCCGCAGTGCTCGTTCACAAAGCGATTGGCAACCGCCTGACGAATATATTTGTGAACACTGGCCTGCTTCGCAAAAACGAATTTGAAGACACGCTCACGATGTACCGCGAGCGGCTCGGCCTTCACGTTATCGGTGTCGACGCCACGGAGCGCTTCCTTGGGCAATTGAAGGGCGTCACCGACCCGGAAGAAAAGCGCAAACGCATTGGGAGGGAATTTATCGCGGTGTTCGATGAAGCCGCCCGCAAATTGCAATCAGGCGAGGCTCATGGCGAAATCGGGTTCCTGGTGCAGGGCACGCTCTACCCGGACGTCATCGAATCCGTGTCCGTGAAAGGGCCTTCGGCTACGATCAAGACCCATCACAATGTTGGTGGCCTTCCTGAAAAAATGCCCTTCGCGTTGATCGAACCTCTTCGCGACCTCTTCAAGGACGAAGTACGCCGTATCGGAAAAGACTTGGGGTTGCCTGACGAGATATTGCTGAAACATCCGTTTCCGGGACCTGGTTTAGCGGTAAGGTTACTTGGCGAGGTCACAGCGGATCATCTGAAGCTTTTGCGCGAAGCGGACGCGATCGTTCGCGAAGAAATCAAGCGCGCCGGCCTCTATTCCAAAATCTGGCAAGGATTCGCAGTGCTATTGCCGGTGCGAAGTGTCGGCGTCATGGGCGACGAACGCACCTACGGACTTACCGCTGTGGTCCGAGTCGTGGAAAGCGACGACGCGATGACTGCGGATTGGTCGCGGCTGCCGGCGGAAGTTCTGGAGCGCATGTCTCTGCGGATCGTCAACGAAGTGCCGGGAATTACGCGCGTGGTCTACGACATCACGTCCAAACCGCCGGGCACGATCGAATGGGAATAAGAAAAGGCCACGCGGGGTACACGTGGCCTTTTTATAACTTCAAAATTGCATCCGGCGGGGAAAAAACTACAGCTCCTACCGGTTCGCGACTTTCTGGGCCATGTAGAGAATCAACTTGCGATCCTCGTCATCAGCCTTGCTCAGCAAGCGGCGAAGCTTGTTGAGGTAGCGGGCTTCTTTGCCGACGCTGCCCCACGCGATGTCGTCACCCGACTTACGCTTGGGCAGATTCGGCAACTGCGGCGGCTCTTCGCCGTCGTAGAAGAGTTGATAGAGTGGGACTTCGAGTGCACGTGCCAACTTCTCCAACGTTTCGATGGCTGGGACGGTATGGCCATTCTCGACGCGTGAAATGTAGCAACGGAGCAAGCCGGTACGCTTCTCGATGTCGCCCTGGGAGAGTTTCTTTTCTTCGCGCAGAGCGCGAAGCCGGTCACCAATAATCATGAGTGCATTATTCCATGTAGGTAAGTCCTCAAGCAAGCATAAACTTCTGGTAGACGAAGTGAAACGCCTGTAGCAGAGTAGGGAATCGCAATAACGACACACAGGGCGTAACCTGTCATCCATGGCGCGCGTCACAAATACGGAGGCAAATAGCTCCGAGGCTGCCGTAACGGTCTCGGGGGATCAGCCGCGCTCGCAGACTGCGGCTACTCCCGACCGGGACCTCGTCCGGCTCGCCCAGCGAGGCAGCAAGGAAGCTTTCGAGGAGCTGGTCCGCCGCCATCAAAACCGCGTGTTCGCCGTTGCGCGCGGCATTTTGAAACGGCAGGAAGACGTGGAAGATATTTCGCAGCAGGTGTTCGTAAAGGCGTATTTCGCGCTGAAGAAATTCGATCAGCGTTCCGCCTTCACGACATGGCTTTATAAGATTACAGTAAACGAATGCTGGGACCTGCTTCGCAAGCGCAAGGTGCGGCCGCTCGTTTACGAATCTGATTTTAGCGAAGAGCAGACGCGGCAGTACCAGGCCACGAAAGAGCAAGGCGAAGACGCGCCGGACCTGGCACTGAGAATTGACGCGAAGAATCGCGTGGAACGGCTGCTCGGCTTTTTGGATGAACGGGATCGCGGCATGCTGGTCCTGAAGGAAGTGGAAGGATTTGCGATCGAAGAGATCGCCGAGATTTTTGACCTGAACACGAACACCGTAAAGGTCAGGCTTTTCCGAGCCAGGCAGCGCATTCTGTCGCATCTCAGAAAAGCGAAGCAGTAGAACACGCACTTGGTTGAAATGATTGAGCAGGGAGGCACCGCATGTGGAACTGGCGAAATCGCAATAGCGAGCCGGTAACGGACGAAGGCAGCGCCGAAGTCGGCGGCTTGCTGCGAGAAATGGCATCGAACCGCACTGCGCCAAATCCGTTTTTCGCGAAACGCGTAATGGCCGCTATCGAAGCGCGCGAAGCGGAATTGAGCAGCCGCGTCCGCGCGTGGGCGGCTGTCCCGGCCTTTGCATCGCGCGTCTCTGCGATCGCCGTCGTCCTGCTGCTCCTCGCTGGAACTTGGTTGTATACCGGCAACTCTCGGCGTTCCAATCTCGCGTCTTCCGGCGGCCTGTTTGAAGATAGCGCCGCAGCGGCTTCCTCTTCGGCCCAGGACGATGTCTTTTCCATCGCGGCGGAGGGCGCGCGATGACCGCGGAATCCAATGGCAACGTGAAACAACGCGCGGCGCTTTGGGTGGTTGTCGTGTTTCTACTCGGTGCGTCGCTGGGAGGCGTTTCTGGTTATCTCTTTGCAGCGCGTAGCCATGCTGACACGAAAACCGTCCTGTCGGACGATGCCCGGCGCGCTCAAAAAGTAGCGCAACTCACCAAGGACCTGAATCTCTCGCCGGATCAGCAGCAACAGTTGGACGCAGTGATTCGCGACGCGCAGTCCAAATTCAAATCGATCCACGAGGCCAGCCAGCCGCAAATCGACGCGACGCGCGCTCAGGCTCGCGAGAAAGTCCGCGCCTTTCTTACGCCGGAGCAGCGCCCGAAGTACGAACAGTATTTAGTGAAGCTCGACGAAGAGCGCAAGCGCAACGGCCAGCAGTAAGACACTGGCCCCGAAACGCCGCCTCTTAGAACGGAATATCTTCGTCCGAAATTTCCGGTCCGCTGTGCCCGCCGCCCATTGGCTCTTCGCTTGGCCCGGCCGGTTCAAATTCGTCGCCGCCTCGTCCGCCCGCAGCTCCGCCGCCGCCGCCATCCCCGCGCCCGCCAAGCATCCGGAAACTGTTCGCTACAATTTCAAAGCTCGTCCGCTTTTGCCCCTCTTTGTCCTGCCATTCGCGCGATTGAATTCTGCCCTCGATGAACACCAGCGAACCCTTCTTCAGATATTGCTGCGCGATCTCCGCCTGTTTTCCCCACACCACAATCTTGTGCCATTCCGTGCGCTTTTGCCGCTCGCCGTTGCGGTCTTTGTAGGTCTCATCCGTCGCCACGGAAAAATTGGCGACCGCCTGCCCGCCTCCGGTATAGCGCGTTTCCGGATCGCGTCCAAGCCGTCCCACCAACATCACTTTATTCACCATCGATCGAACTCCCTCTCAATAAGAATCGTGACGATAGCACGCGCGATTCCCCCAACGCAATTGCGTGCCAAGCCTGGTCACTCAAACGCCTTCCGGAATTTCGCGAACTGCTCCTGTAAAGCGGCAACTTCTCCTCGAAGTTGCGACAGCTCCGCTTCCACCGCAGCCAACCGATCCGTCGAGCCGTGGCTTGCAGAGCTTCTCTCGCCGCGAACACTGTCCTGCTGCGCGGCCGGTTCGACATCACTCACCGGCGACAGCAAATGCACATATCGCGATTCCTTCGTTCCCGGCTGCCGCGGCAGCACTTTCACAAGCGGCGGCTCGCGCTTTGCCAGCATGTTCAGCGCGCTGTGCACCGACTCCAAATCTTCAAACGCGTACATCCGCTCGGTCCGCGTGCGCAATTCACCCGGCGTCTGCGGTCCGCGCAACAGCAGCACACAGAGAATCGCAATTTCGTGGCGGTGAAAATTGAATGTCTCGTTCAGCCGGTGCTCATACTTGCCGACGCGGCTGTCCGTGCTCGCGAATCGTGTGAAGTTCAGGTCGTTCAACGCGCGAATCGCTGAACGTACCGCATCCTCGTCCAGAGTCATCACCGGATCGCGATTCGATTTTTGATTGCACGCATTGACCAGCGCGTTCAGCGAGAGGGGATAATACTCCGGCGTCGTAATCTCTTTTTCGACCAGTGCGCCCAGAACGCGCGCTTCGACATCCGAAAGGGAATAGTTCATGCGGAAAATGATACAACAGCCGCCAGTGGCACAGACTTCAAGCCGAACTTCAGCCCGCCGTAACCGCGACGCCCATCTCTTTCAATCGCGCCCGCGCGCGGCGTTCTTCTTCGGTTCCCGGATAGCGTTTCACGACTTCCCGCAACTCCCGCGTACCCGCGGCCTTCTGGCCTAGCTCAATCAACGCCATACCCTTCTTCAACCGCGCCGGCGCCAACTTGAAACTCTTTGGATACGTCGTCAGCACCTTTTCGTACTCCGAAACCGCATCGGAATACTGCTTCTGCGAGTACGCAATCTCGCCTAGATAGAATTGTGCGTTCGACGCCAGATCGGTGTCGCCGTAATACTTCAGATAGTCCTGAAATTCCGAGCGCGCCAAATCGTATTTTCCGCTGGTAATGTCGCGCAGGCCATTCGAATAGAGCGTATCCGCGCTTGGCGCCGCCCCCGCCGGTGCGGACGCAGTGCCCGCGCCTGCTGTAGGAGTCGCGGTCGTGCCCGTCGCGGGAGCTGACCCTCCCGCCGGTGCGCCCGAACCCGAAATCTTCGCATCGAGGCTCTGCACGGTATTCTGCAAATCCACGAGTTGCTGATTTAGCTTGCCGAGCCGCGACTTAATTTCTTCGAGATTGTCCGACACGCCCTGCACCTGTGTGGACATCGTGTCCAGCCTCGCGCCGCCGTTCGCTTGCACGTCCTGGACAGACTTTTGCAGTCCGCTCATCGTCGCGCTCAGCTTGCCGACGTTGTCGCTGGACTGCTCGACCAGCGTCCGCATGACGGTGTGGTCCTGCGTTATCTGTGTGGAGAGATCCTTCTGGCCCTGCAGCAGCGTCGTTACGTCGTGCTGTAGCTCAATAAGTTCGCGCGCCACGGCTTGAGCAGGGGACGGCCCCATCAGGCTGCCCGCAAACACTCCGGCCAGCATCGCGCCACAAAAAATTGCAATATTGCGGAAACGCATCGCACTGCCTCCTCAGTAGCGTAGGCACTCTTGCCTGCGCACGGTCCAAATATCGCCTCGATCAAAATCGTTCAGGCAAGACTGCCTGTACTGCCATCTGCGGGCTGGGCTCGCAAATTCGGGCCGAAACTCCACTCTAACGAGACCGCCGCGCGCAAGCAAGAACTGCTGTTGCGCGCGGCGGGTAGTTCGCACAAAGAATTACGGGCCAGTACGGCCCCGGCATTAGTGGGCCATCACAAAATGGCCACGCCGGTTTTGCTGCCAGCAACTCTCGTTGCTCTCCATGCAGAACGGCTTCTCTTTGCCGAAGCTGACCGTGCTCAGCCGGTCGGCGGTGATGCCTTGCGACACCAGGAACTGTTTCACCGCTGCCGCACGCCGGTCGCCTAGCGCCAGATTGTATTCCGTCGAGCCACGCTCGTCGCAGTGGCCCTCGATGTTCACTTTAATCGTCGGATAGTTGCGTAGGAAATCCGCAGTCTTCGTTAGTGCTTCCCGGGCATCCGGCCGCAGATCGGCCTTGTCCAAATCGAAGTACGCGTCGCGCACTTCCTTCAGGAAGAGGCCGGCGAGGTCAGGAGCTGCTTCCTCTTTCACCGGAGGCGGGGGAGGAGCCGCAACCGTCACGCGAACGCTCGCGTCGGCAGAACCGCCCGGGCCGCTCGCAGTAATCGTGTAAGTCGTCGAGTCGCCCGGCGTGACCTTCGTCGACCCTTCAGGAGCGACCGCGCCAACTTCCGGCGAGATGCTCAGTTGGGTGGCGTTTGTCGAGGACCAGCTCAGTGTCGTGGCATCGCCTTTGTTCAGCGACGTCGGATTCGCTTGCAGCGTAACTGTTGGACGTGCGGGTGGTGGCGCTTGTACTTCGGGAGTCTTTTGCGGAGGAGTCTTCCTCCCGCACCCGACCGCAAACATCGCCGCGACGCACACGGCCACTAAACCTGCTCGCATCAAAGGCCCAGAGACCTTTTTCATTTCTAGTCCTCCTCGACTGGCGTTCCCCGATTGATTTGGTTCTCTTGCATCATACCACCGGCAGCGCTCCGGCTAAATACATCGTATCACGATATATTCTTCTTTGCGCACACCGTAAACCCGCAGCGCCCGCCGGTTCGCCCCTGGTAGCGTAGGCACTCTTGCCTGCGATCTTACGACCTCGCCGCCAAATCCGAAGCGCCAACCCATGCCGGACTACAACCTTCCCTCACTCCCACAACCCAGTTCGTCGCCCCAGTAGCGTAGGCACTCTTGCCTGCGATCTCACGACCTCGCCGCCAAATCCGAAGCGCCAACCCACGTCGGACTACACCCCTCTCGCTCCCTACTTCATCGACCAATTTGGCGATTCATTGTGCCCGGTCGTCGTCAACGCGTGCGCTTGCGAGCCATCCGCCAGCATCGTCCAAATTTGCCGCGTCCCACTCCGCGTGGACTCAAACACTAGGTGCCTGCCATCGGGAGCCCACGATGGCCGCTCATTGCGCCCCGCATCCCGCGTCAATTCGATGATCTGCTGCGTCGCCACGTCCATCACGTAAATGTCGTAGTTGCCGCTCGGCCGCCGCCAGCTGAATGCCAGCAATTGCCCGTTCGGCGCCCACGATGGATCGATCAAATAGCCTTTGTCCGGCAGATCCAGCGGAATCGTGTTCGTGCCGTCGGAATTCATCAAGTAAAGCTTCGGCACGCCCGTCCGGTCGCTCACGAACGCTATCGTTTGCCCGGTTTTGGGATTCCACACAGGAGAAGTGCTCGCTCCACTGGAAAAGCTTAAACGCTTTAAGCCGTTCCCGCTTGCGCCGATCGCGTAAAGCTCTGGATTTCCGTTCATCGAAGACGAGAAAACGAGCTGTGTTCCATCCGGCGACCAGCTCGGCGCGCTGTTCGTTCCCTTGAATCGAGGGAATGCAACCGTCTTGCCCGCGTCCAGCGAGTACATGCAAATTTGCGGCCCCGTTACACCCGATGCGTAAGCAAAGCAGGTGAAGGCGATCCGCGACGAATCCGGCGCCCAACGCGGCGTCAGCGAAATCGATTTGAGCGACGTCAGCGGATGCTGATTCGCCCCGTCATAGTCCATCACCCAAATCTCTTTCGCCCCTGTCCGCGAACTCACAAAGGCAATCTGCGTGGAAGCTACGCTCGGCAATCCGCCGGACAGCTTTCCGATGATTTCGTCCGCAAACTGGTGCGCAAACTTCCTCACCTGCGCGTCCGTCGGCGTTCCGCGGTAAATCTTTGATATGACGGCTTGCGTGGTCGGATTGGTTACATCGTAAAACCACGCCTGGATCGCCACTTCCGATGAGCTTTCGCTCAAATTTCCGAACGCCACAAAATGCGCGTTTACCGGAGAATCCGTCCAGTTCGTGTACCGGAGTTCCGAAGGAATGCTGGGCTGCTGCTGTGGATAAAAGCTTGGACTCGCCAGCTCCAGGATTCCGCTGAATCCCAAATCATCGCGAACGACCTGCG
>Ga0070734_10000446_pt1 | contig 87746 bp, 66 predicted proteins | sample Coa_R1_8_FD_66444 | JGI IMG/M metagenome (GOLD analysis project Ga0070734, IMG submission 66444) | Surface soil microbial communities from Centralia Pennsylvania, which are recovering from an underground coalmine fire - Coalmine... | ecosystem: Environmental > Terrestrial > Soil > Unclassified ...
GCTGTTCGAAGCCCGCAAGCCGCATGAAACCGCGGTCATCAGCGAAATCGATGGCACGGTCAAGTTCGGCGAGGTTTCGAAGGGACAGCGCAAGGTCTATGTGGTCGCCGACAATGGCACCGAGAAAGAATACTCGGTTCCGCGTGGCGTGCACATCAACGTGCAGGAAGGCGAGCGCGTCAAGGCGGGCGAACCGCTGATGGACGGCCCGCTGAACCCGCACGACATCCTGGCCGTGCTCGGCGAGAAAGAGCTGCAGGCTTACCTGGTGAACGAAATCCAGGAAGTCTACCGGCTGCAGGGCGTCAACATTTCCGACAAGCACATCGAGGTGATTGTTCGCCAGATGATGCGCTGGGTGAAGGTCGAAGACGTAGGCGATACTTCGTTCTTGCTCGAGCAGCAGCTCGACAAGTTCAAGTTCCGCGAAGAGAACGAGCGGGTGATCGCGCAGGGCGGCAAGCCGGCCACCGGCCGTCCGCTGCTGCTGGGCATCACGAAAGCCTCGCTCTCCACCGATTCGTTCATCTCGGCGGCCTCGTTCCAGGAGACCACGCGCGTGCTCACCGAAGCTTCGATCCAGGGAGCGGTCGACCACCTGCGCGGCCTTAAGGAGAACGTCATCGTCGGACGCCTCATCCCGGCTGGCACCGGCATGGAGTACTACCGCAACGTCCGTCTCTCGCCAGAAATGGAAGAGGCGGCCGCGAAGGTGCAGGCGGAAGTCTCGGCAGCGTACGAGGAGGCCGAGCGCGCCCTGGAACTCATGCGGCATGAGGGTGAAAACGAAGACCTGCCGGCGGAACTGCCAGCAGCCGAATAAGGAGAAAATGACGCGGAGTTGGGGGCGATTCCCGGTCGCCCCCAAAGCCGTTTTTAGCCTCTAAATAAAATGCACGCGACCCCCCAGCGAGTGCCTTTTGAGCAACCCGTCCCGGTTGCACCGTTGCCTTCGGAGCCCGAGCCACCTAATCTAAAGCCACGTATCATGCGACTACTCCGGCTTTTGCGGCTGGCTTTCTGGCGCGCATTTGTGCACGACGCTTTCGCGATCGCGAAAGCGTCGGCCTATTCTTTGATCCTGACATTCTTTCCGGTCTTGTTGATCGTGGGATCGGCGCTCTCGGCCTGGCGCAAGGGCGGGCCTTATCTCAGGGAAATTTCCTATGCTCTGGGCAGTATTCTGCCGGCTGGAACCGCTACAGCTTTGAGCTATTTGCGGGGGACCGCGCGTCATCCCGTGGGCCTGCTGACAACAACCGCCCTCGTCACCCTCTGGACAGCATCCGGCGTGATGATCTCCTGGATGGACGGGTTCCGTCGCTGCTATGAGTTGCCGAAGACGTGGGGTCTTGTAAAGGAGCGTGCGATTGCCTTCGGACTGGTAATCTTCGCACTGGTCCCCATGATGTTCGCTACCCTTCTCGTGGCCGTAGGCAGCAAGTTTGAAACTCGCCTTCTGCCTTCGATCGACCCTGACTTCAGCCCCTATATCTTATTGCTATGGGGAGCGATCCGCTGGGTAATTGCTACGCTGACGAGCATTTCTGTAATCGCACTGATCTATCACAATGCCGTGCCACGCACGCAGCCATGGCATAGCGTGATTCCGGGGGCGACGCTGGCGACCGTGCTCTGGTTTGGGGTGACGATCGGATTCCGCTTGTACCTGCAGCACTTCAGCGACTTTGCCACGATCTACGGATCGCTGGGAGCGGCAATGGTGCTGCTGGTGTGGATGTACCTGATCTCGCTCGTGGTCCTCGTAGGCGCGGAGTTTAACGCCTTGCTCTTCCCGCGCGCCCGGTTGGGGAAAGAGTTGACCGCGATCAACTCCAACCGGACTGCAGCCGAGCAGGACACCTAGCCGGTGCGAGGGTAGTATGAGTGCAAAGTCATGATTGCGGCAGTTATTGAAAATCTCAGGCTGCCGGCAGCGTCGTCCCCGCCCTCGCAAAAAGCGCGAGGAGGGGCACCCACCTTCTCGTGGGATCCGCGGATCAGAAAGGTCGGACCAACGCCATGGCCGTCCGGTCGTTGTCGGTTGGGGCTGAATTGCCTGGTTGGGCTAATAGCGTTTTGCAGAGATCACTTGCATTTGGGGCTTTGCTCTGCAGCAAGTATTCCTTCACACGTTCCAAGCCGAGTTCTTTTCCCTCCCACCGGGCTTCTGTAACGCCGCGTGAGACCAGCAAGAGAGCCGAATGGGAAGGTAGCGCGACTGTGTGGGCCTCCCAAAAAGCATGAGAAAAGAGCCCCAGCGGGAGACCAGTGGCCGGTAGTTCCGTAATGGTGTTCTGATGCCGAAGAAGGCCCGGCGTATGACCGGCGTTGAAGTAACAAACCGTTCCCAGACCTTCGCGGTAGCAACCCGCGAAGGCCGGGCACTCCCGCACCCCATCGGCAGACCGAAGGATGGTCCTGTTTAGTTCCAGACACAGTTCCATCATGGCTTCCGCTTCGTTCATATCGCTTTTGGCAAAGAGTGCAGTGCCACGTTCCCGGAAAGTGGTCTGTGCAGCCGATACGATGTCGCTATTTTCAGTCGCTCGGCCGGCCACATCGAGCAATCCGAAGAGGACCCGATCGGGGCTTACACGGATGAAATCATAGAGATCGCCGCACATACGGGGACCGGAATAAGCGGCTGCTATGTCAGCATCACGGAGCTCGGGAGCTTCGCATTGAACGGGAACATGCGGAGGAGCAGGCTTACCCTTGAACAGCGCTCGCAGAACCATCGAGCCGTGAGGTTAGCATAGACTGGGCGAACTCGAAAATCGGTGGCAGCACGCGCCTTGGGCCCGCTGGCGAGTTCGGTTAAGTATTTCTTGAGCAAAAATCTCAGGCCATCGGCGGATTCGTACCCGTCCTCGCAAAAGGCGCGAGGACGGGGGCACCCTCTTTCGCAGTCGTATCCGCGAGATCGGGAAGGCCGTTCTATCCGCCCCTGCCCATGGTTTTCCAACTTCGACTCCGTGGCTGTTATATTTAGCAGTCCCAGCTAACGTCAGAAACACCCGCCCGTCCACCTAAGGCGAGCGGAAGTTCCCAGGTGCGAATTCGTTCCGATGCAACCCCTACGATGTGCCCAAATCGTGTGATGTGGAGGCAATCTTGAGAAGCAAAGCGCATTTCGCCGCCATGAGTCTGTTCGCCGTCATTTTTTCGATCGGCATTCACTCCTCCGTTGCCCAAACGCAGGCGCCAGCCACGAAAAAAGCGGTGCCGGCGGCCGCCAAGGTCGACATCCCCATCCCCGACATTCCCTACACGAAATTCGTCCTGGCAAACGGGCTCACTGTGCTGGTGCACGAAGACCATAAGATTCCTATTGTCGCAGTCAATACCTGGTATCACGTGGGCTCGAAGAACGAGAAGCCAGGCAAGACCGGGTTCGCGCATCTGTTCGAGCACCTGATGTTCAGCGGCAGCGACGACTTTAACCACGTGTATCTGACCGCCTTGGAGAAGGTGGGTGCCACCAACCTGAACGGCACGACGAACAACGACCGTACAAACTATTTCGAGAACGTTCCTACCTCGATGCTCGACTACGTGCTCTTCGCCGAGAGCGACCGCATGGGGCATCTGCTCGGCGTGCTTGATCAGAAGAAGCTCGACCTGCAGCGCGGAGTTGTGCAGAACGAGAAACGCGTCGGCGAAAACCAGCCCTATGGCGTGGTCGAACAAATTCTGACCGAGAACACCTATCCGCCAGGACATCCATATTCGTGGACCGTGATTGGTTCGATGGCCGATCTGGATGCAGCTTCGATGAGCGACGTGCAGGAGTGGTTCAAAACGTACTATGGCCCAAACAATGTCACGGTGGTGATTGCGGGCGACATTACGCCGGAGGAGGCGCACGCCAAAGTCGAAAAATACTACGGCGAAATTCCCGCCGGGCCGCCGATCGCGAAACAGGAAGTCTGGATCGCGAAGCGCACGGGCACGCATCGGGGATGGGTGCAGGATCGTGTTCCGCAGGCGCGGCTCTATCGGGTATGGAACGTGCCGGAGTACGGTTCCCCCGAGCAAGCGCAACTGGATCTGGTGGCCGAGATTCTGGGCGGCGGCAAAACTTCGCGACTTTACAAGCGGCTGGTCTACAAGGATCAGATTGCCACTGCTGCTACTTCCGACAACGACACCAATGAAATCGGGGGTCAATTTGATTTCACCCTGACAGCGAACCCCGGCGGGGATCTGAAGAAGGTGGAAAAGGAAGCCGACGAGGAACTGCAAGCTTTTCTGAAGAACGGTCCCAGCGAATCTGAAGTGCAGCTGGCCAAGACGCAGATTTTGGGGAACTACGCGCGGGTTGTGGAGCGCATTGGCGGGTTTGGAGGCAAGAGTGACGTGCTCGCGCGTTGCCAGACGTATCGAGGCAATCCTGATTGCTATAAGGATTATCTGAAGTGGGTGAAAGCGGCGACTCCGGCAAGCCTGAAGAAGGCTGCCACTGAATGGCTCAGCGACGGCGACTATGTCCTCGAAGTGCAGCCCTATCCGACCGATTTCAAGACTACGGCCAAGCTGGACCGCTCGAAAGAGCCGGAACCCGGTGGTCCGATGCCGCTCAAGCTGCCAGAGTTACAGAAAGTCAGGCTTAGCAACGGGCTGAACGTTGTTTTGGCGGAGCGCCACGGCGCTCCGGTGGTGAATTTCACGCTGATGGTGGAGAGCGGCTATGCCGCTGACCCATCCGATGCGCCCGGAACGGCCAGCTTCTCGCAGCGAATGTTGGAAGAAGGAACGCCGACGCGGGATTCCCTGAAGATTGGCGAGGAACTCGAATCCCTCAGCGCCCGTTTCAGCGCCGGCGCCAATCTTGACTGGTCACTGGTCAGCCTCAACACACTCAAAAGCACGATGGACCGGTCGCTGGATGTCTACGCGGATCTGATTCTGCATCCGGCATTTCCGCAAAAAGAATTTGAGCGGCTGAAGAAGGAGCGAATCGCGGGAATCAAGCGCGAGAAAGTCACGCCACAAATGATGGCGCTGCGCGTAGTCCCTCAATTGATCTACGGCGAGGGACATCCGTATGCATTGCCTTTTACGGGGACGGGAACGGAAGCGAGCGTGGCGAAGATGACACGCGCGGATTTGGTCAAGTTTCACGAGACGTGGTTCAAGCCCAACAATTCGACCCTGCTCATCGCGGGCGACACGACGCTGGGCGAGATGCAACCCAAGCTGGAGAAGCTTTTCGCTTCGTGGAAGCCCGGCGAGGTTTCACATCGCGAAATTCCGCAAGTGCCGCAGCCGGCCAACGATGTGGTTTATCTGATCGATCGTCCTGGCTCAGGGCAGAGCGTCATTTTTGGAGCGCAGCTGGCGCCGCCACTCAAAGATCCCGATGCCCTCGCGTTGCAGCTGGTGAATGATATCTTCGGCGGCAACTTCAGTTCGCGCATCAACATGAACCTGCGCGAAGACAAGCACTGGTCGTATGGCGTGCGAACGCTTATCCCCGCGGCGCGTGGACAACGGCCCTATATCAGCTTCTCGGCGGTGCAGGCCGACAAAACCAAAGAATCCATCATGGAGCTAGTCAAGGAATACAACGGTATCGTTGGCGACAAACCCATTACCGGCGAGGAGCTCAAAGACGAGCAGAGCGATACCACTCTGGGCCTGGCGGGCGGGTTCGAGAGCGTGCAGCAGCTTTCGACCGCCTACAGCACGATTCTGCAGAATGATCTTCCGGAAGATTATTACAATACCTTCACGGAACGGGCGCTGGAACTGACACCCGACGGCGCCAATGAAATCGCGAAAAAATACATTCAACCCAGCCATCTGGTGTGGGTGGTGGTGGGAGATATGAGCAAGGTCGAATCCGGGATACGCAGCCTCAATCTCGGGGATGTGCATAAAATTGATGCCGACGGAAATCCGGCGCGCTAAAGTAGCCGGGACCGGGCGCAAGAAAGTGTGATGATCCCTGATCGAGGAGAAAGGTTGAGAAACAGCAGCGGAGAAACTCTTTTGAACGGCGCGAATCATGGTCAGCGTCGCGCAAAGATCATCTGCACCATCGGACCGGCCTGCAATACAGAGCCGACGATGCGCGACCTGCTTCGACTGGGCATGGATGTTGCCCGGCTGAACTTCTCTCACGGCTCGCACCAGGATCATGCCGCCAATATTGCGCGCTTGCGTCGTGCCGCCGAGCGCGAGCGGCGCACGGTTTGCATTCTGCAAGACCTGCAAGGCCCGAAAATCCGCACCGGACCACTCGAGGATCACGAGCCAGTCCTGTTGAAGACCGGCTCCGTGGTAACAATCACTCCACAGAACGTCACCGGCAACGCGGCTCGCATTTCGACCACGTTTCCGGACCTGGCACGCGAAGTGGCTCCCGGGGCACGCATTTTGCTCAGCGATGGCTTGATCGAGTTACGGGTGAAATCTGTTCGCGGGAAGGACGTGCTCTGCCAGATCGTCAACGGCGGCCTGCTCGGCGAGCACAAGGGCATCAATCTTCCCGGCGTGGCGCTATCAATTCCGGCGCTCACAGACAAAGACCGCAAGGATCTCGAATTCGGTCTGGAGCACGGAGTGGACGCTGTTGCGCTTTCATTCGTGCGCACCGCCGCAGATGTCCATACGGTCAAGGAGATTATCACCTCGCATGGCAGTGATATCCCGCTGATTGCCAAGCTGGAGAAGCCCCAGGCCATTGACCACCTGGAAGAAATCCTGGAAGCTGCCGATGGCGTGATGGTGGCGCGCGGCGACTTGGGTGTGGAAATCGCGCCGGAAAAAGTTCCGGTGATTCAGAAGCATGTCATCCGACGCGCGGCAGCCTGGCGCAGGCCGGTGATTACCGCGACGCAAATGCTTGAGTCCATGGTCGAAAACCCCCGCCCCACGCGGGCGGAGGCGAGCGATGTGGCCAACGCAATCTTCGATGGCAGCGATGCCGTGATGCTGTCGGCAGAAACCGCGAGCGGCCAGTATCCCCGCGAGTCAGTGGCCATCATGGCACGCATTGTGGTTGAGGCGGAAGCGAGTATGGACGACTTCACGCAGCCACGCCGTCGCCGCGAGCACCGGCAACTGTCTGTGGCGGAGACCATCTGCGAGTCGATCGCGCACGCTGCTGAAGATTTGCCTATGGGCGCGATCGCCATCTACACCGAAACCGGCAATACGGCGCGGATGATCTCGAAGTACCGCCCTAAGGCGCCGATTTTTGCCTATACGCACGTCACGCACGTGGTGCATCGCATGAATCTCTACTGGGGCGTGCACCCGGTGCGTTGCCGACAAGCCAGATCCGCCGAACAGATGGTAGCCATGGCCGAGCAGAGTTTAGTTCGTCGTGGCGTCATCGAACCTGGGGACGTTCTTGGAGTCGTCGCCGGTTCGCGCCAGACCTCCGGTTCCACGAACCTGATGCGCCTGCACGTGGTGACGAGCGAGGAAGCGGAAGAGATCGCGCACCCGGCGGGACATCGAGAAAAACGAAGGACGCGGCGAGAGGAGAGGAAATCTTCGCGCTGGCGCAAGCTATAATCCCCATCTATGCCGGAAGGACAGGGAATTCTCTCGGTAGCGGTTTGGAAGCCGGTGCCCGATAGGGAAGCGGCATCGCTGGCCACCCTGCAGGAAATCTCGTCGATCCTCGAAGCAAAGGGATACGGCCGCGATCGCCTATACTGCGACCGGGAATCGCATTATGTGCTGCTGCGCTATTGGACTTCGCTGGAGGCACGCAGCGTGGCCCAAGAGGATCCGGATCTGCTGCGCCGATGGGCTCGCCTGGGCAATGAAATTCAAATCGTTAAGGTTTACGAAACCCTCACCGAAATCTCCCAAGCCAAGTGATCAAGTTCCTTTGTTTTCTTAAAGCTGCGAGCGTGGCGGGTTCGATGATAAAAATGGTTCTCCCGTCGAGTATGCCCGTGCTAAAGTAAATATCCCTCCTCCCAAGAACTAGCCTGAAACAAACTCCCCATACGTCTGCCGCTCAAAGTGTGCGCAGATCTTGAAAAATGCCCAATACCCAAAGATCCTTCTCTTCGTCTCTTCGCGTCGCAGCTTTTCCGGTTGCCTCATTGCTCATCTGGGTTTTCACGCTGTTCTGCCCGTGTGTTTCCCTGATGGGGCAGACTCCGGTAACCACTTGGCACTACGACAATAGCCGAAGCGGGGCCAATACCACCGAAACGGCCCTGACTCCAGCGAATGTGAATTATCAGGCATTCGGCAAATTGTTCAGCCAGCCAGTGGACGGGATTATCGTCGGGCATCCACTCTATTTGCCGAACGTAGCCATCCCGGGCCAGGGAGTTCACAACGTGGTTTACGTGGCCACGCTGCACGACAGCGTGTATGCCTTCGACGCGGACAACGGAAGCCTGGGACCGCTGTGGACGACAAGCCTCTTGAATTACGGTGCCCAGGGAGCGATTCCCATGCCGACGTCGCTAAAGAATAACTTCAACCCTACGGCGTGGAACGAGATGGGAATTGTTTCAACCCCAGTCATCGATCCTGTAGCGGGTTTGATGTATCTCGTTGTGGAGACCTACGAAAACGGGAATGTGGCGCATCGTCTGCACGCGCTGGATGTGACGACGGGATTGGAGATGTTAGGCGGGCCAGTCACGATTACGGCGAATTCTCAGCAGAACGACACCACGACCACGTTCCAGGATTTTTATCAGATGAATCGGCCGGCGCTGTTGTTATCGAATGGACATATCTACATCGGATGGGGGTCCAACGGTAACAATACCCTGCCGTGCCAGGGGTGGGTAATGGCCTACAACGCGACCACCCTGCAGCAGGAAGGCGTGTTCACCACCGAACCCGGCGACATGCTGGCTTCCATCTGGCAAGAAGGTGCAGGGCTTTCGGCGGATAGCGACGGAAATGTTTATGCCGAAAATGGAGAAGGAAACTACATAGCCGGAACGAACTTATCGACGAGCGTGATGAAACTTGGCCTGGACGAAAATGGGCTCTCGCTGCTCGACTGGTTCACTCCATGGGAGCACCAGTATCTTTCCGGTGAGGATCTTGATCTGACGGGAGCTGTTTTACTTCTGCCTGACCAACCGGGCCCAGCGCCTCACGAGGCGATTGGCATCGGGAAGGAGGGCACGATCTACCTGCTCAATCGCGACAACCTGGGCCAGTTGTGCGTGAACTGCACGAACAGCGACCCGCAAATCGTGCAGGAGCTTTTCCAGGCCGTCCCCAATAGCGGGACTCCTGTCTATTGGAACAATACGGTGTATTTCTTTGGGTTGGGAGTTCCGGTGGTAGCTTATCCGCTGAACAATGGCTTATTGGGAACTCCGATTGTGGCGCCATCGGCGCGCGGAGGAGGAGCCAATGCCATTCTCACCGCGAACGGAAACAGCGGGGGAATCCTTTGGTATGTCGACGGAAACCATAACCTTTGGGCACTGGATGCTGGCACGTTGAAAATGTTGTACGTAAATGGCCAGGCTCCGAATCAGCGCGATGTCCTTCCGGCGCTGGCACATTTCGCGAGCCCGATAGCCGCCGATGGAAAAGTATTTGTTGGAACTGTGAACAGCGTGGTTGTGTTTGGGTTGCTCCCGACGATGTCAATCGCCAGTGGCAACAACCAATCGGCCGGGACGGGAGCAACACTTCCCACTCCGCTGCAGGTGCGGGTATTGGACCCGAGCACTCAGAATCCAATTTCGGGGGTAACGGTTAGTTTCAGTGACGGTGGCAAAGGAGGCGTCGTGAACCCATCGAGCGCAGTCAGCGATGGAAATGGGTTTGCCTCGACTTCCTATACGCTGCCGGCCAAAACTGGAGTGGTCACAGTCACGGCATCCGCGACCGGTTACGCTGCCTTGTCATTCACCGAAACTGCGCTTGCCGCGGCTGCTACAACTACGATTTTGCAATCCAGTGCGAATCCCGTGAATGTGGGTCAATCGGTCACGTTCACTGCAACCGTAACATCCGGAGCCGGCAGCATTCCCAACGGGGAGGCGGTTACATTTAAGAGTGGCACGGCCGTGCTGGGGACTGGAACCCTTGCCGGCGGGGTCGCTACATTCACCATCAGCACACTGCCTGCAGGAGCAGACCCAGTCTCGGTGGTTTACCCCGGGGACGCGACCTTCGCGACAAGTTCTGCTGCGATGGCGGAAAACGTAAAGAACACCAGCACCACGACCGTGGCTTCAAGCGCCAATCCCTCGGCCCCGGGTCAATCGGTGACGTTCACCGCAACTGTGGCGTCCAGTGGAGGCAGCATCCCCAATGGCGAGACAGTCACATTTAAGAACAATGGAACTGTAATGGGTAACGGCGTGACCTCCGGGGGCGTGGCCACATTCACGACCGGCACGCTCCCTGTCGGGACGAATTCAATCTTGGCGTTTTATCTGGGAGATGCGACTACGCGTAACAGCTACAGCAGCTTATCCCAGAAGGTCAGTAATGGCATCAGTACCAGTACGACGTTGAGCTCGAGTGCGAATCCCGTGAACACGGGGCAAGTGGTGACGTTTACCGCCACGGTGACCGCTAGTAGCGGGAATGTCCCCAATGGGGAGACGGTCACGTTTAAAAACGGCGGGACCGCGCTGGGCACGGGCACGCTTGCCGGCGGCGTGGCCACCTTCACTACCAGCACACTGCCCGTGGGAAGCAACTCGGTATCGGCGTCTTATCCGGGAGATAGCAGCTTCGCCGCGAGTTCCGGGTCGCTGTCGGAGAGCGTAAAGAACACCAGCACCACAACCGTGAGCAGCAGCATGAATCCTGCGCCTGTGGGGCAAGCTGTTACGTTCACGGCAACCGTAACTTCCAGTGGAGGCAGCATTCCGGATGGAGAGACGGTGCAGTTCAAGAATGGCTCAAGCGTCATTGGCACAGGCACGACCAGTGGCGGGGTGGCTACGTTTACGACCAGCACGTTGCCCTCCGGGACAAATTCGATTGTGGTTTTTTATCTCGGGGACGCAAATACGCGTAACAGCTATACGAACTTGACGCAGAAAATTCAGTAGTCTGCCATTCCCGATTTTGCGGCCCAAAGTCTTGAACTGGAAGATCGCGAAGAGACGCCGCTTCGAGCAGGAATGGTGCCCCGCACACTTGCGGAAATGCTGCACCCCGAAGCCGCGTTTTACAATAAACGCTTGGCTGCAACGACCATCCGCGAATTCACCGCCGATGCCGATCCGAAGGTGAGCGGCTTTCTGCATCTGCCCGAGCTTTTGAACAACGATGGCATGGTTCTCACACATGGTGCGGGAGGGAACGCGCGAGCGCCATTGCTGATCACGCTCGCCGAGGCGTTTTGTGCCGAGGGATTCGCCGTGCTCCGCTGCAATCTGCCTTTCCGGCAACTACGCTCGTGGGGACCTCCCGGTCCCGGCGATGCGATGCGTGATCGGGCCGGTTTAAGAAACGCCGTCGCCGCTTTGAGAAAAGAAATCTCGGGGCGCATTTTCCTTGGCGGTCATTCTTATGGAGGGCGCCAGGCGAGTATGCTTTGTGCTGAGGAGCCCGAGCTGGTTTCGGGGCTGTTACTGCTGTCCTATCCGCTGCATCCACCGCGAAAGCCAGAGCAGCAGCGAACCCAGCATCTTCCTGATCTGCGAACACCTGCCCTGTTTGTCCACGGCACGCGCGATCCCTTCGGCTCAGTTCCTGAATTGGAGCAGGCCATCAAAATGATCCCCGGAAAAACCAAACTGTTGGCCGTTGAAGGCGCAGGTCACGACCTGGGATTCAAAGGGAAAGCAAAGCGAGCGGAGCTTCCACCGGGAATCCTGAGAGCTTTCCAATCGTTCTTCGCCGGAGCTTCCCGATCTTTTTCACATCGCGAACCGGGCGAAAGCGAGACCTCGTCATCCTGACCGAATCGAGTTGCCCGACCTTGTCATTGCGCGGAGCGCCGCGAAGTGGAGGGACGGTGCGGTTCTCTTCGCTGGAGAGCTTACAAACGCCGAACTTCGGATACTCCAGTTTTAGCCGGCCACGAATTCTGTTCTTGCTTTTCGCCTTATGTTCGCCAATAATGGCGGCATGGCGATTACACGCAGGCAGAGGCAAGTTTACGACTTCATCTCGCGGTTCGTGGCCGAGAACGGATATTCCCCTTCGTTTGAAGAAATCGGCAAGGGCCTGGAATTGTCCTCGCTGGCGACGGTGCACAAGCACATCGGCAATTTGGAAAAAAAGGGATTGCTGACGCGCGACTACAACCGGAGCCGGTCCATCGACTTGCTTCCGCCGAAAGGCCGGCTGAAGCAAGCCATGAGCGTGAACACCGCGGTTGTTTTGCCGCTGCTGGGGCGCATCGCCGCGGGTCAGCCGATTGAGGCAGTGGAGAATCCCGAGACGATTTCTTTGGCCGATTTCGTGCGTTCGAAGGAAGTGTTCGTGCTGGAAGTGAGGGGCGAGTCCATGCAGGACGAGCATATTCTCGACGGCGACTACGTGCTGGTCGAGAAAACTCGCACTGCGCACAATGGCGAGATTGTGGTGGCCCTGGTAGATAAAAACGACGCCACGCTCAAGCGCCTGTACCGCGAAGGCGAAAACATCCGCCTGCAGCCTTCGAATGCGAACATGAAACCCATCATTGTTCCCGCAGCTTCAGTGGATGTGCAGGGGCGAGTGATTGGAGTGTTGAGGAAGTACTGACGATTTCGCCGAGGGCCGAAGATTCTCGGCGAGGAATGAAAACGCCCGGGATTCATCCCAGGCGTTGTCACTGATAGCTGATTAGGCTCCTTTACCCGATGTGCTTATTCAGGGCCTGCGCGATGGTCTCCTTGGGCTTATAGCCGACAATCTGCTCGACGACCTGTCCGCCCTTGAAGACCAGCAAAGTGGGAATGCCGGTCACGCGGTAGCGCATCGGAGTCGCGCTGTTCGAGTCGACATCCATTTTGCCGACTTTTATTTTGCCCTGGTAATCTTTGGCAAGCTCCTCCACGATGGGCGCGATGGCGCGACATGGGCCGCACCAGGTTGCCCAGAAATCCACGAGCACGGGCTGATCAGATTTCAATACGTCTTGATCGAAGTTCGCATCCGTGACTTCGACGATTCCATTTCCTGCCATCTTGGTTCTCCTCGTTGTAGACGTCGCGCCGTCGGTCGACGCTTTACGAGCGACGTTGCCGGGCTTGGCGATCAGTATGAGTGCATCCCTCGAAATGAGGGAACAAACTCACTATTCTAGCACTTCAATTCGATGCCAGGAGGGGTAAGAAAGTCGCAGGACCTCCTCTCTGAGAAAGATACCTTCTAAGGGAATGATTTCAAAAAGCTGATGAGTTGCCAGCGTTGGGCGTCCGGGAGTTTGCTCCAGGACGGCATTCCGTTTCTCTGGCTGCCATTGGTGAGCAACCAGAACAATTCCCCCGGGGTTGCTTGTTTGATGCGGCCGGAGTGAAGGTTCGGCCGATAGTGCTTGCCCTGCATCTTGCCTTGGGCACTTTCACCGTGACAGGGAGCGCAGCGCTCGGCGAAGACCTTTCCGCCAGCGGCAGAGGCTTCCGGATTACCGGCGAACGGGTTTGGGCGTAAGCGGTCCCTGGCTGGTACTTTGCGCAGCCATTCGCCATCCCCCGCGGCGGCGGCGAGAATCCCGGCCATTGAGAGGATTAAAAGTGCGAGAAGGCTAAGGTGATATTTCATTCTTCATTCCTCAATTAAGTCGCTTCCGTCTCAAACGCAAATCCCCACTTCTGGCAAACACCGGTCAGGTGGGGCACCCTGCTTGGTCACTGACTTCTGAGCCTTGAGATGAATTGGTCGATCTCGTACGAAATCATGAAGCGCATCAGAAACCGGTTGCTATTGTGATTGAGGCCGAAATTCGGCGACAAACGAATGCCGGGCCCTCGAGGGATGTTCCACGTCCCTACGGGCCCGAGATAGTGCGAAGTATCCGCCAGGCCGAAGCGGTAGCGATCGCCGAGGCCGCCGTACATCTCAGCGCCGAGAGCAAAGTTTTCCGGACAAAATTGGCATCGGTGGGCGCTGGCCGCAAGCGCAAGCGGGCGACTCATGCCGAGTGCGTATCCGAATTCCCAAGGACTATTCTTCAGGTTTTTCTCGGAAATCAGGTTTTCTGAGAAGTTCCAACCCTTCGTGTTGCTGGACAGGATCAGCTTGAGCTCGGCTTCACGCTGTTTGTCGCCGCGGCTGTTGCGTACAAGGAGGTCCTCACGGGTGTCGTGCCCGACGACTTCGAGCAAGGTTTTATCGGCGGTGTTGATGTCCTCAAGTTCGAAGTAGAGGACCGGATTGATCCAATGCTCGCGCAGGAGTGGGCGAATGCGGTTCTCGACGCGGACACCGGTGAAAAGCGTGCTCTCGTTAACAGTGCTTTGACCGTCGAGATAAAGTTCAGCCGTCCACCAGGTCTTGAGACCGTATTCGAATTCGAGCGCAGTCGCCACGAAAGGATTGCCGTTTCCGGGTTCACCGGAAATACTCTTTGCGGCAAGTTCAAGATTCCCCGGCTCCTCCATTTCATGCGAATAGGTAACGAAGTAATTCTCTTGGGCGCAGAGAAGGAGAGCTGACCCGAACACGATCAGAGAAAGGGCCAGAATTCGCCAGGGTAGTGATTTCATTAGTTGCAACTCAGTCGCATCTAGAGATACCATGGCTAGCATGCCGGATGGAGCTAACCTCTGTCCATTGCCGGCGAAAGAATTCGTCGCATCATGGTTGCGACCAGTTGCGACAGAGATGGATATGCCGCTTCCGCAGACGGAAATTCCCGGACGTTTACAGGCGCAGTGCGCCGATCGGGGAATTCGCATGACTGAGCAAAGACGCGCGATCCTGCGTGTTATTGAGACGGCGAACAAGCACCTGGATGCCGCTCAAATTTTGCGCAAGGCGCAGAGGCTCGATGCCAGCGTAGACCGGAGCACGGTTTATCGCACGCTGCGGCTGCTCAAGCGCCACGGCATGATTGACGAACTCGATCTGATGCACCTCAATGGTGAAGGACATTACTACGAGCGCAAGTTGGCGCGAGATCATATCCACATGGCGTGTCTGCGGTGCGGAAAGATCATGGAATTCGTGAGTGCTGATTTCGAGAGGCTGAAAGAACATGTGGAGAAGGATTGCCGCTTCAAGGTGCTGATTTCGCGGCTCGAAATTGGCGGATACTGCGCTGGCTGCCGTGGGGCGCAAATAGGGGAATGATGGAAATCCGACTTCTGTCTTCCGAGGATGCAGCCGAGTGGAAACGACTCCGGATCCAGGCTCTGGAGTTCGATCCCGGCGCCTTCAGCGCGTCCCTGGAAGAGTACAGGGCTTTAAGCCTGGAGGAGGTGAAGAGGAGGCTTTGGGCTGACCGGGATGCCCTTGTTGTGGGGGCATTCGAGAATGATTGCCTCGTCGGGTCGGCAGGGTTCTTTCGCGAGAAAGGGCCGAAGTCGCGTCATAAAGGGCGCATTTGGGGTGTTTACGTAGCCCGGGAATTTCGGGGCCAGGGAATTGGCCGGAAGATACTCGGAGAAGTCTTGAAGCGGGCAGTTCACGTGGAAGGTCTCACCCAGGTATTACTCTCAGTTGCAGTTACGCAGTCTGCAGCGACGCGCCTTTACCGGTCGCTGGGATTCGAATGCTGGGGCCGGGAACCGCGGGCTTTAGGGGTGGAGGGGCAGTGGATTGATGAGGAATATATGATTTTGAGGCTTATTTAGCGAATTCAGAGAGTTCCCTGCAAAAATAAAAGCGCCCATGAACTTTTCAGTTCAGGACGCCTGGCAGCCCTCCCCCAGAACTGCCAAACCACGAAATGGATCGTAAGATTCCCGACATGTCCTGTAAACGTCACTTTGGTAATGGGAGAATAGCGGAAAGTTAACATCGTATCTGGCTGCGGCAGTCCAGCCTTCGCATTTCAGACTTCGAGCTTCACGCCTCAGGCTTGCGACGAACTGAAAAGAGGAGGGTGGGAAGAGTCAGATTGCGCGTGGTTATTTTGGGATCTCCGGTTGGACCAAGAAGTGAGAGGTGCGGCTACTGTTTTTGCCAGCTCTGGCCGCCGTCTGTGGTGTCCCAGACTTCACCGGTAGAGGTGCTGACGCTTCCATTCTGGGGAGTGGGGAAATCAACGCCGACTATATCACCCGTCAGCAGCAAACCCGCAGACGAGGGCAGAACGCGTATCCAGTGGTTGCCGGAATCTACGGAGTGAAACAGCGCGCCATTGGATCCGCCGGCCCACACATCAGGTCCGTTCGCTGCAACAGCGCGGAAGGTCAATGGTGGCGCGGGAGCATTGAGTGCTTTCTGATTTGTCTTTCTCCGAGCCAAATCACTTTTGGGAATTGCCTCGAGACTGGGCGTAGCCAGAGGCGCCGCAGTCCCGCTGACGTTGACTTCTTGCCAGGTCATGCCCTGGTCATAGGAGCGCTGCAGGCCTCCTGTAGCGCCAATGGACCAGCGGGCAGCATTTGCGCTATTTGCGTCCTGGGCTGGTGTGATCGCCGGCTTGGCTTTACCGATTGCGCCCTCATAGCGATCGAACATGGCGGGTGGCGCCGCAGCTTGCGCGACTTGGCTCTCAGCATTCGCTGCTTGAACTCGCACAGCTGCACTCTGAGTTTCAGACGGAATGGCGGTTGCGGGACCCGCTTGCGGAGACGCCTGCTTGGCGGAAGAGCCATGAGCAGCGGAGTCGAGTGGTGCGGGCTCTGGTTGTTCGGCTCGATACGCCTCGGCGTCGGCGCCGCCGTGGATGCCAAGAGCGGACCCCGATCCTGAACCTACCTGTCGGCCAGTCGTCGGGGCAGTTAAGCGCGAGGCTGGTGTGCGTGCTTCAACTGTGTCCGCCGCCCCATTCGAACGCGCGGCGGCGGAATCTTTTTTGCGCTCCGCAGACTGAGAGGTGGCTGCCATTGGTACCGATGATCCTTGTGGCAGATCATGGACCACGGACTCGGCATGAGCTAGCGGTTTTACGAATCTGGCCGCCAACTCTGGCCGGTGTCTCTGATATTCGATCCCGCCGATCGCAATCACTGTGACTCCCGCAGTCACAACGGCCCACCGAAATGCCGGCCACGAGAGCCATCCAGAACGGGCGGGCACTCCGATGGGCTGGGCCGCTTCGATCTCGGGCAGGGCGAGCGCGACGACTTCCCGACAATCGCCACAGCGAGCCAAATGCTCCAGCACGGAAGCGCGTTCCGTCTTGCTAAGCAATCGCTCGGCGAAGGCCGTCAACAGGTTCGCGTCGGGATGGCTCGACGACGGGTCGGCCTGCAATCTCTGGCGAACGATTTGGGGGACCTTTTGCATCTGCTCCAAAATTCGACTTATCCCGGGCCCTCTCGAACGCGGGCCTCAACCCTCTTCTCGGAGAACGCGGGAGGAGAGGAATCTTGCGTCAAAGTGCGGCGAATATCCACTTGCAGGTCACGGACATCGGTTTCCAGGGACTCTTCGGCTTGACGCCGGGACATACCCCGGCGACCCAGCCCCGCCAGGATCTGCTTTCGCAAGGCTTTAGCCAGCTTGTCAAGTTTGCGGCTAATGGTGGATTCGTGCACCCCCAGCATACGGGCGATTTCGGCCAACGTCCGGCCATCCAGGTAGTAAGCGGCCAAAACCGCGCGATCTTCGACGGGAAGTTGGACGATTGCCTCGTCGGTGGCCTGTTCCAGGCGGGGATCGGCGTTGGCGACGGGCTCTGGTTCAGGAGCTGAAAACTGGATGCCGTCCTCCGATTCTTCGTCCAGGCTGACGAGCCGCTTCGTGCGCCGGTACCGGTTCACATACTCCTGCGCGAGCACGGTGCGGAGCCAGCCTTCGAGGGATCCCCGGCCGGTATAGGAAGCCAGCTTCGAGACGCGCTCGCCATCCCGGGTTGCAGTTCCGTAAAGATCGGCGTAGAGATTGTCGGCGAGATCGCGGGCGGCGGAATCTTCGCGAGCGATGCGCAGCGCCGACTGATACAGCTTCTCCCGGAAGCGGGTAAGAAAAATCTCCCATGCAGAATTACCGCCGGCAGCACAGGCGCGGGCGAGTGCGAGTTCGTCGACACGAAGACTCAGAAGGAAACTACGAACCTCGCTTTCCGAGGCCGTAGCCGCTGTGTATTTGGTTCCGACCTCGCAGAGAATCGCCGCAAAGGATTCCGGCGTCATCCCGATATTCTGGCAGTCTCCTTTGGCGTGGAGTTCGGTCAGCAGCTCATGCACGACGCTGTGAACGGCGGAAGTTTGTTTCGTAGCACTCATGCGCAGAGTAGAAAGCCGAGTCGCTGTTGTGGTCCGTTAAGAGCGCGGCCGGCAACCGGGACTGAATCGACGACTCCTCGATGCTACCAAGTTCTTAGACGTGCGGGGCGTGAATTTTGGCCGCAAGGCAGAAAACTATTTTCGTTCTTCGGGCGAAGGTGAGTGGAGGGCGCGCTCCGGCAGCTGACCTCGATTTCGCGGGGGAAGCGTTGATCGAGGCTCCAAGGTGGCTCTGCCGGGGTGTGCCCTCCGCGCGAGGTGGGATGTTGCCGCCCGGCTTCGTCTCGCGGGACGGCGAGGCGGCTGTGGCCACATCGGCTTGGTGAGCAGGAGGAGCATCATGAATCCGAAGATTAGTGTGGCAGTGCTGGTGATCATCGTGGGGATCGTGGCGATCAATCAGAAATCGGTGCAGGCGGGAGAAGTTGGCGGTGCTTCCGGATATAAGGTGCTCGATCCGATCCGGCATGGAAGTTTGACGGTGTTTCCCGTGATCGCAGCCAAGACTTATCCGACAGGAGAATTCTTGACGCTCGACGAAGGATTGCATTCAGGGGAAGTCGTGGTGACGGAAGCCGGCAACGTTCAAGGGCTGATTCGGCGACACGGTATGCCACAGATCCGCCACGATGGCGCGGAGGTGAACCGCTTGGTATTAGTGAACAATTCCAAGCGGCCCCTTCTCTTGTTAGCGGGAGAGATTGTGACGGGTGGCAAGCAGGATCGCGTCATCGGTAAGGACCGCATTGTTCCCGCCGAGAGCGACCCGGTGGATTTGAGCGTCTTCTGTGTCGAGCCGGGACGCTGGGTTGCGACCAGCAATCAGTTTGACGCGTCTGGTAAAACTTATGCCGGCGCGGCGCAAAACATGACGCTGATGGCTCAACCATCTGTTCGCGCCAAGGCCATGGGCGACAAGGATCAAGGCGAAGTCTGGGCGGAAGTGCGGAAGCAACAGGAGGCAGTCAGGGTGCAGGTAGCAGCTTCCCCGGCCGCGAGCGAAGTTGCGTCCACCAGTTCTTACGCGAAAGTGATGGAGAACGAAGAAGTGCGCAAGGAGGTGGATGCAGTCGCCAAGCCGATCGAACAGAATTATCAGCGTCTCATTGGGCAACTGCGCGACCGCCATGCCGTGGGCGTTGTGGTTGCGGTGAACGGGCGCATCATTTGGGCCGACATCTTTGCCAGCACCGATTTGCTGGAAAAATACTGGCCGAAGCTGGTGCGCTCCTATGCGTCTGAAGCGGTGGTGGTGCGCGCGAAAGATGTGGATGTGAGCGTCAGCCGGGCACAGGAATTTCTCGTTGATATGGAAGGACGGCGGGAGACGATCGAGAGCGAGCCAGAAGTGTATCGGCACACCGAAGTGAATGGCGACGGGTTTAAAGCGTTCTCGCTGACCTCGCTGTTGCCGAAGACTGGATTCGATGTGCATGTGGCGAAGATGGCCGAGTGAGAATTTCTCAGCTTGTTATCGTGAGCCGTGTTCTTAGCGGCGGTGTCGGGCCGCTGGCAAGGCTCAGCCAGGCTAGTTTTCTTGCAGCGCCTGCGATAGCTCTTCCCATTCGCGCAAGATCGTGGCGTGCTGCGATTTGTGCTGCTCGAGTTCCTGTGATTGCCGCTGGCTTTCTTCGGCGCTTACGAAATTCTGCATCGCCGTTTCGCACTGGATAATTGAGGCTTCGGCGCGTTCGATTTCTTGTTCCAGTTCCTGGACGCGATCTTCCATCTGCTTGCGCTTGATCGGGTTCAAACGCTTTTTGGGAGCTTCGTTTGTAGGCGGTGCATGGAGGCTACGATCGCGATTCTTTGGCTGCTCGGCCTCAGTCTTCGCATTGGAGACAACCATGGGCGGTGCCATCTCACCGACCAGTTCAAGGCCGGGTACGTCCTCCAGCGTGGGAGCGGCGTGCTGGCGGCCTTCTTTTCGCCACAAGTAATCTTCGTAGTTGCCGGGGAAGATTTCTACTTTCCCGCCCCCGATTTCGAAGACGCGCGTCGCCAGCTTGTCAATGAAATAGCGGTCGTGAGAAACGAACACCACCGTGCCCGTGTATTCCATCAGCGCATTCAGCAAAACATCTTTCGCGCGCATGTCGAGGTGATTCGTGGGCTCGTCAAGGAGGAGAAAATTCGCCGGTTGCAACAGCAGGCGGAGCAAGGCATAGCGGGCGCGCTCGCCGCCGGAGAGCACGCCGATTTTCTTGAAAACATCATCCTCAGAAAAGAGGAAGCATCCTAGCAGGCTGCGCAGTTCGGTTTCAGTCGAACGAGGAGAGATTGCCCCGAGGTCGTCGATGATGCGGGCATTTGCATCCAGCTCTTTATATTGGTCCTGCGCGAAATAATCCGACTGCACATTGTGCCCGAGGCGGTACTCGCCATCGGTGAGCGGCTCGCTAGCGGTCAACAGCTTGATCAATGTGGACTTGCCCGCTCCGTTGACTCCGACTAACGCGATTCGGTCTCCACGCTCGATCATGAAATTGACGTCCCAGAAGACCTCTTTCTCGCCACTCCCGTTTCGTCCTGGATATTTCTTGGCGACACCTTCAAGTTCCGCCACAATGCGTCCACTTGGCTTGGGCTGCGGGAATTTGAAATGGATGGTTTTCTCTTCCGGGGGAACTTCGATGCGCTCCATTCTTTCAAGTTCCTTGATGCGGCTCTGCACCTGCTTTGCCTTTGTTGCCTGGTAGCGGAAGCGGTTGATGAAAATCTCCAGTTGCTCGATGCGTTCGCGCTGGTTGCGGTATGCCGCCTGCATCTGCTCGTTGCGCTGCGTCTTCTGCGCGATGAACTTGTCGTAGTTGCCGGTATAGAACCACAGGCGCTTATTCCAGATTTCGGCGATCTTCTTGACCGTCACATCGAGGAAATAGCGGTCGTGGGAGATGAGAACGAATGCGTTGGGATAATCCTGCAGGTACTCTTCCAGCCAGTTGCGCGCTTCGAGATCGAGATGGTTTGTGGGTTCGTCGAGCAGCAGCAGGTTCGGCTTTTGCAGTAGAAGTTTGGCGAGGGCGAGGCGCATCTGCCATCCGCCGGAGAATTCGTCAGTCTGCCGCTGCCAGTCTTCTTTGCCGAATCCGAGTCCCATCAGCACACGGCCGACTTCCGCCTCGATCGAATAGCCGTCGCGGGTGCGGAATTCGTGCTCCAGCACGTGATAACGGTCGGCGACAGCGTCATATTCGGCGCTGGTGTGATCGAGTTCTGCCATGCTGTGGGTAAGAGATTCAAGCTCTTTCTCCATTGCACGCAGATCGTCGAATACCGACATGCACTCGGCGAACACGGTACGGCCGGAAAGCGTGAGACCATCTTGAGGAAGATATCCGGCGGAAGTGCCTTTCGCGACAGTGAGAGCGCCGTAGTCCAGCGTGTCGATGCCGCAAAGAATCTTCATCAGCGTCGATTTGCCGGTGCCGTTGGCGCCAACCAGGCCCACCCTATCATTGGACGTGATCAGCCAATCTGTGTTTTCAAACAGGAGTTTGTGGCCGAATCGTTTTCCGGCGCCGGCAAGCTGAATCATGGGCTGGAAATATCATAAAGCACGTCGTAGGGGCGCTCTCAGGCTTGCGAATGAAAACCACGGGACGCCGAGGACACAGAGGGAATCAGGCTAGGGCCAGAGTGGGTTCGCGATAGGATCTTTGGGCGAGGCTACCACACGGGCATTCCGGGCCCCGGGATAGGCTCCCCACAATTCGCTGTGAAACTGGATGCGCTCGAGGGCGCGGTCGATGACGGCTTCAAGTTCGTGGAAGTATTTCACTTCCCGGCCCTTGGCGAGGCGGCGCTTGGCCTCTTCGGGGCTGACCCAGGTTGGCTTCCGGTTGGCTTCATCGGGCTTGCGCATCTGATGGATTTCCATCAGGAAGGCTTTGACCACAAATTCCTGTACGCCGCCGGGCTGCCAGAACACTCCCTTGGAATGCAAATACAGATGGAAGTGACGCGGCTCGATGGTGCCGATTGCACCCGCTTCTTCGGCGGCCTCGCGCTCGGCGGCCTGGCTATGCGATAGCCGGGGATCGGTCGAGCCCTTGGGGAAAGTCCATTTATTGCCCCCGTTCGTATTCACCAGCAGAAACTCGATCGCGTTCCCGCGCCGCCGGTAACACACGGCCGCCACTTGCAGCGGCAACGATTTCGAAGTGCGCGCAGACGCCATCGGCAAGGGCCTCCAACTCCTAAAGATAGCCTACAGGCAAGATATTTCAGGGTTATGAATATGCAACAAAAATTGTGCACCCGGAGGGTTACGAAAGGGTTACGTGGAACACCTTAGAGATCCATGCCATAGACGGGAATTACGGCTCCAGTGACGTCCTTTGCGGCATCGCTGGCCAGCCAAACAATCAGGCTGGCTATCGAGTCAGGCTGTACCCACTTGGAAGTATCGGCGTCCGGCATGCTTTTGCGATTTGCCGGAGTATCCATCGTTCCGGGAAGGATGACGTTGGCGGTGATGCCGGCGTGTTTGATTTCCCGCGCCACCGTCCGAATCAGGGAAACCAGAGCGGCTTTGGATGCGCTGTAAGCTCCGACGCCCGGCCCGGGATCTTCCGCTGCACGGCTGCCAATCGCGATAATGCGGCCTGTCTTGGCCTGGCGCATGATTGGAATCACAGCGCGGAGAATGTGAAATGCGCTGTAAACGTTCATCTGAAACATGCGGTCGAAGGTGGCGTCGTCGGTTTCCGCAACAGACGACCCTCCGGCGAATCCACCCACAAGGTGAGCGAGAAGATCAATCTTGCCGAAGTGTTGCCCGACGGTTTCGACTGCTTTCTGTGCCGCCTCCAGGCCATCGATCGATGCAGGCAGCGCGGTGAAGTGCGGGTGGTCGAAATCGCCCGCCCGTATTTTTGGCGCAAGGCCGATAACGGCGTATCCGGCGTCCAGCAACGCGCGAGTTACGTGGCTTCCGAGGCCACCGTTGGCTCCGGTCACTAGGGCGATTCTGGCTGCCATTGTTTTTACCTCGCTGCTGAATTTTTTAGTGCCCGTGGGCTATTGGTTCACGCCGCTCGCCAGGAAACCGCCGTCGACCGGCAGAATTGTCCCGGTGACAAAGCTGGAGGCATCCGACGCCAGGAAGACCGCAGCTCCGACTAGTTCTTCGAGTTCTCCAAAGCGCTTCATGGGGGTGCGAACGATCACCTCCTGCCCGCGGCCAGTTCCCACCAGAAAGCGTTCGCTGAGTGGGGTTCGAAAATATCCGGGAGCGATGGCATTCACGCACACCCCATAGTTCGCCCATTCAATAGCTAAAGATTTGGTGAGAGAAGCCAGTCCAGCCTTGCTGGCGCTGTAAGCGGCGGCCTCGAAGAGAGCGACGAAAGTTCCCATCGAGGCGATGTTGATGATCCGGCCATAGCGGCGCTCGATCATATGGCGGCCGAAAATCTGGCACGTCCTCAAAGTGCCGGTCAGATTCGTCTCGAGAATCTGGTTCCAGTCGGTTTCGGAGAAATCGAGCGTCGGGGCACGCTTGCTAATGCCGGCCGCGTTCACCAGGATATCGATCTTGCCGAAGGCATCGAGGCAAGTCTTCAGCAGGTTCTCGATTGAGGCGCGGTCGGTCACGTCCGAACTCACCCGCAGCGAACGGCGTCCAAGAGATTCGATCTCGTCGGCCAATGCCTTGACTAGTTCGAGGCGCCGGGCGCTGGCGACTACATCTGCGCCGGCCTGTGCCAACCCCAGAGCTATGGTTTTGCCGATACCGGAACTCCCTCCGGCTACGACGGCGACTTTTCCTTCAAGGTCGAGTAATTTATAAGGCATATTCGTATTCGTTATCACTACCAGTTGAACATTGTTCCATCGAGCTTGCGGTTGATTGGCAGATAGGCGCGCTCATAGGGAAACTTTTCAGCAAGTTTCTCGTTGAAGTCGACCCCAAGTCCCGGACCATCGCCGGGACGCAGGTAGCCCTTGCTGAATGCGTATGTATGCGGGAATACGTCATCGGCCTCAGGTGTGTGCCGCATGTATTCCTGAATTCCGAAATTATTGATCGAAATATCGAAATGCAAAGCAGCAGCCATGGCGACGGGCGAGAGGTCGGTAGCACCGTGACTTCCCGTTTGCACGTGATAGATCTCCGCCAAGGCAGCAACCTTTTTGAGGTGAGTGATTCCGCCGCCATGAACTATGCTCATTCGCAGATAGTCGATCAGTTGCTCGATAATGAGTATGTGCGCATCCCAGATGGAATTGAAAACCTCACCGACGGCCAGCGGAGTCGTCGTGTGAGCACGGATCAGCCGGAATCCTTCCTGCAGTTCGGCGGCCACCGGATCTTCGAGCCAGAACAGGTGATAGGCCTCTAAGCTCTTGCCTAACCGCGCTGCTTCGATCGGAGTGAGCCGGTGATGCACGTCGTGAAGAAGATGCAAATCGTCTCCAAACTTCACTCGGAGCGCTTCGAAAAGCCTGGGGATATGAACTAGATACTTCTCTGTCGACCAGGAATTTTCTGGAGGCAGTCCTTTCTCAGCCGGCTCATAGAAAAGTTTGTTGTGATCCACACCATATGTTGAGGGAAGTCCGGGGATGCCCGTCTGCGCTCGAATGGCGAGATAGCCCATATCCTTGTAACGAGCGACCTCATCTATTGTTTCCGCGATGTCCTGCCCGTTGGCGTGGCCATATACCATCACGCCTGTGCGGCTCTGGCCGCCAAGCAAGTTGTAGACCGGCGTCTTCAAGGCCTTGCCCTTGATATCCCATAGCGCAGCATCCACCGAGGAGATAGCGGTCATGTTGACCGCGCCGCGGCGCCAGTATGCTCCGCGATAGAGGTACTGCCAGATATCTTCGATCTGAAAAGGATCACGACCAATGAGGCATGGGATTACATGGTCGCTTAAGTAAGATGCGACGGCCAGTTCGCGGCCATTCAGAGTGGCGTCGCCGAGTCCGTAAATGCCTTCGTCCGTCGCAACCTTCAGGGTGACGAAGTTCCGCCCCGGAGAACAGATGAACACTTTGCACTCGGTGATCTTCACCGGATCTCCTGGAAAAGACTGCAACGAGTTTACCGAAAATTCCGCGACCAAGTTCCATTTACTCACAACTCAGCCGGTTCCAGGCGCGGCGCCAGTGCCTGAACGAATCCGAGCGCGATCAGGTATGCGAGTCCCGCGATGATGAACACAGGCACGTAGGAGCCGGTTTGCTGCAGCGTGTAACCGACGACCTTTGCGATGAGCATTCCACTAACGGTTCCGAGCATTGTGGCGAAACCTACCACGGACCCGACTGCGGCTCGGGGAAACATGTCGGAAGCCAACGTGAACATATTGGCGGACCATCCCTGGTGTGCTCCCGCTGCGAGAGAAACGACGGCGATTGCCACCCAGTCGTGATTTGTGTAGGACGCAAGCATGATGGGCGTCACTGCCAGCGCACACGCAAGAAGAGCGGTTTTACGACTGCGATTCAATGTCCATCCTCCCTTCAAAAGCCAGGACGAAAGCCAGCCCCCGGAAATGCTGCCGATGCTTGCGCCGCTGTAAATGACAAACAGAGGCAAAGCCATACCACTGAGGTTAAGTTTCAGGTTGCGGTTCAGGAAATCGGGCATCCAGAACAGATAGACATACCAGATCGGGTCGGTAAAGAACTTGCCCATTCCAACGGCCCATGTTTGCCGAAGGCGAATAAGTGTTCGCAATGGAATGCCTGTGTCTGCGGCCGCAGGATCGCTCTGGATGTACGCGAGTTCGGCCGCGGAGAGCCGATGGCTCTCCTGTGGGCGATGGTAGAGCGTCCACCATACGAGGAGCCAAATGAATCCAAGTGCGCCGGTGGCAATGAAGGCCATCCGCCATCCATAGCGATAGGTGATCCAGGGGACGATCAGCGGCGTGAAGAGAGCGCCGACATTCGTGCCTGAGTTGAAAATACCGGTGGCCAAAGCCCGCTCGCGCTTGGGGAACCACTCGGCGACCGCCTTGACCGAGGCCGGGAAACTACCCGATTCTCCAACTCCGAGGAGGAAGCGTGCGGCGGCGAATTGCGCGACCGATGAGGCTGCAGCGTGGGCCATGGCCGACAGGCTCCATATCAATACAGACAAAGAGAAACCGCGGCGGGTGCCGAGCCAATCGATCAACTTGCCGACGAACAGGAGTGAGAATCCGTAAGCAAACTGGAAGGCGAGAACAATATTGCTGTAGCCGACTTCGGTCCAACCGAACTGCAATTGCAGAGTTGGTTTGAGGAGACCGATCACCTGGCGATCCATGTAGTTTACGCTGGCGGCGAAAAAGAGGATCGCGCAAACAAGCCAGCGCCGATTGCCGCCGGCAGGAAAGGCGCCGCTCCCAGGAGACGTGTTGCTGGTGTAAACCGATGCGGTCGAATTGGAAGGCGAGTTCAAGTAAAAGGCCAGCCTTTTCCACTAAATATGGTTCCGGCCCGCCTCGTCAAGCATTTGATGCTGCTATGATTCGCCAGAACAAACACCGTTCGCATTCACTATGCGTGAGTTCCTCAGCGAGGATTTCCTGCTTTCGACCGAAGCGTCGCGTCGGTTGTATCGCGAGTTTGCGTCTCCGCAGCCCATTGTCGATTATCACTGTCATCTCCCTGCCAAAGACATCGCCGAGAACCGCCGTTTTGAAAACTTATTTGAAATCTGGCTGGAAGGCGATCACTACAAGTGGCGGGCCATGCGAGCGAACGGGATTTCCGAACGGTACTGCACTGGCGAAGCAACCCCGCATGAAAAATTCCTGGCTTGGGCGCGAACCGTTCCCCAGACGATTCGCAATCCACTTTATCACTGGACCCACCTTGAATTGCGGCGCTATTTCGGAATCTCCGAACTGCTGAACGAGTCCTCTGCGCCCTCAATCTGGCAATGCGCGAATGCCCTGCTCGCGAACTTGAGCGTGCATTCTATTCTGCAAAAGTTCAAGGTGCAGGTCATTTGCACTAGCGACGACCCCTGTTCCGATTTGCGCTATCATCGCGCGATTTCGGAGTCCAGCCTGGCGACGCGCGTTTTTCCAACCTTCCGGCCCGATAAGGCGTTTGCCATATGCCAGCCGGCATTCCGTCATTGGACTGCACAATTGTCGGCAGCGTCCAATACAGACATTGGTGACTTGACTGCCTTCCTTGAGGCGCTTGAATCGCGACACGCATTTTTTCACTCACATGGTTGCCGGCTTTCCGATCATGGGCTGGATCATTGTTACGCCACGCCATGTTCCGAGCACGAAGCGGCGCAGATTTTTTCCAAAGTACGCGCTGGGCGAGAGATAAGTCAGGAGGATCACGAAAAGTTTGCGAGCTTCATGATGCTGTTTTTCGGGCGGCTCGACAATGAGCGGGGATGGACCAAGCAATTGCACCTGGGCGCTTTGCGAAATGTAAACAGTGCGGCTCGACGCGAATTGGGGGCGGATGCGGGTTTTGACGCCATCGGCGATTTCCCGCAGATTCGGCCACTTGCCACCTACATGGACCTTCTGGCACGAGAGAACGCCCTGCCGCGGATGATTCTTTACAACGCGAACCCGGCGGATACGTTTGCGTTCGCAACCTTGATCGGTTGTTTCCAGGGCGGGAGCATCGCGGGAAAAATTCAGTATGGCGCCGCCTGGTGGTTTCTGGATCAGAAGCGGGGAATTACATCCCAGCTGGAAGCATTGTCGAATGCCGGACTGCTCTCGAAATTTGTCGGCATGGTGACCGACTCGAGATCGTTTATGTCGTATCCGCGGCATGAATATTTCCGGCGAGTTCTCTGTGACATGCTGGGGCGGGATGTCGAGCACGGCGAATTGCCGGATGACGACGAGATTGTCGGAGGGCTTATTCGCGAGGTGTGCTTTGGAAATGCGAAACGATACCTAAGTCTGCCCGACTAAGAGGCTTCGGAAAGTCTACCGCGGTGGGATAAACAGGGCCGGGGATTGCGGTAGAAATGCCGGTGTCGACGTGCGAGCCGCGCGATTGCTTGCGCGATTCAATTGATAGTCCTTGTAATCAATCGTAAGGGTGGCACGTCCGCCCATACGGATGTAGCTTACCGATTCGTTGTGGGCGGGGACCCAGAAGCCCTGAATTCTGACATACTGATGATGAAACTCGCTGTGCTTAGTCCAAAAAGACGGACTCTGCGCCGGCTCAGCGTCAATCCGCGTGACTGCGAAATCGTTCGCATCCACCCAGATCTTTCCTCGGTACGCGTATTTGCTCTTTAACTTGGGCATCACTTCCAGCACGTATTGCCAGCCCCGGTCTGAGGGTTGATACCTAACCAGGCGGAAATCATAATTCTCGGGATTCAGGACCATACGATCACGAATCTCGGGTTTCGCTGCCTCTTTTTCATCCGCGAGCAATTTTTTGAACACATGGTCAACAATCGCTCGGGAGCCGGTTTCGGAAATGATTTCGAACTCCTTATCACTGGGACTCGAATATAGAGCGTGAACCGTCATTGCTGCTTCGCGATCGCCTGGAAAACCGGTGTAGACAAGGCGGTAAACGCGGGTTGATTCGGCCGACAGCAAAGACTGGGCTCGCTCCCGATCTTTCCTTACCAGGTTATCGATGACCACGTTCAGAGGTTGGGGCGTGAAACTGGGGGCGGGAGGCGAATCGGAGGAAGCCGCCTCACAGAAAGGAACGAAGGCCAGGGCGGCGAATAGCAAAATCCGGGCTTTTAAGACATTTACATTGCGAAAAACTGAAATGCCCGACTTCAATCGCCACCCCGATCCGGATACCCTTGCCCCGAAGCTTGCATCGTTGGATGCCAACTCTCGCGAGCGGGTTATCACGAGAGGGTAGTGCAGATTCCTGGGGGCGAGAAGAAATACTTTGTTGTAGAACCAAAGGTCCCGAAACTCCGCGTCCCGTGGGCACTTCCGTCTACAACATTCACCCTATTTCTTTCCGCTTAACTTATAGGTAAATACACGATTAACCGGCGAGTGCCTCGGGGGAGGGGCTTGCCAACATCAGGGGAGCCAGCAATGGGACCGAGGACCCGGCTGGGTGCTCCCCTTTTGCTTTCTCTGGAGCTTACTTGTCTTCCGACCTGCATACCTATCTACGGAATCAACAGTATTCCACTCAGCTTCCGGTTGAGGTACGTTGCAAACTGAAAGATCCACCACGAACCTCAGGGTTCGCGGAACTGGCGGTCATGGGTTAGCGTTGGCGGCGAGAGCCAACATTCGGACCCTCACGACCGCCACTATTTTTGCGTTAAAGCTCTGCGGTCTCTCCGTTAACCTAGGGTTTTCTCCCTATCGACCGGCGATCTCGCCAAGAGTAGAAAATTTGAAGATATGCGCCTTACGAGGCAAGCTGCTCGGGTGCATACGTGCGGTAGGCCGAGCCGCTTCGTCCTCGGAGGATTCCGTGCTGGCGAGGATTATTACCGTACTCGGTTTTTTCGTGTTCTCTTCTCTTGGGTTCTGTCAGCAGCCGGGGCACCATTCCTCCCCGAACGCTACCGGATCGCGGCTGATTGCGTGGTCGGAACTTCAGAAGCCGCAGCCAGTTCCGCAGGCTATACCAGAGCAGATCCGTCCCCTTGCCAACGTATTCACAGGGGTGATTTCGAACGGGAGAGGGTATTACACCCTCAATGCGACGGACTCTTCCGAGTATGTCATCGACAACTCTGAGCAAGTACTAGACCACCTGGGAACCGGGGTTCGAGTTTTCGGTGCTATTGACGCGAATACGGGCCGGCTGTACGTGCTGACCATCTCTGGTCAGTAGAAGATCGGACCAGGCTCCCTCCGGGGCATTCCTCTAGGCCACGTGTACGATGCCGTTGCGGACAGCGTACAAAGTCAGATCCACAACCGAATGTAAATCCAATTTCCGCATCAGGTTTGTTCGGTGTGTTTCTGCCGTTTTGACGCTCAGATTCAGAGTGGTTGCGACTTCCTTCGTGGTCTTTCCCTCTGCAAGCAATTGAATTACTTCCCTCTCCCGGGGGGTCAGCACGCTGCGCATAGGCGGCTCGGATTCCGGGCCGGGGTGCAGATAACCTTCCAGAACAAGCTGCGCCACCTTTGTGGTGAAGAATGTACGGCGAAGCTGAAGCGCCTCGACGGCAGTGACCAGATCGCGGCCAGCATCGGATTTGAGCAAGAAACCCCGTGCTCCGGCGGCGAGGACCTCGCGGACGACCTGTTCGGAATCATGCATAGTCAGGATCAGCACGAGCGTGTCAGGCTCGTCGGCAAGAATCTGACGCGTGGCATCCAAGCCATTCAAACTGGGCATGCCAATGTCGAGCAATACCAGATCAGGTTTCAGCCTGGCAGCGGTCTTCACGGCCTCGCGGCCGTCGGCGGCTTCGCCGCAAACCTCCCAACCGGGGTGGTTTTCCAGGAGCGCGCGGATACCCTTGCGCGCGACCTCATGGTCATCGGCGATTAAGATTCGAAGCGTATTCATACCTCACCTCCAGTGCAAAGCGGTGCACTTGACGGCAGTAGGGTCTGTTTTTTGCGGACCACGAATGCAGTGCAACAATTCTGCCAAACCGTTAATCGATTGTGCACTAAGCCTTTTCGTCTTGGCGTTCGGTATAACGCCCAGTAAACTTTTCTACTTGCCAAGTACCGAAACGTTATAGACCGCGTCGCTGAGAGAATCCTTCTCCCATTCGAAATCGGCAATCAGGATTTTCCAGTAGGCGAGTTGCTTTATTCTCGGTACAGCCAATCGCGTACACTCCTTATCCGACTACCCCGCGCAAATACCACCCACCAACAATTGGCGAATCTGCATCCTAAAGAGTCCGCGGAGGGGCAGGATGGGCTTGGGAGATTGCTCGAAATTGGCAAGCGCAGTGATCGTTCTTTTGCTGGCCACGGGTGCACTTGGCCAGAGCACGCCGTCTTCGACCAACCAGCCAGCGAATCTGCCCGCCCAGAGCGCCGCGCAGCAACAGCAGCCTTCAATTCAACCGGATCTGGACCAAGGCCCACCGGCCAATCAGAGTGGCGGCCAGGAGGGGACCTTTGTATTCAAGAAGCAAGTGGAGGAAGTGGTGCTGCATGCCACTGTGGTGGACCAGCGCGGGGAACTGGCCACGCATTTGGATCGCAGCGCATTCAGTGTATTTGAAGACGGGCTGCCGCAAACCATCACATCTTTTCGGCGGCAGGATGTGCCGGTGGCCATCGGGGTCGTGGTCGACAATTCCGGTTCTATGCGGGATAAGCGGGATGAGGTCAGCCGCGCAGTCCTGAATATGGTTAGGGCCAGCAATCCCCAGGATGAAGTCTTTGTCGTGAACTTCAACCGGAATCCGTACCTTGACCAGGACTTCACCGCGGACGTGGGCTTACTGGAGCGAGCTCTCCACCAGGTTTCCATGCAGGGGAGCACCGCGCTTTACGATGCCATTGTGGCTTCCGCTAGGCATCTCGAGAACAATCCCCGCCTGGATAAAAAGGTTTTGCTAGTGATCACTGATGGCCAGGACAACATGAGCCGAGAGACATTGCTGGAAGCGAAGCAGGCTTTGCAGCAGAAGAATGCGCCTACTTTGTATGCCATTGGCTTATTAAGCAATGAAATGCAGTATGCCGGACGCAACGCACTCGAAAAACTTGCGGATGTTACGGGGGGAGCGGCATTCTTTCCCACCAGTCTCGACCAGGTAAGCGATATCACTCGATCGCTGGCCCACGACATCCGCAGCCAGTACATTATCACCTACCAGCCGCACGTGCAGAATCAGAGCGCGAACTATCACCCGATTCGCGTCGAGGCCCACGCACCTGGGTACGCGCAGCTGACCGTTCGGACCCGCAGCGGGATCTACACGGGCGAGTCGGTTCGCTGAGGTTGCGACTGCAGGGTGGGCGTGGGAGCCGGGGGATTACCTTCCGGGGGCATCTCTATCTGAATGATCTTGTTCTTAATCGCGTACACCACCAGATCGCGGATGGAATGCAAGCTCAGCTTACGCATGATGTTGCTGCGATGAGTCTCAACAGTTTTGGTACTCAAATTCAGCAGTGACGCCGCCTCCTTGGAGCTGCGCCCCTCTGCTAAAAGTTGCGTAATTTCTCGTTCCCGGGCCGTAAGCGTCGGCAGCATGGGAGGCTGATTTCGCGAAACGGTCTGTCCTTTCTCCAGAAATCCCGCCAATAGTAGTTCATTTACGCGAGGAGTAAAGAACATCCGCTTACTCTGCAAGGCCTCGATGGCAGAGACCAGGTCGCGGGCAGCGTCCGATTTGAGCACAAATCCGCGAGCGCCGGCGTCTAGCGCTTCGCGAATGACCTGATCAGCGTCAGTTACGGTCAGGACGATGACCTTGGCGTTCGGATCTTGCTGCAAGAGACGTCGGGTGGCATCGAGCCCGTTCAAGTTGGGCATGCCAATGTCGACAATGATCACGTCGGGTTTCAGCAGGCGGGCCTTTTCCACTGCTTCGCGACCGTCACCGGCTTCTCCGCAGACCTCCCATCCTTCATGCCGTTGCAGGAGAGCACATAACCCGCGACGCACGATTTCGTGGTCATCCGCAAGCAGTATTCGTGTTTTCATGGGTTACAGCTCCTTCCAATCCGGTTGTCTAAGATTTGCTTGGCCCCGATACCGCCGAACTCCCGCCATCTCCACGCGCCAATGCGGTGAATATGCGATGCTGGCTGACCACCTCAATCGCCTCCAGCAGATCGCGCGCGGCATTCGACTTTACGACGTAACCCTTCGCTCCGGCTCCCAATGCTTCTTTCATCATTTGAGGTGAATCATGCTGGGTGACGAACAAAACTTCGATGCCCGGCGTACGTTGGCGGGTCAATCGGCAAACCTCCAAGCCGTTCAGCTTCGGCATAGTGATATCCAGCACCATCACATCCGGCTGCAAACTTTCGGCTTTTTGGAGAGCCTCCACTCCATTGGAGGCTTCGCCGACCACCTCCCACCCCGTCCGTCGTTGCAGAACGGTACGAAGCCCCTCTCTCACGATTGGATGATCGTCAACCAGCAGGATCCGTGTCATGATCTTTGATTCTTCTGTTTCTTCTTTTTCCGAAAAAGACACTGAACTGTAACTTTGCATGCCGGATCCCTAGGTGAGAACAAGATTGTAAGCTTCGCAGACGCGGCCTGAGCGCTGAATACAGGAAATCCTGTATTCAGGGAGAGGTTTTAGGGCACAGTCCGAGTTTGCCCGTGTTCCCCAGGAAAATACATTTGTTCATGCAGAACGGTGTCCACGGCCTTTACGATCGACCCAATGTCTGATTTGGCGCATGCTCCCCGAATGCCAGCAGCCCTTGCGGCAATAGCGAGCTGCTTAGAGAAATACACGCTGACCATGAGGATGGGCAGGGCCGGCCACTGACGGATTATTTCGCGAGCCAATTCGATACCGTTCAAATCCGGCATCTTGAAATCAAGCAAGACTAAGTCCGGGAGGCTTTCCTCGAGCCGTTGCAGTGCCTCGTGCGCAGTCCTAGCCTCGCCAGAGACTTCCCACCCGTTTTGTTGCTCAAGGATAGCTCGGTAATAATGCCGAACTGTCGCATTATCGTCCACCACTAAAATTCGAATCACATCCGACTCGGTTCCCAGAGATAGAGTCCCCAGTTCTGAAAAGGGCTGGCGCTGCGGGAACCCGTTCCTGCCACCTTAGGAACCATCGAACTGAGTCACAATCCAGCAAACCCTGTAGTGGGTATGCGAAAAGTAACCGCAGGATTACCAAATGCCTTTATCAGTCCCGGTGATCCGAAATTCCAGAGCTGCAGCCGTCGCAAGCAACGGCAACAGCCCAAGACGCAGCGTGTTTTGAAATTCTCCACTCGAAAGCAGTTCCTTAAGCTCGGTGGCATAAAGTATCGCGGATTGGGGGACAATGGGAATTCGGAGAAACTTCTTCGCGAATCGCACTTTCTCATTTCCAAAGCGAGCAGCCGCAAGAACAAATGAGGGAAGCGCAATCCCTTCGCCTCGAAATTGACGCACATATTGGGAGACGATTTTGAGGTAGGTCGCCACTCCTTGCCAAAGTCCCGTGCTTCTCGCCAGAGATGACAAGTAGTCCCAATCTACATTGCCCTGCTCTACCGTCTTGGCTACGTCCAACACATCGCACAATCGGATGTAGAAATGGCGAAACATCCGCTGCAGAGTGCTTACGATGATCCGGTCTTCGGGCGATGGGACCCGAAAGCTATAAGCGCCAAATTGAACTTGGATCGAGCGGGCGACCAGCGCGGTTCCGATCAATTTCTGTTCGCCCGTTTGTCCCAGTCGTTGGACATGGATTTCAACGAGTTCCGGCAAGCCCGGAACCTGGAAATTCCATTTGTTAGCCAGGCGGTCGCCCCAGCTTTGATTTTCCAGTTGGGCCTCAAGATGATTGCGCATGATTGCCACAATCTCGCGCGCATCGGCGTCAGTGTAAAGATCGAGGTCGCTGCCCAAATCGGGCCAGTGGTCGAGGGACTTGATCACCACCACAGTTCCGGCGTTCTGCAGTTCCTGGCAGATGGTAGCAAGCGAGGATAGCGCTCGATCGATCCGAGCCTGCTCTGCCTCGATTGCGGTCTGAATCCACTCGTACTCGCTTCCAACCGGAAATGACATCAACCGCGGCAGAGCACGAAGAGTGACATGATGCATTCCGGCCAAAGAATGCAACTCCTTCCAATCCGCTGGCTGAAGCGAGGTAATGAGCTCAGAAGTTTCATCGAACTTGGCTGAGTCCCCACTCCATGCGCCAGGGAACGGATTATTTCCTTCCAATGCGAGGCGGGACAGTATGGTGAAACACTTTGCGGAGTCGGCTTGGGTCATTCGGTTCCTCGAAGGCGGAGGTTGGATGTTTCCTTCCGCAAGTGGGTTGTTCCGGCATTAGACCGCGATTATTCAACGGCTACTGGTGATTTGACTTCCCGTGCTTTCATAAGGCTTTTTGCAATTAGCAGCGGCGGTGTTGCGCTCGATGGCAGTTCCTTCTTCGTAGTCGTTCCAGGTCTCAATCAACATGAAAGGAAGCGGGTGCGCCGCATCGTAGTAGCGTTTGTATAAGCCGAGCGTATCTTCAAATGTCTGGCCGCAGCGGCTGTCCATGTGCCGATTCAATCCCCAGGCAGCGGCGGAATCATTGAAGGAGGGCCAGGCGCCTCCAACTGCGATTTGATCAGGATGCTTTGTTCTCATTGTCTTGTAGAAATTGTCGAGATATTGTTCTCCCCAGTTGCTGCCGTCGGGCTTCCACCCTTCCGCTCCAGGCTGCACCCATGCGTAGGCGCCGGAGAAGTCAGCGGCGTACTGAGGGGGAGACTCGTCTTTGTAGATCAGCAGAGGCGGTGACTGCCAGTGGCTACACTGCTCCCGCACCCGATTCCAGTCCGTGTGTCCCTTCTTCGGAAAAATAAAAATAAGTGGTCGTCCTTCATAGGTGAGGTAAGCATCGTGATAGGGAGCTTGAGGTCCGATGTACGCTGTGTAGGCGCGGTCAAATGCGTTGAGAGCATCTTCCGTTGCCTGCTCCGCGTCGTCGCCTTCTGCTTCGTTATAGAGCAGCGCGACGTAAAAATGGCTTTCGCTTGCGATCTGCTCGAGAAGTCCAAAATTGTGGTCGGAAAATGGCCGCCGATCTCCGTTCCAATCCACGACAAAGCCGTAGATGTCCCGATCACGCGCCTGCTGTACCTGATGACGTACGACCGCCGGATCGTCGCTCGAATAGCCGACATTCATGTGGCTATGATCGCCAAACCACGGCATGTACACGGCGAGTAAGCGAGGATAGGAAGGGGGCGCCTGGTTCTCAGATGCCGGTGAGCGGCGTGGTCCGGACGTAGTGCAGCCCACTACGAGCAGGAAGCATGCTGTTGTGATTCCCACCAGGGCTTTCGCCAAGTAGCGTCTCCAATGCTGAGTCATCCTTTCGATCTTTCTTGGATGCGACCACACAGGTGGCGGTTGGCGTACGGGAATTCCCTGAGTCGTCACGCGTATGCAGCTGAGTCTGAAATCAGAATTGGGGTACAGCGACCAGTTGCCGAATTACCCAACGGTCAGCGCCAGGCGTCATTAACACGACATAATGGTGTGTGACGTTGTCGTCGTGAATTACTTTCCCATCATCGAGAACCTGCATTTCATACTGAGCGGTGTCGTGCAATTCGATTACGTCGCCCTCCGGTGAATAGAAGACCGCTTGTAACCTGTGATTCTGGTTCAGATATTTCGAGCTCAGGCCCGACTTCTGCTGACTGGAAACTGAGTCGTCGAGCCACTTTTTTGCGGGCCCGACGAAAAGCGCTTGTAGCGGCGCAGGCGTGTTCGATTCCATTGCCTGCGCGATGTTGGTCCATGCGAGGCGATAATCGGAAAGAATACGGCGCTCTGTTTCGTTTTCAACCGCGCGTGGGCCGGCTTTGCTGATATCCATTTGCACTCCCACAGCGGGTCCATCTGCTTTCGAGGACAATGGCAGGAAGGCAAATATGACGATCGCCACCGAGATCAAGCTGAGTCGAATCAGTTGAGCGCAAAAACGCATCATGGTTTTTGACCAATTCGCAGTTCGTTGCCCATGGCAACGCCGCAAGCAGCCGAGATGGTTACCGGCGCAGGCACGTTCATGTGCGCTCGCGCGACGTCATCCTTAATGGGGGCATCGATGGAGATCTTCCCTGCAGAATCCATGCCCGTGAAGGTCACGATTGTCCCGTCGGACACAGGATTGCCCGCGCAGTCCCGAACCGGTTCTGTTTCGATTTCAATTCCCCTAGGAGTTTGCTGGGCTCTAATCCTCAAGTTGCAGGGATCGGAAGCTACCTGCTGGACTACTCGCTTTGCGGTGAGGTCACCCGCGGAAGCTGTGAGATGGACCGGCCCCGCTTCTTTCCCGGAGTTGGTGCGAAACCAGACTTCGCCATCATGTGTTACTTCCTCGCGTGAATACAGAATCTGTTTCAGCCCGCTCACCTGAAAGCCGATCTTTGTCGGGTCCAGGACGAGATTATCGAATCTATCGAACAGCAACGCGACGCCGCTGACAGAATCAGGCTGGCCGACGGGAACTCGTGAAGGATGCACGAGGAAGGCCAATGTGGCCGGCTTTCCCGCTGTGACGATGAATTCCGAGCTGTGACATTCCGCCGCGCACACGATGGCGAGATATTGTCCGGCAAACTGAAGATCGTCAGAACTCAGACGAACGGTCTGGCCAAGATTGATCTGATTCTTGCGTGCGACGCCCGGACCTACCAAATAAAAGGTTCCACTGCCGCTGCCCGAGGTCGAAATCGTGCTCTCGGTTCCAGCAGTAACTGAGCTCGGAACGGTGATTTGCTGAGCCACCGATAGTGGTCCCATATACACCGCTGCCAGAGCACACGCCACCAGCCGGGCTTTGGCTCTAAGACTGTTCCAAACTGTAGTGGTTGACCACGACATGGAAGGTGTGCACCTTTGATCCCAGATTTCGAGGAAGTTGGACTGCGAAAGCTTCTGATCCCAGCGGAGGCAAGGCGCGATCGACGTACCCGTCGGATACCCAAATCACCTTGCCATTGCTGTCGTAAAAACTGGCAATCACATGTGGGATGTTGACGGTCTCGCCGCTTTGATTCTGCAACTCACCCTGCAGGACTGGATTCCCCTGTGCGTCCTGTTCCATCTTTTGATCGATGACGCCAACCACTGGATCGGCGGAAGCTGGAACGAGCGTCGGACGCACATCCATGTGCACGCTCTTTACTTCCGAGAGCCGGATTCCAGGAAAATCGATTCGATAGGGCGACACCTGCTTCGGCAAGAGTACGTGAGCGATGCGATCGAAGCTGCTTTCCTCATCGATAGGTTTACCGGCGCCATCGAGCAGCGTCGAATTCACGTTGACGAAAGCCGGAATCGAATCTTCGTTGACCACTTCGCCAATGACCACCGCTCCCTCGGGTGTGTCGATTGCATTCATCGAAATGATCCGTACGTGGGGGGCATCCAAGTTGTGGGATCCCCATGCGTCCTGTGTGCCGCCGGTGACCAGATCCCAGCGCAAGTAATTTACAGGCACGACTTGCGCCGCTGTGTTGGTCTGCTCGGGCTTCGGCCATGCAATCCGCCAAACCTCCCCATCGCGAACGAGATGAAAGTCACGCACATCTTCAACCGGACCGACCGGAGTGCTCCAATGCAGGCGAGTACGGACTTGCGCACTATCCGAGGTAGCATGAAGCGGCCACAAATCGAAACTCTCAAGCGAGGAGAACGAACGTAAGCCTCCGTCCGAGCCACCCCACTCGCGAACCAAGGACTCCTCGCTTACTCTGCTGTCAGTTGTAAGGGTGGACAAGGCCTTGCGCCAATCACGATGCTGCAGATCGGTTAGACAAAGATTCAGGGCATGTTCGGGAGTATCAGGTTTCGGGGCGAGGCCGGGCAAAGCGCCTCCGCCGGCAATCCCAACGGTTCCGGAGGCGGTCGCCGGCTGAAACAATCCCGCCGCAATCAGAGCAACGGTGGCGACCACAATCACGATAATCAGAACGAATCTCATGAGTGCGTCTCAGGCGACGAACTGTTGTTCACTGCTTGGCTCAAATTCAATAGGTACGGGTGCCCGGCGTTTGTTCGGCAGAAAGATCTCCAGGAAAATTGCCAGGAAACTCACGCCGATAGGAAGCGTGCCCCAGAGCAATCCTTCCCACGCGGGAGGAATTGCGTCGGATTCGATCCGGTGCGCTGGAGGAACATCATCTTTCGACCACGCCGTAATAGAGCCTTGATTGAAAGTCTCGATCTTGCGCCATCCTGCGAAGGTGAGCAGCGGTTCGTAATACGGATCGTGGACGAAAATGTATTTCAGTCCATAGCGATTCGCATGCGCCAGCATGCTGCGCAGCGAATCCATCCCGGCTGACCCGTAGAACTTGGCATTGGTCAGTTGGGCGGAACCGTAGCGGGTCATCTCCGGCAACAGACGTGCCGAGTTGTAATCGCCATCTACGCTGGATGCGTTCGCATACGTTGAGACTTTCGCGAGTTCACTGCCAAATCCCAGAGTCAAGTAACGATAAGCGTCGTGGCCGTCGCGATTGAGGAAGCTGATTACGGCATCGACATTCAGGTTTCCTGCTGGACGATATGGATTCAGCGTGAGCCACGCAAGAGCCAATCCCACGGTGGATACGGCGGCCAGCGACAAGCCCACAGCGGCCTTGGCTCTGAATCGGCGCAAAAGTTCGAAGGCGATCTGACCCATGATCGGCATGGCCAGCAGCGTGGCCCAAAAAGTGAACCGCTCAAATGTCAAAATCTCGTAAGCGCGTCCGAGGAGCCATCGCGGCAGTGGAGTGGTTCCCCCAAGGCCGAGAATGGCAGTCAACCAGAATCCCCAAAGCAGCGGGCGCAGCCGAGGTACGGACGCTCCTCTCCAGAGGATGAACGGAATCGCGAGGATCAGGGCACCATACGGAACGATGAAGTAGTTGATTCCAGCGGTCGTTTTCAGCAGAAAGTTCGCGCGGCTGTCGTGGGGAATCGGGATCTGGTGAATAGGGTGGCGGATGATTGCGATCCAGTACGGCGAGAGGATCACTGCGACTCCAAGTCCGACTAACACGCCGAAAAGAACGGCGCGCCAGATCGCTCCTCCGACCGAAGAGGCGACCCGCTCCTTACAGGCGTCGAGGCAGGCCACCCAAAGTACCGGACCGGCAAACAGCACCAGGCCAAAAATCAGAGTTACGTGGTGAGCAGCGGCCGCGGTCCATCCGATGACGATGCCTTTGACCAGAGAAAGCTTGGAGGCTTCCGTCATCCATTCGTAAAAGTAGGGCAGTGCGTTCAGATATAGCGCCGCGGAAGCCACCGTCGCCAGTTGCCCCGCTTGGTATACGAGAAACGAAAGCGCTCCCAAAAATATGCTGCCCAAGGCCGCATAACTTGCTGCCGTATCATCCACCCAAATGCGCGCAAATCGGTACACCCCCACGGGCAGCAGCAACACTGCAATCAGTTGCACCAGCATGTATCCCATGTTCAGGCCGACGAGGTTGGAGAGCAGGGCAATCCACTGGTGAGTTAACGGAGGATACGTGGTTTGAGAAAAGCCGGCGAACCACTTCTCATTCCACGGGTTGAACCAATGATGAACGTAATGAGACGCGAAGAAAATGTGGAAATTGGTGTCAAAGGAACCGGCGGGAAGTTGCATGAACAGCAATGGTCCATGGACCGCCAATGCGACCAGAACGATGGCCAGCAAGGGGATGCGCCGTGCATAACCTTCGGTGGGCTTGTGTACGGTTTCCACTAGCATCTTTTAGTCGGGCTACCCTCGACGGCCTGCTATGATTCGGAATTTTCCGCGAAGGTTTACTCCTATTTGCCATCGCTCGTAGGACCTCCTCTTGATGTGCCCCTCCACGATCTGGTTGTGAGTTGTTTTAAGACAGCCTTTGCCGTCGGCATCCGCATCAGAATGAAACCGCAAGGAAATCATTGCGGAAGAGTCTTGGAACGCTGATTTGCCGCGTGGTGAATTTGTGAAAAGCCGATTTCCGCTCATTAGCTTTTGTCTCGCCACCCTTTTGAGTTGCGCGTTCGGTCAGACGTACGACTTACAGGGGCCGGCGAAGGATTCAAGCTCCCGCAAGCAAGAGCAGTCCAATACGGAGAATTCAAATACGCAGACCCAGTCGGGATTCGGTTGGGGGGCAGGCATTGAGGTGGCGCGGAAAGCCCACGCCGCCCAGGATGCCATCAACCGCGGAGCCTACGCTGATGCCGTTTCCTTCGCGCAGCAGGCCGCGAACTCGGCTCCGCAAAATGTCGACATGTGGTTCCTGCTCGGCTACGCGGCACGGCTCGCGCAGCAGTATCAAGTCTCGGTAGATGCCTACAATCGTGGCCTTCGCTTGCAGCCGAATTCCATCCGGGGTCTGGCCGGGCTTGCGCAAACATACGCCAAAATGGGCAAGGATGCAGAAGCACAGAAACTGTTGCAGCGTGTCATCAATTCCAATTCGCGTGATGCCAACAGTCTGCAGCTCGCCGGAGAATTGTTGCTAAGCACGGATCCTAAGAACTCAATCCTGCTGTTGAAACGGGCCGATGCGATCCAGCCCGAGCCTCACACCGACTTGTTGCTTGCCCACGCTTATCAGCGGTTGGGAGATCAACAGGAATCGAAGCGTTATCTTGAGCTCGCCAAATCGCGAGGACCAAGGAATCCTGAAGTGCTGCGAGCCGTAGCCGGCGAATACCGGGACCAAGGTCAATACGACCAGGCGATCTCCACGTTGCTTTCGATTCCTACGCCCACAGCCGATACAGAGACCGAGCTTGCTTACACCTACCAGTTAGCGGGGAAACAAGAGGAAGCGGCGAAGATTTATTCCGGTCTTGCAAAATCGGCCAAAGGTAATGCCGCTCTCGATTTGAGTGCGGCGCAGGCCTTGGTCAATCTGGGGCAGTTCGAAGCAGCGCGTCCTTTCCTGGAAGATGCAAAGCACATCGACGCCAGCAATTACCGTCTCCACGGAATTCTTGGCCAGATCGCAGTAGGAGAAGATCGAGTAGCCGATGCCCGTCGCGAATACAACCTGGCCCTTGCCAATCTTCCCCCGACCGTTCCAGAAGGGCCGCTCTACCCAATTGAGCTTCGGCTGGATATTTATGAAATGGATGTGCGGGAGAATGATCAGGCTGACGCACAGAAGCAGCTCAATGCGGCATCCGCAGCGATCGATGCCGCGCAGGTCAGTCCGAATTCGCAACCCGAACTGCTGCGTTTGCGCGCTGCTGTTGAAGCGGACAAGGGAAACTTCGATGCCGCCGAGAAGGATTTACAGCAGGATCTCAGCTTGTCGCCGCACAGCGTGAATGCGCTGCTGAATTATGGCAGCTTGCAGTGGAAGCTCAAGAGGGACCTCGCGGCAATGGACACATTCAATAAGGTCCTGCAAGTTGACCCCCAGAATCGCACTGCCCTGTCCTCCCTTGGTTTTCTCGCTCGGGACAGGGGCGACACAAAAGCCGCTGAAACTTACTTCACCCGGCTAGCAGAGTCGCACCCCAGAGATTTCGCACCGCATCTTGCGCTGGGTGATTTGTACGCTTCGCAGAAGAATTTCCGATCCGCCGAAACCGAATATGAGCTTGCATACCAACGGATGCCGAGCAATCCGCTGATTCTTGCCGGAGGAGCCAACGCCGCCATCGAGTCCCATAATCTCGAGCTCGCGAAGCGGTGGCTGGACCGAAGTCAACCATCGACGGAAGACAACCCGGCGGTGAACCGCGAGCGTGAGCGCTATCTCACGTTCAAGGGCCAGTATGCCGAAGCCGCCAAGGCTGGCGATAAGGTCCTGCAGAAGCTTCCTGATGACCACGAGGGCGTCGTTTATCTCGCTTACGATCTCTACGATTTAGGCCGTTACGTAGATGCCCTGAATCTGATTCACAAATATCACGCGCAATTCCCGAATGACAAAGACCTCGCCCTCATTTCCGGCTATCTGCATGTGCGCGACGGAAATCTGGAGGAGGCACGAAGCGACTTCACCAAGGCTCTGGCGCAAGACCCGGAAATGGCCACGGGATACGTCGATCGTGGATTTGTGCTGAATGATCTCCACGAGCCAGAAAAGTCTGTCCAGGACTTCGATACCGCCCTGAAGTTGAAGCCGAAGTACGGAGAAGCTCACTTGGGGATGGCGTACGCGAATTTGGAATTGCACCGCCCGCGATCGGCGCTGGCGCAGCTCGACGCTGCCGGAAAACTCCTGGGAAAGACTCATTCCTGGCATCTCGCGCGGGCCGAAGCTTATCGCCAGTCCCACGACTTTGCGCACGCCGTGCCCGAGTATCGCGTGGCGCTGGAGCAGACACCGAACGACCTACCCACGCAGTTGGCTTATGCCGACACTCTATACCGCTGGGGCAAGTTCCCGCAGGCGATTGATGAACTCGGGGTTGCCGAGAAGTTGGCTCCCACGAATCCGGAAATCTATGCCCTACGGGCTCAGATTGAAGCCAAACAGGGGAATACAGACGGCGCACACCGCGATATCCGGGTAGCGGAGCAGTACGGCAGCGGTCAGTCAAAAATCCTGATGGCGACGGGGGATGCCTTCCTGATCCTGGGTGAGCGCAATGCAGCTATGCAGCGCTTTGCCCGCTCGCTCGACGCTTCCGGGCAGAACCGCGTCGCCGTTCGATTGGAGTTGGCTCGTCTATTCGCTGAGCGCGGGGATTTCGACTCCACCCGGCGCCAAATAGCGTTGGGATTCGCCGAAGCCCGCGCGGATGCGGCAGATATTTCGGCAGAGGACATTCTCGAAGCTGCCAATCTCTTTTTGGCAATTCACGATTTTGATTTGGCGGAATCTTATTACGGCAAGGCTGACATGGCAGGAGCGAGCACGCATTCAGCGAAGATCGGTTTGACGAACACGTATATTGCCGAAGGCAAAACGCAGGCGGCGGAAAAAACACTTGCCAGCCTGGGTCCTGCAAGCAATTTTAAAAATGATTATGAATACATGTTGACTTCGGCGAACTTATACCGGCAACGGCAGGATTCGGTTCGTGCCCTTTCTGCTTTTGCCCAAGCCGATACCGTTGCTGGTCAGACGGAGCACACCGCTACCGAGCTAGCGCAATACCAAGTCGCAGAACAGGAAGGCCGTCAGATCAATGAAAAGCTCAGCATTTTGCCAGAGGCGACATTCACCCCGGCCCTCGAAGACCTGAACGTCTACGCGCTCGATGCCAAGATTCTGAAGGTGAAAAATCCTGCGCTCCTGCCGCCTCCACGCCATTCATATCAGAGCCTTGCGGATACACACTATCGTCTTCACCTCGGCAGTCTTCCCGTCATATCGGGTTTCGCCGGAGAGAGTCTGACCGCGGGCCGCTTGCTCTATCCTAGCGTGAACGTGGTCGAAGACCGGAACACCTACGACACGTTCGTTAATGGCGGGATTACGCCCGTGCTCCGTTTCGGTCAGAATTCCATCACATTCAACCCCGGGCTGCAGTACACGATCCGGCGCGACACAATCTCACCGCAGTTCATGAGCCAGAACCTGTTTCGCCAGTACCTCTATCTTTCGACCAGCTCCTTCTTCAATTGGTTTTCTGTGCACGGAATGGCCAGCCACGAGTCAGGCCCGTTTACGGTTGCAAATCTTCATTCGCGCGACCTCTTCGCCAATGTTGAATTTACGGTGGGCCGTCCCTGGGGAAATACCTCTTTTCTCGCGGGATATTCGGTGCGCGACCTTCTGTTTCGTCCGGCGGTGATCGAATATTTCAACACTACGTCGTACGCCGGTCTACAGCATAAATTCAGCGACCGTTTCACGGCGGCTATTTTGGGCGAGTCGTTGCGATCCTGGGAAGTGTTCCACAGCAACTATGCGATTGCGCAGGGCATCCTGCCAGGAGCCCGATTCGACCTCCGCGCGACCTCCCGCTGGAGCGTGCAAGGTTCCTTTGTGCTCTCGCGTGGACAGGGATACCACGAATACGACAACGCCCAGAGCGAATTTACCGTCTCTTATTTGAGACCCATCCGCCGGATGATGAAGGATGGAACCGGCGAGGTGTCCGTCAGCTATCCTCTCCAATTCTCCCTTGGCGTCGAGCAGCAGACTTTCTACAACTTTGCAGGGTCTACCCGAACCACTCTGCTGCCCGTAGTGCATCTGACATTGTTCTAGAGGACTTTATAGCCTTGCGCCTGAGTTCCTCCTGAAGCAGACTTCATGAACCCGTCGACCTTAGGACCAACCCAGAAAGCCGAAAATTCGAAAGGCGGATTCTCCGGGAAGCCTCCGGTTCCCCCGAAGACGATGCGCGCCCAAATTGTCGGCGGCAGCCTGACGCTGCTGGCGGGATCTGGCCTGGTCAGCGTAACAAATTTTGTGTACAACGTCGCGACGGCGCGTCTGTTGGGCCCTTCGGGTTTTGCTCACGCGACTGCCGTGTACACGATGCTGATGCTGATGTCGGCGATCACATTGTCGTACCAGGTCGTGTGCGCAAAGTATGTCGCACGTCTGAAATCGCCAGAGGAGCAGGCGCAGATATATGCGACGCTGCACCATCGCTCGTGGGTGACGGGACTGGGAATCGGGGTGTTGCTGGTACTGTTCCGCCGCGTTACGGCAGAATACCTGAACCTGCCGGACACGAATCTGGTCACGCTGCTGGCATTGGGAACCGCCTTCTATATCCCGCTGGGAGTTCGACGCGGCTACATTCAGGGCGTACATGCGTTTCGTCCTCTCGCAGTCAATTTCCTGCTGGAAGGCGTGGTCAGGCTGGGCGGCGTGTTCCTGCTGATTGGCATAGGAATGGGTGTCCAGGGAGCGGTGCTGGCCAGCGTTCTGGCCGTGATCATGAGCTATTTCTTCGCGCTGCCGAGCCCCGGAATCAAAGCTTTCCGGCTCGAGCCGATCCTGAACTCTTTTCACGAAGGCTTGCAGGCGATCGTGTTTTTCTCCGGCCAGATGATTATCACGAATTTCGATATCGTGCTGGTCAAACACTTTTTTTCGGCGGAGGAGGCTGGATTTTACGCTGCTGTAGGTTTGGTTGGCCGCTTGATCAACATGTGTGCGTGGTCGGTCGTCAATGCGATGTTCCCGGTCTCGGCTGGCCGGCCCTCGGACTCAAAGGAAGCGCGGTCGATTCTTGTCATCTCGTTAGCGCTGGTGATCGGGATTCTCACGGTGCTGATTGGCGGCCTTTATCTGATTCCTAATTTTCTATGGAGGACGATTTTCGGAGCACATTTTCAGACCGACGGCTTCGGGTCACTGCGAGAATTTCTGATTCTCTATGCGGTCACGGCGGGCGTGTATTCATTGAGTTCGGTCATCATCACGCACGAGATGGCGCGCAAGGTCGCGAACACCAGCTGGGTGCAGCTAGCCTTCAGCGGAATCTTTATCGCCGGAGTTTGCATGTTCCACAACAATTTGCAACAGGTGATCCTGATTCGGTTGGTCTTGATGCTCGCGCTACTTGCGGTCCTCGTGATTCCATTCCTCCTGGACGAACTTCCCGAGTCCGAAGCAGTTCGGGATTACCGGCGAGTGCGACTGCTGCGGCGCCTCTCGGAAGAAGAAGTTATTGCAGAGTTCCTGCGCAGCGAATTTCATTATCCGGAGTTTGACGAGTATCGCACAGCCTTCGATGGTATCGTGGCGCGTCCTGACCTGAGTAACGCGCGCGAGAATGAACTGCGGCGCGCCCTGTTGTTTCTTCGCCGTGGCGCGATGTGGCGGGAGTTGCCCTCGGACACGCAATGGTATGTGATCGGGCTGGCAGCGAAAGATCTCTCCCGGATGCGATTCTTCCCGCGCGCGCAGTGGCGGCGAGTGGCAAAAGGAAGCTTTTATCTGCCGCAGGTCATGGAACGAATCCGGGAGGAATTACCGACCGCAACCCGCAATCGTTTCTTCAGCAAGCTGCGGCGGCTCAGCACTTCCATGAATGACGGCACAGTGAATCCGACAGTTTTACTAATTGGCGTCAATGCGACCAGCCCATTGACCATTCTGGACGGGAATCACCGAGTCGCAGCGGCGATGCTTGCCCATCCTCCGGCACTCCTCGCGCGCTTCCGCTTCATCTGTGGATTTTCTCCCAAAATGACGCGCTGCTGCTGGTATGACACCAATCTCAATACCCTGCTGCGGTACTCCCGGAATTTGATCCGGTATCTCTATTACGATCCTGAGACGGACATCGACAGATATCAGCAGGAAGATCCCACGTCGGAATTCCCGGCGCCGGAGATTTGATCGCAGCCATTGAAACTGGCGAGAGCTGCAGTCAAGCGGCTAATGCTGCGGAGCGGTCTGCGGTGTCGGACTCTGCGGAGGAGTAGCCGGTTCTAGCACCGGGCTGTCGTCACGGCGTCGCAGCAGCACGGGGCCGCCTTCCTGGCGACGGGCTTGGCGTTCCGCGGTCAGCTTGTTTTCGACTTGGCCGTTATTCTCTGTTGCAACTTGGAATAGCTGCTGACCCTCGGCGGAACGCCGACTAGCCAGCCCGACCGCGACATTCGCCCCTCCTGCTTTCTGCGCGCTGTCATAGTAAAACTGGGCCGTTTCCTGATCACCCTGCAATTCGTAAAGATATCCCATGTTGTTCAGGGCGAACGCATTGTTGGGATCAAGACGATAAGCGTCACGGAAGTCCTGCATTGCCGCTTGAACATCATTACGATTAATGGCCGAGACGCCCCTCAGATTCATTTCAGCGACCCGGGCCAGCAGCGTGTTCTGATTCTCCATGCGCGTCCGGAGAGCTTTTGCGTTCTGTGCCGCCATTTCACTGACCGGTTTGCCTCTCCAGGCGCGGTTTAAGGTGACGATTGCCGCGGCATCAGAGTGAGCTGCGGCCGCCGAGTCGTAGAATTTCAGAGCCTCCTGCGTTTCTCCCTCCATCTCCTTAGCGACACCGAGATTGTTCATTGTGAATACATTATTGGGATCGCGTCCCAACGCTTGCTGCAGGAGCACATCAGCCTCCGGCGCCCGGCCCTGCGACAGCAGACGTACCGCTTCGGCGTTGTCGTGATTCATTTGGAGCGGCAGATCCGGAACGTTCAGGGCCGCTTCCATGGGACGCCCCTCGATACTTTTGGCCGTAGCAATATCGACCGCTGCGTCACTGGCTTGTTTTCCCGCCAGGGTATAAAACTCATGGGCGCGGTCCACTTGTCCCTTCAATTCCGCGATGTAGCCCAAATTGTTAAGTGTGAAAGGGTCTTCTGGATCAAACAGATAGGCGCGGTAGAAGATTTTTTCGGCTTTCTCGTAATCGCGCTTGCGAAGCGCCTCGACGCCCTCGCGATTGAGTCGCTGCACTGGTGTCAGGTGGCTGTGCCTAGGGATCTCTATCTTGATATCCCGGGCAAAAGCACGGCTGCACACGGCGATGAGCCCTGCCAGAAGCATCAGACCTACAAAGACTCGAAAAGGTGTAAACCCATATTTGCGCATAGGATTACCTGAGTTTCGCATAACGCTTGGATGCACAACCCCGACCCATGTTTGTCGTGTAGTTTCAGGGTCTTAGCGAAATTCCGACCACTCCGTTGATGTTCAATGCATCAAAACACGGCGCCCGAAGACGGGTTGCTGGAGGGTAACGCATGGCCTCGCTCACGTTTCGGAGCTGCGTAATCATTGCGGTGATCGCAAGTGGGGTTGCTTATGGCCAATCCGCTGCCTCGCCGTCGATTCAGGAGCTCTCACCCAATCATGCGTCCGCCGATGAGAAAAACGCGGACCAGACCGGAGCGACACGACCAGATGAAGGGAGCGCAGAGAATTTTGTTGATCCCGCCAGCCTGATTCCCGACCTTCCCTCGCTTCCGAAGGCGAAGGCATCGTTGATTGGGGGAACGATTGGGCACCTGAACCGGGTACAGGATGAAATGACCATAAGCGTGTTTGGAGGCGGCCATATTAAGGCGCTGTTCGACCCGCGCACGCATGTAACGCGAAATGGAAAGCCTATCTCGACGGAAGACTTAAAAACGGGTGAGCGCGTCTATGTCGACACCATCCTTGAAAACGGCCAGATTTTTGCGCGAAACATTCGCGTCAGCGGATCGATTCCTGAGGGCGAGGGGCAGGGAGTAGTGCTCTCGTACCTTGCTGAGAATGGCGTCCTTTTGGTTCGCGATCTGCTGTCACCCAAGCCGATGAAATTGCACGTGACCTCCTCCAGCAAAATCCTGCGCAACGGCCAACCGGCATCAGCTCGGGATCTTACTCCGGGAACGCTCCTCGATCTGAAGTTTGAGCCGCAGCCACATGGGGAGTCGCTGGCACGGGAGATCTCAATTCTGATTACTCCCGGAACTCAATTCACTTTTGCGGGGCGCGTCACGTTCCTGGATCTGCGGAGCGGCCTTCTGGTTGTGACATCCGCCGCGGACCACAAGAACTATGAAATTCACTTTGATCCGTCCCAGCTCCAAGTTAGCCAAAACCTGCATGAGGGAGCAGCGGTGACTGTGGTTACTCGCTACGACGGAAACCAATATGTCGCCCGGGGACTCACGGTGGAATCGAATTCAGCAAGATGATCAGAATGATCTGAGCAGCGTAGCAAATCCTTCGGAACGATCCCGTCGGGTGGGACGGGTGAACTGCGGCGCAAAAGGATCGTCAATCCCGTCAACTTGGGCACGGCACAATCGAGCCAAGTCGCTCAATTCAGCATAACAATTCGAGGGCCGAGCGCTTTGGCTCGGCCGGTTCCTACTGCATCTCTCTCGCGAGCAAATAGCACGAAGGTACACCCCGAAGGTTCCACAACCGGTGTTATCTTCGCGCTTAGAAATTTCCCGGCTAAGCTAAGCGCGTTTCCCAGACAGACGTACGACCGGCAGCCGGGAAATTTACAGGCCGGGGCGGCCTTCCCTTCATGCTGGGCACGAAGCCCGGGTTTCCACTCGGGCTACTCTCCTGAGGGCCGATGCGTCGAGCAAAGTCTGCTGCAATATTTGTTCTTGCTGTGTCCGTTTTGTGTTCTGCAGGAAACTTCGTCAAACCCAATACGACTTTGAAGGCTCAACTTGTCAACAACACGAGCGCGGCAAACAATTTCCCTACGCAATCGAATGGGAACCTGGGGGCGGCAAACATCAGCAAGATCAATATCCGCTCACTGCTTTACGCGGGGGCAAGCACAAAGATCCTCGCTCACATGATGCTGTGGTTCGGACCGTCGAACCATATGAATATCGGGTACAGTTCGACCGACGCCAATCAGGTGAAGCGGCAGATCGAGGACATGATCAGCCGAGGCATCGATGGCGTGGTGATCGATTGGTATGGGCCGAATAACTCCATCGATCAGGCTACGAAGCTTGTAATGGCGGAGGCTGAAAGACATCAGGGCTTTACTTTCGCCATTATGGTTGATACGGGAGCGATCGGGTGGAATCCATGCCAGAGTTGTACGCCCCAGCAGACCTTGATTGAGCAGCTGCAATACGTCGAGCAGACGTATATGCCATCTCCGGCCTACATGCGCATCAACGGCGTCCCGGTAGTCACCAATTTTGGGATTGATTACTCGTATTCGATGGACTGGAGCGCGGTCAACGCGGCGCTCAGTACGCATCCGACGTTTTTGTTTCAGGAGGCGAGCGGCTTCAGCCATGTTCTCAGCAGCGGAAGCTACTCCTGGGTGGCGCCGAATACCAGCGACTACGGAATGAGCTATCTAACCGCCTTCTACGATACCGGCTTCTCGTTCCCGGCTGAAGAAACCGTGGGTGCGGGCTACAAAGGGTTCAATGATTCGCTGGCGGCCTGGGGATCGAACCGCATTATGAATCAGCAGTGCGGACAGACCTGGCTCCAGACTTTTTCCAAGATCAACAGCCTATACAATTCCGGCCAGCAGTTGCCATACGTGCAATTGGTTACATGGAACGATTACGAAGAAGGCACGGAAATTGAGTCGGGCATCGATGACTGCGTGTCAATCTCGGCGTCAGTATCGGGAAATGGTCTACAGTGGCAGATCACCGGAGATGAAAGCACCATCGATCATTACACCGTCTATATCAGCGATGACGGGCAAAACCTCATGAGTCTGGGTGAGGAAGCCACTGGTCTCAACTCACTCAATCTCTGCGGGGCTGATGTGCCGGCCGGGAATTATCAGTTGTTCGTGCAGGCAGTAGGGAAGCCGAGCCTGGCAAACCGCATCACGGGGCCGATCGCCTATCAATCGACCTGTAGTTCGGGAACTGGTTCGGGAGGTGGAACTGGACCGACACTCTCGTTTGACGCCACCCCCAAACAGCAATCGATTGGTCCCGGCAAATCACAGGCATTTCAGATTACAGCAGCAGTCTCTTCGGGATCGTTCTCGAAAGCGATTCTGCTCTCCTGCGCGAATCTGCCACAGAATTTCAATTGCTCGTTTGCTCCACCCAGCCTGACGCCGAATGGGGGAAGCGTCAGCTCAACCCTCACGCTTTCGAACCTCTCCTCGCCGAGTGCCAGCGCGCGAGGAGGCTCGAGCTTCGTCTATGCACTTGGGCTCTTTCCATTTGGTTTGAGCGGGCTGGTTTTCGTCGGTCACAGAAGAAGCCGGGCCTTTCGCCACGGGATCGGGATTCTTTGCCTGATCATTTTTGCTCTCGGGCTGGTTTCCTGTGGAGGCAGCCACGTGTATCCCGTTACTGTTTCCGGAAGCTCCGGAAATGTGCAGCTTTCGACCGTGATCACCGTCTCCGTTCCCTAGCACACCGGGACGCGATGGGGGAAGATAGATGACGGAACGGTCGATCCAGTGTGCCGATTGACGGGTGACGGCTCGCAGAAATAAAGATCGCGATGGCAGCCATGCAGGAAGGTTGCGCAATCGCATCAACTGCCGGCGAGCATCCATATGTCGCTGCAGTTCGAAGTGGCGCAAATATTTTCGAATCACGGTGGGCATGGTCATCCGTAGAGCGGCCGAGAAATTCTGAAGAGCCATTTCGCGTATCGCTTCCGGGTTCTGAAGAAAACGTGTCAAGCACGCGCCGAGATCGGCCGCGTCACCCGCACGATAAAACTCGATCGCGAGATCTTCCTCTTCTGCCATCTGGCGGAAATCTTCCAGATTGGCGCACACGATCGGCACGCCGTAGGCGCAGGCAAGATGAGCCACGCCGCTACATCCCGTGGAAGACGAATAAGGCATTACGAGCACGGAAGATTTCTGGAACAAATCTTCCACCTGATCTTCTTCAACATATCCTGTGAACTCAATGCGCGGATTGCCTACATGTTTCTCGCGTACGGATTCGACATAGCCTTGTGCCTGCGGGTGATCTCCGCCGGCAATCACCAACTGCGCGTTGGGAATCTTTTCTGCGATTTGCTGGAAAGAGTCGATTATCAATTCCAGCCGCTTGTAGGTGCCCCATTTTCCGAACGCCAGGATGCGGTGAACCGGATTCCCCCGTCGTGCAAAGTCTGGAAACTTCGGACTGTGAGCGAGAATGCCATGGGCTCGTACATGCACGTTGTCGCCGCCATATCGCTCGTACAGGATTTTTCGATAGCGGGGCATTAGGACGGAGACTGAATTCGCTAAGAGCAACATGCGGGTGGCGAAAGCTCCGGCCAAACGGTATGCGCCGGGAAAGCGTACACCCAGGTCTTGCAGGTCCACCGTGTCCATTAGGTGGTGTAGCGTGACATGGGTATATTTCCCAGTCGCACGCGTTACCAGGGGCAACATCAATCCGGAAAAAGCATTCAGCGGTTTGTTGCCGAAGGTGCTGAAGAGCAGATTGAACCAAACGACATCCGGCTGACATTCTCGCAATTGAGACAGCAAGCGCAGGATGCCGGCGGGACGATCTGGCGCCCAGCAGCGCACGACGGAAAAGCCTTCAATTTCTGGTTCTGGCTGGGGAAGTTCGTCAGCCAGGATCGTTAGATCGACAAAAGTGTTCCGTTGCAGCTCCTGAGCGATATGGAACCCATACTCGCTCAGTCCTCCACGACTTGGCGGAAAAGTTGTTATCAGGCAAATTTTCATGAGCCCGCATCAGCCCCGTAGACGCTTAAGTCTTGGATGAGTGCTTGCAATCCAATGTTGGCGCGGGAAAGCGCGTCGCTCGAAGCAGAAGGGGTGAACCTTTTCAGCTATCCACGCATCGCGGGTAGAAGCGAATTAGGGAGGGGAGCGGGCATTCGCATTAGGAATGCTTCGCGAACCTTTTCAGTTGCCTGCTCAATTGATGGAGTTGCAACCACAGCCACGTTTTTCGCAACGCGACTCAATGCGAGAAATGATTCTCGGTTTACTCGCAGAAAATCAACTGGATACTCAGGTTTCCGGAGCCGCGCAGCCTCGGGCTCGGCATCGATGATATAGGCGATATCGGGCTCGGGAGCGATCTTGAGCAGTAGCTGAGCATATTTCCTTGCTACTGAATTCGTAAGGCGAAAGTTAGCCAATTCGTCGTAAATGTAGCGATCGAAGATTACGACATCGGAATTGTGGATTTCCCCTAATGAGCGAACGTGTAGGCGCAAGCTCAACGCGTCCGCGAAATACAAGCAATAACGAACCAGGTTAAGAGGCCGCGATTGCACGTTCTTGTCCCGGCGGAGCAGGGGGTGCTCGGGTGTGCCGATTCCCTGATCCCCACGGAAAGCGTGGCGGCTCGCGGTTTCGCGCCATTTGCGACACGCTACCACGTCGTCCCACATACTCAAGATCGTCACCTTCAGACCCGCCGATTCCAGCCATGACGCCAAAGACTGAATTTGCGTGGTCTTACCGGCTCCGTCGATTCCCGAGAAACTGACGATCAGCGGCGTTCTGAGCTTGCCTGAAGGCATCAATGCGCTCCGGGAGGCTTGCTGGGCGTCGCCTGTGTCAGCGCGATAACAGTTCCGATTGCCGCACCGGCTCCTAAAATTGCGCCGGTTCGCAGGATGATGGTTCGCACCCGATGCTGCTTGGCGGGCGCCATCGCAATTCCAGCGGGTTGAGAAGCAGCCACTGCCGAAACGCTTGGCGCTTCTGCCGCGGCAGTTCCCACCGGCCTCTGAGCCGGCGTGTTTTGCTGCGCAGACTGCGATGATGATGAGCTCTGCATTTGCGGAGACACCTGCGCCAGTTCCCAAGGCGAGCGGGAGGTGGGCATTGTCGCGCTGGGACTATCTGGAAGTTGATCAATTTCCGGCGCCGTCGCCGTGTTGCTGGTGAGTGTATGCGGCCTACTTGGAGGACTGCTTTGCTGGGCGGTCGCCGCCAAGGATATTCCTAGGACCGCAACCAGACCAGCAGTGTTAGAGGTCCGTTGCAGAAAGCTTCCTGTTTTCATTTTCACCTCCAAATGGAGCACTCTCGAGAGCTCCGTCCAGGGGGAAACAATCAGCTGGCGACCTCGAAGCTTCCAGCTCCTTGCGCCCAATCCTGCTCCTGCGGTATGTCGTAAAGCGGAAGAGCATGAAAACTTCTGACTGCCTCATCAGTTGTATCGAACATTTCGAATAGGCGGTCCACCTTCATCAACTCCAGGATCACGGCGGACCCGGGTCCAACCGCGGCGAGCTTCACGTCGCCGTCCCGCTTCATGGCTTCATCCATAGAATGCAGCAGCATGTCTACGCCCTTGCTGTCGATATCTTTGACCTCCGAGCAATCAAGAACGATTCGTGGCCGTTCCGCCTCAAGCAATGATTTCAGTTCATTTCGAAAAACCTCTGCCTCTGTCTCATACAACCGTTCCGGCACTTGCATCACGATGACTGGTCTGCTGGCATGCATGGGTCCTGTGAACTCCTGGGATTAAGATTCGAATTCCGTCGTCGTCTTTACGGGCTGTACGTTAGTTCTGTAGCTTTGGCTGTCAGCGAGAGACCTCTTGGCTCGCAAGGTTTCTGGCTCGACGAATGGCCTCCTGTTGATCTTGCCTCCTACGACATTGGACCGCAGCAAGTTAGGGTCAGAAATCTCGACCATCACTCCGCGTTCCAGGCTGAGCAGTTTGTTGGCATTCAACACAGAATGCCGCACATCCAACCACATCCCTACATAAGTGTTCGGGAGCACGGAACTGTCCTCAATCGCAGTGCCGTAATCGACAAACGAGCAAGTTTCGATGTTACTGCAGCGTGTGATCAATGCGCTCTCTCCGATCACGCATTGACGTCCGAGATATGCGGGTCCTACGATGCGAGCGCCTCGCCGAATTTGTACATCCTCATCGGCCCAAACGCCCGGTCGGATCTGCTGCCCAAAGGGGCGCATCGAGCTGCGCGAAAGCAGGGCATCGGTGACCAATTGGCGACAATCCTCCGGCTCATCAATCCGCTTGACGTATTGCCGGACGAAGTAAGACGCCGGCAGGAAGTCAGGGTCGGTCAGGGCTAATTTCAATGCTGCGCCATTCTTTTGACCTTCGGTTTCGCAATCTGCGACCCAAAAATCCAGCGGGCCGTCTCGGTCAGAAGCCCGCGTCACGGATCGATCCCCTTCGGAATGGAACTCCACCATGTCAGGCATTTCGGGTTCCAGGTACGCGCTCGGTTTGGCAATGAAAGCGCACCGAATGCCGTCCTCCGAATAGCTCTTGAGAGTTTGCGCCACGGCCGGCCAAATCTCGTCAGTCACTCGGACATTCAAATCAGGGAAGGAGCGCCGAAAAATTGGTAGCTCCGGCAGAGCGCGGGCCTGCACCACTAACGAAGTCGCCCGCGGCTTGGCCGCCAGGAAGAGCTCGATGTTTCTTTCCAGTACCGATTGGCCGAGGAGATCAACAAAAGGAAGAGGACCATCGGCCAGTCTGGCGGCGATGCTCTGATCTCGAAAATCGGAAGGCCTGTCACCGCCTCCGCTTCCTGTTTCAACGATGACTATGGCCCCTACTTCCACGCAACAATCTGCCCTTTCCCTTCTAGAAGTTTGTTAGTCGCGGACTCGATCTTCCTGAAAGGACGCCGCCCCCCACAACGGATCAACACCACTGCTCTTGCCTTCGACTAACACAGGGACACGGGCTGCAGCGCGTCGGCGCGCTATGCGGCGTTTGGGAAACAGAAGATCGCGCATTTTCAGCTTCGCTTTGTGAAGTTGAGATTTCGAATTGCCGATCGAGCAATGCAACAGGCGCGCGATTTCGTGATGCTGGTAGCCCTCGATCTCATGAAGAGCGAACACCGTGCGGCATCCTTCAGGAAGCGATTCGATAGCGCGCAGCAATGCGATCCGATCAATTGCTCCCGTCAGGCGAGGATCTTTTTTCCCGATGTCGTGCGAGAGCGAGGGAGATTCGGCCGACACTGGCTCGTTCAGCGAAAGGACTGCCCGTGATTTTTGCCGGCGCAGTTTCATCAAGACAGTATTCACCGCGATGCGATATAACCAGGTCGAAAAAGCTGCTTCGCCGCGAAACGTTCCGATCGTGCGAAAAACCTGGAGAAATGCTTCCTGAGTCAGGTCCTCTGCTTCGGCTACATCTTTGGTCATCAGTAAGCAGACGGAATACACGCGCTTTTTGTGTAGTTCAAAGAGACTAGCGAAAGCTTGCTCGTCTCCTCGTTGCGCTCGCTGAACCAGGTTGTGCTCCGCACTGTGATTCTTGGCTTCTTTTTGAGCGGGAATCAAGTTCGCAGAGGTTGAGGAAATTACGCAAGTCGCCATGGTAGTCTCCTTCGCTCCTTCTTGGTCTGTCTGGTTGTTTGTCTTGCAAGTTGCGCAAGGCATCCAGCCTGCGTAAAGACTAGAAAAATCAGCCCAACTCCTCTATCGGGCTCTGGCTGTAATTGGCATTACACCTTGCTGTACGTAACTGAGAGAAAAGCTTGGAGTTTCGGGCGGAGAAATCAGCGAAGGCGCAAATTGCTGCAGGCAACTGTCTATTATCGTGCGCAAACGGCAATATGCCGCGCTCGCGCGCGGCACGGAAAAATATTGGATACCGGAGAATCTGGAGCACACTAGTACAAGCGAAAACCGACTTCGACACTCACTTGCACATTGACGGGCTGGCCATCTTTCTTGGCGGGCTCGAAACGCCACTGCTTCACGCTCTCCAGTGCCTTCGCATCGAGGCCGTAGCCGAGCCCTCGCACCACGCGAATGTCGCGTGGACGTCCTTCGGCATCGACGATCAGCCACAGAATGCACGTGCCTTGAATCTTGGCGCGACGCGCTTCTTCCGTGTATTCAGGATCAGGGGTATTGATAGGTTGTGGCGCACTGATGCCCCCGCCAACTTTGTACACTCCACCGCCGACGCCTCCACCGCTGCCCGGACCGACACCAGCACCATGTCCTTCTCCAACTCCGCCGCCGGAGCCAGAACCGATGCCGCCGCCCGATCCCGTCCCGTTGGAAGGCGGAGCTGATGGGAGCGGCACTGCCCTGGGATTGCCCAGACTCAGCATATGATTTTCGGCCATTTGCACTTGGGGAGGAACGACGACCGACGGTTGCGCTGTCAGCTTCGGTTTATCATTGTGCAGAATAATCTGCGGAGGTGTGATCTGTTGCAGCGCCAGCTTGGGCAAAGCCGCTTTTGGCGCGGGTAAGGGGTCTCGATCGCCACCGCCTCCGCCACCACTGACGTCCTTTTTGGATGCCTTCAAGGTATAACTGTCCGGGGAGGGAGCAATGAGCGTCACGGTTTCGCGGGGTTTTTCGGCTTGTACTACTTTGTGCCCGAGTTCGGTCGCGACCAGAACTGCCACGATCAACACCGCGTGAAATGCCGCTGAGCCCTTCAGTCCGGTGGAACGGTAATTGTTGTACTGTCCCCAGACCTCGATTGCGGCGAGTGGATCTCGAGAGCGAGAGTGGACCAATTGCGGCTTCGGCCTGTTCGGATTTTTAACTTGCCGAGGAAGTGAATTCAATGCCTGCACGATGATCGCTCCTAGTGACTGCAATACGGCCCGGGTTCGGATTTCGTCCGCGCCATATAGATGCGGTAGCTTTGAGAGCGGTTTGCCGGTACCGGACAACTCGGACGGTGGAACTCGATGATCGAAACTGATTTTTATTACCTCAGTGATAACCACCTATGTGAGTACGTTCCTCGGAGTAGACTGGTCGCTTAAAGCGGGAGTCTGAAGAGCATTTACCATGGCCTCCTGAGGGCCTCGATTCACGGGTATTCTTAAATGCTCCGGCGTCCTCGGTGACAGTTTTTGCACACGCTTCTGTTGTGGACCCACTAAACGAGTGAAGGCAAATCTGATAGGTTTTCCTGCCGCGCATACAGCGATGACAGTATTGCAGTCAGCATGCGGCGCTTCTATTCTGCAGACCTCGACACAACGCCCCAAAAGCGGGTGCCGGTTTGCTGGGAACAATCGGCACCCGCTTCCCCTCTACGCTCATATTTTCTGGAAATCATCTCAGAGGTCTGTCCTGGGTCTCCGGAGGAAAACCACGGTTGCGAGCCGGAGTTAGTTCGTTCCTGCTTCTGCGCACTGATTGATGAGCGTCGTTTCCGGGCAGGCAATGGAGGGAATGACCACTTCGACCTCAGTTCCGGGATTGGCGTTCGTGATGCGCAACTCACCGCCGAGTTCCTTGGCCCTCTGCTTGATGCCCCGGATGCCGACCCCTAGGCTATCGGGCTGTAAGCTGGCCACTTTCGCGCCAATTCCTTTACCGTCATCGCGAACTCGGACAGTGGTTAGGCAATCGCGCTGTGCCAGCGTGATCCATACCCGCGTGGCGTCGGCGTGACGGAAAACGTTTGTGAGAGCCTCCTGCACAATTCTGAAAATGGCAGTTTCGAGGTCTGGCGCCAGACGAGGGAAGTCGGTTGGTTGAACATCCAGGGAAGTGTCAATCCCGCTGCGCTCCGTCAATCCATCGACATACCACGAAATCGCCGAGAGCAGGCCAACCTCGTCGAGCAAGGGCGGGTGCAAAAGGTGCGACATGCTTCGAACCTGCTGAATGGCGCGATCCATGATGGTGATCGCCTCCAGGCAAGAGCGCTTGATGACAGGTGAGCACTCCTTCTGCAGCATGCTGTCGAGGACGATCTTGGCTACGGCGAGTTCTTGTCCCAAGCCATCGTGCAATTCTCGGGCGATCCGGCGATGTTCCTGGTCCTGCATCGTCATCAGCCGCACGGAAAGCTCACGAAGTTCGGTGGTTCGCTCATCCACCATCTTTTCCAACTTGGCAGCATTTTCGCGGATGGATTGTTCCAGAGACTTACTGTCGTGAATGTCGGAGCAGGTGCCGTACCAGCGAACGATCTCTCCATTGTCAGAGCGAATCGGGACTGCTCGCGCGCGGAACCAGCGGTAGATGCCTTCGCGGGAACGTAGCCGGTACTCCGTTTCGTAATTGGCACCGCATTCCACACACCGGTGCCACTCACGTGTAGCCATTTCTTTGTCGTCCGGATGCACGTATTCCATCCATCCCAATCCGTTTGCAGAGCCGAGAGTAGCGCCCGTGTATTCGTAGAAACGGTCGCTGATGTAATCGCGAGAACCATCATTCTGCCGGCTGAAGATGATATCGGGGGCGGTATGAATGATTGCGTCGAGTTCCTGATTCTTGTGTGCCAGCATCAGGTTGAGCTTTTCAAGCATTTGCGCGCGTTTCTCGATTTCCTCGGTGCGTTCCTCGACGCGCTTTTCTAGTTCGCGGTTCAAGGATTCCAGCTGATGCGTCTTCCGGTGTAGTTCGGCAAAAACTTTCACTTTCGCGCGCAGCAACTCAGGAATAACCGGCACCGAGATATAATCCACCGCCCCGCGCTCATAGCCTTTGAGACGATCGAGATCCGTCAGATGGACTGCGGAGATAAGAATGATGGCGGTACGCTGAAAGCGCGGATGCTGTCGGATCATGGTGGCCAGTTCAAACCCGTCCAGTTCCGGCATGTTGACGTCCATCAATACGACCGCGACATCATTCTTGAGCAACAACTCGAGAGCTTCTTTTGCGGAAGTCGCCTTGATGAGATTCTCATCGAGTTCTTCCAGCATGACCTCGTAACTAAGAAGCTTCGCCGGTTGATCGTCGACCAATAAAATATTGATCTTCTCGTTTGCAGTCATTCCATCCTCTTTACGCCCGTGTTTTCGAGCGCGCCGATCATCGATGCAGCCACATCCGCAAAGCGGAGAGCAGTTGCTCTGTATTCACAGGCTTTGCCAGGTATTCGGAAGCGCCCGCTTCGAGGCACTTTTCACGGTCGCCCTTCATCGCCTTTGCCGTCAGCGCGATGATCGGCAGGCGACGAAACTCCGGATTAGCGCGGATCGTCCGCATGGTTTCGTAGCCATCCATCTCCGGCATCATGACGTCCATGAGGACGATCGCGACATCCGGGGTTGATTCCAGCATCGCAATGGCTTCCCGTCCGGTGCTGGCAGTCAGCACGTTCATGCGGCGGCGTTCCAGCACGCTGCTGAGCGCGAAGATATTGCGGACATCATCGTCGACCACCAGCACTCGCTTGCCTGCCAGTGCCTCGTCGGAGCGATGCAACTGCTCAATCATCTTCTGCTTGTTGGATGGAAGATCCGCAACGATACGGTGCAGGAAGAGTGCAGTTTCATCCAGCAGCCGCTCCGGCGATTCCACACCTTTAAGCACGACACTGCGCGCCAGCATGTGTAGCCGTGTATCCTCATCGGGAGAAAGTTCTTTCCCGGTGAACACCACGATAGGAAGATCACTCAGTTCCGGAGTGTCGCGGAATCGTTCCAACACTTCGAAACCGGACATATCGGGTAACCGCAAGTCGAGTACGACGCAATCGACTTTTTCTTGGGTGACCGCCTCGATGGCGTCGTTGCCTGTCGCCGCGACGACCACTTCAATGTCGTCATGGCCCAACAACTCCCGAATGCTTAGCTGTTCTGCGGGATTGTCCTCGACAATTAACAAACGCTTCTTCCGTGGCGAAGCATATTCCTTGATGCGCCCCAATGCCATTTCCAGCCCGTCGGCGGTTGTGGGCTTGGTGACAAAGGAGAACGCTCCACGGGAAAGGCCGTGGTGCCGATCTTCGTCGAGCGTCAGCATCTGCACCGGAATGTGGCGCGTCGCCGGATCCTGTTTTAAGTGATTCAGGACGGTCCATCCCAGCATGTCGGGCAGGAAAACGTCGAGCGACACCGCGGTGGGATGAAATTCTTTAGCTAAGGACAGTGCTTCTGCGCCTCCCATTGCTACCAGAACCTTGAACCCCTTATCGCGGGCTAAATCGCGCAAAACGCGAACGTAATGCGGATCATCTTCGACGATGAGCAACACGGCATCATCTGGTTGTAAATCATCGCGATCGTCTGCAATGCGTTCCGTGGTCCGCTCGACAGCGACGACTGACGACTGTAGTGGCGAGACTGCGGCGGCCGGCTTTTTGTCAACGGTTGCTGTCGTAGACGGGCCTTTATACATCTGTGGGAGGAATAGCGTAAATGTACTGCCTTGACCCGGAGCACTCCGCAACTGAATCTCTCCACCTAAGAGATTGGCCAGTTCGCGACTGATGGCCAGTCCCAATCCCGTACCGCCGTATTTGCGGCTGGTGCTCGCATCTGCCTGTTGGAACGCCTCAAAGATGATGCGTTGCTTATCAGCGGGAATGCCGACGCCAGTATCGGCCACCTCAAAGGCCACAACCGGCGCAGATTTACCCAGGATTGGATGGTCCGGGCTCCATCCACCAGTTGCCAGCGAGACCGACAGGCTGACAGTGCCCTGTTCGGTGAATTTGAAAGCATTCGAGAGCAGGTTCTTGAGCACCTGGTGAAGACGCTTCGAGTCGGTCACCAGGCTGCGCGGAAGATGCGGATCGGTGTGGACGTGGAAGGCCAACCGGCGGCTCTCCGCCTCGTGCCGGAATGGACGTTCCACCGTATCCACCAGGCCGGCAAAGAAGACCTCCTCCGCTTCCACCGAAACCGTGCCGGATTCGATCTTCGACAGGTCGAGAATGTCGGTGATCAGATTGAGCAGATCCGTTCCCGCGCCGTGAATCGTGCGGGCAAACTCGACCTGCTTCGGAGTGAGATTGCCGTCAGGATTGTCGCTGAGTTGCTGACCGAGAACCAGAATACTGTTCAGCGGCGTGCGCAATTCGTGGGACATGTTGGCCAGGAATTCTGATTTGTACTTCGAGGTAAGAGCCAGTTCCTTGGCCTTTTCCTCCAAGGCGCGGCGGGCTTGCTCGATTTCCTGGTTCTTGCGTTCGACTTCAACGTTCTGTTCGGCTAACTGCTGGGCCTTTTGTGCAAGCTGTTCGTTAGTCTGCTGCAGCTCTTTTTGCTGCATCTGCAATTCAGTTGCGAGCTGTTGCGATTGCTTCAGCAGCGCTTCCGTCTGCATGGTGGCTTCGATACTGTTGAAGACAATCCCAATGCTGGCCGTTAATTGCTCAAGGAAAGCAAGATGGGACGCGGTAAAGGCCGTAAGCGAAGCCAATTCGATCACGGCTTTTACGCGGTCCTCGAAAAGCACGGGCAACACCACCACGTTCTTGGGTACGGCCTCGATGAGACCGGAGCGAATTGAGATCGTATTGGGAGGCAGATCGCCGATCAGCATGCGATGCTTTTCCGCCGCGCACTGCCCAACCAGACCCTCGCCAATCCGTAGCCGGCGCAGATGACCGCCTTCGCCGTCACTGGCAAATGCTGACAAGAGCACGAGTTCGGCTGCATTTTCGCTTTCGGTCTGGTAGATCACACCTTGCTGCACATTGATCAGCGGAGCTAGCTCAGACAGCAGTAAGCGGCCGACCGTGGCCAGATCGCGCTGGCCCTGCAGCATACCGGTAAAGCGGGCGAGGTTTGTCTTCAGCCAGTCCTGCTCGGTGTTGCGGTCAGTCGTGAGCCGCAGGTTGTCGATCATCGTGTTGATGTTGTCTTTGAGCTGCGCCACTTCGCCGCGCGCTTCGACCTGAATCGATCGCGTGAGGTCGCCCTTCGTGACAGCGGTAGCAACCTCGGCGATCGCGCGCACCTGGTTCGTGAGGTTGTCGGCGAGCAGATTGACGTTACCCGTGAGGTGCTTCCAGGTTCCGGCAGCGCCAGGCACGTTCGCCTGTCCACCGAGTCGGCCCTCCACGCCAACTTCGCGAGCGACGGTCGTCACCTGATCGGCGAAGGTCGCCAACGTGTCTGTCATGTTATTGATGGTTTCGGCCAGCGCCGCGACTTCTCCCTTGGCATTTACGATCAGTTTCTGCGTGAGATCGCCGTTGGCGACTGCGGTTACGACCTTCACGATGCCGCGTACCTGTTCCGTCAGGTTGGCGGCCATGACATTGACGTTGTCGGTGAGATCTTTCCAGGTACCGGCGACCCCGGGGACTTCTGCTTGTCCCCCCAGTTTTCCTTCCGTGCCGACTTCGCGTGCGACGCGCGTGACTTCGGCCGCGAATGCATTGAGCTGATCGACCATCGTGTTGATGGTGTTCTTCAGTTCGAGAATTTCGCCTTTTACGTCGACCGTGATTTTGCGAGAGAGGTCGCCGCGAGCCACGGCGGTCGTCACTTCGGCGATGTTGCGGACCTGTGCTGTAAGGTTTCCTGCCATGGCGTTCACAGAATCGGTGAGGTCTTTCCAAGTACCAGCAACGCCCGAAACGTTGGCTTGTCCGCCGAGGCGTCCCTCCGATCCCACTTCGCGGGCGACGCGTGTGACCTCGGCGGCAAACGAGCGCAGTTGCTCGACCATCGTGTTCAACGTCTCTTTCAGCTGCAGAATCTCGCCCCGGACATCGACGGTGATCTTGCGTGACAAATCACCGCTGGCAATCGCGGTTGCCACTTCGGCGATATTGCGCACCTGCCCGGTGAGGTTGGACGCCATGAAGTTCACGTTATCAGTGAGATCTTTCCAGGTTCCGGCGACGCCCGGAACGTTTGCCTGTCCGCCCAGCTTGCCCTCGGTGCCGACCTCACGAGCCACACGCGTAACTTCGCCGGCGAAAGCATTGAGTTGGTCCACCATCGTGTTGATGGTGTTCTTGAGTTCGAGAATTTCGCCTTTCACGTCGACGGTAATTTTGCGCGAAAGGTCACCGCGAGCCACAGCCGTCGTGACTTCGGCAATGTTGCGGACCTGAGCCGTCAAGTTTCCGGCCATCGAGTTGACTGAGTCGGTAAGATCCTTCCAGGTTCCCGCGACGCCTGGGACTTGCGCCTGACCGCCGAGTTTGCCGTCGGTGCCGACCTCGCGAGCAACACGCGTGACTTCGGCCGCGAAGGCGTTGAGTTGATCGACCATCGTGTTGATGGTCTCTTTAAGCAGCAGGATTTCGCCGCTCACGTTTACGGTGATTTTCTTCGACAAGTCGCCGTTTGCGATAGCGGTTGCGACTTCGGCAATATTGCGGACCTGGCCCGTCAGGTTGCTGGCCATCGAGTTGACCGAGTCGGTGAGATCTTTCCAAGTGCCACCGACACCCGGCACTACGGCCTGGCCGCCGAGTTTGCCATCGGTACCGACTTCGCGGGCGACGCGCGTTACTTCCGAGGCGAATGAACGGAGTTGGTCCACCATCGTATTGATGGTGTCCTTGAGTTCGAGAATTTCGCCCTTCACGTCGACCGTTATTTTGCGAGACAGGTCGCCGCGAGCCACAGCAGTAGCAACTTCCGCGATGTTTCGCACTTGGCCAGTGAGGTTCGAGGCCATGAAGTTGACGTTATCGGTGAGGTCCTTCCAGGTTCCGCCGACTCCAGGCACCAGAGCCTGGCCGCCGAGTTTACCTTCCGTGCCGACTTCGCGGGCAACACGCGTCACTTCGCCGGCGAATGCGTTGAGTTGGTCCACCATCGTATTGATGGTGTCTTTGAGTTCGAGAATTTCACCTTTTACGTCGACCGTGATCTTGCGTGATAAGTCACCGCGAGCGACGGCGGTTGTGACTTCCGCGATGTTTCTGACCTGTGCCGTGAGATTGCCGGCCATCGAATTGACCGAATCAGTGAGGTCTTTCCAGGTTCCAGCGACTCCGGGTACGTTTGCTTGTCCGCCGAGTCGACCTTCCGAACCGACTTCGCGGGCTACACGGGTGACTTCGCCAGCGAAGCGGTTGAGCTGATCGACCATCGTATTGAGTGTTTCCTTCAGCTGCAGAATCTCGCCGCGAACGTCGACAGTGATTTTGCGTGACAAGTCGCCGCTAGCGATGGCGGTTGCAACCTCTGCAATATTCCGCACCTGCCCCGTGAGGTTCGAGGCCATGAAGTTGACGTTATCGGTAAGGTCTTTCCACGTACCGCCGACGCCGGGGACGCGGGCTTGTCCGCCCAGTTTGCCTTCCGTGCCCACTTCGCGGGCCACGCGCGTAACTTCGCTCGCGAAAGCGTTGAGCTGGTCGACCATGGTATTGATGGTGTCTTTCAATTCCAGGATTTCGCCCTTCACGTCGACGGTGATCTTGCGCGACAAGTCGCCGCGGGCTACCGCTGTCGTTACTTCGGCGATATTTCGAACCTGCGCTGTCAGGTTCCCGGCCATAGCGTTTACGGAGTCCGTGAGATCCTTCCACGTTCCGGCAACACCCGGCACGATCGCCTGTCCGCCGAGTTTGCCTTCGGTGCCGACTTCGCGAGCCACACGAGTTACTTCCGAAGCGAACGACCGCAACTGATCGACCATCGTGTTGATCGCTTCTTTGAGCTGGAGAATTTCTCCACGCACATCAACCGTAATCTTGCGGGACAAGTCGCCGCTGGCCACGGCGGTCGCGACTTCCGCAATATTGCGTACCTGCCCGGTCAGATTGCTGGCCATCGAGTTCACCGAATCGGTGAGATCTTTCCAGGTACCGGCCACGCCCGGAACCAGCGCCTGGCCGCCCAATTTGCCATCAGTACCGACTTCGCGGGCCACGCGCGTCACTTCCGCAGTGAACACTCCGAGTTGCTCGATCATGGTGTTGACGAGCTTGGCGGAGCGCAGGAACTCGCCTTCGAGCGGCCGCCCATCCACCTCCAGGCGCACGGTTTGAGTCAGATTGCCCTGGGCGACAGCGGCAATAGCATGTGTGACCTCCGCAGTGGGCCGAAGAAGGTCTTCCACCAGCGTGTTGACCGAGACTTCTATTTCCCCCCACGCTCCGCGGGACTGATGGAAGCGAGCGCGTTCCCGTGTTCTTCCTTCCTTCCCGACCGTTTGCCCAATGCGTTTCAACTCACGCGCCATTTGCTGGTTGGCGGCAACGATCTCGTTGAATGCATCAGCAATCTTCCCATGCAGTCCGGTCCAGGCTCCGGGCAGGCGCACCGAGAAGTCGCCATCGCGCACTGCGTAGAGGCCGGCAAGGATCATCCCCAGATCCGGTGCATCCGCCACGCCGGCGGAATGGCCGTTGCCCTTGGCCTGCTCGTTCACTTTGGGCGGAATGGTGAGGGTGTGGTCGTTCTTCTTCAAGATGACTCTCCTTCGGTCGACACTTTAGCTGGTTTCCCTGCGCTGAATTCCTCGGTACAAGCGCAAACACGCCTGCGAAAGCGCAAGCGGTACGGGAGGGCCGAAGTCTCGCGACTCTCATGACACCGACGCCAGTCCCTGGGCTAGAGTCGAAACCCGCAGGTGTACGGATTGTGATAACACGAATCTGCTGGTGTTCCTCTACGGTGTTTACCGTATGAGCGTCCATGATCTTGCAAATCAGCCCGGACAACCGGATTTTGATTCAACCTCCCGGCAAGGAAAGCACATCCTACCCCGGACGGCCATTTCACCCCAGCATTACTGAAGGAGGCCATCCGATGAGAGGCTTACTTGGCACAATTGCGGTGCTCACAATCTCCGGACTTTGTTGGGCTCAGACCACGGAGAATTCGCCGACACCTCAACCAGCTGAAAAGGGTCAGCAGCAGACAGCCCCCCACCCTGCCGGGCAAACGGGAGCCCTGCGCATCGCCCCGGGCAGCGTCATCCCTGTGCAATTGACTAAAACTGTGGATGCCAAGAAAGTGAAAACCGGAGATCAGGTCGTCGCTAAAGTAACGATGGATTTGAAGACCCAGAGTGGCCAGGTACTGGTGCCAAAAGATACCGAGGTTCTTGGGCACGTCACGGAGGCCCAGGCCAGGTCGAAACAGGAGAAAGAATCTCAGCTGGGCATCGCCTTTGACCATGCGGTACTGAAAGATGGAGGAAACGTCAATCTTCCCATGTCGATTCAAGCTGTGATCGGTCCACAAAATTCTGGCAATAATGCCGAGACTGCTCCGCCGCCATCATCTCAACAGCCGGGAGGCATGTCCCCCAGCGCGGGTGGCCGCAGTATGGGGCCTGGCAATGCCGCGCCAGGCAACGGGGCTCCTGCGAATGAGCCGCCAGCAGACAATGGATCGGCAGACACCTCTTCGAACAATCAACGCCCGCCGATCACGGCCAATACTCGGGGAGTTGTTGGATTTTCGAATTTACGGTTGGACAACCCATCGAATGCGAAGCAGGGATCGGTGCTCTCTTCAGATAAGAACAATGTCAAGCTGGAGAGTGGAACCTTGATGTTGTTGCGGGTAAGTCAATAATTGTTATAGTTCGGAGATCGCAAAAATCCGGAGGAACATCCATGCGCAGGATTCTTGACCTCAGTCCCGTGCTATTGCTTCTTGCGGTTGCTGTCCTCAGCTTCTCGTTGAAGTCACAATCTCAGGTTGGCATCACCGTATCGTTCGGGCCGCCTCCCCTGCCGGTGTACGAACAACCCGCCTGCCCGGGCGAGGGTTATATCTGGACTCCCGGCTATTGGGCTTGGGATGACGACTACGATGATTATTACTGGGTTCCCGGCACGTGGGTGCTGGCGCCAGAACCAGGATATCTCTGGACTCCACCTTGGTGGGGCTGGGACAACGGAGCCTACTTGTTTCATTCGGGATGGTGGGGCCCGGTTGTGGGATTCTATGGCGGTATCGACTACGGATATGGGTATCCCGGGGAAGGATTTTACGGAGGCCGGTGGGATCACGACCACTTCTATTACAACCGGTCCGTCACGAACGTGAATGTCACCGAGATTCACAATGTCTACAACGAAACCGTTGTCAATCGGAATGTGACGGTGAATCACGTGAGCTACAACGGCGGGCCGGGTGGGATTCAGGCTAGGCCGCGACCCGAAGATCAGAGAGCAGAGCAGGGACGTCATTTGGCTCCCGTGGCGGCTCAAACACAGCATGTGCAGGCAGCCCGCGCTGATCCGCAACTGCGCGCGAATGAGAACCATGGCCGTCCACCAGTCGCGGCGACAGCCCGCCCCAATGAATTCCGTGGCGCAGGAGCGGTCCCGGCCAAGTCAGCGGGAGGCGAGTATCACCCTCCGGCGAATCGAGCCCAACCCAATCGCGCCGGGGCCCAAACCCGGCCCGAGAACCGCCCAGCACCGCCGCAGCCTGAGAATCGTGCGTCTCGGCCCCCAGTCCACGCCAACGAACTTCCACCGATACAGCGGCCCGCCCCAAGCAGTACGGGGAATGCCGCGCGTGATCAGAAGTATCAGCAGCAGCAGCAGAAGTTGTTTGCTCGACAGGAGCAGCAACGTCAACAGCTGCAGAAAAAGCAGGAGCAGGACCATCAACGGATGCAAAGCCGAAACGCAGATCAGGCTCGCACACAGCAGATGGAGCAGCATCACCAGCAGCAGACGCAGCATCTGCAGCAAAAACAGCAGCAGCAACAGCAACATTTGCAACAGCAGCAGGAAGGGAATCGCAAGAGGTAGCTTGACTGGGGCGCGCTAAAATGTCGAGACTTTAGCGCGCCACCCACTGCGGATCGTCCTCAGGTTGAACGATTTGTCCGTCGCGCATGTGGATGATGCGATCTCCATACTTCGCTGCTTCGGGATTATGCGTGATCATGAGCACCGTCTGACCTAATTCCTGGTTGGATCGTCGCAACATGCTGAGCACGATATCGGAATTCTGCGAATCGAGATTGCCCGTAGGCTCGTCAGCCAGCACCACGGCCGGCTTGTTGATGAGCGCGCGCGCAAGCGCCACCCGCTGCTGTTCTCCACCCGAAAGTTCCGATGGACGATGTGACAGGCGTTTGCTCAAGCCGAGCAGTTCGGTTATGAGCTGAAAATATTGCGGATCGCGGTTGCCGTTCCCGGAAATTTCCTGCGCAATAAGAATGTTGGAGCGCGCATCCAGCGTAGGCAGCAAGTTGAATTTCTGGAATACGAACCCAATTTTGTGCTTGCGCATGCTGGTTCGCTGGGAATCCGAGAGAGAAGCCAGATCTTGGCCATCGATTACAACACTACCACCGTCAGAGCGCGTGAGTCCGCCCAACAAATAAAAGAGCGTTGATTTCCCGCTCCCGGAAGGGCCAACCACGCTGACGAATTCACCTTTTTGCACCGCGAATGAAATCCCGCGCAGGGCTTCCACTTCTATCTTGCCTATATGGTACGTCTTGCGGAGGTTTTTTGCTTCAATGAAAGCTTCGGCCATGCTGAAGAGAATCTTACACGAAGGCAGATGCAGGCGGCGGATCGGGATGGATCTGAATGATTTGTTTACGCAACGCCGACGCGCGCGGCGAGTCGCGGCTCAGTCCCGGGTAGCGTTCGTTTCGGACCACGTTTTCGCATCAGGAGCAAGCGAACTCGTTCCAACAGGTCTGCGGGTGCATACATCCCTTTTGTAAGGAATACATCCGCGCGCGAATCGTGGTCGTAGATGCGAATCTTGCTGGAAATCAGAATCGCAGGAGTTTGCGGGGAAAGCTCCTTGATTTTAGTGATGAGTTGCGGGCCATCGACGCCCGGCATGCCCATGTCCGCTATGACCAGGTCAACTCCACCCTGACGGAAGCGCTCCAGCGCTTCGTCACCCCGGGAAAAGCTTGCGACGCGATAGCCGCGTGTCTCCAACACAATTTTGCGCTGTGAAAGGGAATGTTCGTTATCGTCAACACACAGGATGGTGCGCTTCGGTTTCATGATGTTGCCGCAACCTGCGGGACCGGCGCCGCATCGGTTCCCAAGGCGCTTTCTCAATACGAAGAATGAAATGCGAAAAGGCATGCTAACGGCAAGCGGCACGTCTGTAAAGTAGCAACGATGCCAATGGGACGTTCCGGCCAGAGAAAATTTCGACGGACGCAACGCGTCAATGTTTTCCGTTATTTCGCAGCGCAGCTTAGAGGAAAACTTCTCCCCGCATGACCTCCACCGCGTTGCCGCCGACACGAACGTTAATCACGAGGTTACTCTCACCTGTGGCGCGCACGAAGATGCGGCTGGGTCGTTCGATTTCTACTCCCTGTTCGATCAATACCCTTTCATCGGACTGGGCTACGCCATTTCGCACCATCCAGGCCGACGTGCAACCGGCAGCAGATCCGGTGGCGGGATCCTCTCCATTGTAGAAAAACATGCGCGCATGCAGGCGCGCCGCCGGATCGACGGTCTCCCGGGAAACGAAATAAAAAAATTTCCCGCCCGTTTTCTCCAAGTATGAAGTGGCGCGTGTCAAATCAATGCGCAGATTTCGAATGATCGCAAGGGAGCGAAGCGGCGCGATCGTGAATGGCAGGCCAGTTGAAACAGTCTGGATTGGCAAGTCCGTATCAAAGTCTGCCAGTTTCAGACCTGTGGCAGTTGCGACGTCCTCGTACGAATGCCGCATCCCGAATATGGGATCTACCTGCTTCATCTCGCCAAACGCAGGTTGCCCGGGCGGGTCCTCAAATCGCACCGGAACCCTTCCTGCACTCAGATTGAGAACGATTTCTTTGATGGAGGCGTTTCCGCGCAGAGCGAAAGCCGTGCCCAGCGTAGGATGGCCCGCAAATGGCAACTCTTCCTCAACGGTGAAAATGCGAACTCGGACACCGTTTTTCTGTGCTGCATTTTCATTTTCAGGAAGAATAAACGTGGTTTCGGAGAGATTCATCTCCTTAGCCAAGGCCTGCATTTCAGCGTCGCTCAATCCCCGAGCGTCAAAGAAGATGGCCAGCGAATTGCCTTTGAGCGGCTCCGAAGTGAAGACGTCCCACTGCGCCATCTCGAATCTTCGAGTTTGTCGGGTCATTCCATCCCTCCGAAAGCACCCCGTTGGCTGAGAGATGATTGCCGCCCATTTGCCGACTCAGGGAAATAGATCGTACCCTGCATGGCGCCGAAATTGCACTTTCTTGTATGTTTGGAGCGTTGACAGGCCGACTCGTCGCTTCTATCCTTGTTGAGCGATGATGTGCCCTTCCCATACCGGCGCGATGTGTTGTTGTCGTCCCCCGGTGTGTGGGTAGGAAGTCAACGAACTCTTCCAACCCACCCCAGCCCAGCGGGTGGGTCAACTCCTTATCCGCTGCAAGCCAGTTCTAGGGTTGGTTGAACACCACAAGCGAGTTTGAGCGGACATCATATTAACAAGGAGAAAATGAATGACCACCGCCATGGCAAATGAGACGCACAGCATTCCCCGAATCAATGATTTGGCCCCCGACTTCACCGCAGAAACCACACAAGGCACGATCCACTTTCATAATTGGATCGGCAATAGCTGGGCGGTTCTGTTCTCGCATCCCAAAGATTTCACGCCCGTCTGCACGACGGAACTCGGTTATATGGCGAAATTACAGCCGGAATTCGATAAGCGGAACGTCAAGATCATCGGTTTGAGCGTCGATCCAGTGGCCAGTCACCAGAAGTGGGAAAGTGACATTGAAGAGACGCAGGGTGCGAAGGTGAACTATCCGATGATTGGCGATCCGCAACTGAAAGTCGCCAAACTTTACGGCATGCTGCCTGCCGAAGTCGGCGAGACCTGTGAAGGCCGTACTCCTGCGGACAACGCGACCGTACGGACAGTATTTGTGATCGGCCCAGATAAGAAGATCAAACTGCAGCTGAGTTATCCCATGAGCACGGGCCGGAACTTTGACGAGATTCTGCGAGTCATTGACTCCTTGCAGTTAACTGCGAAGCACCAGGTCTCGACGCCAGTGAACTGGAAACCGGGCGACGACGTCATCATCAGCGGCTCGGTTTCCAATGATGAGGCCGCCAAGAAATACCCGCAAGGATGGAAAACAGTGAAGCCCTATCTGCGCGTCGTTGCTCAGCCGAAGTAGCTGTTTGTCGATAAACGCGAGAACTTCAGGTCAGATATGGCAAGGAATCCGTGAGCTCGAATGCTCGTTAGGGAGGATTCCTCGTCTTGCTGCGCTTGACTCGCTAATCTTCGAATCGTAAGTGCTACAACGAAAACAGAATATAGTGATCCACTTTCGTTGACCGAAGCGGAAGCGCATGCGGTCCGGTGATCGTCCCGGTCTTCAAAACCGGTGGGCGGCGGGCAATCCCGTCACCGGTGGGTTCGACCCCCACTCGCTTCCGCCACTTTGTTTTTAATAGTTCGGAGCGGTGCTCCAATTTTTGTCTCAACTTGAGATTGCACAAGCTTTAGAGCACTGTGTGTTGAAATAGTGATAGTTAGGTTTTGCTTCAAGCGGGGCAGGTTTCATTGAATTTGCTGCGGTTCTTTCTTGTGTGCAATCCGTGCACTGTCCAGTGCCGCTATTGGGGTTTTGGTGTTTTCATCGAGGGCCGGACGTAAGTTGGAGCACAGTTGTATTTGCATGTCCCAAAAGATGTGCGACCGTCAGTCCGGTCGCATGACACTGGTTCGCACGCGAAGCGAATGTCGAACGTAAATCGTAAGCACGTCTATCGGACAATCCTGCGTTCTTTAGGGCTGTGCGCCAGGCTGTCGCAAGATTCAGTGAAGTCTTTACGTCAGCATTTCGGACTCCCACCCTTCGCAAAGTGCGCGGGGGATGGGGCACCCATTTGTGTTAGTGCAGCAAACGGATCAAAAGCCCGGGCCACTCGCCCAACCCCGGGTTCAGAACCTATGAGAGGCTGGGCCAGCCCCCAGTGCAGTGATCTTTCGGCGATGGAGGGTTCTACCGCACGCCGACGACAATCAGGGATCGGTCGTCAGTGAGGGGGCCGTTGTGCCATGCGTCGATGCTATCGAGGATGGCCCGCTTCATCCCAGGCAACGGCTGCTCCGAGGCCTCTCCTACGATACGGCTCAGCCCATCGATGCCCAATTCCTGCTCCTGCGGGTTGAAGCATTCGCTGAAGCCGTCCGTGTAGATGACCACGCGATCGCCGGCCTGAAGCTGGATTTGAGTCGTCGCGTTGCCGTTGACTGCTTCTTCGAGCAGCCCAAGAGCGCAACTCTGCGATTCCAGCAATCGCGGCTGCTCACCGGGCCGCGCAATCATTACCGGTGGGTGTCCGGCTCCGGCGAATACCAGCGTGCGTCCGTCTCCATTCAGCCGCACAGCTGCGAGCGTGAAATAGAATTGGCCGCTAAAGGATTGCAGCACGAAGCGGTTGAGTTGCTGGAGCATCGGCGCGAATTCGGTGCCGCGCTGCATGAGGTCAATGATCTCGGTGTAAACACGATTCGCTACCAGCGCAGAGCCGATGCCATGCCCTGACACGTCGGCAACCAACGCATTGAGGCAATCGCCGCGCAAAGTCACGAGCCCAAAATCTCCACCGATCGATCGGGCCGGCTGATAATGCGTTTCCACCGTACCGCGGTCCCAAACCAACCCCTTCGGCACCAGCGTTTCCTGTACCTTTGTGGCGAGTATCAACTCTTCTTCAATTTCCCGGCTGCGCTTTTCCAGCAGGCTATTCGCTCGGCGCAGGTCCGTCTCCGCTTGCTTGCGCTGGGTAATATCGATGACAGTTCCTTCAATCATCTCCGGCGCCTCGTCACTGCTGTCGATGAGGGTCGCGTTTTCAAGAACCCAAACGGGCGCGTCGTCCTCACGTCGAAGACAGTGCTCGAAGCTGCTGAGTACCTTGTGATTCCTGAGCGCTGCCAGAAAGGTTTCCCGATCGGCTGAACCAAGAAGAATATTGCATGCGGATTGGCTTAGGTGCTTCCGGGATGCGTAACCAAGAATTCGAGAAAAGGCGTCGTTACAGTCAAGAATGCGTGCCTCCAAAGTCCCCCGGTAAATGCCCGCGACGTTTCGCTCGAATAGCAGACGATAGCGTTCATTACTCGCCAGCAACTCCAGGGCATGGGCGGCGAATCGCCGGTCGACCCAGGAGGTGAGGAGGGCCAGCCCGAGGACGACAAATGTGACAGCGGCAATTCCCGCGATGCCGAGTGTAGAAATATTCACGGCGTGGGACAAGTCTGTCCGCGCCGTTGACAGGCTAAAATGCGCCGCAGCCATCCCCGTGTAATGCATCGCTGGGATCGCCACACCCAAAGCCACACTTCCGGCTAACTTTTGCCAATCTGTCCCGGCCGTGTCTCCGCGGAAATAAAAAGCTAGCCACAGCGCTGCGAAGGAAGCAAGGACGGCAATGAGGATCGAGAGAGCCACAAGCCGCACGTCGTACCGGCATTCGGCCGGCAAACGCATCGCCGCCATGCCGATGTAATGCATGGACGCAATTCCTGAGCCCATCATGAGACTGCCGAGGACGGCTTGCAGAGGGCCCATCGCCTTTCGACTCACGGTGTGCAGGGCAAGGGCCGAGGCAACGATCGCGGCTCCGAGCGAAAACATAACAGTTGGCCAATCGTAGGCGACGGGCACGGGCAGGCGAAAGGCCAGCATTCCGATGTAGTGCATGGACCATATGCCGAATCCCATTGCCGCTGCTCCACCGGCGAGCCAGATTTTGCGGAGCCATCCGCTCGCGGCGGTTACCCGTCCAGCTAGATCGAGTGCTGTATAGGATGCAAGAATTGCGATCACCACGGAAAGAGCCACCAGGAAGTAATCGTAGGAACCTGTCATCGCGGGCTGGCCTGTTGTCATGGGACTGACCCAAATAATTACGCTACCCACGGGCCGCAAGCTGGACAATGCTTCGCTAGAACGAATCGGAAATGCGACTTTAGAACTAATCGAGCCGTTACAAATCTCGCAATCGGCCGGACTCTTGACGAGCACAAAAGCCCAAAGATCTCAATGGCATGCGACTCATCTTCTCGGGACGTTTACGCGTCAGAGAGCGCCGGAGGGTTTCGTGGACAGACGGGCAGTGTGTCGGAGATAGAATTCTGCACACTATATCTTGTACCGGAACGATGGATCTTGGGCTGTATGTTGTGGTTCGTGCACGCAAATAATGATTTCTCCGACATACTGCGGACCTGGCACTCCCCGAGAATCACCTTAAGAACTTAAGAATTTTATAGTTTCTCAGAGTGTCAGGTTCCGTCTGTCCACGTAGCTTGTCGTCCCCGAAACTTGAACATAAATGCCAGGAAGTGAATCGCCGGTGGCCCATGCTTCGTAGAATTTGGTTTTCCCCATCCTCATAACCAATCTATGCGTGGCCCGCCAGAACGCGGAAGGGGGGATGATCCTGTGTAGCTCTTCTTCGTTCAGCAGAAAGATCTCGACCTGGCCAGCGTCTCTTCTGTTTCTGGGTTGCTTAAGGGAGAGGGAGTTGGTTCGCTTAGTCGATGATGGTGGTCCCTGCAGTCCTGGCTCGATCGACATTGTCCCTCATGCGCTTCAGCAGTTCGGAAGAGTGCCCCTGCATAGGACTGATCCGGCCTTCCTTTGATCTGAAGGCCGGACGTTCACGGCCGTGTTGCTGTCTTCTACACCTTCATCGACAGTGGAACTGCGCCGGTCTCGTCGAAGGAATAGGGTCTTGGCTTGGACTGAAAATGTGGCTGACGCGCAGTAGCGCCGTTGGATACCTGCCGGACTGCTCTTGCGAACCCAGCAGTCCGGCCTTATTCGTTCTTGTCAGCTGATGGATAACGACTAACGCGCTTTTCTTGAATCAACCGAGTCAAGCAATTGTTCAATCTCGACGAGCTGCCGCTGCACGAGTTTCAGAAAATCATCGACCACGACGGGCTCGTCTGGAACTGCTGGACGGGAGCGCTGGCGCATCTGGGAGTAGCCCGTGCCAACGCCTTGCAGGCTTGTGGAGGGACGAGAGTCTCGCCCGTTCAGGCGAAGCAAAGCTCTGCAGCTGATCGTTATGCCGCCCGCACTCGCGCCCTCGCCGCCTACAGAGATTTCCTCGCGCTCTGGAAAAACGCCGACCTGGATATTCCCATCCTGAAGGAAGCCAAAGCCGAGTACGCGAAGCTGCAGTAGCTTGAGTTTTTCGACGTGACGCACACATCCGATGTTCATTCTGGACGATCACGGGCTACTCTTACCTTACTCGGTAATGGAAGGTTGCCGACAACTCGGCATTAACGCGGCGACGTCAATGAGCAGCCTCACATTTAATGAGGTCTGGCGTCTAAAGTTAGGGTTGTGGATTTGATACGGCCATCGCTGGTCGTGCGAAAAGATAGAGCAAGCGGCCGCCGGTCTCGACCTTTACATTGACGATGGGGGTCGCCATGGAACTCCAGGGAGCGTGGTTCCACATTCAAACATGCGAAGCAAGGTAGGATCGCTGATGCGCAAATGGCAAAGAATTAATACGTCGCAGTTTCGACGACATGTTCATAAATGTGCGTATGCAGCCCTTGTCCTGTCCGGCGGCTACGAGGAGGCGGGCGACCTTGGCCATTTACACGTGCAGGCGGGGGACGTCATCATTCACGACCATTTTGAAGGTCACCTGAATCACTTTGCCGCATCGGGAGCTGTCATTCTCAATCTGGTCTTTGCAACTGACCGAGTCTTTCAGTCCGGCATCGGCAACGTGGCCGATCCTGACTCGATTGTTCGCATCGCGGAGAACAATGACGACGAAGCTGCCACACTGCTGATTGCGAGCATGCAACGAAGAGAACGAGAGTGCACCGATTGGCCCGATCAGTTGGCAAATACCTTGATACAGGATCCATCCCTGAGCCTCTCCTCTTGGAGCGAGGTGACCGGAATTGCCCCATGGGCGCTGTCGCGGGGATTCGCTCAAGTATTTGGTATCTCGCCCCGGGCCTTTCGGGCGCGGACCCGAACCCGCCTTGCTTGGAAGGCTATTCTAAGAAGCCAAGAACCTCTGGCCGGAATCGCCGCGGACTTGGGATTTGCCGACCAGTCCCACATGAGCCGAAGTGTCAAAGATATGACGGGCCAGGGCCCGCAGTTCTGGCGCCACTCCTGCAAATAGATTCAAGACACGTGCATCAGCTGAGTATACAACTACAAATATGGAGGAGGAGCGGCAGCCACCATATGCCGAGATAACTCACCGACAGAACGGTCGCCTTCGACGGGTACCGTGACAGAAGTACCTGCGCACTTGTCTAGCATTCGCGCCCTACCTTTCCTCTGAAAAGTCGAGCTCTGAAAATGAGGGCCTCGAGGAGGACGCATCATATGACCATAAAATCAGCAGCATCGCTGTTGTTTTGGGCGGTTTCTGCCATTCTGGCTTTGTGCTGGCATGCAAACGGCGGAAACCCCGCTCCGACTTCAGACAGCGGTACGGATGTTGGCACGTTTAGCTTTCCTGCAGGCAAGAGTGCCGTGCCGGTACCCTTCGAACTCCTGGCCAATGCGGTTTTTGTTTCCGCCAAGCTCAACGGCAAAGGCCCGTTTCTGTTCGCCATTGACACGGGTTCATCGGGCTCAGTATTTGCCAGCGAACTGACTGACGAGTTGGGGATGAAACCGCAGGGCGAGACGCAGGGTATCGGTGCCGGAGCAACCTACAAGATGGGCGTGGTCCGGGGGAAGATTGAATTTGACCTGCCCGGTGGCCTGAAACTCTCTACTGACGACGCAAACACTGTATCTATGGCGGGGCTGTGGCCACTCATCGGCCGGCGAATCTATGGAGACATCGGATATGATGTTTTGAAGGACCTCGTCGTCGAGTTCGATTACCAGAAAAAGCTGGTTACATTCTATGCTCCTGCCAACTACAACTACTCCGGGAAGGGCCAAGCTCTAGGGGCGACCCTCGAGATGAACTATGACCCACAAATCGACGGCACTTTCGCAGTGATGGGAATGGCAGCTGTCCCCACCAGGTTCACTATCGATACGGGAGCTGGTGGCACGGTAATTGCGGCGCCGCTGGTCAAGGCGAACGATCGTTTCAGAACCATGACAGACAAAATTCCTAGCCCATCGCATGGGGTGGGTGGGGGCGAATCAAACGATGTAGTTGGCCGTATAGAAAGCATTAGCCTGGGCCCCTACAAACTGCGGCAACCTCTGGTGGCACTGTCACGCGACACGACGGGGTCACTCACGATGGAGGATATAGGAGTGAACGTGGGTGGCAATATCCTGCGGCGATTCGCTGTGATCATCGACTATCCCCGACGTAGAGTGATCCTTGAACCAAACTCACATCTTGCCGATCCGTTCTTGGCGGATGCCAGCGGCCTTGTCTTGAAAGCTGAAGGAAGTGATTTCAAGACCGTCATAGTGCAAGGCGTCGTATCGGGCTCGCCTGCAGCAAACGCCGGATTGCAGGAAAATGACGTAATCACGGCTGTTGATGGCGAGCCGGCGGGCAAATATGCGCTCTGGGAAATCCAGGATCTTTTGAAGAATTCCGGTCATCATGTGAAGTTGGCTATCAAGCGTGGGACTCTATCTCTTATCTGCGAGGTTGCTCTGCGGAGCTTGGCGTGATGAGCAAGCGCGCGTGCACGGATGTGAGTTAGCGCGATCGACATTGGACCCAGCTGCTTTGCGGTGGTTGTCCACCCGACTCTTGTTTAGGAGAGAGCTTCGTACGCGAACCCGTTTTGAAATTGCGCCCGAGTGACGGGCACCCCCGGAACTTGATCCAAAATGGCTTATCGGCCGTTAGACGGCCTGAAGGCGCTTTCGACTAGAATTGCACTAATCTCAATGACTTGCCGCGAACCAGCCCGCACGGGAGTCGCTCGTATCACGATTCAAGAAATCTAGGACTTGCAACTGATCCGAATGCAGCGCGCGACACAGCAACGGCACACCGTGACGCATGGTTTGAAGTTCCCACGCCGATATCGCTGGGACTTTTCCATTGCGCTTATGAGAGAAAGACACGGCTGACAGAATTGAAGTTTCGACCCCCTGGTCCCGAACCAAGAGCAGGACAAAATCTAAGTGCTTCATCTGGCGTCGTTTAGGAGCCATAAAACCACTCTTTTTCTCGCCTCAATTGTGCCGAGTTGTACCGAACTCTCCTGAAGCTGCGAACATCTTCAGAACACACCCACCACGTTCGAACAGCTCTGAGATTTACTAGAGCGCACCAGGAGAGAACGGCGGGATTGATCTTCTGGGCCGTTAAGTGGCACAAGAGTCCCACGTGGGGTAGCTATTTTAGACGCGCGCTTCCGCCAGCGATTCTCGCAATTGTTAGCGGGTGTATATTGCGAGACAACTCATTGGTTCCAGTATCGTGCGCGTGAAGTCTCCGGTGTTCTGGGGAGGGTTATGGGCATACGCGCTCTGCTCTGCTGCTTTATCAGTCTTCTGGCACTCCCAATCGCAGTTTTCGCTCAAGGGGTAGGTTCCTCAGGCGACATCGAGGGCACCGTAACAGACACTTCCGGTGCCGTTATGCAGAATGTCGCCGTGGCGGTTGTGGACTCGGACAGAGGTATCCGGCGCACCGCAACAACCGACTCCGCCGGTCAATACAGGTTCACTAGTCTGCCCCCCGTTGCCTACGATGTCTGCGTGGCGATGCCTGGGTTTGAGTCGCAAATCCAAAAGAAGCTAGTGCTCAGTCTGGGCGAGACGCTGGTGGTGGACTTTCGTATGAAAGTGTCTGCTGGCAAAGAAGTCGTGGAAGTTATGTCAGAACCGGCGGTTGTCGATACAGCCAGAGGATCGCAGACCGGCGTCATCGAGGGACGATCGATCAATGAATTGCCTATTGACCGGCGAGACTATCTCACGTTTTCCCTCCTCATGCCCGGGGTGAGCAACTCGAACACGATTGCCGACAACGCTGATTTTCGAGTCAAACAAACGCCCCAGAGCGGGCTGTCTTTCTATGGGAGCAATGGTCGCGGCAACAACATCACCGTCGACGGAGGCGAGGCGAACGACGACACAGGGGGTGTTCGCCTGAACGTAGGTCAGGATGCAGTGCAGGAATTCGAAATCAGCCGGGCCAACTATTCAGCTGAGCTGGGTAGTGCGAGTGGCGCCTCTGTGAACATCGTTACAAAGTCAGGCAATAACGACCTGCACGGAAGTCTCTACGGTTTCTTCCGCAACGACGCACTGGATGCCCGCGATCCCTTTGCCTTCACTCCTGCACTTCAGCCGGAACAATTCTCATTGAACTCCAGTGGAGCGCCATTGAAGAACTCCCTGAGTCGCCAGCAATTCGGGGGAACTTTCAGCCTTCCCATAGTCAAGGATCGAACTTTCCTGTTTCTCGGCTATGAGGGCCTCCGATCCGAGGCGCAAGACTCGGTGCCATTGCTGACGAATAGCAATATTTTCACGCCGACAACTCCACAACTGCCGATAATTGCTGCTCTGGCCAACGACCCCGGCAATCCGGTGGTACCATGCTTTTCCAACTTCACGAGTGGCGGATCGCCGACTCTCCTTCCGGCAGCTACCTGCGCTTTCGGTTTGCAGAGCATTCTAACTGTTGATCCCACCGCCAGTGGCAACCCCTTCGTCAGTCCGTATCAACTGGCTTTGAACCAACTCATCGTGAACCAGTTCGAGAAAGATGGGGGACTATTTGCATTCCCGACTCGACAGCACGCGGTGTCCGCTCGTTTAGATCATCGGTTCAACAACAACAACCAAGCGTTCCTACGGTATAGCTTCGCTCATCTCGCTGAAGCAGATCCTGACGTGCAAGCTTTGGTCGCTTTTTCGCGAGGCACATCGGTGCTCAATTGGGACAGCACATTGCAAGGATCATGGTTCCATCAATTCAGTGCCAGCGCGGTCAACGAGGCTCGGCTGCAGTCGAATTGGTACCAATTCAACGTTGACACGAATGATCGAGGCGGGCCGGGGTTGGATGTGCAGGGCTTCGGATTTTTTGGCCGCGGTATCTTTCTCCCCAGCCACACGACCGGCCGGCGCTACGAGTTCAGCGACAATCTGACACTGAATCGTGGGCGCCACACGATGAGAATGGGGTTCTATGAATTGCTCCGAGGCAACAACACAACTTCGGACACGTTTTTTGCCGGGCGATTTGAGTTTCTCGATCTGCCCGGAATTGTGCTTAGCAATTGCCTGCAACTGCCTTCGGTGCCCATTGCGAACGGTGGTTGTGGACTGTCCTCGTCGGTGGCTGCGGCGCCGATCAGTACCCTTCAATCATGGAGCCTCGGAGCGCCGGCGTTCTACGAACAGGGATTCGGCGATCCGCGGTATGCGCAAACGAGACCTTTTACGGCTGGGTATTGGCAGGATTCGTGGCAGGTAAGACCTGGACTTACACTGAACTACGGCCTGCGCTACGAGGTGGACTCACAGAATGGAATTCTGAACACCTATAAGAGGAATCTCGCTCCCCGGTTTTCCTTCGCTTGGGACCCGATGAACGATCACAAAACCGTGGTGCGGGGCGGCTACGGGATCTTCTACTCGCCAATCTATTTTCAGATTCCAGGCGTGGTGCAGGCGCTCAGCAATCACAACAATATGAGGCAGATCGCGAATACGCTCGTCACAATTCAAGGCGCACCTCCGGCAAATTCCGCCGAGATTTTCGGCGCAATGTTTGCCCAAGGCAAGATCTTGTGCGGGACTCCGCCAGCGGGAACGAATTCCTGTATCACCCAGTCTGATTTGGCTAATCTAGGCTTGGTAGTTTCCAACACAAGCCCCCTGCCTCCGGGAACTGTGCTTTTTACGGGCCAGCCCAATTATCGCAACCCTCAAGCCCAGCAGGCTTCGTTGGGGATTGAACGGCAGCTCGGCAGTAGTTTATCCATTTCCGCAAACTACATCTACGTCCATACGACACATCTGCCATGGGCAGTTGACACGAACTTGTTACCGGGTGCGCCCATACTGAGTGGGGTTCCCGGGGCGAATGGTCTGCCCACCAACGGGCTCCCATTTCAGGATTGGGGCGTTCCAGCCTGCAGGGCCAATCCAAGCCCGTGCTTCGTAGATCTCAACATCCTTCAGAACAATGAATATGAGTCGGTCGCCAATGCGGTCTATCACGGCGGCATCTTAGAACTGCGGAAGCGGTTTAGCAATGGCTTCAGCCTGCTCGCGAACTACACGTACAGCGAGGCCATTGACGACTCCACTGACTTCAACAGCGATTACGCGGCCTTCAACGAAGTGGACTTGCGTGCTGAGCGGTCCTTGTCAGATTTCGATCAGCGGCACAAAGTAGTGCTCGCGGCGGTTGTCGAGAGCCCGTGGCTACACTCTCGCTTGTTGTCGGGCTTCGAAGTGGCTCCAATTGTGAGCTATAACAGCGGACATCCATTTAATCTGCTGGCTGGAGCCGATATCAATGGCGATAACCACTTCACCAACGACCGCCCGCCGGGAGCGCCCCGCAACAGCGGTCTGGGTCCGAACTATGCGACGTTCGACATACGTCTCGGCCGCAGATTCAAGCTTGGCGAGAATACAAATCTGCAGTTCACTGCCGAAGGGTTCAACATCGCCAACCGGACAAACTATGCCTCGGTGAACAACGTTGTAGGCGCGGATTTCGCTCCGCCGTTCAATGTGCGGGGGACTGCAAAGCTCTCGCCTAGCCAACCGCTGGCATACACGGCAGCGCTGCCTCGGAGAGAGTTGCAACTGGGAGTGCGCCTGAGTTTCTAAAATGAGTAGCGTCGCGGTAGGACCTGCGGAATTGCGGTACCCCGTTATCCATCGCGAAGTCACTCTACCGCGCCGCGGACGCCGTTCGGATAGTTCATCCGTCGCAGTAATGCATCAAACCGGGGATCTGAACGAAGGCTATCCAACCAGAAAAATCTTGCCGCATAGACGAGCCAAGGCGAACGCCCTTCGTAGGCGCGGTCCAGCCAATGAAAAGCTTCATCTTTCTCATTCAAGCACGCATAGATGTATGCAACGCAATCTGGCATGACATAGCGATGCTTCGAGAGTGCTACGAGTTCATCGACGGCCTTGAGCGCATCATCCCTCCTACCCGCGGCCGCGTGAATGCTACCCAAGGCCGAGATGTAAATCCCGTGGTTGCCGGAGCGTTCCATCCCTTTTCGCACCTCAAGAAGTGCCTCTTCGTAGCGTTCCAGTCCGTGGAGAGCTATTCCTAGGGTCAAACGCGCAGGAGGGAAGTTGGGATCGACTTCCAGCGCTTTCCGGCTGTACTCCAAAGATTCTTCAAAACGGTGCAGGTGAGCCAGAATCTTAGCGACTGTGAAGTTTGCTATCAAAGAGAGCGGATCAAGACGCAACAATCTCTTCATCTCGACCATGACAGAATCGTCCGAACGCGTCATCGCCGCAAGACACGCCGCATAGAAATGCTGCACGCTCATGTAATTGGAATTGAGCTCAAGGGCACGACGAAATTCTTGTTCGGCGGTGACCAGGTCCCAGTCATAATGCATGATCGCCCATGCGAGGGACCCGTGAGCCTCCGCGAGCGCTGGCGCCAATTCGACGGCTTTCTGCGCGGCGGCTCTGCCTGCACCAAAGCCGTGTTCGGGAGAGACGAAGCCCCACCAGCCCATTCGAGACGAACAGTCCGCCAACCCGCTGTAGGCGACAGAGTAACCCGGATCGATTGCGATTGCCTGCTGGAAGTAATCAACGGCTTTCGTCACTCCCTCCGCCGTAAATTTGTTCCAGTGATACCGCGCTTTCAGGTAGGCTTCGTAAGCTCGCGTATCGCCCGTCTGGCCGGCTGCCAATTGCTGTTGATCCTTTGGCGTGAGTTTGATTTGGATTTCCGTAGCGACTGCGCAAGCAATTTCTGAATGTAGCGTCAGCACATTCTGCAAGTCACGTTCATAGCTTTCGGCCCATAAATGGGTGTCCCTGTACGCATCAATTAACTGAATTGAAATACGCACCCGCTCGCCCGACCTCAGCACGGATCCTTCGACAACCGCGTCAGCATCGACTTCGCGCGCGATCTCACGAACTGGTCGATGAACTCCCTTGTAGTGCATGGAGGTAGTTCGCGACACGACTCGCAATGCGCCTATCTTCGCAAGGCTCGTAATCAGAGCTTCAGTCAAGCCATCTGTGAAGTACTCTTGCTCTGGATCGCGGGACAGGTTCTCCAACGGAAGAACCGCGATCGACTCGATCGCGGTAGGTCGGGACTGGCGAGGGACTTCCACCACTCCAATGAACCGGTAACCGCGACGAGGCAGGGTTTCGACGAAGTGCGGGGTCTCGGCCGTATCTCCCAGCGCCTCCCGCAGTCGCTTGATGGCGTTGTTAATGCCATGGTCGAAGTCTACGAAGGTATCGGAGTGCCAAATCCGTTTTTGTAGTTCCTCGCGCGGGATTACTTTTCCCGGATTCTCCAGGAGAATTTGCAGAAGCTGAAGAGGCTGCTCTTGAAGCCGGACCCGGGTTCCATCTCGACGCAACTCTCCCGCGTCCTGATCCAGCTCGAACGGGCCGAATCGAATGATAGATCGTGACGAGCTGAAATCCCCCACGAGACACCCTCGCGCAACTGGTAGGAGAGTTTAACACCCGTCGTTTGAACAGCATAGCCGCAACTCTCTCAGCACTACCACCCGGGAGAGACAAAAGAGCAACTCAAGAGAGCAGCACGGGATTGAGCGGCAAATCGATTCAAGGCATAAACATGCGCATCGTCGATGTGGGGACAAGCAATTCAATCAGGAGGCAGATATGAAACACAAGTTGGTCCACTCCGGGCTGGTGATTGCAAGTTTCTGTATCGCTGGCTTGCTCCCGTTACAAGCTCAAGCAGCTCAATGCTCATTGTCTTCAGTCGCAGGCAATTGGAGTTACACCTACAACGGCACGGTTTATGTGCCGGACGCGGCGCTCATCGCTGCGGTTGGTCACTATCGCCAGGACGTCAAGGGAAATGTAACGGGCAGTCAAACTCACACCCTCGGGGGTCAGACAGAGGTCGAAAACATCACCGCGACAGCAACCGTGAACGGTGACTGCACCGGCAGCGCCTCAATCAGCGTTTATTCTGGGGGAACGCTGCTGCGAACGACAACTGTCAATAGCGCCTACGACAGCAATGGAAATCACGTGCGCATGATTTTTACTTCACTGACACTCCCGGGAGGGACGGCTCTGCCCGTCGTGGCGACATTGGACGGGAGTCGCGTGTCTGCTCAGAACTAGCAGCGACGGAGCAGAATAGAAGCCTGCCCCTCCCCCTGCCCTCGCTGACATGCGGTGCGGCTTTCACTGTCACTTGAGTGATTGCCGGCTGTATTCAGAAACAGATGATCAACCAGGCGGTCAGATAGGCGGAAGATATGACTGGAAAACTAAATCTTGTGACGTCGCTGGTTCTGCTTAGCCTAGCTCATAGTACTGCTGCGAAAGTCGTCTTCAAGCCGCAGCACACATATCCCGTCGGCACTAACCCAGCCGCCGTTGTAGCAGCAGATTTCAACGGCGATGGCAAGCGCGATCTTGCGGTACTCAACTCCGGAGACGCGACTGTTGGCGATGATGGCGGGGTGAGCATTCTCCTGGGAAATGGTGACGGCACATTTCAGCCGGCAAAGAATGTAGCAATCGGAAGAAACTGCACCAGTATCGCGGGGGGGGATTTCGACGGGGATGGGAACGAAGACCTCGTGCTCGTCCGGCCAGGCGATCCATCCGTAAATGACTACGGCGATGTCAACATTTTCTTAGGCAACGGTGATGGTACGTTTCGCCAGGGTCAAGTGGTCCCATTCGGCACGAATCCATCGGTGAGTAACCAGGCGATTCTAACTTGGGACCTAAATGGCGATGGATGGCTAGATCTGGTGGTCGCACACTTCAGTCAGTTCAGCGTGCTTCTGGGTAACGGCAACGGAACATTCCAATCCCCGATTGCCTATCCCGGATTCCCCGGGGCGGCTTCTCCTGTGTGGCTTGCAAACGTTGATCTCGCAGGGAATGGAGTTAAAGATATAGCTATGGCCGGTGGACTTGCACTTGACCTCTGGTTGAATAACGGCGACGGTACGTTCCGTCATGGAACTTTTATTGGCAACAGCGGACTGCACGCAGCAGGCGACTTCAATGGAGACAGGAAGGACGATCTGTTAGTGAGTTCAATTTTGGTTAAATGTGTATATAAGTGCCGTCCGGGTTCTGGCGGCGGCACAATCTCTTCCAAGCTACTGCTCGGAAAAGGCGATGGTACATTCCAACCCGCAATTGGCGCCCCTTTTTCCACTGATACGGGCGATTTTGACGGAGATGGCAATATGGATTTGGTCGGGCAGGGTAACGGCCAGATTCAAGTATTTCCAGGCAATGGAGATGGAACCTTCCAGTCTGCGATTGCATTTGCAATCAATTCGAACGAGACTCTATTACAGGTGTTGGACGCCAATAACGACGGCGCTCCCGACCTGGTCACGATCGGCAGCAACAGCATCGGTCTTCTAATCAATGTCGGTACAGATTTCTCGATCTCAGCTTCCGCACTGGATTCCAGCACGCTCAGTGCCGGCCAAAGCACTACCTCATCTCTCGGCTTCAAACTGCTCAACCACTTCGATAACCCAATTTCGCTGACCTGCTCGGTACAACCCGCGCAGGCGGGCGGACCCACCTGCTCACTGAGCCCAAATTCGGCCACATTTGACACCAATGGGAACGCGAGTTCGACGCTGACCATCAGTGCGGCTTCGAGTGCAGCTTTGTTCAATTCGCTTCAACCATTCCGCAAGAAGTTACTATGGTTGCCAGTGGCGGGTTTTGCATTCCTCGGAACTGGAATGGGCTTGATTCCATCTAGGAGAAGACGCTCTATCGTCTATCTGATCGGCGCGGTTTTCTTTGTCGGGACCATCATGCAGACGGCATGCGGGGGAGCTAGAAGCACTAGCGGCCCGACATCCACTGCTTATACCATCACGGTCACAGCAATCTCGGGTGCCACAATGCACTCGACCACAGTCAACTTGACCGTGCAATGAAGTTCTCTTGAAGGATACGAGCGCATGCGACAGCAAGGTTTCAACATGACGGCAACCATCTCCAGACTGATCGAAAGCGGAAAGCAAAGTCAGCGACGTGTTGAGTTTCTCTGCGCAACGCGGTTCCGCTGCAGCGATCACGTTGGCCTGTTCTGTGGGCGGCCCTGCGCCGGGGACAACCGGCGGGTTGTCGTCGAATTCCGTGAATCCTTTGTGAGGAGCACCCATGTTTCGCAGAAGCACGCGTCGCCGCCCACGTCACCATAGCGCGCTATTGGCCGGTGTTTTACTGACCGCTTGCGGGTTCGGCACCGCCTGTGGAAGCCACTCGTCGAGTCCACCACGACTCTACTGGCGTCCAGTATTTTGCGCAGGGCAGTTACGGTCCCGACCGGCAGTGGTTTCATCCAATTGCTTTGACTCCGCTGGAAGGAACTATGGTGGTCTACGCTGAAGATGGCTTGACGCCGCTGGGCAGTAACGTGGTGAGTCTGGTGCCTGGTAAAGCCTATCGCCTATCCTTACGTTAAGAGGGCGCAAACGGCTTCCCACATCGCTCTCGTACGTGAAGGATCTCCCTCTCGGACGCAACCCGCAACTTAAACGTGTTTGATGGAACACCTGGTGAAAAACCTGGGGCTCATCCGCCATTTCAGTCCGTGCACCGTATTTGGCACTCAAACGCATCCCGAGTCTCATGAGCTATCATCTAGTCGTTCTCACGATCGCATAGTGCAGAACACGCGAGTTGCTTCCGTGCGGGCAGCAAGGAGCCAACGGATGGTCTTTATCAGGAAGAATTTCGGGTGGCAGTGCCGACTTGGAGAAGAAATCGCCCTCATTCAGCAAAACGGTCTGCCCCGCACGCAAGCTTATTGCCTCTGACGAAGGAGAAATTAGCTGTGAACCCGTTTCTCAGAAAATCCTTGTCGCCCACTACCGTGCAGAACCGACAGCAGAATTCAGCATGAAAGATGATCGC
>Ga0070734_10000447_pt1 | contig 87625 bp, 63 predicted proteins | sample Coa_R1_8_FD_66444 | JGI IMG/M metagenome (GOLD analysis project Ga0070734, IMG submission 66444) | Surface soil microbial communities from Centralia Pennsylvania, which are recovering from an underground coalmine fire - Coalmine... | ecosystem: Environmental > Terrestrial > Soil > Unclassified ...
CCGATTTCGTACGACATCGAGCAAATCGGGGCGGCGCAGAAAAAACTGGCGATCACGTTTGACGACGGACCCGATCCAAGATGGACGCCGAAGATCCTGGATGTCCTGAAAGAAAAGCACGTACCGGCGACATTTTTCGTGATTGGTCTCGACGCGAGCCAATGGCCGCAAATTCTGAAACGGGAATACGCCGAGGGCCACTCGATTGGAAATCACACGTACACGCATCCGGCGTTTGAAGAAGTTTCGCCAACGCAATTGCGCTGGGAATTGAACCTGACGCAGCGATTGATCGGCAGCACAGTGGGCGTGAAATCGATCCTGTTCCGGCCGCCCTATGGCGTGGACCACCAGCCGGAATACGCGGAAGAAGTTGCGCAGCTCCCGATCGCGCAGGAGATGGGTTACCTGATCGTCGGACAAAAAATCGATCCGCACGATTGGCGGCAACCTTATGGCAAGCAGGTGCCTGCGCAGGAAATTGTGGATGGAGTGGTGCGGCAAGCGAATGTCGGCAACATTATTCTGTTTCACGATGGCGGCGGCGACCGAAGCCAGACGGTGATCGCGCTGCCGCAAGTGATCGATCAGCTTCGCGCGCGAGGATATGAATTCGTTTCGGTGCCGGAACTCGTGAATAAAACGCGCGCCGACGTGATGGTTCCGCTATCGACAAAGGAGTGGCTTGAAGCACGCGCCGACGGGTTTATTTTTGGCTTGTACCGCTGGTTCGTTCTGGGCATCGCGACAATCTTTATTCTTGGAATTTTCCTGGTGAGCGGGCGCGCCGCGATTATTGGCCTTCTGGCGATCATCGAAAAATTACGGCCCGAACATTTAAAGGAATTGACGCCGCCACCGCCTGTGACCGTTTTGATTCCGGCTCACAACGAAGAGGGCGTGATTTTGCAGACTGTGACATCGGTCCTCGCGTCGGACTACGAAGCGATGCGCATCATCGTCGTGGATGACGGTTCAGCCGACGACACCGGTGCGCTGCTCGATGCACATTTCAGCGACGATCCGCGCGTTCAAATCATCCATCAAGTGAATCGCGGCAAGGCAGCGGCGCTGAACCGCGCGATTGCCGAAGCCGCGACGGATTACGTCGTGACGATTGATGCAGACACGGAAATCGAACCGGACGCGATCCGCAAATTAATGCGGCATTTTTCCGACGCCAAGCTGGCCGCGGTCGCGGGAAACGTGAAAGTAGGAAACCGTTCACGGTGGCTGACTCGTTGGCAAGCGCTCGAATACATCACCAGCCAGAACATGGAAAAGCGGGCGTTCGATTTGCTGAATTGCATCACGGTCGTTCCAGGTGCACTCGGCGCGTGGCGTAAGTCGGCGATTGAAGCGGCGGGCGGAATCACAGCGGACACGGTCGCGGAGGACGCCGACCTGACGATAGCGATTCGGCGGCTCGGCTGGCGCATCGGCTACGATGAAGAAGCCATCGCGTGGACGGAAGCACCCGAAACGCCGGGCGCGCTGATTGGGCAGCGATTCCGCTGGACATTCGGCACACTGCAATCGTTCTGGAAGCATCGAGACACGCTGTTTCGCAGAAAGTATGGGACGCTGGGTCTCGTCGCGCTTCCCAACGTTTTCGTGTTTCAACTCGTGCTGCCGCTGATTTCTCCAATTATTGACTTGATGTTCCTTGGGTCCATCCTGGCGTGGGGATTGATGCAGCTGCACTTGGCCTGGCTACCGCAAATTAATTGGGGCGCGTCAGATCTTGAGCGGTCCGTTCTTTTTTTCCTGGGATTCCTGATCATCGACGTGCTGACTTGCGCCGTGGCGTTCGCGCTGGAGAGAAAAGAAGACTGGACGCTGCTTGTGCCGGTGCTGCTGCAGCGCTTCTATTATCGCCAGTTGATGTATGTGGTTCTCTTCCGTTCTGTGAAAGAAGCGGTTCGGGGCCGCCCGGTTGGGTGGCGAGGAGTCGAGCCAGAGCCACCGCGCGCGCCGGCGTCTGCTCCCCGTCAACCGGCGTCAGCAACGGGCAATTAATCGCGCTTACGGAATTCGAAATGGCGCGTCTTTTGGGGAAAACGGGCTTGGCCGGCTCTGGACGGCTTTTCGTAGATTTTTACCTAAAGCCGAACTTGAGGTAGGATAGCGGGGCTGGAACGGTTTCTCTGCAGGAGGTCCTGATGGCCGTAACATTTACGCTTAATGGCAAAACCCAGACCGTAGAAGTCGATCCGCAAATGCCGTTGCTCTGGGTTCTACGCGACACGCTGAACCTGACCGGCACAAAATTCGGATGCGGCATGGCGCTTTGCGGCGCTTGCACAGTTCATATCAATGGCGAGGCGACTCGCTCCTGTATCACGCCTATTTCGGCAGTGGCGGGAAAGAAAATCACCACAATTGAAGGTCTTTCGGCAGACGGCAGCCATCCCGTGCAGCAGGCCTGGATGGAAATCGATGTTCCGCAATGCGGCTACTGCCAATCGGGACAAATCATGTCGGCCGTGGCACTGCTGAGCAAGAAGCCAAAACCAACCGACGCCGACATCGACGATTTCATGAGCGGCAACATCTGCCGCTGCGGCACGTACCAGCGCATTCGCAAGGCAATTCACCGCGCCGCTGATCTGCAAGTCAATAAATCCAAGTCCGCGTAAGTCTGTTCGGTCAAATCAGAGTTGAGGTGTCCCATGACGACGACCCTGTCGCTCGACCGTCGCGCATTCCTGAAGACTGGAGCCGCAGCCGGAACCGGTCTGCTGATCGGTTTCCATTTGCCCGCGTTTGGCGCGTCGGCGGAAGAGCAGGAAAAGAAGACGCCGAACCCGCTGAATGCATGGGTACACATTACGCCGGAGAACCGCGTCTCGCTGATCCTTGGAAAGTCTGAAATGGGTCAAGGCATCATGACGGCTCTGCCGATGATTCTGGCGGAGGAACTTTCGCTCGATTGGTCTAAGGTGACGATTGAGCAGGCTCCGACGAATCCGGCGATTTACGATCATGGCACGGGCGGAAGCGGGAGCATCGCGGGATCGTGGTTGCCATTGCGCCGTGCGGGAGCGGCGGCGCGCGAAATGTTGATTTCCGCGGCGGCGGCGCGCTGGAACGTCAATCGAGATACGTGCGTGGCGCAGGATGGCGGCGTGCTACATGGAGCGCGGAAGAATTTCCTGACTTACGGCGAATTAGCGGAAGACGCAGCGAAGCTGCCGATTCCCGATTTCAAAACGGTGCTGCTAAAAAACTCCGATGAATTCACAATCGTTGGGCACGACAAACGGCGGTATGAAGGGTCGGCGAAAGCCACCGGGAAAGCGAAATTTGGAATCGATTCGCGGATGCCCGGAATGCAACATGCGGTGATTGCGCGGTGCCCGGTGTTCGGCGGAAAAGTGAAATCGTTCGATGCAGCGAAGGCGAAAGCAATTCTGGGCGTGCAGGACGTAATTGCGATTGACGCAGTAGGCGAGGGCGCGTTCACGGCGGGCGGTGTGGCGGTGCTGGCGGACAATTCGTGGGCCGCGATGCAGGGGCGCAAGGCGCTGGAGATTACGTGGGATGAAGGACCGCATGCGTCAGAATCGACCGAGTGGCTGCGGCAGCAATTTTTGGAAAATGCAGGGAAGCCGGGAAAAGTAGTTCGCAACGACGGCGACGCGGACGCTGCGATTGCGGGCGCTGCCAAGAAAGTGGAAGCAACGTACGAGTTTCCGTTTGCGGCACACGCCACCATGGAACCGATGAATTGCACGGTGCACATTCGTCCGGACGGCGCGGAAGCGTGGGTGCCGACGCAAGCGCCGCAGTGGGCGCAGGACATTATCGTGGGGATTTCGGGATTGCCGCGGGATAAAGTGATTGTGAACACGACGCTGATGGGCGGCGGATTCGGCCGGCGCTACATGGGCGACTTCGTAATGGAAGCCGCACAAATCGCGAAGATTACCGGCAAGCCGGTGCAAGTGCTTTGGACGCGCGAAGACGACATGCAGCATGACTTTTACAGGCCGGCGTCCTATCACAAGATGTCCGGCGCGATTGACGCGCAAGGCGGGCTCGCGGCGTGGAAACATTTTCAGACGTCAACTTCGATCGACGCGATGTGGAGCAAGGATGGCGAGTCACACGCGGAGAATTCGGAGTTTGCGACGGCGCTGTTCATTCCCTACGCCACGCCGAACTATCACGTGGAGTACACGCTGGCGAAATCGGGCGTGCCTCGCGCGTGGTGGCGGTCGGTGGAACATTCTTCGAGCGGATTTATCGTCGAATGTTTCGTGGACGAACTGGCCACGGCCGCGGGTGCTGACCCATACGAATTTCGCATGAAGCTGATGGGTGACGACCGGAAGATTCCCGACTTCACGAATCCGAAGGAAGGCAAGCCGCTCGATACCGCACGACTCAAGGCTGTACTGAAACTAGCGGCGGAAAAGGGCGATTGGGGCAAACCTCTGCCGAAGGGAGTGGGTCGCGGAATTGCGGCGTACTTCTCCTTCGAATCGTATACGGCCTGCGTGGCGGAAGTGAGCATAACGAAGGGCGATGTGAAGGTGCACCGGCTGTCCTACGCAGTGGATTGCGGGCGGCCGATTAATCCGGATGGAATTCGCGCACAAGTGGAGAGCGCCGCAATTTACGGACTTTCCGCTTCGCTGCACGACGCCATTACGATCAAGAAGGGGCGGGTGGAGCAGGGCAATTTCAATACGTATCAGATGCCGAAGATTGCGGACACGCCGAAGACGGAAGTTCACGTTGTGATGAGCAAAGAAGAACCGACGGGAATTGGCGAGCCGGGATTGCCGGTGGTGACCGCATCCGTTTGCAACGCGATTTACTCGCTGACGAAAAAGCGAATCCGGCGGCTGCCGATTCGCAAGGAAGATCTCGCCTAGCGGAGGCATCGCCAGTCGTTGCAAAATGTCGTGTGCATTTCGTAGCCATCTGCATTACAAGCTTATCCCTCCTCATCTGGCTGGGAATTTTCTTTTTCAATGGCCACTTTTGGCAAATCTGGATTGCTGACGCAGATCAGGACACAGTGGCTCCGCTTTTGGCGTGGCCGAGCGTTGTTGCGATTGTGCCTGCGCGAAATGAAGCTGCGACGATCGCCGAGACGGTCGCATCTCTCGCCGCGCAGGATTATCCCGGCGCGTTTTCCATTCTGATCGTGGACGATCACAGCGAAGATGGCACCGCGGATTTGGCGCGAACCACGGCGGGCGAGTCGGGCGCCTCGGATCGAGTGCGCGTGATTTCGGCTCCGGCATTGACAGCGGGTTGGACAGGTAAACTGTGGGCGCTCCAGGCTGGTGTGCAAGCGTCTGCACGAGATGTAGCGGCGTTTTTCTGGTTCACCGACGCGGACATCGTGCATGCGCCTGACACTCTGCGCCGCCTCGTGTCGCGGGCAGAACGAGACTCGCAGGACCTCACATCCCTGATGGTGTTGCTTCAGGCGCAATCGTTTCCGGAAAAGGCGATCGTTCCTGCGTTCCTCTATTTTTTTCTTATGCTGTATCCGCCGCGGTGGATCGCGAATACAAAATCGCGGACGGCAGGAGCGGCCGGCGGATGCATCTTGCTGCGGCGTTCCGCACTGGCGCGGATTGGCGGGTTCGCGGCAATTCGAAGCGAAGTGATTGACGACTGTTCCCTGGCACGAGTTGTGAAAGGAACCGGCGGCGCGATCTGGATGGGCCTGACACGGAAATCGGTAAGTTTGCGACGGTATGAAGGCTTCGGTGAGCTGCGCGACATGATAGCTCGCACCGCGTTTACGCAGCTGAATTACTCGGCCCTGCGACTTCTGGGGACATTGGCCGGGTTGGTTTTGACGTTCCTCGCGCCCGTTGTTTTGGCGCTTGCGACCGACGCGCGAATTTGGCTCCCGGCACTGCTCGCCTGGTGCTTGCTGTCAGCGTCGTTTCTTCCCACGGTCGTCTTCTATCGTTTGTCACCAATCTGGTCGCCATTCCTGCCGGTCGCAGCCTTCTTTTATTTGCATGCGACGTTTCTATCGGCGGTCCGCTACTGGCTTGGCCGCGGCGGACAATGGAAGGGAAGATCTCAAGCTTCGCCGATGTAGCACTGTGGACGTAGTCTAAAACTTGAAAGTGAGATTCAGTTGCAAGCGCCGCGGTGAATTTGCAGCGTTCGGCTTGTCAAACTGTGGATTGACGATTCCGGTCGTCGACCCAGTTGCGCCAACGAATGTTACGTAATTCACGTGATTGAGGACGTTGAAGGCGTTCAGCGCGACCGTAAGCTTCGGTCCCGCCTTCTTGTCTTTCGAAAAATTGAAATCGCGCTGCGCGTTCAAATCCAAATTCAACAGGCCCGGTCCGTGAAGTGAATTGCGTGGAGCGAGGCCGCCGTCAGGGCGGTCGTTGGTAACGCCGTCGCCATTGCTGTCGAAACCGGTAATCACGTTGACTGGCCTGCCGGAGTAGGCTTGCAGCGCCGCGCCGAGCGATAAGTTCTCCGTGATTTCAAACGCACCCAAAAGGTCGAATTTGTGACGGCGGTCGTTGTCGGAGCGCGCCCAATCGAGCGCAGGAAAATTGCTGTTGCCCGGCAGATAGGTGATACCGCTCGTGTTGTTGTACGTTTTTGAAAGCGTATATTGCGCTTGCCCGGCGAAATATTTCGTCGGCTTTCCGCGCAGGCTGAACTCCACGGAATTGCTTTTCTGATAGCCACGCGATTCGATCTGACGGACCTGGCCCATTGCAGGGTCCGGACGAGAGAGATAGTCCGGCGGAAGCGGGGCGTTGGCATCGCGCGAACGAAAGAGATCGATGCCGCGCGATCCGATGTAGGTGACGCTCGCGGTGCTCTTCGAAGTGATCTGGCGTTCTATTCCCGCACTGTACTGAATCGTGTACGGAATGTGTGCCGCCGGATCGAGGGTCACGGTGCTGATGGGCACGCCGGCGAGATCGGCGGGTGTTACAGGGAATGGCAGCTGATTCGCCAGAGTAGAGGAGAGGAGAAATCGCTGAACGTTTACGCCGTTAAAAAGAAGAAGGTCGGCAATCGGCCGCGGGCCGGTGCGGTCGAAAAACAGTCCCGCTCCCGTGCGAAAGACAGTCTTACTTCTCTTTGAAGGCGCGAACGCGAGCGAGACGCGAGGGGCGAAATTGTTCGGATCGTTGTGGAAATAATTCTGGAAGTAATACCGCACTCCGAGCGAAATCGACAAATTCGGTTTTAGCCGGATATTGTCCTCAAAAAATCCCGCCGCCGTCCGCTCCCAGAAAATGACGTGGCCCGGCCCTTGTTGCTGGAGGAAAGTCGCAGGGCGCTTGGTGGTTGCATTGAAGTCGGCCAGACTGCCAAAGGTGTAGGTGCCCTGGAGATTCGTGTGGTTGTCGAATCCGCGCCGGCTAAGATCCGGCACGTCGACACCGAAATTGAGAACATGCTTTCCGTTTGTGTAGGTCAGGAAATCGGTGCCATCGAAGTGGGATTCCGTACGGTTGAAGTCCGCCTGCGCGCCGCCGCTCGTGAAAAAGCCTTCGACGACGATTTGCGGTGTCGCGTTGTTGCTAGTAATCGGATTGTCGTTGTGCCCGATAAGAAATCGCAGCTGGTTGACCCACTTTGGCGAAAAGATGTGGCGGTAGCTTATGTTGACTTCATGTTCGCGGCCGATTTGTGTGTAGCCGGCTTCCGGCAATAGCAATCCTCCGACGCCCTGATTCTCATTCGTTTCACTTTCGAAGAAATAGCCCAGCCACACTTGATCGCCATTCGCAAAATCGTGAAAGGCGCGGAACGATTCGAACAAGTGCCGCTCCGGCGCGGGCACGTTTTCCTGAATCGGCAAGTTGTTCGGTCCAATTGGTACAGAGACGACGGCTTGTACGTCGTTCTGGTCGCGCTCCAGAGTAAGCAGGAAGGTGTTCTTCTTGTCGTGGCCAAGCGGGCCCGTGAGAGAGCCTTCATAGAATTGGCGCCGCTCGGGTGGTTTGGTCACCGCGAAAGCGTTTTGCGCGTCGAATGTCGAATCTCGAAAAAGGAAGTTCACCGTGCCGTGAAACTGAGGCGTGCCGCCTTTGGTCGTGATTTCCAGCCGGGCTCGTCCTGGGCGGGCGAACCGCGCGGAGTATGGATTCTGATTGATCTTCACTTCCTGTACGCCGGACGGCGAGACGCCCGCGCCGTTCGCTTCCACGCCATCGACAACAAGCGAAACTCCGCTCGTCCCGGTGGCGTTGTCATCCAGAAATCGAGAAACAGTTGTAATGTAGTCCTGGTCAAAGACGGGAACGCGATCGAGCGCGTCGCGTTCGAACGTGTTGGCATTCTGGTTTTCGGAGACGTCTGTACTTAGTTGCGGCGTTGAATCACCAGAAGAAACATTGACGCTTTCCGTCTGCGTCGCAATTTCAAGGAGAATCCTCAGCGGTGAAATTGGCTTGTTGCCGACGTTGAGGTCGCGCTCGTATGGCTTGAATCCATTCGCGCGGATTGAGAGTTTGTACTTTCCCGGGAGAACTTTGTCGAAACTGAAGGCGCCAGTATCGTCGGTCGAGGTTTCCGCAACGGTCGAACCATCGGAACGAACCACGCTGACGTGCGCACCCGAGATGACTGCCTGGGCCGGGTCCAGCGTATTGCCAGAAATCGCGTGAGCAGGCGGGTTCTGCGAATCGGCACTGGCGGCAAGCAAGAGCAAAGCAAGAATCGCCGCAAGTGGCCGCGCCGCGCCAAGAAAGTTTTTCGCGAACAAAGAGAATGCCTCGATCGGGTGGATACAAAGCTTCTTACGATAGTTGCGACAACCTAAACGCAGTATGAACGCAGTTCTCTCTAAACCAAGCCGCAAGTGCGTGTCGCGGAGGCCAATCGCAATTCGATCCACGCTTCCAGTTTTACGCAACGCTCCACCAAATGGCAGGCGGCCGCCAAATCTGCTATTCTTTTCGAAGGTACAGGGCTGTATCCCGCCGTCAGGGAACGGCACCGGAGGCCGCAATGAGCGTTTCCCGCGAATCGGGCAGCGGTAAGATTACCGTGCCTTCGCTTCTCCAGCGAAAAACCGCCGCGGATTCTTCCACACAAAAGATCACCTGCCTGACTGCTTACGACTATCCGACCGCGCGGCTGCTCGACGAGTCCGGCGTTGACGTTCTGCTCGTGGGCGATTCGGTCGGCATGGTGGTTCTTGGCTACGACAGCACGATTCCCGTCACGCTCGACGAAATGGTGCATCACACGCGCGCGGTGCGACGCGGGACGCGCAATGCGCTCGTCGTCACTGACATGCCGTACGGTACGTATCACGCGGACATTGCCGAATCGCTGCGCAACGCAGTGCGGCTGGTCAAAGAAGCGGGTGCGGAAGCCGTGAAGATCGAAGGCGGTGAGCGCCGACTCGAATTGATTGCGCGCCTGACCGAAGCCGAGATTCCCGTGATGGGTCACGTCGGCCTCACGCCGCAGTCAGTGAACGCGCTCGGAGGATTCAAGGTACAAGGAAAAACTCCCGCAGCTGCCGAACAATTGATTCGCGATGCGCGCGCCGTGGAAGCTGCCGGCGCCTTCGCAATTGTGCTGGAAGGCATTCCTCGCGAACTTGCCGCGGAAATCACACAAGATTTGCGCATTCCAACGATTGGCATCGGCGCCGGACCGGATTGCGACGGGCAAATTCTCGTCTTGAACGATCTGCTCGGCCTAACGTTCCATTCGGTCCCGAAATTTGCAAGGGAATATGCGCGAGTCGGCGAACTGATTTCGAGCGCCGTGCGCGAGTATTGCTCCGACGTGCGGCGCGGTTCGTTCCCATCGGAAAACGAGTCGTACCATATGCCGCAGGCCAGCGGCTCACAAAAACCGGTGAATATCGACGTCGAACTCGCTGATTGAATTATCTTTAACAACCCGAGGGATTTTCATGACACCGGAAGATGTGCGCACACTATTCGATTACAACACCTGGGCGAACCATCGCGCTCTGGACGCTGCGGCGCAGCTTACGGACGAGCAATTTGCCAAGCCGCTCGGCTCCAGCTTTTCTTCACTGCGCGACACGCTCGTGCATATTTGCGGCGCTGAATGGATCTGGAACGAACGCTTCCATGGCCGCTCTCCCTCCGCGATTCCTGAGTTTGCACACATACAGACGGTGGCTGCACTGCGGTCACATTGGGCTCCGCAGGAACAAGACCTATTGAAATTCGTGCAAGGTCTGACGCAAGCGGACCTCGATCGTGTGTTCGAGTACAAGACGCTCAGTTTCGGCGTGTATACGAATCCACTTTGGCAGTCGCTTCAACACTTGGCAAATCACGGAACGTATCATCGCGGGCAAGTCGCAACGCTGATCCGTCAACATGGCGCAAAACCGATCTTGACCGACCTGATGCATTTTTACCGCGAGCGGGTCACCGCCGCGAAAGCCTGACGATTCTCCTTCGCTGACACGTGGAAACGATTCGAACCATTACCTGGATGAAAGAAGCCGCGCGGCAAGCTCGCGCCGAGAATCATCTCGTCGGGCTCGTCCCGACGATGGGTGCGCTTCACGAAGGGCATCTTTCCCTCGTGCGCCGCGCGAGGCAGGAATGTTCCCGCGTCTATTCCTCGATTTTTGTGAATCCGAAACAATTTGGTCCGAAGGAAGACTTTGCAAAATATCCGCGCGCTTTCGAAGCGGATTCGGCGAAATTCGCCGAGCTGGGCGTTGACGCGCTCTTCGCGCCGACGGTGGACGAGATATATCCCGCAGGTTTCTCGACGTATGTGAATGTCGAAGGAATCAGCGACCGGCTCGAAGGCACCTCGCGTTCCGGCCACTTTCGTGGTGTCGCAACAGTCGTACTCAAACTATTCGAGATTGTGCAGCCGGACTACGCGTACTTCGGTCGCAAAGATGCGCAGCAGGTTGCCGTTTTGCAAAAAATGGTGCGCGAGCTGAACCTGGGCGTGCAAATCGTTGTTTGCCCGATTGTTCGTGAAGCGGACGGCCTCGCGCTTTCCTCGCGCAACGCGTATCTAAACCCTGAAGAACGCCGCGCGGCCCTGGTTCTCTATCGTTCGCTGGAAGCGGCCCGCGCTGAGCTCGCGCCGGGCGCGCGCGATTCGCTGCAAGTTCAAAATGCCATGCGCGCCGTCTTTGAAAAAGAGCCGCTCGCGCGACTGGACTACGCCGAAGTGGTTTCGGCGGAAAATTTCGAACCGGTGGTCAGCTTTTCGCGAGCCTGCTACGTTCTCGTTGCGGCACATCTCGGAAAAACGCGTCTGCTGGACAATATGCTGGTCGTGCCGGCGCCGACCGGCGAAGTGACTTGCACGTTGTGACGGTGCCTCTCACTTCGCTGCTTCCAATTCGCCCAGCACTTCTCTTGCGTGGCCCTTCGCCTTTACGTTATCCCAAACCTTTTCGATTTTTCCATCCGGCCCGAGCAGCACGCTGCTCCGCACAATCCCTTTGTAGGAACGCCCCATAAATTTCTTCATCCGCCAGAATCCGTATCGTTCGATCATTTTGTGGTCGGGATCGCTCAAAAGGGTAAAGTTCAGTTTATATTTTTCCTTGAAACGAGCGAGCGCTTTGACGGAATCGGCGCTAACGCCGAAAACCTCCACATTCAGTTTTGCAAAGTGCTTCTTCGCGTCGCGAAACTCGGACGCTTCCACAGTTCAACCGGGAGTGTCCGCCTTCGGATAGAAAAAGAGCAGCACTCGCCTGCCCTTCAAATCCGCCGACGACAGTTCACCACCGCCATCCGTCTGCAAACGGAACTCCGGGGCTTTCTCTCCGAGTTTCAGCATTTTCTTCTCCGCGCTAGTGCTCAGGAAAGTAACCGGCGCAGCACGCCGTTGATTGCCTGCGGACTTGCTTGGCCTTTGGTCGCTCGCATTACCTGGCCGACGAAAAATTTGAACACGCCTTCGTTGCCGGCTTTGAATTTCGCCACGTTTTCGGGACTCTTCTCAATCACTTCTCGCGCAGCCTGCTCGATTGTTTCGTCGCTCACCTGTGCGCCCAATCCCTCGGCCGCAACGATCGCCGCCGCCGATTGTCCGCTCTCAAACATCTTTCCAAATACTCTCTTGCCGATTGCGCTCGTGATTTTCGCGCTATCGACAAGCGCGATCAACTCTGCGAGTGCAGCGGGTGAAACGGGGCTGGCGCCAATCTCTTTCCCGCTATCGTTCAGCCGCCGCAGCAGTTCGGTCTGCATCCAGTTCGCGGTGGATTTTCCCACTGCTCCCGCCTTTACGGCAGATTCAAAATAGCTGGCAAGTTCCTGAGTGCCAGTCAGCACGCCCGCGTCGTACGGGGTGACGCCGTACTGCGTGACAAATCGCTCCCGCTTTGCCACAGGCAACTCAGGCAAAGACCGTTTAATCTCTTCGCGCCAAGTCGCGCTTACGTGGATCGGGAGCAAATCCGGCTCTGGAAAGTACCGGTAATCGTGCGCTTTCTCTTTCGAGCGCATGGAGACGGTGTAATTCTCGTTCTGATTCCAGAGGCGCGTCTCCTGCGAAATCTTGCCGCCGCTTTCGATTACTCCGATATGACGCTCGATTTCGTACTCGAGCGCCTTTTGCAGGAACCGGAAGGAATTCAGGTTTTTCACTTCGACTTTTGTGCCGAACTCTTTCGCGCCGCGCAGCCGCACGCTCACGTTGGCGTCACAGCGCAACGAACCTTCTTCCATGTTGCAATCGCTCACGCCGGTATAGAGCAGGATCTGCCGTAACGTAGTCAAATACGCGTAGGCCTCGTCCGGCGTGCGCATGTCCGGCTCGCTAACGATTTCCGCCAGCGGCGTTCCGCCGCGGTTGTAATCGATGTAGCCCTTTGTGGCCGATTGCGAAAAGCCTTCATGTAGGTTCTTTGCGGCATCGTCCTCAAGGTGGAGTCGCGTGATGCCGATGCGCTTCCTCTGGCCGTCAACTTCCACGTCGAGCCAGCCATGCTCGGCAAGTGGCAATTCGTATTGCGAAATCTGGTAGCCCTTCGGCAAGTCTGGATAAAAATAATTTTTTCGGGCGAACCGCGAATGTTCGTTCACCGAGCAATTCAACGCGAGCGCCGCACGGACGCCCATCTCGACTGCTTTCTTGTTCAAGACAGGCAGTGTGCCCGGCAATCCGAGGCAGACCGGGCAGGTATTGGTATTCGGCGGTTCGCCAAATTGCGTCGAGCAACTGCAGAAAATTTTCGTCTTCGTCAGAAGCTGGACGTGCACTTCCAGGCCGATAACAGCCTCGTATTTCGTCAGAACTTCTGGAGCAATCGTCGTTTCTGCCGCTTTTTTCGCCATGGTGAATCCGCAATTATAGCATCAGGCCAAGCCGGTGCTCAGCTACGTGAGGCAGCCATCGCGCGATCCGGTGTAAAGAGTCGCTCGGCCAGCGTGTATCCGCCGAACAAGAGAGCCGTATAGAGCACATCACCCGCAAGAGTGTTCCAGAAGAATGGCACGCCAGCCGCATAGCAGGAAAGCAGCCCTGCCGCAGATTTCGGATACGTCGTTAAGGTCGCCCAAATCGCGAAATTCGTCACCAGGAAGAATTGCAATGCGCCGAGAAACGTCCCGCTTGCGATTCGAACCAGCTTTCGCTCTTCGCCGATCCATATGCCAATCGCGACGCTAATGACAAAACTCAAGTAAACGACGAGCATCAACTTGTGGAATCCCACGAACAGGTCTCCGGCGAACAAAGCCACCAGAGGAAAAAGGAATTTCACCCATCGTTGCCGAAATATCGCCCCTGAAAATAACGCCATCGCACCGATCGGAGTGAAATTCCAAGGATGCGCCAAGACGCGTAATGCCGCGGCGAGCGCGACCAACATCGCGGCGACACCCACCTTCATCCACAACATGTCCTTATCTTTCAGTTCGCCGTTCATGCTTCCTCCTCATCATTTAGCAAATCGCAAAAGATGAATCCGTCCCGTTCAACCACTTCGCCGACCTTACACATCACGGCCTTCCTGAAAATCGGCCCGTCGTATACAAACGTGTGAAACTCGCCGTTTTCTCCACAGGGATCGACGTTCGGCGGCAACTCCGCGAAGAACTCTTCCGTCAATTCCCTTCCCGCAAAGCCGCGGTTCAGAACTCGCGGGTCAATGCACACGGTCTTCGCTCGAAATCCGCGCGACACAAAGGCTCTTGCTAACTCACGCATGTCCCGCTTCCAGATTGGAAAGATCGCTTGCATTCCCAGTCTTGCGAGGTTCGCTTCACGGTACTCGCGCAAATCCCGCAAAAAGATGTCACCAAATGCGATTCGCCGGATTCCTTGCTCCCTGGAAGTCCTCATAGCCGATTCCATCCGCGCCTCGTAAATCGGATTGACGCAATGCGGGGGAATACGCACCTCCTGCAGCGGCAAGCCGATGTTTTCAGCTTGTTGCCGCAGGAGCTCTAGTCGCACACCATGCATGCTGATCCGCTCGTAGCCCTCAGTAACGGTCGTGAGTAAGCCGGTTACTCGAACATCGCTCTGCTGTAGCAACTCAAACAGCGCCATGGCGCTGTCCTTACCGCCGCTCCAGCAGAAGAGAATCGGCTCGGGATCAGCCATCAACGCTTCCCGCCAAAGCGGTAGTTCATGCCAACCCGGACTTCCCGGCCCAGTGCGGGGTATCCGAGACCATCCTGATATTGTTTGTCGAAAAGATTTTGCGCACGAACATAGCCGCTGATGCCTCGACCGAAAATGTAACTCGTCGAAACATCAAACCTCGCGTAGCCCGGCGTGCGATTCAGTCCAAGGCTGAGAAAATCGGTATCGGTCCGTTGGCCTGTGAAATATCCCGAGAAGCTTGCGCTCAGGCCTTTCCGCGCGGCGAACAGCGACACCGAACCGGAATTGACGGGACGTCTGATCAAATGGTTGCCGGCCACAAGCGCCGGATCCGCAGCAAGCGGAGCTGACACGACTCGGCTATCGTCAAACGTGTAGTTGCCAAGCACACGCAACCAGTGGCGTAAGTTTGTCTCGGCCGAGAACTCCACACCGCGGGCGCGCGCGCGATCGATGTTTATGAAATACCCGAAGAAGGCCGGCGCACCGGGGATGACAACTCCGCACGTGTTGCCAGTCGCGGGCGGCTTTGAAGGAGAGCAAAATTCAAAGCCGATTACATCGTAGAAACGATTTGAAAAATAGTCTCCCCGCAACTTGACGCGGCCGTCTGCCAGACTCTGCTCGAGCCCGACGCTCCACGTTTTGCTCGCTTCCGGCTTTAACAGGGGATTGCCGATGTCGCCAAATTGATCGGTGTACAGCTGGTCGAAGCGAGGCTCCTTGATTCCCTGGCCATAGAAAGCGCGCAGCCGCGTTTCACCCCAGAATCCGCGGCCCTGCAATAGTGCGAGCGACGCACCCGCCCGTGGCACCACGCGAGTTCCAAAGTTTCCGTTCGCTTCCGCCCGAGCACCGAAACTAAGCGACGCACGCGGATGCGGCGAGTAACGAAAATCCAGGTACCCGGCCTGATTGTTGCGCCGGACATGGCCTATAGCCAGCGAAGACAACGATCCGTTCTCGACTTCATACTCATATCCGCCAGTGACCGCAAAATTCGGCAGCAGAAAACTCGACTGAGCGGTCAGATTCGCACGGTTGTACAAGTTTCTGTTGGTGAACGTGAAGTCGCAGAATTCCGCTGTCGCCACCGAATTCGGTGCGTTGGGATCTTTCGAACAGCCGACCAATGGGTCGGTTGCGTAAAAACTCTGCACCGGGTCCGCAATGAATTCGCGATTGCGCGATTCGGAGCCGCTGATTTTGTGGTGCCAGTGCTTACCGGTCGCGAAATCCCATCGCGCTCCCGCGCTGAAAAATCCATAGTCGGTGTGTTCGTCCAGATTGGGCGGCAAGAGCAATGTCTGGCCGGGTATTTGTGCATTGCTGGTGTTATTCCGAATCGTCAACCGTAATTCGTCGTCTTCGCCGATCCGGTAGCCGAAATTTCCGGAGAGTGTCCGATTGAAAAAGTAGTTCTGATTGTCCGGACCATCCGTCCCGAAATACGAACCTGCAGCCGAATAGTCAAAATCGCCGAGGAGCCCGCTAATTTGTACTCCGCCTCGGCCCGTTCCAAACGATCCGCCCTCGCCGAAGAGGCTGACTTCCGGAACGCGTGTGGTTCCACGATGCGTGAACACTTGCACCACGCCCGCCACGGCGTCGCTTCCATAAATCGCGCTTTCCGCTCCGCGGACTACTTCCACCTTGTCCACGTTGTCGAGCGTGAAGTTCGAAAAATCGACGGCATTGCCCGGCTCGTTCACCGGCACTCCGTCTACGAGCACTTTCGTGTAGCTGGAATTGCCGCCGCCTAGAAAGATCGACGCGGTTCCGCCCTCGGAACCGGTGCGGCCGATCGAGACTCCCGGCAGGGTGAGTAGCGCATCGGGAAGCGTTTTTGCCTGCCTCTGCTGAATCTCTCCCGACGTTACAATCTCCGCCGGCGCCGTCGTCTGCTGGACCTGTAACGGCTCCGCCTCTGCCGTTACGACGACGCTTGCGGACAGCCGCTCCAACTCCATTCGGACATCGAGTGCCCTTCGTTCACCGGCAGTCATCTCGACTGCAAATTCGCGCGTCGCGAATGGCGTCCTCGCCAAAACGATGTGATATCTGCCAGGCGGCAGCGCGAGCGCAAACTCGCCATCCGTCGTCGAGGTCGCTTTCCAAATGTTGGATTGGGGTTCGTTTTTCTTCGTCGCACTGATCTCTACTCCGCCGACACCGGCTCCACTACTGTCAACGATAGTTCCCATCAGTTTTGCGTCAGGCAGATAATTTTGGGCGGAAGTAAAACCGGGAAGCAGCAAAAGAAGTAGTACAGAAAAAAATCGGAAGGGCGCAAAGCGGCTCATGTTGTCCTCCGCTCCCTCTCGCGCGGGAGCTCTGAAGGTTGGCCGCGTCTCTCCTGACAAGACGTGGCTTGCGGGCTTCGCCGGTCTCCTGGCTTGGCGGTTTTACCGGCGCGTCCTTCCCGCAGCGTCGTCTTTCGAACGATTCGCTGCAGTGGCCTGCGCCGTGCTGCTTCCGCCTTACAGTCGCGCGGCGGCGACGGCTTGCTTTGCAGCCGCCTGCAATTTGGCGGCCCACCGTCTTCCCGTGCACGAAGCCTGCGGTGATTGTCGGGGGCGCTGCCGCCCGCTGTGGGTTGCTAAAACCGCGCCGTACCGCCGCGCGGGTGACATTTGCCTATTCGCTTTTTTCCAATACGCTGACTCGCGGCCGACCATTCACTCGCGATTCGACCGTAAGCTGCGTCTGAAAAACCTGTTCCAACAAATCGCGCTGGTACACATTCGCCGGCGTTCCTACGCGCAAACACTTCCCTTTTTGCATCAGCACGATCTGGTCCGCGTATTCTCCGGCGAGATTCAGCTCGTGTGTCACGATCACCACGACATACTTGTTCGCCAAAGTGAGTTTCTTCAACGTGTGCAGAAAATCCACCTGCGCGCCGATGTCCAGGTGCAGCGTCGGCTCATCGAGAAGCAGCAGACCGGGCTGCTGCGCCAAGGCGCGCGCCAGAATCACCCGCTGCTTTTCGCCACCAGAAATTTGATCCATCCACCGATCGGTCAAATGATCCGCACCAACCTGCAAAAGCGCATTCTTCGCGATCGCAACGTCCTGCTCGTTTTCGAACCGCAACGACTTGCCATGCGGATGCCGGCCCTGCAATACGAACTCCCACACTCTCGCTGGGAACAATAACTGGCTTTCCTGCTGCACCATCGCCATGCGTTTCGCGCGCAGTCGCGGTTCCATCAGGTGCGTTTCCATTCCGTTGAACAAAATTCTTCCAGAAAGCGGCTGCAGAGCACCCGCAATCAGCTTCAGGACCGTTGACTTCCCGCTCGCGTTCGGCCCGAGCACTGCAACAATCTCGCCGGGTTTCGCCTGAAAACTCGTCGCCTCGAGTGTAAAAATCGGCGCCTGCGACGGATTCGGCGAGTAGGCGTAGCTCACCTGTTCCACGCTCAAGCGCGCATCCGCATTCATTCGCGACCCATCCTGTGCGTCCCGGTCCAAAACCGCTCCTCTCGCCGCGCTCACGCCAGTCTCCGTCGCAATAAATAAATGAACAGTGGCGCGCCCACAATCGCCGTGACTGCGCCGACGGGCAACTCGCTTGGCGCGGCAATCGTTCGCGCAGCTGTATCCGCGATCACAACGGCGATCGCGCCTCCAAACGCAGCGGCGGGCAACAACATGCGGTAGTCCGTGCCAAAGATCAGCCGCATCATGTGTGGCACAAGGAGGCCAACATATCCAATCGATCCGCTTACGGACACGGCGAGCCCCGTTAAGGCCGACGCCGCCAAATAAACAACGAATCGCACCTTTCGAACGTCCACTCCAAGGTGCATCGCCTCTTTTTCCCCGGCGAGCAGCAAATTCAAATCCGACGCCGTCAGATAGATCAGCGCGAAGCCGGCAAAAAACCCTGTGCGCAACACCCAGCCAAGAATCGGCGACATCGGCGTCGAAAGGTCGCCCATCAGCCAGACAGTCATGCCCCTCGTGCTCGAACTTGGCAACATCGTGATCAGCAAGGCGATGATTGCAGATAGAAACATGCCGGCAATCACGCCGCTTAACAGAAGAGTCCGATTGTCAATTTCGCCTCGGTATCTCCCGAGCAGAAAAACAACTGTTATGGTCAGGATTGCCCCGAGAAATCCACCTAGTGGCGTAAACACCGTCGCAACTTCCGGCCGCAACGCTATGTGCGGTTCGATAATCAAAGCCAAAATCGAGCCTACCGAGGCGCCATACGAAACACCCAGGACGTAGGGATCGGCCAGCGGATTCCGCAGAAGAGCTTGAAAACTCGTCCCCGCCACTGACAGCGAAGCTCCAACAAAAATTCCCATTGCGATTCGCGGCAAACGAATTTCGCGAACGATCATTCCGTATTCGCTGGAAATTTCGCTGCTCCGCCCGATTAAAACGCCGATCAGATCCTTCGCAAGCCCGTACAGCGAAACCGGTACCGCCCCAAATTTCAGCGCGATGACCACAACCACGAACAAAATCAACGCCAGAATTCCGCACCGCACGGCAACCTTGCTCAAGGTCAGAGGCTGCATCAATTTTTCTCCGCGAAGGCTTCCGGATGAAGCTGCCGCGCCAACTCTTCCACCGCATCCACAATCCTGGGCCCGGGCCGGTTGATTGCGTCGCCGACGATCGCGATTTTTCTATTTTTGATTGCGTGCAAGGCAGACCATCCCGGCTTCAACGCAAGCGCTTCGACATCATTGTGCACCGTTTCCGAGTGGCTCGAGGCAAACACAAGATACTCCGGCTGCAAACGCACCGCTTCCTCCAGACTGAACTGCGGCCAATCCTGCTTCGAATCCACTACAGATGTCGCTCCCGCGCCTTCCAGCACATCCGCAATGAATGTCTTTCTGCCAATGGACATCAGCGGCTCTGTCCACACGACGAAAAGCACGGGCGTCGGCGCCACGCCATTCAGCTTTGCATGGATCGCCGCCAACCGTTCGCGCAGCTTTGTGTCCAGAGCCCCGCCCGCATCCTCCGCACCCAGCACCTCAGCCAATCGCTTCATCGAAGCAATCACGCCAACCACAGTATGCGGATCCGCCGAGTACGCCGGAATGCCAATTTGTTCCAACCCACGCACGGTCTCCAACCGATTCAAACTCTTCACGACGAGCACGACATCCGGCTTCAACGCGGCAATTTCTTCCATGTTCGGATTGATCGCGCCGCCCACTTTGTGTTTCTTCGCTGCGTCCGGCGGGTAGTCGCAATATTCCGTGTCCCCGACCAACTTGTCCTGCAACCCGAGCGCGTAAACCGTTTCCGTCAGACTCGGCGCCAGCGAAACGATGCGCCGAATCTGTTGCGGGAGTTTTACAGTTCTCCCCGCTTCGTCTGTCACCTCGCGCAATGCCGCCGCGCCAGCATTCTGCGCGCGAGCAAAACTCGTCTGAACCAACGCAAACAACGCCAGCAAAATGCCCAGCTTCGCGCGCCCGAATCCGCTCGTTACGTTGTCCATCGCTGGTTTCAAAATCCCCACTCGTCTGCCCGCAAAACATTTCCCAAAACAAAAAAGCCCCACGAGATTCCGTAGGGCTTGCCGCGATTCTCTTTCTCGCGAAGAGTTTCGCACTCGCAGCAGGGAGGGTAGCCTGGCTTACGGCGTCTTCGCCGGTGACGAAGACGCCGATTACAGTGGCGGGACCGCGGCCGAATCTCACGGCCTTCCCCGCTTCCCTTGCTTGCACTGCGGCCCAACCGCGACCGCTTCAAAAAATTGAATCTTGAGTCTAAGCTGCGGCGCCATTCCCGTCAATCGTGAGCCGCTTCCTCACGCTAGCGATTTTTCCAATTCGGCTTTCGCTTTTCCACAAGAGCGTGCAAACCTTCCTGCGAATCTTCCAGCCGGTACAATTCATTCAGAAAAATATTCATCGATTGCTTCAGACCGTCTTTCAACGAAAGTCCCATCCCGCTCAGAATCGCTTTTTTCGCCATCGTCAGCACTGGCCCGGAATGTCCCGTGATTCGCCCCACCAAATCGTTCACCGCCTTCTCCAAATCCGCCTCCGGCACAAGACGATTCACCAGCCCCATCTCCAGCGCGCGTTCCGCAGTCACTGGTTCGCCGGTCAACACCAGCTCCAGCGCTTTCTTCGGCCCAACCAGGTACGGCAAAATCGTCGAAGCAAGCGGCGGGAACACTCCAATCGAAATCTCCGGCTGCGCAAACCGCGCCTTCGGCGTTGCAATCACCATGTCGCCAAATGCCGCGAGCTCCGCGCCGCCGCCGATCGCCGGCCCATTTACCACGCACACCACCGGCTTCGCCGTTTCCAAAATTCCCGCAAACGCGGAATGAAACGCGTCCAGCATTTGAAATACGCGCTGCGAAGTGTATTCGCCCACTTCAATTCCGCCACAAAACACTTTGCACGCTGAATCCAACACGATCAACTTGATTTCGTCTTTTTGCCCAATGGCGTCAATTCCGTCCGCCAGTTCCCGCAGCATCGATTCGTTCAGTAGATTGTGCTCGGGACGGTTCAGCGTCATTCGCGCCACGCTGCCTTCCAGGCGCACCTTTATATATTCAAACTCCTCGAACCGTTTTCTTTGCCGCTGTGTCGAATACTCGTCGGGATTGGCCGTTTCGACCATGACAAATCTCCTAAAGGCCCGTCAAACAAGGCTTTTCTCGTATCTGCGATGCTAGCACGCGTCACGGCAAGCTCCCGGAGTGGCTGCGGCTCGCGTGCGCAAAGAGTCTTTGGCCTTTGTGCCAGTCTGAGGACGACTCCGCTTTTCCATCGAATTTTTACTCTCTTTCCAGCTATGCTGGCATTCGCGTCTTGCCGCAGTCGCTGGAGCTCTGGAATGTTTTTCGATAAGAACGTGCTTCTCGCATTTGCCTCGATTTTGTCCATCGCCGCGGCGATTCATATCTTTCATCATTCCGAGGGCCCAATGCTCGCCGCTGCCCCGCTCTTTCTTTTTTCGTTACTTGGTCCCTGGGCGACTTCGGACACCGCCAACGTCGCGCACCTCTCGCAAGCTCTCGCTCCCGACGGGTACCCACCCTCAGCCGCGTGGGATTCGGCCGAGCCCGTCGCATTCAACTCCGATTGGCAGGGAAAACATTCGGATCCCGAAATGGAAACCGAAGTCCGTCTGCTCTGGACCGCCGAGACTCTTTATCTTCACTTTCGTTCGCGCTATCGCACACTCACAGTCTTCTCCGACGCCGGTCCAAACGGCCGCCGCGATCATCTGTGGGACCGCGACGTCGTCGAAGTCTTTCTCCAGCCAGACCCGACGTATCCCGGCCATTATTTCGAATTTGAAGTCAGCCCCAATGGCTATTGGATTGACCTCGACATTGAACACGGCGAACGTTCCGATCTGAATTCCGGCATGAAGTGCCGCACGCACATCGACGAAAAATCAAAAGTCTGGACGGCCGAACTCGCAATTCCGTTGCGTAGCGTTGCGTTGCACTTCGGCCCATCTTCCATTTGGCGGATGAATTTCTTTCGCGTCGAAGGCGCAGCCGAGCCGCGCTTTTACTCTTCCTGGCGCCCAACCAATACACCTGAGCCGAACTTTCATGTGCCAACTGCGTTCGGCAAACTAAAATTCCTCCCGCCTGCGGAACCGAAATGAAATTCGCCGCACCCCGTCGCCTCATTTTTCTGGCGCTGGTTGCCACAATCTGTTCGTGTTCTTTTCTTTCTGCGCAAGAATCGAACCCTCGCGCTCCGCAAGTCGTGAAAGTGGAACCGCCCAATTGGTGGCTGAATCTGACTCCGGAAATAATGCTGCTTCTCTCCGGTCACGATCTGCAGGCCACAAAGCTCACCTGCAATCTTCCTGAAGTCGTAGTTTCACGCACGCAAACTTCTCATCAGGGCGACTACCTTTTTGTCTGGCTCAAGTTCGCATCCAACGCTCGCAGCGGCACTCTGATCTGCCGGATCTTCACTCCGAACGGCGAAACCAAATTTGAACTGCCTATCGCAAGTCGCGCGCCAACCGCAACGCGCTTTCATGGCCTTTCGCAAAACGACGTCATCTACCTCATCATGCCCGACCGCTTTGCCGACGGCGATCCCACAAACGACGAACCCGCCGAGTTTCCCGGCTCGCACGATCGCGCGAAGCCCCGCGCATGGCACGGCGGTGATTTACGTGGTGTCCGCGACCATCTCGATTATTTGCAGGGACTCGGCGTCACCACGCTTTGGCTCACTCCGGTCGTGAAGAACGGCGCGACCGAGGATTATCACGGCTACGGCGCCGTCGATCTTTATTCCGTCGATCCACATCTCGGCTCGCTCGACGACTACAAAGATCTCGTCACGGCCGCCCACCAGCGGCGAATGAAAATCCTTTTTGACTCAGTTCCGAATCATGTCGGCCCGCGCCATCCTTGGGTCGTCCGGCCACCCCTTCCGGATTGGTTCCACGGCACGCCGGAAAAACATCTCGATTCGTATTCTCCGGTCAAAAAATCCTTTTACGGCCTTCCGGAGGAGGCTGCAATTTCAAACGATCCGTTCGAAGCGCTCGCCGACCCGCACACACCCGAGAGCTTGCGCCGCAATCTCACCGATGGCTGGTTCTTCGGTATCCTCCCGGACTTGAACACGGAAAACGCCGTCGTCGCGCAATATTTGCAACAAAACATCATCTGGTGGCTCGAATCCACTGGTCTCGACGGCCTTCGCGAAGATACGTTTCCCTACGTCTCGCGCAAATTTTGGGCAGACTGGCACTGGACGCTCCACCGCCTCTATCCTCAACTCAGCACCATCGGCGAAGTTTTTCACCCCGACCCAATCGTCACTTCTTTTTTTGCGGGTGGCAAAAAGGGTTGGGATAATCTCGACACCGGTCTCACGACCGTTTTCGATTTTCCGCTCTTCTTCGCGATTCGCGACGTCCTCTTGCGCAACGCGCCCGCCGGTCGTCTCGCTAATGTCCTCCGCGAAGACGCACTCTATCCGCGTCCCGATCTTCTCCTACCATTCTTCGGTAATCACGACGTTCCGCGCTTCATCAGTTCCGAAGGAGCCACGCCGGAAAAACTGAAACTTGCGTTCGGCCTTGTGCTGACGCTTCGCGGGATTCCCCAACTTTATTACGGCGATGAACTCGGCATGCCTGGCGGAGCCGACCCCGACAATCGCCACGATTTTCCTGGTGGTTGGAAAGAAGATTCGAAGAACGCATTTACCGCTGAAGCCAGAACGGCTGAGCAACAGGAGATTTTTTCAACCGTTCAAAAATTGCTTCGGCTTCGCCGCGAACATCCCGCGCTTCAAAGCGGCAAACTCTGGCATCTCTTTTCAGACGATTCGAGTTACGTCTTTCTGCGCCAGTCGGACGAAGAACGCATCCTGGTTGTCTTCAACAATTCGAGGGAGACTCGCACTCTCGCGATTCCCACGGCCAACACACCCGCCTCAGAAATCCTGTCCTGCTCCCCACTCTACGGCGCAGCCCGAGCTACCGTCTCTGCGACAACCCTCTCCATCGCCGCGCCCCCACAGTCCCTCTCGATTTTTTCGCTCGAATAAAACCGCTTAGTAGTCGATCTCTACGGTCCACTCCCTGGGTTCCCCATCGACCGCCACCGTAACCGCGTGCGCCTTCTCGTCGTAACTCCACACGTGGCTCTCCTGCCCACTCACCATTACGCTCTTCGGCAACATCGCCGCACCAAACACCGTCACTTCCGTGCTCTTCCACCACGGTTTGTAACCGTTTTTCTCTACTCTCGCGGAAACCGTCAAGGCTCTGGCGCTCGCTTCGCACGAATAGTTCAGCCGCAACACTTCGCCTTTCTCATACGCGTACGTGTGTCCATCATCTTCGTACAGCGACCCCGCACAATCCGACCCCGGATATACACGTAGCTTCAGCCCTCCCGCTGGAATTTCGCCCGTGAACTGCACCAGCGACTGCATCGGCACAATCGCCCCCGCGCGCACATACAACGGCAATTGGTCCAGTTGCGGATGCAACTCGATCGGCTCTTTGCTGCTTCGTTTTTCCGCGGTCCAGTAGTCGTACCAGTCTCCTGGCGGCAGTTGCACCACCTGCGCGTCCAATCGTTCCGTCGTCACCGGCGCGACCAGCAAATCCCTGCCAAACAGAAAATCGCGATCGTTTCCGACGACGTTTTCCGCCTTCGGATATTCCAAATAGAGCGCTCGCATCAGCGGCACCCCGGTCCGGCTCATCTCTTCTATCGATGTATAGATGTACGGCAACAGGCGGTACCGCTCCTCGATAAATTTTCTGCGTATCGCTTCGTGCTCCGGCCCGTGAACCCATGGCTCCTGATCGCCGGTTCCCTTCGCGGTGTGGTCGCGATAAATCGGATTGAAGGCGCCCACTTCAAACCACCTCGTCAACAAATCCGGCGTCGGCGTACCGGCAAAGCCCCCGATGTCGTCGCCGACCATTCCGTAGCCGGAAATTCCCATGCTCAAAAGCTGCGGCGTGCTCATGCCGAGATGATTCCAGCTGCTCGTGTTGTCTCCTGTCCACGTCGCGGCATACCGCTGCGCGCCCGAATACGCCGCCCGCGTCAAAACAAACGGGCGCTCGTCTCCTTGCAACTTCCGCAGACCATCGTACGTCGCGCGCACGTTCTCCATCCCGAACACGTTGTGAATCTCCGCGTGCGGATGTTTCGCTCCGTCATCCGTGCGGTGAATGTTGTCGAGCGGCATCGTCTTCGTCGGCGTCAGAAACACGGAAGGCTCGTTCATGTCGTTCCAGAATCCCGATACACCCATCCCGATAAAATCCTTATAAAGGCCTCCCCACCAATCGCGTACGCGCGTCAATGTGAAATCCGGAAACACGCTCGGCCCGGGCCAAACCGTCCCAACGAACAGCGATCCATCGGACCTCTTCACAAACGCGTCTTGCTTCATCCCCGTTTCGTAAGGCGGATACCCCTGCTCTTGCTGTTTGATATGTAAATCCGTGATCAAAATCGTATGCATCCCCACGCCTTTGAAATCCGAGACCATTTTTTCAAAGTGCGGAAAATATTCGCGGCTCACCGTGAACGGCGCGTTGCCATCTTGATAGTCAATGTCGAAATAAATCGTGTCCGCGGGAATCTTGTCTTCGCGAAGCCGCTCCACGACTTCGTACGCTCGCTTCTCCGGATAATACGAATAGCGGCACTGCTGATATCCCAGCGTCCACAGCGGCGGCAATGGCGCTCGCCCTGTCAACCCGGTGTAGTCCTCGATGATCTTTTTCGGGTCCGGCCCCGCAAAATAGTAATAATTGATTTCCCCTCCGTCCGCTCCGAACGAAAAGTAATCCCGCGATTCCTTTCCAAAATCAAACGAGCTCCGCCACGTGTTGTCGAAAAAAATCCCGTACGCTGTGCCGTTCCGGAATCCTTCAAAAAAAGGAATTGTCTTGTAAAGAGGATCGGACGATTCCTGCCATCCGAATTCATCCGTATTCCACATCGTGAAGGAACGCCCGCGCCGGTTCATCGGCCCCGCTTTATCGCCAAGACCAAAATAACTCTCGCCCGCCGGCATCTTCTTCCAAACGTGAATCTGCGACCCGTTCCATGCCATCGGCAGCGTGGGCTCATCCACCAGCACTGCATTCCCCGCCGCATCGAGGAAATCGATCAGCAGCGGCGACTTCTTCACGCGCACGGTTGTATTTCCCGCGCTCACCTTCACCGAATCGCTCGCATCTTCAATCTTCATCGCGGGCGGCATCGCATCTTCTATCACCGCCCACGAGGAATCCTTCGCAAAATTCCCGTCGGGCGCCACTCTGACTCGGAAAATCCCCTCGCGGAAAACGGTGATCCGCACTTTCGCTTTTCCCGCTGTCAACTCCACCCCGTCGCTCAGTTTCGTCACTCGCTGCACCGCATCTACGTGTTGCCACCCCTGCGCAACCGCGCTCGCTCCTGCAAGCGCCAGCATTCCGCACAGCGCCACAACTCGCCGAGCCACTCCAGCCATAACGACCTCCGTGAATTCGTTCGTGCCTGAAAAACCTGAAGGGACCTGGGCGAGAAGTCAGGCAGCGAGCCACTGTTCAAAAAATGCCGAAGCCTTTGCGCCTTCAATTCGTCGCCGCACTGCGTCCATCGCGCGGCAGCGCAGCGAATCGCTGGCGCCATAAAATCCCAGCCAGTAAGGCAGATGAATTTCGCACGGCAATACTTCGATTTCCAGCGAAGTCCCGCGCAGCTTGAAAAATCCTTGCTGAAAAACAATCCTCAGAACCTTATCTCGTAAAATGCGCAGCGCATCCTCTTCGCTCAACGCACTCGTCAACCGATTCCGCGATTGCACCTCAATCAATTCCGTTTCGCCCGGTGCGGCCCGGAATTCAAACAGATCCAGCGATCCGTCCACCGCATCCATCGCAAAAATGCGCTGCACTGTTTCTTTGTTCATCGTATATCGCACGCGATACAGCTGGAACGGCACGTACGCCTCGGCCACGCGCTGCAGCGGCCCCGTTCGAATCCGCCATATGAAGGAAAGCAGCCCGGCCCCGCGAAACGTTCGAAGCGCTTCGTCCTGGCTCACATTCGGTTTCAGGCTGCGAATCAATTTTCGTTCTCTTTTCGTCAGTTCGCGGCCTCTCGGGCTACCGGAAACGAATCCACAATCCGACTACCGTCGCAATCAGCGCCAGCGTGAAAACAATGTTCACCGCTCGTTCGGTCTTCGTTTCTCTCGCGAGATGCGGCACGCTCGCATCCACCGTGTCCAACTTCGCTCCCACCGTCGCAAACGTCAATCCCACCAGCTTTTTTCGCTCCGGCGCCGGATACATCATGCTCACCGTGATCAGAACAATCGTGCAGACCACGAACATAAAGATCGCGTAATGCAAAAAGTTCATGTCCACAAGCCAGCGAATCGCCCCCGATTGATAGTGCGCCGTCTTGTCCAACACCTCGAACACGAACCGCGCCGCCCCAAGTACAAATCCCACCAGCAGCGACGAAATTGCACCCTGTCCGTTCAGCCGCGGCCACAAAATCCCGAACACAAAACATGCCGCAATCGGCGGACTAATGTACGCCTGCACGCTCTGCAAATAAATGTAAAGCTGCGCGCTCAACAAGTGAATGAACGGCACCCACAACAATCCGAGCAGCACCATTCCGCCCGTGGCGATCCGTCCAAAGTTCACCAGCTGCCGTTCCGACGCCTCCGGATTTATTTTCTTGTAAAAATCCAAAGTTACCAGCGTCGACGCCGAATTGAAGACCGAACTCATCGCGCCCATCACCGCCGCGAGCAACGCCGCCATCACCAATCCGACTAATCCCACCGGCAGCAAATTCAGCACCAGCGTCGGATACGCGTAATCCGGCTTCTCTTTCACCTGCTCCGGAAACAGCGCATACGCAATGATTCCTGGCAGCACCAGCATGAACACCGGCAAAATTTTCAGGAACCCCGCAAAAATTGTCCCTGCCTTCGCGTGGCCTTCATCCCGCGCTGAAAGCACGCGTTGCACAATCACCTGGTCCGTGCACCAATACCAAATTCCCAAAATCGGGGCGCCAAAAAATATTCCCGTCCATGGAAACGCCGAATCCGTCGCTGGTCTTATCATATGGAAATAACTCGGCGGCACAATCGTCTGCAGGTGCGCAAATCCGCCCACCCGATGCAGGCCAATCACTGTCAGCGCCACCGCGCCCGTTATCAAAATTAGCGTCTGCACCGTGTCCGTGTAAATCACCGCCGCCAGCCCGCCCGCAATCGTATAAATTCCCGTCGCAATCACGAGCACAATCGCCGTCTTCCACAGCGACCATCCGGCCACGCGCTCCAGCACCACGCTCGCCGCATACAGCTGCACGGAAATCTTCGTGAAGATGTACGCAATGATCGAAATCCCCGCCAGATATACCGCGCATTGCCTGCTGAATCTTCGTTCCAGAAACTGCGGCATCGTAAACACGTTGCTTCGCAAATAAAACGGCACAAACACCCAGCCCAAAATCAGCAGGATCAGACACGCCAGCCATTCGAAATGGCCCACCGCTAGACCCGACGACGCGCCCGTCCCCGAAAGCCCGATAAAATGTTCCGTGGAAATATTCGAAACGAACAGCGACGCGCCGATAAAAAACCATCCCACGTCCCGTCCCGCCAGAAAATATTCTTCGCTCGTCCGCTCACGCCGCGAAAAATAAAATCCAATTCCAAACACAATCACAAAATAAACGCCGATGATCGCCAGATCCAGATTTGCAAGTGGCTTGTGCGCAGTGGCAATCTCTGCTGCAAAAAGCATTCAGGTCCCCCCGCGGCCGCTGGCAGGCCGCCTTGGCTCACACAATTTGGTATGGCAATTTCCGTACTTTTTCTGCGGCTAAATCGAACTAGCGGAGTCTACAACACGGTCCTTGCCCGCTCAATGCCCGATTGCCTCGGCGAACACCCTCGTTCCTTCCATTGCCACTCAAAGATATTTTTCCCTCGCTGCCCGCCCCGTGTTGCGCGATACTGTCCGGCGGTGCAACGGAGCCACCCCATGACCGACACAAAAAACGACGACACAAATAACGTCACCCGCCGCAAATTTATCCAGAACACCGCCATCGCCAGCGCTGGCCTCATGATTGTCCCGCGCCACGTTCTCGGCCGCGGCATGACGCCTCCCAGCGACCTTCTCAACATCGCAGGCGTCGGCATCGGCGGCATGGGTCGCGCCAACTTAATCGCCCTCGCCAGCCAGAACATCACGGCTCTCTGCGACGTCGATTGGGATTACGCCGGCAAGGCTTTCGAACGCCTCGGCCCGGAAATCGAGCACATGCAGGCTCGCATGAACGAGCAAGCTGGCAAACCACAGTCGCAATCCCTCACCGGCCTCAACTCTTCCACGCCGCAACAGCAGCTCGACAACATGAAGCGCCTTTACACCGAACACTGGCCCAAGGCAAAGCGCTACAAAGATTACCGGGAGATGCTTGAGAAGCAGAAGGACATCGACGCGGTCGTCGTCGCCACCTCCGACCACATGCACACTCCTATCGCACTCGCCGCCATGGAACTCGGCAAGCACGTCTACGTGCAAAAGCCGCTCACCTGGTCCGTCGCCGAAGCGCGCGCCCTCGCCAGGAAAGCCAAAGATACAAAAGTCGCCACGCAAATGGGCAATCAGGGCCACTCTTCCGACGAAGCCCGCATGTCCGTCGAATTCATCCAATCCGGCGCCATCGGCGAAGTCCGCGAAATCCACGTTTGGACCAATCGCCCTCTCGGCTTCTGGCCGCAAGGTATTCCTCGGCCGGAAGCGCTCACCGTTCCCGCCGACAGCCTCAAATGGAATGGCGATGGCGTGGATAAGCGCCTCGCCGCATCTTTCGCCGGCAGCTTTCCGGTCCCCGACACGCTTTCCTGGGATCTCTTCCTCGGCGTCGGGCCCAAAGTCACCTACCATCCCATCTATCACCCATTCAATTGGCGCGGCTGGGTCGACTGGGGCTGCGGCCCGATTGGCGACATGGGCGCGCACCTTCTCGACGTCTCGCTTTGGGCGCTCAAGCTCGGCCTGCCCACCACCATCGAAACCGTCTGCACTCCGTTTAACAAAGTCTCCTTCCCGAACGCGACACAGACCTTCTTCAAGTTCCCCGCACGCGGCAAAATGCCACCGGTCAGTTTGACGTGGTATGACGGCGGCCTCTTGCCTCCGAAGCCCGAAGAACTTGGCGAGAATGAGTCGGTTAATAAAGACGGCGGCGTCATGATTGTCGGCAGCAAAGGCAAATTGATGCACGACACTTATGGCCTCAATCCGCGCCTGCTTCCGAAGTCACTTGCGGAATCGACGCCCAAGCCGCCGAAAACTCTTCCCCGCATCAAAAGCCAGGCCCACGAATTGAACTGGGTCGAAGCCGCCAAGGGAACCGCTGCGGCTTCTTGCCCCTTCGATTACGCCGCGCAGCTTACAGAAATCATGTTGCTCGGTGTAGTCGCACTTCGCGCTGGTAGGAAGATCGAGTACGACCCGGCCAACATGAAAGTCACCAACGTTCCGGAAGCCAACCAATTCCTCCAGCGCGAACCCCGCACTGGCTGGTAGCGGCGAAATCTTATGGAGGCGATTGGCCCTCCTTTTTGGAGTGCGGCAGCCCGGCTGCCGCTTTCTCCTACTTTCCGTCTAACTTGTCGTTCGCTAAAGAATCCAATTGAGGTCTTCATGAAAAAACTCTTTCTGTTCGCACTCATCTTCGCGGGGGTTGCCATGGCCGGCGAAAAATCCATATTCGACTTCACCATGAATTCGATTGACGGCAAGCCAACTTCCCTCTCCTCCTACAACGGCAAAGTCGTCCTCCTCGTAAACGTCGCCAGCCGCTGCGGCTTCACTCCGCAGTATTCCGCGCTCGAAAAAGTCTACGAGAAATATAAGGACCGCAACTTTGTCATCGTCGGCATTCCCGCCAACAATTTCGGTTCCCAGGAACCTGGCACCAACGCCGAAATCAAAACCTTTTGCTCCACCAAATATAACGTCACGTTTCCCATGATGGCCAAGGTCAGCGTCAAAGGCGGCGATATCACACCGCTCTACCAATTCCTCACCGACAAGTCCGCCAATCCATCCACTGGCGGCGAAATCCAGTGGAACTTCACCAAATTCCTTATCGGCCCCGACGGCAAACCCGTCGCCCGCTTCGAACCCGACGTCACCCCCGACGATCCCAAAGTCATCGCCGCCATCGAAAAAACTCTCTCTTCCGCCAAACTCTAGGGTGGCCGCTCAAGGCTCGTTTCGTCGTTCGTAGCGCCGGGCTTTAGCCCGGCATCTCCGTGTCGGTCGCCCTACGCGGCACGTAGCAAGTGGGAAGTGCCCTTGCGTAGTGGCTCTTCCGGAGTGCCTCATTCGCCGCACTTGCCCCCGCGTACCATTGTGGGAAGCCTAACTATCCACGACCCTAAACGCATACCCAGCCTGAACCAGACGATCTTTTCGTTGCGGATATTGCTCGTTGCAGATATTGCCGAGCGTGGTGGGCGATGATGCAAAGAAAAAACACGTTGGAGCCGGCCAGGAAGCGCGCCGTTCGCCGTTGCTCCTTTGTTGCCTCCGTGGAAGTGACCGATAAAACCTCCGGCACGAAACTTTCCGCCCGCAGTTCCGAAATCGGCATGGGCGGCTGTTATGTCGACGTGCTGAATCCTTTTCCGGCCGGCACTCAGATTGAATTGCGCATCTTGAGAGATCAGGGCGTCTTCACCGCCAAGGCGAAAGTTGCCTATTGCGACCAAAAATTCGGCATGGGCGTCGCGTTCACAGAAATCGCCCCAAAGGACAAAGTCATCTTGGAAACCTGGCTCGCCGAAATAGTGATGCTCCTCAAGCCCGTTTCCTAGAATAGATCTACGCCAAAGTACAGCTGCACCAAAACCATCACTTCGTCCAAATTGTTTCAAACCTCCAATTGTTCTAACGTGGTGCATGAATCTTGCAAAAGGTGCCGCTCTTCTTCTCTTTTGCTGTTTCGAATCACGTCAACTTGACACATATGCCATAATAGGAGTGTCTTTCGGCAGCGGCTGGCCCGCAGCCTGTTCGTTCTTTGACAATCCGACGCCCCTCGCACCCGAAAAAAGTCGGGTCTTGGGGCCTTTTCAGCCCCGGCGAACAGGCGATGGCAAGCACCAAACTAGGCCCAGTACCACCCCCTTACCCTCCGACTAACTCCATTAAAATGAATACTTACGAAAAACAGGGGGAGGGGGGGCCCTGGCTCATTTGCCTTCGGCCACGATTGACGATAAAACGGTCACTGCTCCCTTTGCCCATCCGATGGTGACCTTCCACAACGTCGTAAAGGACTACCCCGCCGACGGCCAGCTCGTCCGCGCGCTGAACGGCATCTCCCTCGACCTACCTGCCGGCCAGTTCGTCGCGCTCGTCGGCCGCAGCGGTTGCGGCAAATCCACGTTGCTCAATCTCGCCGGCGCCATGGACTTCCCCACTTCCGGCGAAGTTCTCCTCGATGGCGTCAGCACCAGTTCCCGCGACGATTCCGCGCTTACAAAACTTCGCCGCGAAAAAGTCGGTTTCGTTTTTCAGTCCTTTCAACTCCTCAACACCCTCAGCGTCGTCGAAAACGTCGAACTGCCGCTCCTGCTCGCGGGGACGCCCGATGCGCGCGAGCTTGCTCTCGACCGTCTCGCCGCCGTCGAACTTTCCGGTCTCGAACATCGCATGCCCCACCAGCTCTCCGGCGGACAAATGCAGCGCGTCGCCATCGCCCGCGCCCTCGTCAACAACCCGAAAATTCTTCTCGCCGATGAGCCCACCGGCAATCTCGATACGACCACCGGCGTTCTAATTCTCGATCTTCTGAAACGCCTCACGCGCGAACAAAACACCGCAACCATGATGGCGACGCACAGCGCCGAGGCCGCTGCCGTCGCCGACGTCGTCGTCGAACTTCGCGACGGCAAAATCGCGGGAATTCGCCGGCCATGATTGCGAGTGCAAAACTTTTCTGGCGCCTGATGATTCGCCCACTCGGCCGCGAACCCGTCCGCATGGGTCTGACCGTTCTTTCCGTCGCGCTCGGCGTCGCCGTCGTCCTCGCGATCGATCTCGCCGGAACCGCCGCCACCGGTTCGTTTCGTTCTTCTCTCGAAACGCTCACCGGAAATTACAATCTCGAGGTCACCGCGACGGGCGGCATTCCGGAAACCATCGTCGGCGACCTCGCGACACTCCCGCTCAATCTCGCCGTGTCGCCCCGCCTTGAAGATTTCGCTGTCGTCGCAGAAACAAAAAAATCCGTCGTACTCCTGGGCCTCGACCTCATTGGCGAAGCGAGTTTGCTTCAAACACAAACAGACGCTAGTTCTGCAGACATGGCTGCAGAATTTCCGAAAGATTTCTCGGAGGATGACAGCGTTTGGGCCGGAAGCAGTTTGGGTTGGAAAAAGGGGCAGCAGATTTCTCTGATCCTCGGAGATCGCGAACGCCAATTCACCGTTCGCGGAATTTACGACGATCAGAATCAGCCCGCCATTGTCATGGACATCGCGGCCGCGCAGCGCGCTCTCGGCCGAATTGGCAAAGTCGACCGCATCCTTCTTCACGCACCGGAAACGAAAACTACCGACGCCTGGACAAAACAAATCAGCGCGGTGCTTCCGCCCGGAATCGAAGTACGCGCCGCGGGAACCGGCACCGAAGAAAATCGCAAAATGCTTTCGGCCTTTCGCTGGAATTTGAAGCTGCTGAGTTACATCGCGCTCATCGTGGGCGCATTTCTCATTTACAACACCATCTCTGTTTCCGTCGTGCGCCGTCGCGCGGAAATCGGCATCGCCCGCGCTCTTGGCGCGACTCGTGCGAAAGTTCTTCTCGCATTCACCGGCGAAGCGGCCGTGCTTGGAATTATTGGAGCGTTGCTTGGCGTGCCGCTGGGCCGCATCATGGCCAGCGGCGCCGTGAAATTAATGGGCGCGACCGTCGATGCGCTTTACGTCAGCAGCCGCCCCGGCGCCATCGAACTCGATTTCGCTTCCGTGCTCACCGCGCTCGTTGTTGGCATCGGTGTCGCCGTCATCGCGGCGTACGCTCCCGCGCGCGAAGCAGCGCAAATTGCTCCCGTGGATGCCATGGCGCGCGGCCGCAAAGAATTTTTGCTACGTGTACATAAAACGCGCGATCTCACGATTGCCGTCTTTCTCGCGTTCGCGGCCTGGGCCGCTGCGCAGGCACCCGCGGTTTCCGGCAAGCCGCTCTTCGGTTATCTTGCAACGCTGCTCGCCGTAGCCGCGGGGACGCTCGCCATTCCATCCGCTGTGAGTGCCGTCATGAAAAGTTCAGCCGCGCTCCTGAAAAAATCCGGCGTCGCGGTGCTGCTTGCTTCGCGCAGCTTGCTCGGCTCTCTGCGACGCACCTCCGTTCTTGTCGGCGCCCTCGCTACTTCCATCGCCATGATGACGGCCGTGGGCATCATGGTCGGCAGTTTTCGCACAACGGTAATTCAATGGATGGAAGGCGAAGTTCCGGCGGACTTTTATTTGCGGCCCACCGGAAATCCTTCCGTGGACCGGCACCCAACGATTTCGCCGGAATTTGCCGATAGACTCGCGGCGTTGCCCGGCGTCGAGGCCGTCGATCGTCTTCGCGCTTACCAGGTGAGTTACGACGGCGTGCCTACAACCGTGGCCGCCGCGGATTTCCGCGAATCCCTGAAGCGCGACCGCAGTGATTTTTTTTCCGGGCGGCCAACACAAATCGTCCTCCGCGAATTACGGAGTGGAGATAACATCGTCGTCAGCGAACCTTTCACTTACAAACACAACGTCAAGCAAGGCGATACGATAACGCTGCCGCTCGGAACTTCCCTCGTAAATTTCCGTATTGCTGACGTCTATTACGACTACGGAAGCGAACGCGGCTTCATCCTGATGGACCGCAGCGCCATGAAGAAATATTTGCCCGATGAGGCGCCCTCGAATCTCGCGGTGTACGTGGCGAACGGCGCCGACCCTGCCCGGGTGCGAGCTGAAATTGAGCAAGCTGCCGCGAGCTATCGCGTCTTGATCTTTTCCAACGCTGACATCCGCAAACAGGCCATCCTCATTTTCGATAAGACGTTTGCCATCACCTATGCGCTGGAGGCTGTAGCCGTTCTCGTCGCCGTCATGGGCGTTGCAGGCGCGTTGCTTGCTCTCGTCATTGACCGGAAGCGCGAACTTGGGCTCCTGCGTTTTCTGGGAGCGACGGGCGGGCAGATACGCCGCATGATTCTTGCGGAGGCCGCGTTGCTCGGCTTGCTCGCAAATGCCGCGGGACTGCTGCTGGGATTCGCACTCTCTTTGATTCTGATTTTTGTCATCAACAAACAATCCTTCGGCTGGACGATCCGTTTTCACTGGCCCGTCGCAGTGTTGAGCGGCGCCATCTCCCTCATATTTGCTGCAACCGTGCTGGCCGGCTTTTATCCGGGGCGCATCGCCGTCCGACTCAATCCCATCGAGGTCGTTCATGAAGAGTAGGGCACTGTGTATCGCGCTTCTCTTCGCGATCTTTCCTTCGCTCGACGCGTCGTATCGCGTCGCACTTCCCGGCTATCGCTACGAGTTTCCTCGCGATTTTTTTGCGCATGCCGATTTCCAGACCGAATGGTGGTACACCACGGGAAACCTGAAAACCGCCGATGGCCATTCGTTCGGCTTTGAACTTACGTTTTTCCGCCAGGCGGTGCATCGCGACGAAACAAGGCGTGGCGCGTGGGACGTGCAGGATTTGTACCTAGCGCATCTCGCTCTGAGCGATCTCGGCGGCGGACAGTTCTATCACTCCGAGCGGATCAACCGCGCCGGCCCGGGAATCGCAGGGGTGAATGAAAACGAGGGAAAAGTCTGGAACGGAAACTGGTCCGCTAGCTGGAACAAGGACGGTACGCAACAACTCCTGGCGCAAAGCGACGACTTTCAATTTGCGTTTCTTCTAAAACCGGAAAAGGCTCCCGTCATCCACGGAGAAAACGGAGTCAGTCAAAAAGCCGAAGGTGCTGGACGCGCGAGTCACTATTTTTCGCAGACGCGCCTCGCAACGAACGGCTCAATCACCATAAAAGGTAAAGGCTTCGAGGTTTCCGGTCTCGCCTGGATGGATCACGAATTTTTCACCCACCAGCTCTCCGCCGAACAGGCCGGTTGGGACTGGTTCAGTATCCAGTTGGAAGACAAAACTGAGTTGATGCTCTTTATCCTTCGCCGCAAAGATGGTTCGATCGATCCTTTCTCCGCGGGAACCTATGTCGACGCTACGGGAAAATCCGTGCACCTGCGGGCCGCCGATTTTTCCTTGCAACCCGAAGGCACCACCTGGAGAAGCCCCGCGACCGGAGCGGTGTATCCAATCCAGTGGAAGGTTTTTGTGCCAAAACTGAGTTTGACACTCGGCGCGAAAACAATACTTCCACAACAGGAACTCACGGGCAGGACAAAGCTGGCGCCAAGTTATTGGGAAGGAGCGATGGAATTTTTGGGAACCCACGGAAATGCACCAGTCGGAGGAGCCGGCTATCTGGAGATGACCGGCTACGACCGGCCCGTTGAAATAAATAAATGAGAAACAACAAAAAGGATGAGAGGCACTTTATTGCAGTTCTAGTACGCACCCGGCCGCGCTGAAATTTTTACACGCAACCCGTCCAAACGGCCAGGCTCGGCAAGTATTGCAGGTCTTCGTTTTTGTATCGTACCGCGATATATCGCACTCAAACCAAACGACATACACGATTTCCGCGGCAACGGCCAGGTGATTGCAGCTTGCTGGGGCGTGCCGAAACAGAATCGCCCAGTAAATCCCTCGTTTTAAAACAACATTTTTTCGAGGAGGCAAAATGCTGAGGTGGGCCTTGGGGTTTTTCATCTTCGCGCTGATCGCCGCGATTTTCGGTTTCATGGGAATCGCCGCGGCTGCCGCGGGAATCGCAAAGATTTTGTTTTTTATCTTTCTGATTCTTTTTCTTGTGTCGCTGCTGGGCCATCTGTTCCGCAGGACGTGAGTCGAATTTCACAAACAGGCAGAAATGGATCTCTAAACCAATAAAGGAGCACGAAAAGATGAAACGTTGGAAAGCAGTTCTGATGGGGGCCCTCTTGATCGCGCCGGCCGCGTTTGCACGGGGCGGCGACGAAAATGCAAAGGACGAAACAAAGCGGCTGGAAAACGCCGGAATCGTAATGGATGAAATCCTGAACGTTCCCGACGATATTCCGCAAGACCTGCTGGATAAGGCGCGTTGCGTCGTTGTACTGCCTTCCGTTTTGAAGGCGGCGTTCATCGTCGGCGGAAGTTACGGACGCGGGACAATGGTATGCCGAACGGGCAAGGACTTCACCGGGCCGTGGGGCGCGCCGGCAATGTACGCTCTCGAAGGCGGCAGCGTTGGATTGCAAATCGGGGGCGAAGCAACCGACTTTGTGATTCTCGTGATGAACAACCGCGGCATGGAAAGTTTGCTGCACAGCAAAGTGAAGCTCGGCGCGGACGCGACGGTCGCGGCCGGTCCCAAAGGACGCACCGCATCGGCGGACACGGACGCGTATATGCGAGCGGAAATGCTGAGCTACTCGCGGGCGCGCGGCGTCTTCGCGGGAATCTCACTGGAAGGATCCACGCTGCGTCCCGACGAAGACGCAAATCACCGCCTGTACGGAAAAGAGGCTACGGCACAGAAGATCGTGCTCGAATCCAAGGTTGACGCACCGCCGGCTGGAGCCAAGCTCGTCGGACGACTGCAGAAGGCTTCCCCACAACTAAAACCATAAATAGAGTGCAACCGAGGACAAAGCGGAGGCGGGTGCTCGCCTCCGCTTTCTTTTTTTTTCAAAATGATTTTTGCAAATCGTGCCGACCGAAATGATGGTCAGTTTGCTTTGTTGCGGATTTCGATTGTAGCGCCCGTGCCCGACGCGGAATCGGGAGCGACCCATAGGGTGACGCGCGCCGACTCGACGGCGAAATTATTTTGATCGTTCCAAAATGCGAAGGCGTCCGCGGGAACGGAGAAGATGACGCGCTTCGTTTCGCCGGCCGCAAACGTGACGTGCTGAAAACCTTTGAGCGCACGTACTGGCTCGGCAACGCTTGTGCCTTCAAGGCGGACATACAGTTGCACGGTTTCACTCGCGGCTCGCGTTCCCGTGTTTGTAACGTTGGCGCTTGCGATTAACGCTGCGGGCGGGGCCGAAGAAGTGTTCGCCATTCCCTCGCGCAACCAATCGAGACGCAATTCCTGTTTGTTGAGTTCGGTGGAACCATAACGAAACGTGGTGTAACTGAGACCGAAACCAAACGGAAATTGCGGAGAATTGAGTTCGTCGATATAGCGAGAGACAAATTTTTCGTCGTGGCCGTTGGGAAATGGCGTCGCATCGTTTTGCGCCATGGGGCGACCGGTGTTCAGCGCGTTGTAATAAATAGGAATTTGTCCGACGCTGCGCGGCCACGTCATGCTCAATTTACCCGTGGGAATATTTTCGCCGAAGAGGGTGCGAACAAGCGCCGGGCCGGCTTGAATGCCTGGAAACCACGCGGCGAGAATCGCGGGAACGTGGCCTGCGGCCCAAGGAAGCGTGAGCGGGCGGCCGCTGAAAACAATTAAAACAACGGGCTTGCCTGTGGCGACGACGGCTTCGAGAAGCTGTTCCTGACGACCGGGAAGATCGAGATGAGCGCGGGAAGCGGCTTCGCCGGTCATTTCCTGGCCGAGTTCGCCAAGAGCAAGGATCGCGATATCGGAGGTTTTTGCAGCGTCAACTGCGGATTTGATCTGAGCATCGGAAGCAGTGGTGAATTCGGCGCCCTTGGCGTAGTGAACGCGCGCCTCTCCGATTTTTTGGGTTAGCGCGGTGCGAAGCGTGACCGCGTCGCGGCCGTCGCCGAGACCTCCCCAGGAGCCGAGCATGGCGTTGCCATCATCGGCAAGGGGACCGATGAGCGCGACGGATTTCACGTCCGACGAAAGCGGCAAGAGCGGAACAGCGGACGGGAGAAAATCGTTCTTCAAAAGAACGAAAGAGTGTTCGGCGACTTCACGCGAGAGCGCGACGGCTTCGGGAAGAAGCATGGCGCCTTTTTCTTTTTTCTCGTCGACGTAGGGATTGTCAAAGAGGCCAAGCGCAAATTTGACGCGAAGAACGTGCCGCACGGATTCATCGATATCTGTTTCTGAGATTTGTCCGGAGTGGACAAGACTGGCGAGATGGTCGTGGTAGAGGCTGCTGACCATGTCCATGTCGACGCCGCCCTGAAATGCTTTGCGGGCAGCGGTTGCGCCGTCATTGGCGATGCCGTGATTCATGAGTTCGCCGACGGAGGTCCAGTCACTATCGACGATGCCGCGGAAACCCCACTCTTTGCGAAGAATTTGCTTAAGCGTGAAAGGGTTCGCGGAAGTGGGAATTCCGTTCAGAGAATTGAAAGCGCTCATGATCGATCCGGCACCGGCATCGAGGGCGGCACGAAACGGCGGAAGATAAATTTCGCGGAGGCGATGTTCGGACATGTCGGTGGTGTTGTAGTCGCGGCCAGCCTCGGCGGCGCCGTAACCCACGTAGTGCTTGGGGCAGGCAAGAATGCTTTCCGCATTGGCGAGATGGCGGCCCTGATAGCCACGGACGTAGGCAGCGGCGAACGCAGAGCCGAGGAAAGAATCTTCGCCATTTCCTTCGGCGGTGCGGCCCCAGCGGGGTTCGCGGGAAATGTCGACCATGGGAGAAAAAGTCCAGCGGACACCGGTGGCGGAGGCTTCGCGAGCCGCGACGCGGGCGGCACGTTCCGCAAGCTGCGGATCCCACGTGGAAGAAATGCCGAGAGGAATCGGAAACTCGGTGCGGAATCCGTGAATGACATCAAGACCAAAAATGACGGGAATATGGAGGCGAGATTTTTCAACGGCGATGTGCTGAAACGCGTTCGATTCCCTGGCGGTGACGATATTGAAGAGCGCGCCGATCTGACCCTTGGCGAGCATGTCGTTGTAGTCAGTGCGGCCTGTACCGGGGCCGGTGGGCTGGCCTGCAGAATATTGAACGAGTTGGCCAACTTTTTCCTCGAGCGTCATTTTCTTGAGGAGTTCTTCGACGCGAGCTTCGATGGCGGGATCATTCAAATCGGAAGGGGTTTGAGAAGCGGGAGTGGCAGCAGGAGAAGACGATTGGGCGCGAAGAGGGCGAGGAGAAATGGCGGCGCAGAACGAAGCAAGAATCGCGAACAGAGCAAACGTGCGAAAGCGGGAAAATCCGAAGTTACAAGAATGTGAATGCATTGCCTCGACCCGGAGAGAGTTAGAATTTTTGAACGCGAGCGACCACGAGCATTAAACGGGAAGATGGTAACGCAAGGGGGCGGAATTAGTAAAACGATTTATTGCGACACTTTGAGCGAGTAGCCAATGAAGGGCGCCGAGGGAGAGAGGAGACAGCGGGGCCTGATCGGGGGAAGTTATTCCGGCTCGTGAGTGACGATGTGGACGTCGACTTCCGGAGATTCACGCAAAAAACGGTGCGCCGCAGAGAGATAGAGATACTTTTTCCAGCCTTTTTCCACGGAGCGCCCGAAAATAACCTGGGTGATGTGCTTTTCCCGAACGGCTCTGGCGACAGTGTCGGCAACGCTGACGCCTTTCAACTGTAGAACGGTGGCGCCAAGATTCTCCGCGAAGCGAAGATTTGCGCTGATGTAGCGTTTGTCTTCGTCGGAATTGTTGCGGCCAGTCTCGACGTGAATGACGTAAAGTTCGGAATCCAAGCGGCGGGCCATACGGGCGGCGCGAGCGATCAGATACTGAGCAGCGGGATTGGAACTGACGCAGACGGCGATTCTTTCACGGACGGCCCAATTTTTCTGAATGTCTTTCGCGGCCATATAGTTTTCGAGGCTGCGATCAACCTGTTCGGCGACCTGGCGCAGGGCGAGTTCACGAAGAGCGATGAGATTTCCGCGGCGGAAGAAGTTGTCGAGGGCCTGTTCGACTTTTGTGGGCGAGTACACGTCACCGCGGCGCATGCGGTTCTGCAGGGCTTCGGGAGTGAGGTCGACCATAACGGTTTCGTTGGCGGTCATGGGGACCCAGTCGGGAACGGTTTCGCGCACGGTGATACCGGTGATATTGCGGACGGTGGGAGAAATGCTTTCGATGTGCTGAATGTTCAGGGTGGAGAGAACATCAATTTTTGCGGCGAGAAGTTCCTGAATGTCCTCGTAGCGCTTGCGGTGTTTGCTGCCAGGAATATTTGTGTGAGCGAGCTCATCGACGAGAGCGACGGTGGGTTTGCGGGCGAGAATCGCGTCGACGTCCATCTCCTCGAAAATCGTTCCCTTGTACTCAATTTTGCGGCGAGGGACAGCCTCGAGCTGGGAAGTTAATTCTTCAATGCCCTTGCGGCTGTGAGTTTCGACGATTCCGATGACGACGTCTTCGCCGCGAGCATGGCGACGAATGGCCTCGCTGAGCATGCTATAGGTTTTGCCGACGCCGGGAGCATAGCCGAGGAACAGTTTGAAATTGCCTTTGGACTTTTCCGAAGGGGAGGCGAGTTCGAGCCAATCTTCCGGTTTTTTGGGCACGGGCAGCGCTCCCAGAGATACGACACCTTTACGAAATGCTGAGGCGATTGCGATAGACTTGCGGCATGCAACGGAACGGCAAGCAGCGGGTCATTCGCGTGATCGCGGCATTCTTGATCGTAGCAGCGATTACGGCGTTCTATCGAAAAGCCATCACCAACGTCAACCAGACAACGGTGGCATTGTCATTTCTGATGGCGATTTTAGCAGTTTCCGCGGCGTGGGGAATGGCCGTCTCGGCGCTGATGTCGGTGGTCGCGATGCTGGCTTTCAACTACTTCTTTTTGCCGCCGGTGGGGCGATTTACGGTGGCGGACCCTCAGAATTGGGTCGCACTGGCGGCTTTTTTGGTGACGGCGATCGTGGGCAGCCAGCTTTCGAGCCGAATTCGAAAAGAAGCCGACGTGGCTCATCGAAGGAGGCGGGAGATCGAGCAGCTTTACACGTTCAGCCAGAAACTGCTGGGCGAAGGAAACGTGATTCAACTATTGAACGCGATTCCGAATTACATGGTGGAGTCGTTCGAAGCGGGTGCGGCGAGCGTGTATTTGGCGGAGAAGCAGAAGTTTTACCGCTCGGGATTCGGGACGTTGCAACTGGAAGAGGAGCAACTGCGAACCACGTTTGAGAGGGAGGAGCCGCTGATTGAACCCGGAAAGAGCTTCAGCTACGCGCCGATCCGGCTGGGGATGCGGTCGATTGGGAGTTTTGGAATTACAGGGGCGAGGCTAACGAGGCAAACGCTGGAGGCGGTGGGGACGCTGCTGGGCGTGGCGATCGAACGGGCACGGGCGGTGGAGCAATTAAGCAAGACGGAGGCGGACCGGCAAGGGGAGCGGCTGAAGTCCGCGCTGCTGGATTCGATTACGCACAATTTCCGGACGCCGTTGACTTCGATCAAGGCGTCGGTGACGTCGCTGCTTTCGAAGCGGCCGCCCAATGCGGAACAGGGGCACGAACTGCTGGAAATAATGAACGAGGAGTGCGACCGGCTGAACCGGCTGATTGAGGATGCCGACGAGATGGCGCGGTTGGAAGCCGGAGAAGTGGAACTAGAGTTTACGGCGATTGAAGTGAGCGAACTGATCGGCGCGGCGATGGAGTATTGCCGGCACACGCTGAGCGACCGTCATGTGGACGTGCGAATTCAAGAGGACTTGCCGAAGGTCCGGGCAGACCTGGCGCGTGCGAAAGAAGTGGTGGTGCAGCTGCTGGACAATGCGAATTTGTATTCGGCAAAAGAGAAGCCGATCGTGGTGAGCGCTGAAACGACGGGAAACACCGTGACGATCAGCGTGGCGGACCAGGGGCCGGGAATCGACGCACTGGAGCAGGGATTAATTTTTGACAAATTTTACCGGGGCAAGGAGCAAAGGGCGGTAGTACAAGGAACCGGCATGGGACTCTCGATTGCGCGAGCGATTGTGGAGGCACACGGGGGATCGATCAACGTGACGAGCCAAGGGGGACACGGCTCGGTGTTTTCTTTTACGCTGCCGATCGCGCGAAACGCGGGGGAAAAGCGATGACGAGCGCGAAGATTCTGATTGTAGATGACGCGCAACAAGTGCGGCGCGTGCTGCGGACGGCGCTTTCGGCTGAGGGCTACACAATTTTTGAAGCGGGAACCGGAGAAGAGGCGCTGAATCTGCTGCGGAATTCGATGCCGGACGCGATTCTGCTGGACGTGAACATGCCGGGGATGACGGGACTTGAAACATGCCAGGAGATACGGAGATTTTCGGACGTGCCGATCTTGATGCTAACGGTGCGGAACGCCGAGCGGGACAAGGTGCTGGCGCTGGATGCCGGGGCGGACGATTACGTCGTGAAGCCGTTTGGGATGCAGGAGCTGCTGGCGCGATTGAGGGCCGCACTGAGGCGGCGCGGCGCACATGCGAAGCTGACTGCGTTCGAATCGAAAGCGTTGACGGTGGATTTCGAATCACGGCAGGTGACGGCGCAAGGCAAGGAAGTGCATCTGACGCCGAAAGAGTTTGAGTTGCTGAAACAGCTGATTGCAAGTGCGGGAAAACCGCTGACGCACCGGCGATTGCTGCAGATGGTGTGGGGCCCGGACTACGGTGACGAACCGGAATATTTGCGGGTAATGATCAATCAGCTGAGGAAAAAAATTGAAGTAGATCCGGCAAAGCCGAAATTAATTTTAACAGAGCCATGGGTGGGATACCGTTTTCAACCGACGAAAGAAAAGAAATCTACTCAGGACGAAAAAGAGTAGGCTTGCCAACGAAATTTACGGCAAAGAGCAAGATGTAAGAGCTGTTACTTCGGTTGCTGCCGCGGGTGCGCTGCGTCCAACGCAAGGTTCAATTCCAAAACATTTACGCGGGGTTCTCCGAGGAAGCCGAATTGACGCTGGACGGTGTGCGTTTGCACGAGCGCGCGGAGTTCAGATTCCGAAATGCCGCGGGCTTTTGCGATACGCGGAATCTGGAAGAGCGCCGCTTCGGGAGAGATGTCCGGATCGACGCCGGAAGCGGATGTTGTAAGAAGATCGGCTGGGATCGGCGTGCCGGGGTTTTCCGCGTGGAGCGCGGCAGCGTCGGAGTTGATGCGATCGGCGAGGGCGTGATTGGTGGGGCCGAGATTCGAACCGCCGGACGCGAGCGGATCGTAGCCAGAACCGGCCGAAGAAGGGCGCGGATGAAAGTAGAATGGAGACACAACCGGCTGGCCGATGAGCTTTGAGCCGACTACTTGATCGTTGGAGCGGACGAGGCTGCCATTGGCGGCGTCACGGAAGAGCAGCTTTGCCGCGCCAGTGACGACGAGCGGATAGACGATTCCGCAGAGAACCGTTGTGGCGATGGTGAAGAGAACGGCGATTTTGAGCTGCTTCAGCATGCTATCTCCTAGGCCAAGTGCAGCGCGCGAATGGCGACGTCGATCAATTTGATTCCCGCAAACGGCGCGACGATTCCGCCGAGGCCATAAATCAAAAGGTTTCTGCGAAGAAGGGCGGCAGCGCCAAGCGGGCGATAGCGCACGCCGCGGAGCGCGAGCGGAATGAGCGCGACGATGATGAGCGCGTTGAAAATGACGGCAGAAAGAATCGCGGATTGCGGCGTTGCAAGACGCATGACGTTGAGAACCCCGAGCTGCGGAAGCGCGACGGCGAACATGGCCGGAATGATGGCGAAATATTTTGCAACGTCGTTGGCGACGGAAAACGTGGTGAGCGCACCACGAGTGATGAGGAGCTGTTTGCCGATTTCGACAATTTCGATGAGCTTGGTGGGGTTGGAATCGAGGTCGACCATGTTGCCCGCTTCTTTTGCAGCTTGCGTGCCGGTGTTCATGGCGACGCCGACATCGGCTTGCGCGAGCGCGGGAGCGTCGTTGGTGCCGTCGCCGGTCATGGCGACGAGGCGGCCTTTTGCTTGTTCGCGCTTGATGAGGGCCATCTTGTCTTCGGGTTTTGCTTCGGCAAGAAAATCGTCGACGCCCGCCTGGCGCGCGATAGCAGCCGCGGTGAGCGGATTGTCGCCGGTGATCATCATGGTGCGAATGCCCATGGCGCGAAGATGATCGAAGCGTTCACGCATGCCGCCCTTGACGACGTCGGTAAGCGCAATGACGCCGAGAACGCGGCGATTTTCGGCGACGAGAAGCGGGGTGCCGCCCGAGCTGGAAATTTCCTGGACCGCGTGCTGGACTTCGGCGGGAATCGTGTGGCTGCGTTCGTTGACGTGGCGGGCGATGGCTTCGCTGGCGCCTTTGCGAATTTCGCGGCCGTCAATGTCGACGCCCGACATGCGGGTCTGCGCAGAAAAGGGATGGAAGACGGCGTGATGCGAAACAAGATCCCGGCCGCGGAGCTGGTAGCGGTCTTTTGCAAGAACGACGATGGAGCGGCCCTCCGGAGTTTCGTCGGCGAGCGAAGAAAGCTGGGCGGCATCGGCGAGATAGGATTCCTCGATGCCGGGCGCGGGGAAGAAATGCGTTGCGGCGCGATTGCCGAGCGTGATGGTGCCGGTTTTGTCGAGGAGAAGAATGTCGACGTCGCCCGCGGCTTCGACGGCGCGGCCAGACATGGCGAGAACGTTGCGGCGGAGCAAACGATCCATTCCGGCAATGCCGATGGCGGAGAGAAGGCCGCCGATAGTCGTGGGGATGAGGCAAACGAGAAGCGCGGTGAGGACGAAGACGTTTTGGGGTGCGGAAGAATAGATTGCGAACGGTTGAAGAGTGACGACGGCGAGAAGGAAAAGAAGCGTGAGGCCGGCGAGGAGAATGTTGAGCGCAATTTCGTTGGGAGTCTTTTGCCGCTCGGCGCCTTCGACGAGGCGAATCATGCGGTCAAGGAAGGTCTGGCCAGGATTGGCGGTGATGCGAATTTTGATTTCGTCGGAGAGGACGCGGGTGCCGCCGGTGACGGCGGAGCGATCGCCGCCACACTCCCGAATGACTGGAGCGGATTCACCGGTGATTGCGGACTCGTCGACGGAGGCAATGCCTTCGATGATTTCACCGTCGCCGGGAATCATTTCACCGGCGCAGACGAGGACGAGATCGCCGGACGCGAGCTTCGAGCCGGGGACTTTCTCTTCGGCACCAGACTCGGTGAGCCGCCGGGCGAGCGTTTCGGAGCGAGCCTTGCGCAGCGTTTCGGCCTGGGCTTTGCCGCGACCTTCCGCCATGGCTTCGGCAAAATTTGCGAAGAGGACGGTGAACCAGAGCCAGAGCGTAATTTGAAGGCTGAATCCAAAGCCGGGAACGTGTTTGGCGATGCCGTGAAGAAGATCGACGGTCGTGACGATCGCACCGATTTCAACGACGAACATGACGGGATTTTTGTAGAGCACGCGCGGATCGAGTTTGATGAAGGAGTCGAAAACAGCTCGGCGAACCAACGTAGAGAATTCCGTTTTCTTGGTAGTGGGTTTCATTGGGCTCAGAGTTCCTTAAAAGAGCTTTCCGGCGGCCATCTGAAGATGTTCGAGGATGGGGCCGAGGCTAAGCACGGGAAAGAACGTGAGAGCGCCGACGATGAGAACAGTGGAGACGAGAAGCGTGGAAAAGAGAGGAGTCGTGACGGGAAACGTGCCGGCGGATTCGGCGACGGATTTTTTCTGAGCGAGATTCCCGGCGATGGCGAGAATCGGAATGACGGCGAAGAAACGGCCGAGAAGCATGGCGACGGCGAGCGAGCTGTTGTACCAGGAAGTGTTCGAATTGATTCCATTGAAGGCGGAGCCGTTGTTGCCGGTGGCTGAGGTGTAGGCATAGAGGATTTGGGTGAGACCGTGGGGACCGGGATTGGTGATGCCGGCCTGACCGAAACTTGTGATGGAAGCGATGGCGGTGAAGCTCAGGACGGTGATCGGAAAAATGAGAATCGACAACATGGCCATTTTCACGTCGTAGGATTCGATTTTTTTGCCGAGATATTCGGGAGTGCGGCCGACCATGAGGCCAGCGAGGAAAACGGTGACGATGACGAAAACGATCATGCCGTAAAGGCCGGCGCCGACGCCACCGAAGACGACTTCGCCGAGGAGGATGTTGATGAGCGGCACCATGCCGCCGAGCGGCGTGAAGGAATCATGCATGGAGTTGACTGCGCCGCAGCTGGCGTCGGTGGTAACGGCTGCGAAAGTGGAAGAACCGACGACGCCGAAGCGGACTTCTTTACCTTCGAGATTTCCAGCGGTGGCCGCAGCGGGAGTTGCAGCTTTCAGCGCGGGAGTGGGATGCGACTCCGCAGCGTAAATTGCGAAGACAGCGGCGAGGAACAGCGACGCCATCGCTCCCCAGACAGCCCAGCCGTGCCGGGGAGAACGAGTCATGCGACCGAGCGTGTACGTGAGGCCGCTGGGAATCGCGAAGATCATGACGAGCTGGAGAAAATTCGAGAAGGGCGTCGGATTCTCGTAAGGATGCGCGCTATTGGCGTTGAAGAAGCCGCCGCCGTTGGTTCCGAGTTCCTTGATGGCTTCCTGTGAAGCGACAGGACCCTGCGGAATCACCTGCTGATGTGCCGCGCCTGCGTCGAGTGGCGTGACTGGTTGGTAGGGATGAAAATTCTGAATGACGCCCTGCGAAACCAGGACAAGGGCGAGAACGAAACACGCGGGGAGAAGGACCCAGAGAGTGCAGCGAGTGACGTCCACCCAGAAATTGCCTATGGTTTGCGCGTTGACGCGGGAGATTCCGCGAATCAGCGCGATGGCGAGTGCGATACCGACAGCCGCGGAAGCAAAATTGTGATACGCGAGGCCGGCCATTTGCGTGAAGTAGCTCATGGTGGTCTCGGGGACGTAGGCTTGCCAGTTGGTATTGGTAGTGAAGCTTACCGCGGTGTTCCACGCAAGAGTCGGCGAGACGCCGGCGAATCGATGCGGATTGAGCGAGCCGCCGAGGAGATGTTGCGTGCGCTCGATGACATAGAGAACCAGCAGAGAGACACCGCTGAAGAGAAGCATGGCGACGCCGTACTGCTTCCAGTTCATTTCATCGGACTCATCGACGCCGCAAAAGCGATAGATCAGGCGCTCGACGGGGCGGCAGAGCGGATCGAGAAATGTTTTGTCGCTTGAGAAAACACGGGCGAGAAAAACGCCAATTGGTTTTGTGACGAGCAAAATGATTGCGAGGAAAAGAAAGATTTGAAAGACGCCAACGGCGGACATATCAGAATTTCTCCGGCCACAAAAGCGCGACGAGCAGATACGCGAACAGCGCAACGCACAAAACTACCAGAACGACGTGGGCAAGCATGGCAAATCCTTTCGCTATTTCAAGCGGTCGCAGGCCCGCAAGTAGAAAGTGGAAAGCGCGAAGAAGACAATCGTTGCGAGCGAGAAAATGAGATCCGTCATAAGCGCCTCATAGGGAGCGGGAAGAGTATGCGGCGCCGAGCCTAATAAAGTGGTGAACGGTTTATAAGGATTTCGTGAGGCTGGAGTAAGTGCAGCGATTGCAGAGAGATAGCCAGGAGTGGAGTAGACTCGGAGGGCCGCACTAGGAGAACTGCCCGATCAATGAACACGGAAAAACTTGCCGAGAAACTGAAGCGACGTGTCAGCGGCGCTGTGCGTTTTGACGTCGGCGCGCGTGCGCTTTACGCGATGGACGGCTCAAACTACCGGCAAGTGCCGCTGGGCGTGGTCGTTCCCCAAACGGTGGAAGATGTTATCGCAGCAATGGAGGTTTGCCGGGAATTCGGCGCGCCGATTTTTTCGCGAGGCGGAGGGACCAGCCTTGCAGGCCAGTGCTGCAACGCCGCGGTGGTGCTGGATTGGACGCGGCATCTCAATCGAATTACGGAGTTGAATCCGGAAGGCCGGTACGCGCGGGTGCAACCGGGCGTCGTGTGCGATCGGTTGCGCGACGCGGCGGCGAAAAGCGGATTGACATGGGGCCCAGATCCGGCGACGCACACGCATTGCACATTCGGCGGAATGATCGGAAACAATTCGTGCGGCGTGCATTCGCAGATGGCGGGGAAAACCGTCGACAATGTTTTGGAACTCGAGATTCTCCTGTACGACGGTACACGGATGGTGGTGGGCGAGACGTCGCATAAGGAGTTGGCAGAAAAAATTGCGGCGGGCGGGCGGATTGGCGAGATTTACGCGAAGCTGGCCGCGCTGAGGAGCAGGTATGAGAAGTTGATTCAAGAGCGTTACGCGAAAATTCCGCGGCGCGTTTCCGGATACAACCTGGACGAACTGCTACCCAATGCGAACAGTACTTTCAATCTGGCGCGTGCGCTCGTCGGAACGGAATCGACCTGCGTGACGATTCTGGAAGCGAAAGTGAAATTGGTCGAGGGAAAGCTGGCGCGAGCGCTAGTGCTGCTTGGTTACGCGGATATTTTTGCAGCGGCGGACGCGACGGCCGAAATCGTGGGTTACGGGCCGATCGGACTGGAGGGTTTCGATAGCGTCACGACAAGCAACATTTTGAAGAAAGGATTGCTGCAAGGCGAGTATTTGCCACTTTTGCCTGAGGGCGGAGGGTGGTTGTTCGTGGAATTTGGGGCCGCAGAAATCGAAGGGGCCAAGGCGCAAGCGCGAGAGTTTCTGAGGGCGATGGAGGGACGACAAGGTGTGTCGTCGAAACTGCTGCTCTCACCGCAAGAGCAGAAGAAAGTCTGGCTGATTCGCGAATCGGGGCTGGGCGCAAATTCTTACGTGCCGGGCGAAGATCCATGTTGGGAAGGATGGGAAGACTCGGCGGTAGCGCCGGAAAAACTCGGACCGTATCTACGGGACCTGCAGAAGCTGCATGACAAATACAACTATAAGGCAGCGCTTTACGGACACTTCGGGCATGGCTGCGTGCACAACCGTGTAAATTTTGATTTGGCGACGACGGCGGGCGTTACGAAGTGGCGCGCATTTATGGAGGAAGCCACCGATTTGTGCGTGAGCTATGGTGGATCGCTCTCTGGTGAGCATGGAGATGGGCAGGCCCGGGCGGAGTTTTTGCCAAAGATGTTTGGCCCGGAGTTAGTGCATGCATTCCGCGAATTCAAGTCGATTTGGGATCCGGATGGAAAGATGAATCCGGGAAAAATCGTAGAGCCCTACCGGATCGACGAGAATTTGCGGCTGGCCATGACGCCCAAGCTAAACGCGATTGAGACTCATTTTGCATTTCGAGGAGACGGCGGCGATTTTGCGCAAGCGGTTGAGCGGTGCGTGGGAGTGGGAAAGTGCCGGCGGGAGGGCGGGCAGGGCGAACAGGACACGATGTGTCCGAGCTTCATGGTCACGCGGGAAGAAAAACATTCGACGCGCGGGCGCGCACATCTGCTTTGGGAAATGACGCGCGGGGAAGTTTTGGCGGACGGATGGAAGAGCGAAGAGGTGAAAGAGGCGCTGGACCTATGTTTGTCCTGCAAAGGGTGCAAAGGGGATTGCCCGGTAAATGTGGATGTGGCGACGTACAAGGCGGAGTTCCTTTCCCACTATTGGAAAGGAAGAGTGCGGCCGCTGCACGCGTTCGCGTTTGGCTGGATCGACAAGTGGGCGCGGCTGGCGACGATGGCGCCGCAGCTGGTGAATGGTTTGCTGCGAATTCCGGGAGCGACTAGCGCGATCAAACAGTTGTTCGGGATTGCGAAAGCGCGGACGCTGCCGAAATTCGCAAATGAGACGTTTCATACGTCGTTTCGAAAACGACCGGCAAAACCTGCTGCGCCAGTGACGGTATTGTTGTGGCCGGACACGTTCAACAACAATTTCCGGCCGGAAACGCTGCACGCAGCCGTCGAAGTCTTGGAAAATGCAGGATTTCGCGTGACGATTCCGGAACTGCGATTGTGCTGCGGGCGGCCGCTGTACGATCACGGATTTCTGGATATGGCGCGCGGATATCTGGAAAAGATTCTCACGGCTTTTTCCGAGCAGATTATCCAGGGGATTCCTATCGTCGTGCTGGAGCCGAGCTGCTGTTCCGTGTTCCGCGACGAAATGCTCGATTTGTTTCCAGACCGCGACGATGCAAAGCGGCTGGCATCGTTGACAATGACCCTTGCCGAATTTCTCGAAAGATATGCGCCATCGCTATCAGTGCGATCGCTCGAGCAAACAGCAATCGTGCAGGGACACTGCCACCACAAAGCGATTCTGCGATTGAAGAGCGATAAGGCAATTCTGAGCAAGATTGGATTGAAATACGAGGTGCTGGAGTCCGGCTGCTGCGGAATGGCGGGCGCGTTTGGCTACGAAAAAGAAAAATATGGAATTTCGCAGGCGTGCGGAGAGCGGGTTCTGCTGCCCCGGGTGCGCACCGCCAGCGAGGAAACGTTAATTTTGGCAGACGGATTCAGCTGTCGAGAGCAGATTGAGCAGGCGACGACACGCAAGACTTTGCATCTCGCGGAGGCGCTGCGGATGGCGCTGAGGGTTGATTGACGGCACCCGAAGGTGTCGTCAGGCGTCAGTGGTAACTGTGCTGGAATGGGCGCTAGAGGCGCGCTAACAGCCACAGCGGCTCGGAAGAAGCCGCATTCAGCCGCCGGCAATCGCGCCGATGATGAGGAGCGGCTCCGTCCCGGCTACCACCGCATCGGGTACCGGTGCGTCTGGCGATTCATGCGAAAGATCTTCGCCGCACGCAAAAAACCGGAGGAAGGGCCGCCGCTGCTGCGTCACGTGATCGCGGATTGTCCCCTGGAGCATCGGGTATTGCGCTTCAATTCCATCGAGGACCGATCGCAGCGTCACAGTCCCCTGGATTTCAATCTGCACTTCGCTGCCAACGTGGGCAAGCGTGCGCAGATGTTGCGGGAGAACGACCCGAATCATTTGAGTGTCTGAACCTCGACGGAAAGTACGCCCGGCAGATCGTGGACGATGGCCTTCCATGTGTCACCGCTATCGTTGGACGCGTAAACCTGACCGCCGCTAGTGCCGAAGTAAATTCCGCACTTATCGAGAGAATCCACCGCCATCGCGTCACGCAATACGTTCACGAAACAGTTTTCCTGGGGCAGACCCTTGGTCAACGGCTCCCATTCGTTACCGCCGGTCTTGCTGCGATAGACACGCAACTTCCCATCGGGGACGAAATGCTCAGAATCACTTTTAATTGGCACGACATAAACCGTTTCCGGTTCGTGCGCGTGAACATCAATGACAAAACCAAAATCGGTGGGAAGATTTCCGCTGACTTCGGTCCACGAATCGCCAGCATTGTCACTGCGCATCACGTCCCAGTGTTTTTGCATGAAGAGGACGCCTGGACGCTTCGGGCTCATAGCAACGTGGTGAACGCAGTGGCCGACTTCAGCGGTCGGATTCGGAATGTAAAGAGAATGAAGACCCTTGTTAATCGGCTTCCATGTTTCGCCGCCATCGTCCGTGCGGAACGCACCGGCAGCGGAAATCGCGATGTAGATTCGCCGGGGATCGCTGGGATCAAGCACGATCGTGTGAAGGCACATGCCTCCGGCACCGGGCTGCCATTGAGGACCAGTTCCGTGGCCGCGCAAACCGGAGAGTTCCTGCCACGTCTTACCGCCGTCTTTTGATTTGAAAATAGCTGCGTCTTCGACACCTGCGTAAACGGTGTCGGCTTCGGTAAGCGAGGGCTCAAGATGCCAGACGCGCTTAAATTCCCAAGGATGTTGCGTACCGTCATACCACTGGTGCGTAGTGAGCGGCTTGCCGCTTCCGGTGGAGACGTCATAGACAAATTTATTGCTTTCACCTTTAGGCATTCCACCGGGGCCGGTTTCCTCGCCTTTTGGAGTGCCCGGCTGAAACCATGTTTTGCCGCCGTCGTCGGAGCGCTGAATGACTTGGCCGAACCAGCCGCTCGTTTGCGACGCATAAATCCGGTTGGGATCCACGGACGAACCTTTGAGGTGATACATTTCCCAGCCTGCGAAGAGCGGACCGCTGACGTCCCACTTCTCGCGCTTACCGTCCGACGTGAGAATAAATGCGCCTTTGCGCGTGCCGACCAAAACTCTTACACCGCTCATCAGAAAACTCCTTTGTTCGCGAAAATAAAACGGGATAGAGGGCAGCCCCGGAGGACGGCTCCGTCAGTGTAAGACCGGACGCCAATTCTCGCACCAAGAAAATTGGGGTATGGCTTGCCCGGCGAGCAGTGCTGGTGATTAACTGGAACCAAATTTCAGGGGTTCTATGCGAAGGAAACCGAGCGATCGCCCGACGATCGGAGACGTGGCCAGAGAATGCGGTGTCGGCCGCATGACGGTCTCGCGCGTGGTGAACGGCGGGCATCTAGTCAGTCCGGAAACTGCCGAGCGGGTGCGTGAGGCGATTCGCAGGCTCGGCTACGTTCCGAATGAAGCTGCGCGGATTCTGAAAGGACACGAGCCCCGCACGATCGGGCTGATCGTTCCGGATCTGGCCGACACGTTTTTTTCCATCTGTGCTCACGCGGTGCAACAGCTTGCCGCGAAACACGGCTATTTGACGCTGCTATTGGCATCCGAGCGTGACCCAGCCAGCGAAGCGACGGAATTGGCTTTGATGAAATCGCGAGACATCGCGGGATTGCTGATCGTTCCTTCGAGCCCCAGCAGTGTGAAGCAACTAGACGAAGTTTCCGCCCGAGGCGTCCCCGTAGTGATGCTGGATCGGACTTTTCCCGGTCTCACTGCGGCCGAGGTGACGGTGGAAAACACCGAAGGTGCGGCAACGGCAGTCCGGCATCTTGTGCAGCACGGACACAAGAACATCCTGTGCGTTGGGTACGACAGCCAGTTCAATTCGGTATCAAGACGAATCGAAGGTTACGAACAGACGATGAAGCAAGCCGAACTTATGCCAGACCTTCTGATCACAAATTCGCCGGATGAGATTGAGCCAAGACTCCACGCGCGGCTCAGTGCGCCGAAGCGGCCGACCGCAATATTCTCGCTGAACAACGTAACGACGATTCATATACTGCGGATTCTGCAAGCAGACTGCATTGCGGTTCCATCCGAAATGGCGATCATCGGATTTGATGACTTTGAAATGGCACCGTTGCTGAGCGTGCCTTTGACTGCGATCCGTCAGCCCGCGGCAGAAATGGGAAGACAAGCGACGGAGCTTTTGCTCGACTGGGTTCGGGACCGAAGCGCAACTCGTACACCGTTGAACCGAAAAATCTCGCTTCCAACGGAACTCATTGTCCGGCGATCCTGCGGCTGCACGGGACAAGAAGCCAACCGCGAAGGCGCCGAATCCCTCGAATCCTCAGCAGCGTAATTCGCGACCAGCAGGGTATACTGTCGCCACTTTTTTTCGCAAAGGAACCAGCGCTTGGCGACTTCCACAATTGCAGCTGGTGCAGGTCCAACGGACATTCTTTCCGCCACGATTAACCTGCCTCGCGAACGGCGCTTGTCGCTTGTTGCGTTAACGAGCTTGGTATTTTTCACAACCTGCGGTGGCGCCTATGGCGTTGAGCCGTTGGTAGGCGCGGTTGGACCGGGACTAGCTGTTCTGTTCCTTGTCGTTACACCGTTCGTTTGGAGTTTGCCGATTTCACTGATGGTCGCGGAGCTGACCACTTTCTTGCCGGAAGAAGGCGGATATTACGTCTGGGTGCGCAATGCGCTCGGGCCATTTTGGGGCGTGCAGGAGGGCGTGTGGACGATGAGTTGTTGTGTCGCGCTCCTCGCAATGTTTCCGGTGCTGTTCGTCAGTTACTTCACGTATTTCTTTCCAATGCTCGCGCCATCGGCCCACGATGCGCATCCGGTCTTGGGCGCATTTCTGCGCTGGCTGCTGGCGTTTCTCGTGACGGTGACTGGAATGGCGGTGAACCTTCGCGGATCGCGCGAAGTTGGAAGTTCGGCAAAATTGGGCGCGACGATAGTGCTCGGCGCGTTTCTGATGCTGATTCTTTCCTGGATTCTGTGGGGCCCCAGCGCTGGCATGACCTTGGGCATTGTTCGAAGCGATTTTGCTTCACACCGCCAAGGCGCGTTGTTGCTTGGTCTGTCGTACGTCGTCTTCAACTATTCCGGCTGGGACAACATTTCCACGTATGCGGCAGAAGTAGACCGGCCGCAAAGGAACTACCCTCTGGCGATCGGCATCGCCTTGATGGTCGTGATACTGATTTATTTGTTACCGGTACTAGCCGGTGTAAGTGTGACGTCTGATCCTCAAATCTGGAGTGCAGACGCGGGCTGGCCCGCTGTGGCGCGCGTGCTCGGCGGTCGATGGCTCGGCGCGTTGCTCGCCATGGCGGGACTGGTTTCGACGTGGGGGATGTTCAACGCGCAACTGCTTTACGTTTCGCGTCTGCCGTTCGTGATGGCATGCGATGGCTGGTTTCCCCGGGCGCTCGCGAACGTTTCCCCTGGCACCGCAGTGCCGAAGATGGCGATCATCTGTTTCTGCGCATTGACGGCCGTTTTCGTTGCGCTGCCTCTGGGGAGCTTAGCCGTAATTCAATGCCTAACGTATGCCGCCGCGCTGACCCTCGAATTTCTGGCGTTGATTCTCCTGCGCATCCGGCGTCCCACTGCGGCGCATGGATTCCGTGTGCCGGGTGGCTGGTGGGGCATGGCGTACGTATGCCTTACGCCGTTCGCGTTCGCGATCTTGGTTGTGTACGCGACGCTGCGGGACTGGCGATCTTTTCCGGGGCAGCTGGTGGTTGTAGCAGCAGCTGCCGCAGCGGGAATTATTCTCTATGTTTGGCGGCGCAGAACGGCGTCGGCCATCTCTGCAAAGATTGCAACTGCTTCCGAGAGTTAGAAAGAAAGCCGGGCGCTTAGTTGAATTTCACGTCCGGGCGTCATCGCCATTGTAATGGTGCCGAACTGCGGCGTGTTCACGAAGCGGTTTGGCGTGCCATAGTTAATCTGATTGAGCGCGTTGAAGGCCTCCGCGCGGAACTGAAACGCCATTCGTTCGGTGAAATTGAAGGAGCGTGCAATGGCGAGATCCAACGTGCGCATCGGCGGGCCGTAAACCGTGTTACGACCAACGTTCCCATACGTAAAAGCCGGCGGCGCAGCAAATGCCGCGGGATTGAACCACTCGTCCGCAGTGTGCGTGCCTGGGCCGAAGATTGGCTGGCCGGTCACATTAGCGCGAATCGGATTCTCGCCGAGGATCGTGCCGGAGTTGGCCGTGTCGCCAAACACGCCAATCGTGAACGGCATTCCCGTTTGATATTGATAGACCGTCGAAAGGTGCCAATTCTCCGTGACGCGGCGCGCGAACTCGTTGCGGTGATACGCGGGAATGTCGTAGACGCTGCTGAGAGCGAAGCGCTGACGCGTATCGCAGCCCAACCCTTTTTCCAGGGTGAGATCGCGATTGTTTTGCGGAATGGCAGATTCGTCCATCGGCGAACGGAAGTCCGGCGCGTTGGTGAGATTTTTGGAGAAGGTGTAATTCGCCAGAAAGCTCAAGCCATGCGAATAGCGGCGGCGGACATTCACGTAGCCCGCGTCGTACCAACTCTGTGCGCTGTTTTCGAGTAAATTGATTGTGCTGACGGGAAAAGTTTCACTCTGAATGATGGCATTGGCGCTGCTTGGCGTGAGCTGTGTGCCATTCACAAACGTCAGCGTCTTAAACGGCCGGCGCGGACCGAGGGGGCCAGGGCCGGGTAAAGTGTTGTTAATCAGATGGGCGCGTTGCAGGTGAAATCCGCGCGACCCGAGATACCCAACTTCTACTGAAGTATCGTGGCCGAGACTTTTTTGTAGCGAGAAATTCCATTGCTGGACGTATTGCGACGGTGAGTGCGGATCGAATGCAGTGAAGCTGACGGTCGTCGCGGGAAGAGCGCCGGTACCAAGGACCGGAGTGCCAAAGTTGAAGCCGGACTTGAAGAGCGCTGCCGGCGGAGTGAAGTTATCGGCTTGCTGGGTTTCGGGGAAAACATACGGAACGTTGTGGCGCTGGTTGCACCAGGTATTCATGTCGACCGGCGTAAAAAAGACGCCGTACGAGGTGTGCAGGACGATTCCATATTTCGGGAAATTGCGTGCCAAGCCGAAACGCGGTGCGAAATTGTGTTTATTCGAAAAGAGCAGGCCGTTGGGATACCCCGATTGGCCACCGATGAACACAGAGGGAGTTCCGTTGGTGAAAATGAGATTCGAATTTGTGTTTTGCGTGTCGTAGAGCGGGCTGCCGTATTCGTAACGCAGACCGTAGTTCACCGTCGTGTTCGGAGTCAGCCGCCAGCTATCTTCGGCAAAAATTGAAGTGCCCCACGAACGAAGATCCATCTGCGGAATTCCCGCTTGGCGTTGTTTCACGGCAGGCAGGCTGAGCAGCAGGCTGGCCAAACCGGAACCACTTCCATTGTTGAAGCCAAATTCGGTGGTGTAGCCGTTTGTGAATTGATAGTAGCCGCGGTTTTGGAAGAAACCCCACATGGGCCAGATGAAGCGATGAAATTCGCCACCGAACTTCATGGCATGACGCCCGTGCTGCCAGCCATACGTGTCGCGGATTTCGAACATCGTGTCCCACGCATGCATCGGCGTCGCGGCAAACGTGTCGCCAATGCCGGTATAGCCCTGAACCGCAAACCACGGCGCGCCCCACGCATTTTTTCCACCGAAGCCGACACCGGTGATTCCGAGTTGACTGACGATGTCGTTCACTCCGTCATTCTGGGAGGTGTGATCCATTGAGAGCCGGGAAACGGCGACCGAAAGTGTGTTCACTTTTTCGGCGGTGAAAATGTGATTCCAAGAGATCACGGCTTGCTGTGACAAGTTGTCAAAATTGGCCCCAAAGCTAGGCAAATTTTCGGTGGTTGCGGTCGAGCCATTGCTCGGGGAAAAACCGTATTCGGAGCCGATCGAATAGCGGCCGAAGAGAGAATCGCCATTTGAAAAGTTATGGTCTATGCGAACAGTGCCCTGACTCTGGAAGTGGGTTTCATTTCGAATGTCGAGATAGTTGTTTGAATCAGAGCCGTTGCCCATTCCCATCGTCATGTTCGGCATGGGGACGTACTGCATCAAGAATGCTTCCAGAAGCGGATTGATTCGGCCCATCGGGATCTGATTGTTCGGAAACTGTGAGCGCGTGTAAGGAAAGTTGGAAGCGTTGGTTGGCAAACTCGGATTGTAATTGGGGTTTGGTATGGCGGTCGTGGGGTCGTAAATCTTTACATTGCTCATGCTGAAATCGCCCTGAATTTCCGCCGGCGTCGGAACGGTCAGAATTTGGGCGTCGGCTTGAGCGAGCCGCAGCCCTTCATAGTTCACGAAGAAAAACGTACTCTTGCCTTTCAGCGGACCGCCGAAAGAACCGCCGTAATTGTTCTGCACAAGGTGATTGTTGCCCATCGAACCGAACGTGCTGGCGTCCAATGCGCCGTTGCGAAGGAATTCGTAAACGGTGCCATGGAACTGGTTCGAGCCGGAGTGCGTAACGATGTTGATTTGGCCGCCGCCCGCGCCGCCCATGTCGGCGGTGTAGCTGCTTGTTTCCACTTGAAATTCGCGCACTGCGTCCGGCGAAGGACTCAGATTTTGTGTATTGAACGTTGGATCGGTATTCGTTGCGCCATCGAGAAGAAAAAAGTTTGCATTTGGACGAGCGCCGCCGATTACGACGGCCGATCGCTGTCCCGGCCGCCAATACAGGGGATTGGTCGCACCAGTCTGAGCGCCAAAACCTACGTGCGCACCGGGAACCGTTAGCACCAGGTCAATCAACATGCGGCCATTCAACGGCAATTCGCGGATCGACTTCGGTTCGACTACCTCTCCAACGCTTGCATCGGTCGTATTCAGAATTGCTCCAGCGGCAGAAACCGTTACGTCCTCTTTCCGTGAATTCAGATTAAGAAGGATCTCGAGCTCCATTTTCTGGCCGACTTCAAGACGCACTCTCTCGGTGGAAGAGGCGAAACCGGAGGCCTCTGCTTTGATTTCATATTCGTCAGGAAGGAGCGCGAGCGCTTCAAAATGTCCATCGTTGCCGGTAACGACGCGACGCACGGCGAGGGTGCTCGCGGCGGTAAGTTGGACGGTCACGCCGCTAACCGTGAGGTGTTGCGCGTCCTTCACGGTACCGCTGATCGCACCGTAGTTGCTCTGCCCAAACCCACACGAAGCCGCGCCAAAGGCAAACAGGATCAAACAAAGAAGCTTTTTCATTTATGGAACTTCCCCCGATGACGACAAATTTCGTCTCAGTCTGCACGGTTCGACTGGACGGGACACCACTTCTCGACTGTTTTGGGTAACAGTGCCGGGACTTTAGCCGGGGAAAGGCCGACGGAACAATAGTAGAAAAAGATTAGGGCGGTATTTGGCGTCACGCCCCACAACGGGTTCAATGTCAACGACCTTCATGGTTCGCGGGGGTTTTGCGCGCCCATGGCGGCGGAACACGCACCGACTTCATACCAGCTGCAGTCGCCGCTTCAATTCCCATGTCCGTGTCTTCGAAAACGAGGCATTGGCGTGGATGAACGCCGACCTTTTCCGCGGCCAATAAGAATCCATCTGGATGCGGCTTGCTTTTTTGATAGTCGCCTGCGCAAACGAGCGCATCGAATCGATCCAGAAGCTTCAGCGTTGTTAAGGACGCCTCTACCGAATGGCGCGTACTGCCGGAAACGACGGCGAATGGGATCTTTCCGTGCTGATTAAAAATATGTTCGACGACTTCCGGTACGGGCTGAAGCTGGGGGAGAAGATCGAAATAGAGATTTTCTTTTCGCCGTGCGACCATCTCAACAGGCATGGAGAGGCCGTACTCGGCATTTAGCGTCGAGATGATTTCAACGATCGGCATTCCGCCCCAGGCATAAAATCGTTCTTCACTAAATTCGCAATTCCACTCACCGAGTACTTGTTTCCACGCCTTGTAATGAAGCGGCATGGAGTCAGCGATCGTGCCATCGCAATCGAAGAGGTAGGCGTCGAAGCTTCCCGCGGGCAATTCCAGTTTCATACAGTATGTTTCCTCGCTCTCCATTTTAAGGCAGTTGCGGCGCAATCGCAGAACGCCGTCAGTGGTAGTCGTGCGATTCGGTTTCCGCCGCTGTAATTGAGAGCGGCAGTATGCTCGACGCTTTGATTGAAATCACGCCATCCTGATTTTGCAGCACGCCATCGATGCGCAAAAATTTTGACCGATTGATCAGCAGGCGATGGGATTCATACAGATCGGGTTTAATAATGACGTTGGCGATGCCAGTTTCATCTTCGAGGCTCAAAAATACGAACCCTTTTGCGGTCCCCGGTCTTTGCCGCGCGATGACACACCCACCGACAGTCGTATACTTCCCGTCGGGAATCTTTTCCAGCTGGGAAGCCGCCTTCACATTCGCTCGATTCAATTCAGCACGGCAATACGTCATCGGGTGCGGCCCCGTCGTCATGCCGGAACCATGAAAATCCGCGATGATTCTTTCTTCGTCGGTCATCTTTTCGAGCGGCGAAAAATCCCGTTGTTCTGGAATGGCATCCAACAACGGTCCAGCGCGCCGCGCCGCGCGTTCCACCTGCCATAACGCCGACCGCCGATGCAGTTCTTTGCCAAGAGAATTGAGCGCACCGACCTCACTCAGCGTAACGATTTCCGATTTTTGCAGTTCCGGAACGCGCCGGATCAAATCCTCTATTCCTTCAAACGTCCGCCCTTGCCGTTCAAGCACGATTCCTTTCGCTGCAGCCTCCCGCAACCCGCGCACATAACGAAACCCAATCCGCAGACAGGGCGCCACCTTCCCCTCCCTGTTTGCGTCTGGTTCGAGCGTGCACAACCACTCTGAATGCAGCACATGAATCGGTTTCACTTTCAAACCGTGCCTCTGTGCATCCTTCACGATCGTCGCCGGACTGTAAAACCCCATCGGCTGATTGTTCAGCAACGCCGCCGTAAAAGCGGCAAGATAATGCACTTTCAAATAGGCGCTGGCGTAGGCGATGAGTGCAAAACTTGCGGCGTGTGATTCGGGGAATCCGTATCGCGCGAAGGAAGAAATCTGCGTGATGATCTCTTCCTGCGTTGCCTGGCCGATTCCGTTTTGCGTCATCCCGCGCCGCAGTTTCAATACGATCTCTTGCATGCGCTGCTCCGAACGTTTGAACCCCATCGCGCGCCGCAAATCTTCCGCTTCGCCGCCAGAAAAATTTGCGGCAATCATGGACATGCGCAACAGCTGCTCTTGAAACAGCGGCACTCCCAGCGTTCGCTTCAGTACCGGCTCCAGCAAGGGATGCGCGTAGGTCACTTGCTCCCGTCCTTGCCGCCGCCGCATGTAGGGATGCATCATTTTCCCGACGATTGGTCCCGGCCGGATGATCGCCACCTGCACAACAAGGTCATAAAATTTCGTTGGCGCGTTTCGCGGCAACGAAGACATCTGTGCCCGGCTTTCCACTTGAAACATGCCGACCGTGTCTGCACGACGCAGTGTTTCGTAGACTGCGGGATCGTCCGCCGGCAACTGTGCCAGATCGATGGGTTTTTCGTAATGTTTCGGAATCAACTCCAGGCATTCTTCCAGCACCGCCATCATTCCCAGACCCAGAAAATCAATTTTTATGATTCCCATGTCCGCGCAATCTTCTTTATCCCATTGCACGACGACGCGACCGGGCATCGTCGCCGGTTCGAGCGGAACCACTGAATCCAACTGCCCCTGGCAAATTACCATTCCACCTGAGTGTTGACCCAAATGCCGCGGCAAATCCTGAAGCCGTTCGCATAACTCCCAATATTTCCGCACGCGGTGATGATTCAAATCAAAGCCAGCTTTTTGAAAATGATTTTCAAACGTGTCGGAAGGCCCGCGCCACTCGCCACCATTCACCTGAGCAGAAAGCTGATCGAGGGTTTCCTGATCGAATCCCAAAACTTTTCCGACCTCTCGCGCCGCTGAACGGCCGCGATAGGTAATCACATTCGCCGTCATCGCCGCGCCGAGCTGGCCGTATCGCCGATAAATGTACTGTATGGCTTTTTCACGCTGGTCGCCGCTCGGCAAATCCAAATCGATATCGGGCCACTCGCCGCGCTCTTCGGATAAAAATCGTTCGAACAGCAGCTCCATCCCGACTGGATCGACAGCCGTAATTCCAAGCGAGTAGCAAACCGCGCTATTCGCGGCCGATCCCCGACCTTGCACCAGGATTTTTTGTTCTCCGCAGAAACGGATCACATCCCAGACAATCAAAAAATATCCAGCGAGTTTTAAGTTTTCGATAAGCGCCAATTCACGCTGTACCTGCCGCTTTGCTCGTTCGAATAATTCCTCTTTTTTCTTGGCTGCATACCGGCGCTGAAATCCTTCTTCCGTCCGCTTGCGAAGAAACGAATCCATTGTTTCGCCGTCGGGCACTGGATACCGCGGAAATTCATAACCGAGATCGGCGAGCGTATACCCCAATCGCGCAGAGACTTCTTCTGTGCTTGCAATTGCACTCGGCAAATCGGAAAAAAGCTGCGTCATCTCTTCGGCAGAGCGCAATTGCCGCTCGTCATTGCGCTCCAGCAGCCGACCCGCCGTGTCCAGCTTGCAGTGATGCCGCAAACAGGTAAACACATCCAGAATCTCTCTATGTTCAGCGCATGCGTAGCGCACACCGTTTGTCGCCACAAGCGGCAATCCCATCGTCTCCGCAAGACGCACCGCCGCCTGATTGCGCTGCTCTTCCATCAGATCAAAATGCCGCTGCAGTTCGACATAGACATTTTTTCGTCCGAACAACGCCGTCAGTTTTTCGATGTTCTTCCGTGCCAGTTCATGACCGCCATGAAACAGAGAAGCAGTCAGGACTCCTTCTTCGCCGCCCGTTAAACAAATCAATCCCTCCGCGTGCTCAGCAATTTCTTCCAGAGTCGCCGTTCCTGTTCCCTTTTCTTTTTCCCGCAGCTTGTAACGTGTCATCAGCCGGCACAAATTCTGATAGCCCGTCCGGTTCTCCACCAGAATCGCCAATCGCACCGCATTTGCCACCGCATTCGAATTTGGCATCCACGACGGCAATTCCGCACGCTGCCCGAATCCTTCCACGGAAATTTCCGCGCCTACGTGCGCTCGAATCCCCAATTTCTGCGCTGCCAGATGAAATCGCGCGGAGCCATACACTCCGTCGCGATCGAGCAACGCCACAGCGGGCAATTGTAAATCCGCGGCGCGAGCCACCAACTCTTCCGGTTGCGAGGCCCCGCTCAGAAAACTGAATGCCGAGCACGCGTGCAATTCAACGTACTTCAATCGTAGATTCCTTCCACAAACCAGCGCTTCGCCAACTGATCTTTGTAAATCCGGTAAAGCGCGATCTCTTTTTCCTGCAACTGCCCCGTTTCCATCTCTCGTTTCGGCCGCAGCGCTCGCACCTCAACATCCCACTCATCTCGCGCCCACGCGGTCTCCGACCACCAATCGCCTTTTGTCTTCCACGGTCCGGCAAACGCCAGAATTGCCCTGCTCGCACCTTCACATGTCAGCCGCACCGGCTTTCCGTCGCGCAACTCCACGTTCGCTGCAAGCGGCGGCCGGTAAATTCGCAGCGCCGCGCGCGCTGTTCCTTCATTTCCCCCGTCTTTCCAGACAATTTCCGGCTGCACAAAATGTTTTTGCTCAAACGCATTCGGCCGGTGCGTGTCCAGCAATTCCGGCGAACCAACGCGGCTTTCCCCAACCGTGCTCCGAATCCGCGCCAACATCACCTCCAGGCGCTCTGGATCAGGACTCAGTGGCAAAAATAATCCCAACTGCCGCGAGCGCGTCTTTGCAGGAATCGCCACGATGCCAATGCCCGTCACCGGTAAAGTAGGCGGATGCGCCTCCAAATCCAGTTGCAAAAGTTTTAAGAGAAATTTTCCTTCCTTCGCGGGCACCGGCAGCCGGATCGTTCGAATGTGCTGCAACGGCTCTTTACGCCGCGAATCGTTTCGCTCGAGCGTCAACGTCACGCGCACTTCGCTGATCGCCAAAACGTGCATTCGCAGCCGCGCACATAACTGATCCAAAAGCCGGTTCAGCAGAAACAGCAGCGGCTCCAAAAGCTCCACTGGAGTTTCCATCTCCATGCACTCTTCAAACTGTTCGGGAAAGTCGAGCGCAATCAGCGGGCTCGTATCTCTTCCCTGCGCGATCTGCTGCCAACGCCTCCCTTCCTGTCCAAATCTTTCGATGACCGCAATTTCGGGCAGCGCTCCAAATTGCGCGCACGTGTGAATCCCCCAACGCCGCAGCGTTTCCAACAATTCCTGTGGAACTCGCAGGCTCTCCAGCGCAAGCACACCAATGTGCGCACTTTCCTGGCCGGGAGCGATCACCGTCACGCCGGAAAATCCTTGTGCCGCGGTTACCGCCGCCGAATAATTGTCCGCCACGGCAACGTTAGCTTCGAATCCCACGTTTGCCGTCACCCGCGCCAGGTCTTGTGCAATCTTCTCCGTCGATCCAAAAAGTTTGTCGCAACCGGCAAGGTCGAGCACAACCGTATCGTCCAGATCGCCTGCATTTTCTTTTTCCGCATTCTGGACTCGCGGCGAAATCGTCCACGCGCAATCAAGCAGCGCCGCATGCGCCGTTTTTTCCTCAGCCGGAGAGCGCCAGCGCCATTCAATTCCGGCGAACCCTTCCGCTTGCACCTTGGTCATGCCAACTTCAATTCCCAGGCTTCGTGCCGCAGAATTCACCGCAAACACTTTTGTCGACGGCGCGGCCCCGGCAAACACGCCCACCGGCTTGTCCCGGAGCTCCGGCTCCACGCGCGCCACTGCCTGCACGGAAAAATCAGGAACGAATAGACATGCGAACGGCACTTGCTTCCCCTGAAGTTGGGAGGAGGAACGGGGGAACTTTCGAGATCACTTTCGAAACTATCGGGCCATCACTTGCGTTTGCCAGCGGGCGCAATCGGCGGGTTGCGATTGTTTTCGCGAACGCATAACTTCTCCTTGCACTGCAAAACCCTGCAAAATCGAAACTCCGGAATTGCAATCCTGCGCCGCCCGGCTCCAGTGTTCCGCCTTGCGCTCGCAACGCAGCACGAGCGACGCGCAGCTTTTCGCGCAGGACTCCTCTCCCAGCAAAAGCAGAATCGTTTTTGTGTTTTCCAATTCACGCCGGAAGCGAAACCACACATTCAAATTGATGCGTCGCGCATCCACCCAGGAAATATCCGCTAAATCCACAACCACCACACCCCAGCCGCCACTATGTAGAAGCAGATCCGTCGTCTTAAGTGCTTGCTCCAGCCGTTTCCAGGGTTTTGCACCGGCAGTCTGATACCGCACGCTGGCTTTTTCATAATTTTCTCTTGCACTATTCCGTGACATTTCAATTTTTGAGGGAGAAAGCTCAGGCGACTTTTTTGCGAGATCTCGTCCGGCGCGCACGTTCACCACATGAATTCCCGCAGACTCCGCCACTTTCGCTCGCCCTCGCAGCAATGACGGAATCTCTTTTTCGATCCCTCGCAACTGTTCGCGCGGATGCGTCCAGAATTGTCCGCGCAAAGTTTTCTCGCTTGCTGGATAGGCGGCTTTTTCCCGTGTTCGTTTTTCGGGAGCCGCAAAAAATCCCGACGACTCTGCGCCATCCGATTTGCCCTGCGTTTCTCCGCACCGAACCCACAGCACTCTCGGCAAATCCACTCCCGCCGCAGCAAGCGAAGCGGGATCCAGCGAATCCGACACATCCACGAACGCACATGCCTCTTGCTGTGCCGTTGCCTGCGCCAACAAAGAAAATGCCAATCCCGTCCGCCCTGATGAAGCCGCACCACAAAGCTCCACCAAGGATCCTCGCGGAAATCCTCCACCGAGCACTGCATCAAGCTCCACCACTCCGCATGGTTGCAGTTCCGCGGCAACTTGCCCGCGAAATCCCTCCATCCCGCGGCCAACTTCTCCGTTTGTAAACTTTCCAAAAGATGCTGCAACAGAAGCCATAGAGCGCCTATCTTACTTCGCTTTTTCTTCGCCTACGCTAACTCACTTTTTCTCCTATGTCAAACACACAGCCAGCGCTGAAAAAAGGCGTCTGTGGACAGGCTCGTCCCTGGAGTTTTCCTGCAACCGCTTACATCTTCCACGTATAATCCCCTCCCGTTACACTCTCTCCTGCTTCGGAGGTTTCATGGCTCCTTCTCACTCTCTCACCCGCCGCCAATTCGTTGGTTCCGCACTCTCGGCCGCCGGCGCAGCTTCGTTCCCGTTTTCGTCTCTTCCCGTTTCTTTTGATCCAGCGGACTCTCCATCTTCCCCGGACTGGAAAAATCAGGGTGTTCTCAATCTCGCCCACTCTCCTTTCGCGAAGCTCCACAGTGTCCCCATCCACGCGGTCACCATCACCGACGGCTTTTGGGGCGCTCGCCGCAAGACCAACGTCGAAAAAAGCATTCCTTCCATGGAAAAGCTGCTCGAATCCAACGGCCGCATGGACAATTTTCTCCGCTTGGTGAGCAAGAGTGACGCGCCTCAGCGTGGTCCGGTCTATTCCGATTCCGACGTCTATAAATGGGTTGAATCTGTCGGCTTCACTCTTCAATCGGGTGATCGCCCCGATCTCCGCGCTCTCACCGAAAAAATTATTGGAGAAGTCGTCGCCGTTCAGGAACTCAGCGGCTATCTCAACACCTACTATGTGCGGGACCGCGCCAAACAACGCATGGAACCGGAAACTCAACGCTGGGGTCACGAGCTCTACAATTTCGGTCACATGCTTCAAGGCGCCATCGCATACTATCGCGCCACCGGAGATCGCACGTTACTCGACGCAAGCATCCACTTTGTGGACACGTTCCTGCTTCCCAATTTCGGATCCGGCCCGGAAAAAAAGCCAATCTTCTCTGGCCATCCCGAAGTCGAACTCGCGCTCATAGAGCTCTACCGCACCACCGGAGATCGCCGCCACCTCGAACTCGCCGGATACATTCTCCATGGCGATGACCGCATCAAGGTTCCCCACTCCGGCTACGTCTACCACTTCTGCGGCATTCCGTTCACTTCGCGCACACAACTGGAAGGTCACGCCGTTCGCGCCATGTACGCCTGCTCCGGCGCCACGGACTACTATCTCGAAACCGGCGATCCTGCTTACTGGAAAACCCTCGACGCTCTTTGGAACGACCTCGTCTCCGCGCAAATGTACGTCACCGGGGGTGTCGGTGCCCGCAGTGAAGGCGAAGCATTCGGCGATCGCTACGAGCTTCCCAATTTCACCGCTTACGGCGAAAGCTGCGCCGCCATCGGCAACATGATGTGGAACTGGCGCATGCTCGCCGCCACCGCCGACGCAAAATATGCCGACGTCATCGAACGCGCGCTCTACAACGGCATCAACTCCGGCATGTCTCTCGATGGCACTCTTTATTGCTATCGCAATCCGCTCGGTTTCGATCCCTCTGGCGGCGACAAGATTCGTAATCCTTGGTACGACACTACGTGCTGCCCACCGAATCTGGAACGCACCTTCGCCTCGCTCCCCGGCTACTTCTACAGCACGAGCCCCGACGGGCTCTACGTACATCTCTACGACAATTCGCTGCTCGATTGGCAGCTTGAAAACGGCACTCCGCTCAAGGTGCAGCAAAAAACTAATTTTCCGTGGGATGATTCCGTCGAACTCGCCGTCGCCCCGGCAAAGCCGTCCGAATTTACCCTCTATGTCCGCGTTCCCGGCTGGTCGGAAAGTTCGCTAGTCGCCGTGAATGGCAAGCCGGTGTCTGGCGTCGTCGCAGGGAAATATCTCGCGTTGCGTCGCACCTGGTCACAGGGCGATGCCGTCACGCTCAAATTCAACATGAAGCCTCAAGTGATGGAAGCCGATCCTCGCGTCGCCGAAAATTACGATCGCGTTGCCGTGCAGCGCGGCCCACTCGTATATTGCCTCGAACAAATAGACCAACCGCAAGGCACCGCGCTGGCAGACGTTGCCGTCAATCTGCGCCAGAATTCTTCTTCACTATTTAGCGAGGAACTTCACAGCGACCTGCTCGGCGGTATCGTCGTTCTGAAACATGAAGGCGCCGCGTACCAGAATGCCGGGGACAACGCGCAATTGTATTCCCGCTACTCATCCTCGCCGCGCCAGTCCCGTCCCGTCGCTCTTACTTTTATTCCGTACTACGCATGGGCCAACCGGCTCGAAACCCCCATGCAGGTCTGGACTCCCATCCTCAAAGCCTGATCCGAAATGGCGCTCCGTAGACGCATCCATGGCAACTTATGGACAACGTGAAATGCTAGCGGCTCCGGGGCACGCCTGTAGATTCGCGGACAACCAGTTCGGGATCAATTAAAATTTCCTGGCCGACGAAGCGCTCGGTATTTTTTTCCGGAACCAGAATGTCAAAAATCATCTGACCGATTTTCTCCCGTGGAATGTGCGCAGTCGTCAGAGCAGGCGAACAGAATTCCGCAAGACGAATATTGTCAAATCCCGTGACAGAGATATCTTCTGGTACACGGATGCCTTGATCGCGAAGATAGCGGAGCACTCCAACAGCCATGAAATCATTTACACAAAGGATTGCTGTCGGATCGAAACCTGACGCCAGCAATTCTCGCGCTGCTTCGCGGCCACCATCGAGCGCATCCGAGCCTGCACATATTTTGACTTGCGCGCCCGGGGAAATGCGTTTCACTGTTTCCAAAAAAGTCTTTCTGCGTTCATTGATTGGTTCTAGGGTCGAGTGATGACCGAGAAACGCCATGCGATTGTGGCCCATCGAACGTAAGTACTCGACGATCTTTCTCATTCCTTTCCGGTAGTCGACCCGCACGTTTGTGATGTTTTTCTGCGGCGTGCCTACGTCGTAGAAAACCATGGGAATTTTCGCGTCGCTCACCGCTTGCCAAAACCGCTGGTCCATTTCCGAAACGATCGCAGCGAGGCCGGCTACGCGCCAGCCGATCATGAGGCGGACGCTTTTGACCAGTTGTTCGGAGTGATAATCGGTATTGGCCACTACGACTTCGTAGCCGCGCGCATGCGCAGCGGATTCCAGGGCATGGTAGATATCAAAGAAAAACGGGTTCTCCATGTTGGAGACGAGAATCCCGAGTGTCCTGTTTTTGCCTCGGGCCAGCGATCGAGCATGAAGATTCGGATGATAGTTCAATTCCTCGGCGGCCTTCAGAACTCGCGCCTTGGTCGAGACCTTCACCATATCCAGGTTATTGAGGACTCGCGAAACGGTCGCGGTCGAGACGCGCGCTCGTTTCGCGACAGCTTCTAGCTTCAGCGATTGACTCTGTTTGCCAACCATATTGAGCCTTCAGAAACTCCAGCAACCGGCGGCGCCAATGGTAATGATTTGCAATCGCTTACTCAAGGCGCGGCGGTCCGGCGGTGAACGGATAAGACCTGCGCCAGGAAAAAGACGGCATTCTCCTTTCGCGCCTTGGATCATCGGTTCGAGCGATGTTTCTTGACAGTTCCGGGGCGCCGCGGCATAGTGGCAAATTGCAAGCGCTTGCACAGCTGAGTTACCCTGCTTTGGCACAGCCTCTTTCGACGGCAATCGACCAGATATTCTCATCAGGATATTGCACGATTTCGATGGTGCCTCAAGGCTTGCATTGGATACGCTGCATCTGAATCAGCGGAGGGCTCGCGATGAGCAGTAGCGGAAAACGAAAGATGACCTTGGGCATGATCGTGGGAAACCGGGGATTTTTCCCGGACCATTTGGCGCGAACCGGACACCTGGAAATGAAGGCTGCGCTTGAGGCGGCCGGCGTTTCAGTCGTCGCGTTGACGGAGGCGGATTCGAAGTACGGCGCGGTCGAGACGCGTCAAGAAGCGGCGAAGTGCGCGGCGCTGTTTGCGAAGCATGGCGAAGCCATGGACGGCGTGATTGTGACGCTGCCGAACTTCGGCGACGAACGCGCCATCGCGGAAACTCTGCGCATGGCCGGTTTGCGGGTGCCGGTGCTGGTGCAAGCGACGCCGGATACGCCGTCGAAAATGACGATCCGTGACCGGCGAGACAGCTTTTGCGGAAAGATGTCGGCGTGCAACAATCTTTCGCAATACGGAATTCCTTATTCGCTGACAACACTTCACACAGAGGCGCCGCAGTCGCCTGAGTTCAAAAAAGACCTGGATTGGTTTCTGGCGGTATGCCGCGTGGTCAAGGGCTTGCGGCGTCTGCGGATTGGCGCGATCGGAGCGAGGCCGGCGGCGTTTAACACAGTGCGGTACAGCGAAAAAATTCTCGAGCGCAACGGAATTTCCGTGGAGACGGTGGACCTGTCCGAGATTTTGGGCCGTGTGGAGCGCATGAAAGACGGCGACAATGCGGCGCAGGGAAAACTTGCGGCCATCCGAAAGTACGTCGACGCCAGCGGAATTCCGGATGCCGCGCTCTTAAAGATGGCAAAGCTGGGCGCGGTGATCGACGGCTGGATGCGCGAGGTGGAAGTAACAATCAGCGCGATTCAATGCTGGACAGCTCTCGAGGAATACTTTGGCGTCGTGCCCTGCACGGTAATGAGCATGATGAGCGACGAAGGACTGTCCAGCGCCTGCGAAGTCGACATTGCCGGTGTCGTCGGAATGCATGCGCTTCAGTTGGCATCCGAGACGCCAAGCGCTTTGCTCGATTGGAACAACAACTACTCGGACGATCCCGACAAAGCAGTTTGTTTTCATTGCAGCAATCTGCCGAAACATTTCTTCCAAAGCGTCAAGATGGATTTTCAGGAAATTATTGCGGGAACCGTCGGCAAGGAGAATACGTTTGGAACGTGCGTGGGCAGAGTGAAAGCCGGACCAATGAGCTTTGCGCGGTTCTCTACGGACGATTTCGCCGGAAAAATTCGCGGGTACGTTGGCGAAGGCGAATTCACGAACGATTCGCTGGAGACGTTTGGCGGCGCTGGCGTCGTGAAAATTTCTCAACTGCAGAAATTGCTGCGATACATTTGCGAAAACGGATTTGAGCATCACGTGGCGGCGAATTTCTCTACAATGGCCGGCGCAGTACACGAAGCGACGACAAAATACTTCGGCTGGGAAGTTCACTGGCATAAAGCATGAGCACAGTAGTCGCGGGAGTCGATTTTGGCACGCTCAGCGTGCGCGTCTCGCTGGTGGACAGCGATCGTGGACCGATTGGTTCGGGAACCGCCGAATATCCTCTTCATCGAAAAAAAGAAGATCCGGATTTTGCGACGCAACGACACGCGGATCACATGGAGGCGCTCGTCCTGGCCATGCGCAAAGCATTGACCACGGCGGGAGTGAACGGAAGAGACGTCGCCGCAATGGCACTCGATACAACCGGATCGAGCGTCGTGCCAGTCGGAAAAAATCTCCAGCCGCTCGACGATTATTATTTGTGGTGCGATCACCGCGCATGGAAAGAAGCGGCGCAGATCACCGAGGTCGCGCGCGCGCGGAACCTGAAAGCGATTCAATGGTGCGGCGGTGTGTATTCGTCCGAGTGGGGATTTGCAAAGCTGCTCCACTGGCTGCGAAATAATCCGGAGAAGCGCAAAGAGTTCGTAACGGCGCTCGAACACTGCGACATGGTGGCTGCGACGCTCTCCGGCGTCACAGACCCGCAGAAAATTCCGCGCAGCGTCTGTGCGATGGGCCACAAATGGATGTGGAATCGGTTGTGGGGCGGATTTCCCGACAACGATTTCTTTTGTGCGGTGGATCCTCTGCTGAATGGAATCGCGGCGAAGCTGCCGGGGCGGTACGAGACATCCGACCATATCGCGGGCGAACTGAGCGTCGAGTGGGCTGAAAAACTTGGCCTGAAGCCGGGATTGCCTATTCCGGTTGGAGCATTCGACGCCCATTGGGACACGATCGGCGCCGGCGCTCGCCTCTACGATCTGGTCAACGTAATCGGAACTTCAACGTGCATCGTGGGCATTTCGGATTCCACAGAACTCGTCCCGGGAGTTTGTGGTGTTGTACCGGGATCGGTGCATCCACAATACACGGGAATTGAAGCGGGACTTTCCGCGACGGGAGACATATTCGAAGCGATTGCGCGTCGCGCGGGAATTTCGCTTTCAGAACTTTCGAAAAAGGTTGAAAATTTCCGCGCCGGACAAACCGGACTCTTGCGAATGACCTGGGACAACGGCGACCGGACCGTGCTGGTCAATCCGGAGCTCGGCGGCGTCACCTTGGGCTGGAAGCTTACGCACGGACCCGAAGACGAGCTCTTTTCCGCAATCGAGGGAACGGGATTTCACACCAGAGTGATTCTGCAGCGAATGGAAGAAAACAGCGTTACGATCCGCCGCGTGATCAACGGCGGCGGTATTCCGCAGAAAAACCGAAAGCTGAACCAGATCTATGCCGACATTTTGAACAAGCCGGTGCTCGTGCCGGAAGGTGACGTAACGAGTCTTGGCTCGGCGATTTTTGCATTCCTCGCCGCCGGAACTTTTCCCACGATCGAAAAAGCGCAAGACGCGCTTTGCAGAAAATTTACCGCGTTCGAGCCAGACCCAAAAAGCTCGGCCGTTTATGCCGAGCTGTACCCGCTTTATCGCAAGCTCTATTTTTCGCTCGGCCAGAAAGACTCACCCGCTGCCGCAATTGGTGACGTTCTCCCGGAGTTGCGCAGAATCTCCGCGACCGTCTGGAGCCGCCAATGAAGTTGCTGACCCTGCGCGAAGAAGTGCTCGAAGCAAATCTGGAACTTGTGCGCCGCGGATTGGCGGTAGATACCTTTGGCAACGCCAGCGGAATTTCGCGCGAAAAACAATTGGTCGTCATAAAGCCGAGCGGCGTTCCGTACGAAAAACTAAAACCCTCGGATATGGTGATTACGAACTTGACCGGAAAAACGATCGAAGGCAAGCTGCGGCCTTCTTCGGACTTGGCAACGCACGTGTTGCTGTACAAAAGTTTTCCAGGCATCGGTGGAATCGCGCACACACACTCGCGCCACGCGACTGCATGGGCGCAAGCGAAACGGGAAATTCCTTGCTTCGGCACCACTCATGCGGACTATTTTCGCGGCGCAGTTCCAGTCACCGCGGATCTGACGAACGAAGAAATCAACAAAGACTACGAACTGAACACAGGCATCGCGATTGTGAGAAGAATGGAAGGCATCGATCCGGCGATGATGCCCGCCGTGTTGGTCGCGAACCATGCCCCGTTCTGCTGGGGATCCTCACCCTCCGAAGCCGCCCACAACGCCTGGATGCTCGAAGAAATCGCTCACCTGGCTCTCGCAACAATTTCTCTCAATCCCGACGCAAAGCCGCTCAGCGACACGCTTCTCGACAAACACTTCTTGCGCAAACACGGGGTGTCCGCCTACTACGGCCAAAAGAACAAGTCGCGCTAATCGCGGCCGGCCATAAGAATCGCCCCAGTCCGCAACGCCAAAGCATCGATCTCTGTAAGGGCAATCCACCGACGGGCAATTGAAAATTGGCAGGAAATTTGGCTCCCCGGGCTAGATTCGAACTAGCAACCCTTCGGTTAACAGCCGAATGCTCTACCGTTGAGCTACCGGGGATCCGTTTGCAGGATGCCTCAATTTTAGTACACCAGCCCTCCATCCTGCAAAATTCTCACCCAGCTTCGACCGCGCTCATTGAGACAGCCTGACCATCCCTAAAACCCGAAGCGCCCCGGCCGGAGGGAACAGCTCGGGACGCTTCTTTTCTTTCGTTAGGAGGAACTCTCTACCGCAAAATCTCTCCGGTCACTTCACCAGGCTCATGTTGTGCATTCCCGCGCTGAACGAAATCCCCGCACCCGCCGCCTGTGGCAACCACCACATCTTCCGCAGCAAAGGACTCCGGCTTCTCATCATTTTGTGTCCCAGAAAATCCATCACGGTCGGGCTCACCTGCGTCGCAACATACAAAGCACCCGAGTGTGCAAACGGTCTCAGCAGCGGATTTTGCTCCGTGCCGAATCCACCGGAAATCGCCTGCCTCGTCGAATACGCATCAAAAGCCGCCGCTCCGTGTCCCGCCAATGCCAGCCCCACCCACTCCATCCGCTGCCTCGGCGTTTCTTCGCTTCTCCGCACCGCGAACTTTGGCGGATTCGCCGGCTTGATCGGTTCCGCCGCTAAAATCGGCGCTGCATTCAAAGACGAGGATTCTCCCGCCGCTCCACTCGCGCTGTCCGGCGCAATCTTCGGCGAAGGGGCCGCAGGTAAAGCGCCGGCCGCATCTTCTTTCGCCATCTCAATTCTTGCGCTCTCTGTAGTCGAAGAGAAGCTCTTGGAATCGCTCAGCGCCATCGGCACCGCTTGCGGAAAGCTCATCATCAGGAGGGCTGCGGTAAGAAACATTGGGACCACCTCAGTTGCCGCAAGCTCTGCGCCTTTTACTCCAGCTAAAAAAAGGCACCGCTCGCGACTCCCTCAGTATGCTGTCCCCAGGGACAGGTTGCACTGGCCCAATGGTCACATTCTCTGCCGTACGACCGTTTGACTGATTCTCCTAGTACTTCGCCCTTCTTTTGCCATGCGGCACTCTGGTACTCCGGGGCAGGTCGAATTTCCTCGTTCGCGATACAGCAAGCCGGAATTCAAACTGCCTCTGCCCACTGACACTTGTCGCTGCTATAATCCCCTCTTGATGGCGCTCGACTCCTCGGCCAAACGCGCACCCATCCCCAAGCGGGGCCCGCAAGCTCCGCGCTTTATCGCCATCGAAGGCCCTCTCCGCGTCGGCAAATCCACTCTGGCTCGCATCCTCGCCGAACGCCTTCACGCCCGCCGCGTTTATGATTGCGAAGACAATCCCTTCCTCACCGATTTCTACAACGAAAAATCCGGCTCCGCCTTCCGCGCCCAAATGTACTTTCTCCTCGAGCGCCAAAAGCGCCTCCGCGAAGCCCTCGCCGCCGATTCTCCCGCTCCTCTTCTCTCCGATTTCTTGATGGAAAAAGACCGCATCTTCGCCAACCTCAATCTCGATGACGAAGAGCTGAAACTCTACGAACGCTACTACGATCTCCTCGCGCGCGAAATTCCCGCTCCCGATCTCGTCATCTATCTGCAAGCCAAGCCCGAAACCCTTCGCGCACGCATCGCCAAAAAAGCCGCCCACGGCGAATCCCACATCTCCCCCGACTACATCGAAGAAGTCGCGCGCGCCTACGAACATTTCTTCTTCCGCTACGAAGCCTCCGACCTTCTCGTCATCAACACCTCCGACATCGACTTCGTCGAGCGCAGCGAAGACCTCCAGCAACTCCTCCGCCGCCTCCAGGAACCCGTCAAAGGCACCCAATACTTCCTCCCCCTCGGCGCCGCCGAGTAACGCTCCCACTCTCTTTTCCTATCGTTTCTTTTCTATCGTTTCTTTATTTTAGTTTTCTCTCCTATCTTCTCTGTGACCTCTGTGCTCTGCCCTCTGTGCCCTCTGTGTTACATTTCTGCTTTCTCTCCGCTGGCTCTCCCCGTCCTCTGCGTTATCCTTATTTTCTCTATGCCTCCCACTCCCACCTGGGGCACTCCTCCCTGGGAAATCTCCTTCCGCTCCAAACTCACTCGCCTCCCCGCTCACGTCGACATCGCCATCATCGGCGCCGGCTTCACCGGACTCGCCGCCGCCGCTTCGCTCAAGCGTCTCGCCCCCAACAAATCTGTCCTCCTCCTCGAAGCAAAACGCGTCGGCAACGGCGCCAGCGGCCGCACCGGCGGCATGGTCCTTGCCGAAACTGCCGCCGGAAATCTTCCCGGCCTCGGCGATGTCTTACGGAGCTATCGAAAAATTCTGCGCGACCTCGGCATCAACGCCGATCTCGCTCTCCCCGGAGTCTGGGAAATCGCGCGCAGCTCTCATTCCATGGAAGGAAAGAAACTCCGCCCACTCCAAAACTCACCCATCGATTGGAGCGACTCCGGCCGCGTTCGCGTCGTCAAAAAAGTTCCCGGCGGCACCGTCGATCCCGGCAAAGTTGTGGACGGCCTCGCACGCGCCGCTGTCCGCGCCGGCGCCCTCATCGCGGAAAATGCCCAGGTCACGCGCGTAGATCCAACTGATCCGATTCGCATCCATGTCTCACGCCGTGGCAAACGTTCCAGAATCATCACCGCGTCTCGCGTCCTGCTCGCCACCAACGCCGGTGGCCTCTCGCTCGCTCAAGGTCTTTTCAACACTTCCCCCGAACCAAAACTCACCTTCGCCCTCGCCACCGCCCCACTCACAAGAAAACAGCTCGCCGCGCTCGGCATGAGTTCCCGCCGGCCGTTCTACACGGTGGATTTACCGTATCTGTGGGGAAGATTATTTCGAGTCCGCGCTGGAAGAAAATCAGAGGCCGCAATGATCTTCGGCAGCGGCCTGGTTCCGGCCTTCGAGGAATCTCTTTCAAAACGCCATAAAAAGAAGCTGTGGCGCGGTCTCGAAAACGAAAATGTTCTTACCGGATCATCCCGGGAGAGATTGAACGCGCTCGAGCACCGCGTCCGCGCTCTTCATCCAGTTTTAAAAAACGTCCGCATCACACATCGTTGGGGCGGCCCAATCCTACTCACAAAGAACTTCGTCCCCATCTTCCGCACCCATCCCAAAAACAAAAATCTCCTCTTCCTCGGCGCCTACTCCGGCCACGGCGTCGCCCTCTCCGGCCACCTCGGCCATTGGGCCGCCCACTGTCTCGCTGCGAATCGCAATCTCCCGAACTGGCGTTAGCAGTTTCCGAAATGTAGCGCCGCGGCTTCAGCCCGGCATCTTTCTCTTTCTTGCCGTTGTACTGCCGTCCCTTTCGCGTATTTTCCCTCCCGTTGCTTTTTACCGGGAAGGGTGGCATTTTTCTTTCTCCCGCACACCGCGATGGAGCGTGTGTACTCTGTGATTCTCCGTCTAAATTTTCCTCTATCGCTTTGCTTTTTGTGATGCTAAAATGCATCACATGCGCAAAGCCTCCGTCCGCGACCTCCGTTACCGGTTCTCTGTCGTCGAAGACGCCCTCCGGCACGGCGAAGAGATCCAGATCACCAAACGCAAGCGCGTCATCGCTCGCCTCCTTCCGCCCGAACCAGTTGCCGCCCCGGAAATGCCCGATTTTCTTGGTCGCATGAAAAAAATCTTCGGCAAAAGACGCATGAAAATCTCAGGCGCTAAACTCATCGCCGAGGATCGGGATCGCTATTGATCGTTTACGCGGACACCAGCTTTCTCTTTTCGCTCTACGTCCCGGACGTCAACGCTTCCGCAGCCCTGGCGACAATGCGCCGGCTGAATTCGCGTCTCATCAGCACGGACTTCGGCGAATTCGAGTTCGTCAATTCGCTGAATCTCTCCGTTTTTCGCGGACAAATGCAGCCCACCGACGAACAACGCGTCCTCGATTTGCTTGCAAACGACGTACGGACCGGCCTCATCCAGATCGCTCCCATAACCTCCGCCATCTTTGACCGCGCCCGGCAACTCGCGCGCGCGCAAACCCGCGCTCTCGGCACCCGCTCCCTCGACGTCCTTCACGTCGCCTCCGCCCTCGCCCTCAAAGCCTCCACCTTCCTCACCTTCGACGTCCGCCAACGCAAACTCGCACTCGCCGCCAAACTCCGCGTGCCCTGATTTTGCGTCTCTCGTGGCGGCCACTCCACCTCTCCATCCCTCGCCAAAACTAAAATTTCCTGATTCGAAAAAATGTGCCATCATGCGTGTATGGGAAACAAAAACGCACGGAAACGCGAAATCAGAAAGCCAAAAAAGCAGGCTCCAAAACTGCCACCGCCTCGCCGCGACACCGGCCAAGCCGTAACCAACGCCATCAAGCCGCCCACAACCACCTGAGCGCCGCCTCCCGGCCTTCCGTCTCAATCTTGAGACGTTTTACCTACTCAGTTAACTATTGACTTTGCCATCTGGCTGTGCTATGTTTATTTGTGGATTGTTCGACGCTCTTCCCCTGCCTCGCGGCGTCCCACCACCCTCTCAACCTCCCGCAAGTTTTCGCTAACTCCTTTACCATCTGCAGTTACGGAAATCCGGCCTTTAACTTCTTTAGAATCTGCAGTTGCAAAACAAAAGACTTAAAGTCCTTCAGAATCTGCAGTTACAAAAAAACCTATACCTATCCCCCCTCACCACCAACCCTCGCCTCTGGTCAGCCGCTGCCTGCCGTCGTATATTGGCCCCGCCAAATCCAAGGAGGCTCCCATGAGCTTGTGGTCGCGCCGTAAATTCTTTCTCACTTCCCTTGCCGGCGGTGCCGTCGTCGGCACACCGAAACTTTTTGGCGCCGATCCCGCTTCAACCAATCTTTCTTCGCTGTCTCCTGCGCCAGGCAAACGCCCCATCATCGTCTCCAGCGCCAACGGCGTGAACGCGCTGCAAAAAGGCATGGACATTTTGAAGGCGGGCGGCGACACGCTTGATGCCGTCGTCGCTGCCGTCACCGTTGTCGAAGACGATCCCAACGACGACTCCGTCGGCTACGGCGGCCTGCCCAACGAAGAAGGCGAAGTCGAACTCGACGCCAGTTGCATGCACGGACCCACGCATCGCGCCGGCTCCGTTGCTGGAGTTCGCCGCATCAAGAATGTCGCTAAGCTTGCGCAAACTGTTCTCCAGCGCACCAATCACGTCATGCTTGTCGGCGATGGTGCGCGCCGCTTCGCCGTCGCGGAAGGTTTTGAAGAACAAAATCTTCTCACCGAACATTCCCGCAAAATCTGGCTCGCCTGGAAAGCATCCACTTCCTTCAACTGGCGTCCCGGCGTGGACAGTCCCGAATGGAAACCGACCGCCGCGCTCCGCGAACACATTGCTCCGATGTTCGGCGATTCGCCCAGCGAACAGGCTCTTCTTGCGCGCGCTGTCGACGTCATTCTCGATCCGCCCACCGGCACAATTCCCTGCATGGCCGTGGACGCAAAGGGCGACATCTCTGCCGTCACCACAACCTCTGGCTTGTCGTGGAAAATTCCCGGCCGCGTCGGCGATTCGCCGATCATCGGCGCCGGATGCTGCGTGGACAACGAAGTCGGCGCGGCCGGCTCCACCGGAAAGGGCGAGGAAAATATCAAAATCTCCGGCGGCCACACGATTATTGAAATGATGCGCCAGGGAAAATCGCCGAAAGATGCGTGCCTTGAAGCCTGCGCCCGCATCGCGCGCCATTACAAAAACGACAAGAAAAAACTCGGCACCTTCCACATCTATTTTTACGCGCTCAACAAAGACGGCGTGCACGGCGCCGCTTCCCTCTGGCGCAACGGCTACGAACCAAAAAAACAAGCCATGTACGCCGTCCACGACGGCACCGAATCCAAACTCACCGAATGCGCCTCGTACTTCGACGAAATCGGCGGCGACCAATGATAAGTACTTGCAGGAGAGTTCGCGTTACTGCGAAACGATCACAATGCGCACGAATTTCTTTTTGCCGACACGCAGCACAAATTCGCGGGGAGAACTTACATCGACAACTTGCTTAATATCGGTAACACGCTGGCCGTCGATTTCGACAGCGCCTTGCTTAATCAGGCGCTCAGCTTCGCTACGAGAGGGCGCAAGTTCCGTTATGCGCACAAGAGTTGCAACCTGAGTCGGCGGCCCAACCTTGAGTCGCTGAACCGGGACTTCCGTCGGCGCTGCGCGGTCACGGAACACGCGCTGGAAATTCTCCGCGGCTTTCTTTCCAGCGGCCGCGCCATGAAAATCACGGACTATCATTTCCGCAAGCTCCATCTTTCGCTCCATGGGATGACGATCGAGGATTTTGTCGATTGTATGAGCCGATGCGTCATGACCATGATGCCCCGTGACACCAAACATTTCGTCGACAGCCACGGAGCGATCAGTCAAAAGAGTGTAGTAGTCGGCCATCAACGAGTCAGGAATAGACATGATTTTACCGAAGATGTCCGTCGGAGTTTCCGTGATGCCGACGTAGTTGCCGAGGCTCTTGGACATTTTCTTGGAGCCGTCGAGACCGACAAGAATCGGCATGGTGATACAAACCTGTCCTTCGAGGCCATACTCGCGCTGAATATCGCGATGCACGAGCAAATTGAATTTTTGCTCGGTGGCGCCAAGTTCGACATCGGATTTGAGTTCCACTGCGTCGAGCGCGGTCAGCAGCGGATAAAGCAGCTCGTGAATGGAGATGGTCTGAGGCTTTTGAATTGGAGACGAGGTCCAAGGGTTAGCTTGCACATTCTGGTTATCTTGAGCGCTCCTCAATTGCTGCTCATAAGCTCGGCCTGATTCAAGTCTGGTCTTGAAGTCTTCTCGCTCTAGCATTCGCGGGACGGTGTATCTGCCGCAGAGCCGAACGATTTCGTAGGAGGAAAGTTTGTCGAGCCATTCGCTGTTGTAGCGGACTTCGGTCTTGTCTTTGTCCAGGATTTTGAAAACCTGGTCGAGATACGTTTTCGCGTTGGCGTTCACTTCCTCGCGGGAAAGCGGCGGACGCGTTTCCGAGCGGCCCGTCGGATCGCCGATCATCGCGGAAAAATCGCCGATCAGAAACACGGCGGTGTGGCCCATGTCTTGAAAATGTTTCAGCTTGCGCAGCACCACAGTGTGGCCAAGATGAATGTCCGGCGCGGTCGGATCGACGCCGAGATAGACGCGGAGGGGCACGCCGGTCTTGAAGGATTTTTCAAGCCGCGCGCGCAATTCGTCTTCGCGGATAATTTCCGCGACGCCTTTTTTGAGGTAGGCGAGCTGTTCGGCAACCGGTTTGAAGTTTGCAGTCATGTTTTTTTACGTTTACGGCGACGCGCGTACAACGCGCCGCCCCACGATTTTATATTTTTCCTCGAGCACAAGCTTCACTGCGTCGGAATAAATCTTGTGCTCTTCTTTCAAAATGCGCGCGGACAAAGTTTCTTCCGTGTCGCCGTCTTCGACCGGCACAACAGATTGCAACACGATCGGCCCCGCGTCGAGATTTTCATCCACAAAGTGAACCGTGCATCCGGCAAATTTCACGCCGTAATCGAGCGCCTGTTTTTGCGCTTCGAGACCGGGAAAAGAAGGCAACAGCGACGGATGAATATTCAGAATCCTTTGCGGAAACGCTGCAACAAAATACGGCGAAAGCAAACGCATGTAACCCGCCAGGCAAACCAGATCCGCTTTCGCTTCGTTCAGCGCGGCGACGACAAGGCGATCGTACGCTTCGCGCTCGAGTCCTTTGGAAGGAATCACGCGCGTCGCGAGGCCGCGCGATTTTGCGCGATCGATTCCAGCGGCGGATTCGCGATTGCTCAAGACGAGCGCGATCTCCGCGTTCGGAATATTTCCCGACGCGACAGAATCGGCGAGGGCTTCAAAGTTCGAGCCGCGGCCGCTCAAGAGCACGCCTATGCGCTTGGTCATAACCAAAAAACGTTAGCACAGAAGCGAGGCGAGCCAAAATCGTGCGGTACGGATCGAGCGAAGAGAGATTCCTCCGCTCCGCAGCGCGGCGTGCAACAACCGCACTCAAGAAAAAGCCGGGCTACTCCGGTCGGAATGACAGTTGGTGGCTTGTGGTGAGCGGTTAGGCCCAGGAATAGCCGTGTTTGGAAAGGGGCAGAGAGCGGACTCGGTCGCCAGTGGCGGCGAAGATCGCGTTGGTGACGGCGGCGAGCGTCGGCGGAAGAGCGGGTTCGCCGAGGCCGGTGGGCGAATTGTCCGTTTTCAGGTAGTGGACTTCGATGGCGGTTGGCGCGTGATTCATGCGGACCGGTTCGTACTCGTTGAAATTGCTTTGTTTTGCGCGGCCGCCGTCGATGGTAATTTCCTGCGCCATCAACTGAGACAGCGCTTCGATGACCGCGCCCTGCGTCTGATTTTCTGCGTTGAGCGGATTGATGATCTGGCTGCCGATGTCGCCGACGCTCCAGATTTTTTCGACTTTCACTTTTTTCGCGGAATTTACGTGAACGAGCGCGACGGCGGCGAAGTGGCCACGATGAGAAAAGTGAAACGCGACGCCCATACCGGTGCCTTTCGGTAGTGTGCGTTTGCCCCAATCGGATTTTTCGGCGGCGAGCTTTAGAACGCCGGACATGCGAGCGGGATCGAGTTCGGGCGTGCCCGCAGGAGAAGCGGTGCTGGCATTTGCGACGCGCGGCGCGGCGAGCAATTGCAAACGGAATTGCAGCGGATCGATTCCGGCAGCTTGCGCGAGTTCATCGAGAAAAGATTGAAAGACCCAGGCGTAACCGTTGCTGCCGGGAGCGCGCAGCGCGTACGTGGGAATTCCGCAAGGCATCAAGGATGAACCGAGCGAATATGCAGGAACGTAGCTGGCGGGAAATTCATTGGGGCCAATGCTGGCGACGGGGGCAAAGTTTTTGCCTTCGCCGAGACTGACGAAATGATTTTTCCACGCGACGACTTTGCCGGAAGAGTCGACGCCGCCTTTGAGATAATGATAGCCGAGAGCGCGATAGTGGTCGTGGTGGAAATCATCTTCGCGAGTCCAGAGAAGTTTGACGGGTACGCCAACTTCTTTGGCAATCGCGGCGGCTTCGAGCATGTAGTCATTGGTGAGGCGGCGGCCGAATCCACCGCCGGCGCGGCGAAGATGAACGGTGATATTGGCTTCGGGAATTTTGAGGACGTCGACAATCATCTGGCGGCCGCGAGCGGGAGTTTGGCTGGGCGTCCAGATCTCGAGATTTCCGTCTTTGTAATGCGCGAGACAGTTCTGCGGCTCCATTGGCGCGTGCGCGAGGAAGGGATAGAAGTAAGCGGCGTCGACGGTTTTGTTGGCAGATTTTAGAGCGGCGTCGGCATCGCCGTCGGTGCGGAGAGAAAAGAACGGATCTTTTTTTGAAAGCTCGTCGGCTTGTTTCGCAAAGTTTTGGCTGCTTTGCTGCGTGGTGGGACTATCGGACCAGGTGACGCGAAGTTTTTTTCGCGCTTGATTCGCCTGCCACCAGGAGTCGGCGACGATGGCGATGCCGCAGTGGAGGCCGAGAAGATCTTGCGTGCCTTCGATGAGGAAGGCGTGTTTTATGCCGGGGAGAGCGCGGATTTCGTCGATGTTGGCGGTGGAGATTTTTCCGGCAAAGACAGGGCATTTTTCGAAGACGGCGTAGAGCATGCCGGGGACTTTGAAGTCGATGCTATAGGGGAATTTTCCAGTGACGATGGCTGGATTGTCCACGCTGCGCGTGGGCTGGCCGATGATTTTGTAGTCTTTGGGATCTTTTGGTTTGACCGACGAAAGATCGGGCGGAGTGAGCACAGCGACTTTCGCAGTGAGGTCGCCATAGCCGAGCGAGCGATTCGAAGTGGCATGCAGAACGCGGCCGGACGCGGTGGAACATTCGGATGGAGGAACGTTCCAGGTTTGCGCCGCGGCAGCGATGAACATCTGGCGAACGGCGGCGCCGACACGACGAAGCGGATCCCAATTGATGGGAGTGGCGGTGCTGCCGCCGGCGCGCTGCGGACCAAATTTAGTTTCGTCCAGGTCGGCTTGTTCGATGCGAACGTCTTTCCAGTCCACGTCGAGTTCGTCGGCGAGAATCATCGGGAGTTGCGTCTTGATGCCCTGACCGATCTCGGGATTTTTTGAAAGAATCGTGACGATGCCGTCGGGCGCGATGCGGAAGAAGGCGAGCGCGGAGAAGGCAGGCTGCGCAGCAGCGGCAGTACCCTGTGCGAAAGCGGCAGCAAGCGGCTTTGCGTGTACCGCGATGAGAACACCGCCTCCCGCGAGCGAACTGACTTTTAGAAATGTGCGGCGATTGAGAAGAGCGGTTTGCATGGGACACCTCGCGGGGCGGCGGAAGACATTATTCTAGCGCCGTGCGGAGTGATGTTGGCAAGCGGGATTGTAGTCGGAAATGTGCGGATATTCGAAGGACCCAGTCTAGATCTGCTGGCGGAGGTTGGGGCGCAGTGTGAGCGAACCATCGTCGTTCAGCTTCTGGTGGCAAGCCCAACGGACGGGGTAACGCATTCCCTTTACTTCGATCTCGGCGCGAAGTTTCAATCCCTGCCAATCGGTGACGTTTGGAAGAACGAACTGGGCTTGCCGAATTTTACCCGGCAAGGGATAACCGGCATCCAGACAACCGCTCTTGAGCACCTTGCCGTCTTGAGTCTCCACCGTCACCCGCAACACTCCGGGCACGCCCGCAATGCCGTCATTGGCAAAGCCGACGATCAGTCCCAAGTTGCCGGCAGCTTTGTAACTCCAAATGAAAGATGGACGCACGCGATAGCCAATGCGGCGACTGATGCGGTCGAACGCCGCCGGATAAGCCTGGTAGTAGTTCATCAGATTTTTGGCGCTGATCTGGTGAAAGTTCCAGAGCGACCAGTAATTTGCGCCGACATCGATCACGTGCGCGATCATATTTTCTGCCGGAGATATGCCTTCCTTTGCGAGGCGCGGATCGGGAGGTTTGCCCGGAAGCCCCTGCTCGAGCAACGCCGCGATCCAAGGCGGGCGATTGCTGAGCGCTTCGATCTGTTCGTTCTCGATGAAGATGGTGTCACTGCGAATCCAATTGTTGCTGCGGACGGTGCGATCCAGCAGTTCTGAATTTCCAACGCGGCTGAAGTCGGGTTGGGTGTTGGTCAGCAGAGGAGTCTTTGAAAAATGTTCGAGCTGGACTTCGAGCATGCTGATCCAGGTGCGTTCGGCTGTCAGGTCATCAGGAAAAGGATTGTTGGGGAATGGCCATGTGTGCCCTTCGCCCCAAAAGCCATACATGAACGTGTCGATGTATTCGATGAGCGGATTGCCGTTGAATTCCGCAGCCAGAAGACCGACAAGTTCCTTGAATGCCTGCTGAAAAAAAGGATGGTCGTAGCGGGGCTGATAGCGCGAATGAGGGTTGTCCAGAAATCTTTTTCCCGCGGACTTGCTTTCCTGATCGCTAGGCTCGAGCAGATCGACCTTCGGTACTTTTTCAAGGACAAAATCGGGGAGAGCCGGTTCGCGCTTGTAGTCCGGAGCGCACATCTGAATTCGCAATCCGACGCGCTTGTTGTTCTTTTTCGCCAGTTCGAAGACGAGTTTGAGATAGTCGGGCAACTCCAGGCGTCCTGGACGTGGCTGAACTTCCCGCCAGGTCGGCCGAATATAGAGTTGCTGGCCGAGTGGAAAGCGTACGAGGTCTTCTATCGCCTGAGGAATATTGTCGGATTTGATTTCTTCCGTGCCGCTGTCTGCTGTGACGTATGTGACGAGTCCCATGCCGTAGTTCGGCACGACATCTTCCGAAGAAGTAGTCGTCATCACCACATCGTCTGTAGGAATGACGGCATCGGGCGCGTATTGCGGGAATGGACCCTGATTGAGGCGATCAGCGACTTGAGGACCGGAGCCGAAGTCGTAATTTCCCCAGTTGTGAGCGGGAATTTTGGCGTGCGCTTCCGTCTTTAAGAGTTCCGCAGCGGCGGCAACGACAGCGGTGCTTTTTAGAAAGTCTCTACGCTGCATAGGAATTCTCTCCCGGCAGGGATGTTGTCGAGTCGCGGACGAAGAAAGGTGCGCGACTATCGAATTGTTACGTTTTATATCGTTTTATTTCGTTTGTCCAGCACGGGATAGCAGGCAGGACCTCGCGTGTACGGACAAGCAGGCGCTGCGATTTCAATTGAAGATGCCGCCCTGAAGGGACGGCTCTACATTTAGATCGCGGAGATCTCGAGGGTCAGCGCCAAGCACGCTGCGTCGTGCCTTCGGTTGGGAGGGCACGATATATCGTGCCCCTACGGATTTTGGGGGGAAATTTCGAAGTCGACGGAGCGGGTGACGGTTTGTTTGGAGATTTGGTCGGTCACTTTGATTTCGAGAGAGTAGTGGCCGGGGGCGAAGGCGGCGAGGGGGAGACGACGGTTCAAAGTGACTTGTTCGCCGTCGCGGCGGATCGAGCCGGAAGATTCGACGGAATTCCAGATGGATTGCTTATCGCGAAGAAGGCGATAGGTGACGTTGACGCTGGTGTCGCGAAAGGTGTCGTCTGTTTTCAGGTTGTAGAGCTGCAAAAAGATGCCGAGATTTTCCGCGTTCGTGAAGACGCGAGACAAACGCGGACGGACTTTGTAAGCGCCGAATACGAAGGGGCCGAGACCGATTTCATTCGAAGGAACGGGTTCAATTTTGTCGGCGAGGATGAGCGAGCTGGCATTGAGCAGGCCTTCTTCATATTGCGGGACGCGAAGAGAGGTGCCGATGACGGCGACATTTCCGGATTCGACGTCTTTGACGACGACATCGAGACGATAGAGACCTGGATGAAGCGGGACGGATTTCTGATAGAGAGAAGATTGTGTGAGCGATTTTTGGAAGAGCGAGTCTGGAATATCGTGCGCGACGGCTTCTTCGAACGTCTGGATGACTCGTCCGCCGGGCGTGGTAATGCGGCCGTAGACATTGACGATGGAAGAATGGACGCCGTCTTTCGCGCGATACCCCATTTGGCCGTTGGGAATCTGAAGCGTGATGGGAACGATGACGGAGTCGGTGGTGGCGCGGAGTAAAGCGACGTCGTAGCCGACGTCCATCTGATTGCGAATGACGCGACTGTAAACTTCCGTCATTACGTCCTTGAAAGGAACCGGCGGGGTCCCCAACACGAGCCGGTAGCGATCCAGCCGTTCGAATTCACCTTCACTGGCGGGAATGCCGCCAAATGGAGCGGGGAGCGTGGTGCCGTTGGCGTTGCTGAAGCGGTCTACCTTGCCATGACCGCTGAGGAGTTCGCTGATGCTTTCGCCGCATCCTGGAACATGGGCGCAGGCGTCTTTTTCGCTAGGATCGGTGGTGAGGTGGTATTCGCCGCTGCCGGAAGGATCGACAAACTCGAGTTCAATATTTTCGCCAATCCCGTCCAGATGGCGATAGCGCCAGAGTTCCCAGTTGTAGGTGGGAGTTGAGCCGCCGCCCTGCCACATGGGGCGGTCGTAGGTGCCGCCGGTGGGATGAGAATCGATCTCGTCGGGCGGACCCCAGACGATGTAGACGTGGCCGCGATCGGTTTTCCAGCCGGGAATGCCGGAGGAGAAGTGTTCGTTGGCGTACGCGATGCGACGGTAGTGCTCTTCTTTGAATTCGTTGACGGAGGAATCGGGATTGGGATTGCGGCGCTGGAAGATGATTTCGATGAATTGTTCGCGTTCTTCGTTGGTGCCGAGTCGGTTGAAGGCGGCGCGTTCCTCCGGAGTGATGATGTAGATCAAGTCTTCTTCGATGACGTGTTGGAGACTGTCGCCGAGTTCGTCTTTGGCTCTTTTGATTTGTTTTTTGCGCTGTTTTTCGGATTGGGGTTTCTGCGTGGCGGGCGCAGGAGCAGGACTCTCTTGAGCGAGTGCATGCAAACCGAACAGGAAGATTGTGGAAGACGCGAAAATCGCAAGGCGCACGAGTCACCTCTGGAGCTGGACGTGGGGCGGGAGACACTCAAGGTTCGTCGGAAGGACGACGAGGACCGTCCGATGCACCGTCAGAATGCGGGAGTGGGCGGAGGGTTGCCCGAGTGCCGCGCCGACGGCGCTTGAGGTTTCATTCCTATGGCTACCCGGCCCTGACGGGGCAGGGCTAAATTGTGACGCACGTCCGGAGCTAGAAACAAAGAAGCGGTGAATGGCAGCGATACGGCGGAGTGTTTGTTAGAATTTGCGGCGCGGGAAGCGGACGCTTGGGGGAA
>Ga0070734_10000448_pt1 | contig 87606 bp, 70 predicted proteins | sample Coa_R1_8_FD_66444 | JGI IMG/M metagenome (GOLD analysis project Ga0070734, IMG submission 66444) | Surface soil microbial communities from Centralia Pennsylvania, which are recovering from an underground coalmine fire - Coalmine... | ecosystem: Environmental > Terrestrial > Soil > Unclassified ...
TACTGACACGTCCAGGTAAATCGGATCAGCGGCGATCCCATCCACCGGGCCTTTCTTGCCCCAGAAATTTCCGCAGACAATGCGGACGCACGTACCATCATCGTCGGTCACTTCGGGGATGTCACCGGTCTTCACTTCCTGATAGCGCGGGTCGGTCATCTTCAACGTGGCCGGAAGATTCGCCCAGAGCTGAAATCCGTGCATGCGGCCGGTGGGATCTCCCTTGGGCATTTCCTGGTGAATAATGCCGCTACCCGCAGTCATCCATTGCACGTCACCGGCGGCGATGGCGCCGCGATTGCCCATACTGTCGCCGTGCTCGACGGTTCCGGCAAGAACGTAGGTGATGGTCTCGATTCCGCGGTGCGGATGCCAGGGGAATCCGGCGAGGTAGTCCTCAGGAACGTCGTTGCGGAAGTCGTCGAGGAGGAGGAAAGGATCGAATTCCTGCGTGTTACCGAAGCCGAAGGCGCGGCGCAGATGGACTCCGGCACCTTCGAGCGTGGGTTTGGATTTGATCAGGCGCTTAATCGGTCGAATGGACATGTTGCCTCTATGCTTAATTTGCTTTTGATGCAGCAGCTATGCAGTTGGACGCAAAGGGCGGCTCGAGCGCCAAGCCTCTAGCGTTTCTTTGCTGGCGGCGTCACCGGGGGCGTCATGATGGGACGCTTCACCGGCACGATCGCGCCTTTCGAAGGATCGGCAGCGGCGTTGGCACGCGCAAGCACTTCCTGCTGGATGTATTGCACGAATTCCTGGATCTGGCGCTGCATCTCTTCCATACGCTCCCGCATTTGCAGGATGATGGCCATGCCGCTGATGTTCACGCCGAGATCGCGAGCCAGCGAGAGGATGAATTCGAGGCGCTGCAGGTCTTCGTCGGTGTACAGGCGCGTGTTGCCTTCGGTGCGCGAGGGCTTGAGCAGGCCTTCGCGCTCATAGAGCCGCAGGGTTTGGGGATGGATGCCATACATCTCGGCCACCGCCGAGATCATGTAGGCGCCTTTGGACTTACGCTTGGTCATTCGTTAGACAGTGTAACGCAGAGCGAAAAGTGCTAAGAACTGGAACGAAATACTCGTGTAGGGGCGGACGCATTCGTCCGCCCGGCGTCGCGGAATGCGACGAACCGGTCCCCTTTCGGCGTACCGCAGGTTTGTATTGCGCGCAACCCCGGACGAGAAGCGTCCGGGGCTACACGTTCCAATAGGATTTAGGCGGCGGGTTGGGGCTTGCTCTCGCGACTGACCGACCATCCTTGGGGCTTCAGGGCGTGGTTGACGAAGTAAGCCACGAAGCCGGCGGCGATCAGGATCATGCCGAAGGCGAACGAACTCATCCCCAGGATCGATTCGTGCTCGCTGCGAATCACCGAAAATGCCAGCAAGAGCACCGGCGGGATGCCGATCGCGATAGCGCCGGGCAATCCTCCGGGAACGCGGAACGGACGCTTAAGGTTCGGTTCGCGGAAGCGGAGCACGATGAGCGCGACGAATTCGAGCGCCAGGCTGCCGCCGTAAAGGAGGATATCGAGCGTGACCAGCCGTGCGAAGCCGAGGCCGAGGCACATAGCCCACCCAACCGCCAGGGCGATGATCGCCACCCACGGGGCTTTCGACTTGGGGTGGAGCTTGCCAAAAACCTTGGGCAGCATGCCATCCTGCGCCATGGCGAGGGGCAGGCGTGAGTAGCTCATGACCAGCGCGTTGAACATGCCGAAGCCGCTGATCATTCCGCCCAGGACGACGCCGATGCGAAGAAGCGGGCCGCCCATCAGCCCTGCGATATCCGCCCACGAACCGGTTTCCCAGGCGGTGGATTTCAAGCCGGTCGCCCACATGGCGGCGAAGGGCAGAACGTAACTCAGGGCAACGATCCCGACCGCGACCAGCATGGCCCGCGGATAGGTACGCTGCGGACGCTCCACTTCCGTTGCGATGGTTGAGGCGTTGTCCCATCCCATGTAGTTCCACATGCAGATCAGGAGCCCGCCTAGGATATCTACGGTAGACGTCGTTGGCTTAGTAACGGCATTGGCCAGCGCGCCCAGCTTGAAGGGCGCAAGGACCACGACCGCCACGAACGGAGCCGAGAGCGCGAGGAACAGCCAGAGCGAGGTCAGGGAGACGACTTTGACTCCGGCGATGTTGAGCAGGGCGCAGGCGATGACCACGGCCAGCGCAACCCACCATCCCCGATTCTCCACCTGGAACCACGGGAACATGCGGGTGAGATAGGCCACGAAGAGCGTCGGATAGATCGCCATATCGAAAATGGAGGCGACCAGCGAGAGCCAGGCTTCCTGAAATCCCCAGAAATTGCCCATGGCGCGGCGCACCCAGGCGTAGTATCCGCCTTCGTGAGGCAGCGCGCTGGAAAGCTCCCCGATCATGAAGGCCGTAGGCAGGCTCCAGAGCAGCGGCGTGACAAGCAGGATCAGGATCGCGCGTCCGTAGCCGGCGCCATGCACGATGTCTTCGGTGCCATAGGTTCCGCCCGACACCATAAAGAAGGTAGCGGCGACCAGGGGCCAAAGCGTGAGGCGGACGAATTTCTTCCGGTTGGGGACGACGGCGAGGGATTGGGGATTTTCGGGTTGTGGATGCTGGGTCCTAGCGGTTGCCAATTTCTATGGCTGCCTCCTTAAGCGACTCACTCTCACCACCGCGTCTCCCTTGAATTTTTGTTTCGCGGCTCCCAGGTCGACTGCGATTTCCCGGGCATTTCGGCGAAGTTAGTTCGCAATAGTGAGATTACGGAAAATTTCCACAGATGCAATACATTTTTGAAATTTTTTTGCATTTTTGTAAGCGGGAGGCGTGGTACTGGGGTAATGACCCGTCAAGCCGCGAGTGCCGAGTATCAAGTAGCAGCGAGCGATGAACCCGGCAGCTCGTCATCCTGAGGCGCGCCTTTCTCGTCCGAAGGACCTATGCATTCCGCCGAGGGCATGTCGGCTACCGACGGAATGCAGAGGTCCTTCGCTTCACTCACGATGACAACGTGAGGGTTCAATCAGAGTTTCATTTCCCAGGTCTCTGCTACCAGATCCTTGCGGCTCCAGCTTTGGTGCTTTTCTTCAGCGATCTTCTGGAAGCCGGCGTTTTCGTAGATGCCGCGGGCGGCGAGCAACTCGCTTTGGGTCCACAGAAGGATTTTCTTGTATCGAGACTCACCGGCGAAGCGGATGCATTCCTCCACTAATCTTTTCCCGATTCCCAAGCCGCGGGCAGACGGCTCGACCAGCAACAGGCGCAGCTTGGCCACCGAACTCGATCTCTTCACCAGGAACACCGAGCCCACGTTCACCCCGTCTTTTTCGGCGATCCAGCAGCGCTCGCGGTCCGGATCCAGGTTCTGGATGAACTCGGCACATATTTCGGCGACGAGGGCCTCGAAGCGCTCGTCATAGTGATACTCCTGCCAATAGAGTTCGCCGTGACGCTGAACCACCCACCCCATGTCTCCGGAACGGTGTGGGCGCAAGACGTAGGCCGGGTGCGGCCCCGGCTTCGGCTCAAGCAGACCCTCGATCGTGTGCATGGCCTCGAGGAGACGGCCTCGCTGCGCGGGAGGGAGCTTGGCTAGAAGTGTGGCAACCTGATCCTCCGAGCGCTTCTCGTACGGAACGAAGGTAGTTCTTCCCTTTGGCGTCAGAGAGAGAAGGCTCTGGCGAGCGTCAGTGGTCGACGAAGTCCGTCGTAACAATCCTTGCCTTTCAAAAGCCCGCAGCATGCGGCTGAGATAGCCGGGATCAAGTCCGAGCTCGTTGCACAGCTCCGTGGCAGTGGGTAGTGAGCGGTGTGCTAGTTCGTAGAGAACGCGCATTTCGCTGAGTGAGAAGGGGCTGTCGAGCAGGTGTTCGCTCAAGACTCCGATCTGGCGGGTGTAGAACCGATTGAAATGCCGGACAGAGTCGACAGCATGCTGAGAGATTGTGCCTGACGGCCGAGCTGCCATGCAGACAGTCTAGCAAATTAGTTGACGGAGTCAACTATCTTGAGCGGCGAGAAAACTGGATCAGCGCATTGTCATCCTGAGGCCCGCGTTCTGTGCGGGCCAAAGGATCTATGGAGTTGTCGACGGCGGCTCGGCTGCCCAGAACGCGCAGGTTCTTCGCTTCAGGATGATTAGCCGCAGCGGGGATGTCCGACGGGAGAACTAGACTTTGCTCCACAGTTCCGCGCGAGGGTCTTCGGGGTTCAGTTTGGCTAACTCGCGAAGGAGTTCCTTGGTGCGCTCGTCGCGGGGCATGGGGACTTTTACCTGGATCTCGACAATCTCATCTCCGCGCACGCCTTCCCTGGTGGCGGATGGCACGCCCTTCTCGCGCAGCCGCAGCTTCTGCCCGGATTGTGTGCCGGGGGGAATCTTCAACAGCGCGCGGCCATCGATCGTGGGCACTTCGATTTTCGATCCCAGGGCTGCTTCGGTTGCACTTACGGGCACAGACAACGAGATGTCATCGCCATCGCGATGAAAGATCGGATGGTCCCCGGCGCGGATGATCACGTACAGGTCGCCCGGAACTCCGCCGCGTGCTCCCGCGTTGCCTTTGCCGGGCAACCGGATGCGTTGCCCGTCGCGCGTTCCCGCCTTGATGCGCACTTCGAGCGGTTCGGTTTTGCTCACCGTGCCTTCGCCGTGGCAGGTCGGACACATCGTCAGGTTCTTTCCTGTTCCGTGGCACCGCGGGCATTGCACGTTGAACTTCATGCGTCCGCCAGTCTGCGTGATCTGTCCGGTGCCGTTGCACTCGGGACATTTGCCAGGAGACTCCATAAATCCCTGGCCGTGGCAGGTCGAACAGACGTCCTGGCGCTGGATGTTGAGGCGCATCACGCCACCGCGAATCGCAGTCCAGAACGGGACATTGACCTGATATTCGAGATCTGTGCCGGGTTCTGGGCCTTCTTCGGCTGGCGCCGTGCCACGGCCTCCGCCGAACATCCCAGAGAAGATGTCACGGAATCCGCCTCCGCCAGTGCTCGTCCGAGCCGAGCGTTGTCCAGCGCGACCGGCGTTCTCGAACATGTCCGAGAAATCGAATCCGCCGAAGTCGAAGTGAACTCCCCCCTGTCCGCCTTCCCCGCCGCCGGGTGCGCCTCCCGGGAAGCCGCCGAATCCTCCGGCGCCGGTGGCACCTCCGCGAGCGTAAGCTTCGGCTGCAGCCGGATCGATGTTGTCGGAATAGAAACCAACCTGATCGTAAATCTTGCGCTTCTTGGGATCGCTGAGGACGTCGTTGGCTTCGGAGATAGCTTTGAACTTTTCTTCGGAGGACTTGTCCCCGGGATTGACGTCGGGATGGTACTTGCGCGCGAGCTTACGGAACGCCTTGCGGATTTCGTCCGCGGAAGCGGACTTCTTCACTCCGAGAATCTCGTAATAATCTTTTTTGGTCGCTGTTGCCATGCGCGCTTTTTAATCGCTTCCTGCCACTCTTACACCGTCATCTGACCGAAGCGAAGGATCTGACGCAGTCGATGCCGCGAGCCCGCCCGACGATTTCTTACTACACTCCAGCTACCGTCCCCGGAATGCTCACAGATTCGTCGCAGCCTGGACCAACCCTGGATGCTTCGATTCGCGATAAAGATTCCCCTCATCGTGTCATATCAGTTCACGCCACGTCGGAGCTTCGTGACCACCTTGACCTCGTCGAACGGGGCGGCGTCTACGTAAACCGGGATTCGCCGCGGTCCGCTCGGACTTTCGACGAATACCTCCCAGCCCTCGTCTTCTGACAACCCCAGGAAATACGTTTGATCTTTCACCTGAAAATCCAGCACTTGTTTGTCCCCTTCCCCAAAAATCTGGCCACGGATCACACGAATATGGATCCCTAATCCGTGTTGATCCGTGGCTAAAACCGCCGAGCTCCGTCGGCAACCGGGTCAAAGACCCGGTCACAGACACTTACTTCTTGTCCTCGACGTCCACGTACTCCGCGTCGATTACTCCTTCGTCTTTCTTCTTGCCCTGGCCGTCGCCCCCCGGCTGCGGCCCTGCTCCGGCGGATGGGCCGGGGCCAGGCTGTCCCGGCTGCGCTTGCGCGTTCTTGTACATCTGCTCGGCCAGCTTGTGCGAGGCCTGGGTCAGGTTCTCGCGGGCGCGATCCATCTGCGCCTTATCGTTGGACTCGAGCGCCTTCTTGGCATCGGCCACAGCGTTTTCGATCTCGCCGCGATCGGAGCCGGAGATCTTGTCGCCCGACTCACGCAGCATCTTCTCGATCTGGTAGACCATCGAGTCGAGCTGGTTCTTGGCCTCGATCGACTCGCGCTGCGCCTTGTCCTCGGCTGAATGCGCGTCGGCTTCCTTCGCCATGCGCTCCACTTCATCCTTCGACAGACCGGAAGATGACGTGATCGTGATCTTCTGATCTTTCTGCGTCGCCGTGTCTTTCGCGGTTACGTTCAGAATGCCGTTGGCGTCGATGTCGAATGTCACTTCGATCTGTGGGACGCCGCGCGGTGCCGGCGGAATTCCGGTCAGATGGAATTTGCCGAGGGTCCGGTTCTGCGCCGCCATCGGACGCTCGCCCTGCAGCACGTGCACCTCAACCGAGGTCTGACTGTCGGCCGCGGTCGAGAACGTCTCCGTTTTCTTGGTCGGAATCGTCGTGTTGCGCGGAATCATGGGCGTCGAAACGCCGCCCAAAGTCTCGATCGAGAGCGTCAAGGGAGTGACGTCGAGTAAAAGCAGGTCTTTCACTTCGCCCTTGAGCACGCCACCCTGGATCGCCGCGCCTACCGCGACAACTTCGTCCGGATTCACGCTCTTGTTGCCTTCCTTGCCAAACAGCTCTTTCACCAGCTGCTGAATGCGGGGCATGCGGGTTTGTCCGCCAACCAGCACGACTTCATTGATCTTCGATGTATCGACGCCCGCATCCTTCATGCACTGCTTGCAGGGACCGACGGAGCGCTGAATGATGTCTTCCACCATGCCCTCGAACTTCGCACGGGTCAGCTTCTTGACCAGGTGCTTGGGACCGCTGGCGTCCGCCGTGATGAATGGCAGATTGATTTCGGTCTCCATCGTGGTCGAGAGCTCGATCTTGGCGCGCTCGGCTGCGTCACGCAGACGCTGCAGCGCCATTTCGTTGCCCTTGCCACGCAGGTCGAGACCTTCATCTTTCTTGAATTCGTCGATGAGCCAGTCGACCAACCGCTGATCGATGTTGTCGCCACCGAGGTGCGTATCACCGTTGGTGGCTTTGACTTCGATTACCCCTTCACCGACTTCCAGAATCGAAATGTCAAAGGTACCGCCGCCGAAGTCATACACGGCGATGGTTTCATCTTTCCCTTTGTCGAGACCGTAAGCGAGCGCGGCCGCCGTAGGTTCGTTGATGATGCGCTTCACTTCGAGGCCGGCAATCTGGCCGGCATCTTTGGTCGCTTGTCGCTGCGCATCGTTAAAATACGCGGGAACGGTGATCACCGCTTCCGTGACTTTCTCGCCCAGGTAATCTTCCGCGGCCTTCTTCAGCTTCTGCAGAATCATCGCGGAAATCTGTGGCGGGGTATATTCCTTGCCTTGCGCCAGCACCGCAATGTGGTCGCCCTGACGCACGACCTTGTATGGGACCATCTTGATTTCTTCCTGCACTTCGTCGTAGCGGCGTCCCATGAACCGCTTGATCGAATAGACCGTATTCTCAGGATTGGTAATGGCCTGGCGCTTGGCCACCTGTCCCACAAGCCGCTCGCCGGTCTTAGTAAAACCAACGACGGACGGAGTCGTCCGCCCTCCTTCTTCGTTTGCGATGACCTTGGGCTCTCCACCTTCCATGACGGCTACACAGGAGTTAGTCGTGCCCAGGTCAATTCCAATTATCTTGGCCATAAAACGAGCCTCCTAAACTTGATAAGTCCTTTATCAACAATAAATTACTTGCAAACAAGTGCTTTATTTTCAAGTACATCATAGACCTTGAGTGAGTCACTGTCAAGTTTTAGATGCATGGTGCGAGCAACGGGATGCGAACCTTTTCGTTCCGTTGTCTCGCGGCAGTTGACCGAAGGGCTTGACCATCGGCCATGATCTTGGCACGATAGTTCGAAATTGAAGCCTTGGGGCACGACTCTCGCCTAGTGCTCGCCTGATTGTCCATGTAAGCGTTCTGCTTGAAACCACAGAATTTTTTGAAGGACGGAGCCTCGTAATGAACCCAGCCCAGATTCGTTTGTGGTCAGTTTTATTTTGCATGGCCGCGCTAGCGGCATTGTCTCAGCCAGTTTTGGCAAACACCCTATGCGTCAATCCCGGAGGAACCGGCGGCTGTTACGCGACGATTCAAGCCGCGGTCACCGCCGCCTCGCCCAACGACGTCATTAATGTCGCCGCGGGCACTTACAACGAACAGGTGACCATCGGAAAATCGCTTTCGCTGATCGGCGCGGGTTATAGCTCCTCGATCATCAATGCCACCAATTTTCCGAATGGCGTTCTGCTGGACGGCCTCAACAATCCTGGCCTGCATGATGTCACTGTGGCCGGCTTTACCGTGGAGGATGCGCTGTATGAAGGCGTTCTGGTGCTCAACACCACCGGGGCTGTCATTCGCGACAATCACATCATTAACAACGATAAAGAAGGACCGAATTCGACCGGGACGGCTTGCGTCGGGCAGCCCTCCTATGAAACCGATGAAGGCGGCGACTGCGGCGGCGGATTGCACCTGATGGGTGCCGTGAATACGCTGGTATCGAACAACACCGTGACCGGCAATGCCGATGGAATTTTGATCACCGACGAAACCGCAGAGAGCCACAACAATGTCATTGTGAAAAACGGTGTCTCCAACAATGCGCGAGAGTGCGGCATCGTTCTGGCATCGCATCCGCCGGTTGGTTCGACACCGCCCAAATACGCGGCCCACCACGGGGTGGACAGTAACACGATCTGGAACAACGTCTCGAACAAGAACGGTTTGTCCGGGGGAGGAGCCGGAGTCGGCCTGTTTTCCGACGGAGAAGGACCGGGGAAGGTTACCAGCAATTCCATCGTCGGAAACACACTAACGAACAATAGCCTGCCCGGCGTCGCGCTGCACTCGCATAATGGTCCGGCGAGGGGCGCGCCCGCCGATAACATGTATGGAAACATGATCATCGCCAACACCATCAACGGCAATGGTTCCGATGTCGCCGATTCCGCCACTCCCGGTACAGCCGGAATCAATATCAGCAGTGGAGATGGCGGATCGGGCGTGCAAGGCACGGTCATCACGCTGAATGTGATCAGCAATGAGAAAGTAGCGTTGGCTGTAAATACAACCTCGGAACTGGCCGCACATTTCAACAGTTTCCTCGGAGGAGACATCGGGGTGGCCAACGATTGCACGCTCGATGGCGCCGCCTGCACCGGCAGCATCGATGCCACCGACAATTATTGGGGATGCTCGACCGGTCCCGGAACGAGTGGGTGCAGCACAGTTAGCGGATCGAAGATCCTGTCGACTCCGTGGCTGAGCAGCACACCGAACTAGGGCTGCTACTCCGTTCATGCGCTTTCGCTGCTGGGTGACGTCGCCGTGTTCGCAAGCGGTCCGTCACCGCAGCGGCTAAAGCCGGCTCTCAAAATCCGGCTGAATCTCGCAGCGCTGGAAGCTGCGCCACCCATCGTTGCCTGCCCGCGGCAACATCGGCCGGAAGTGGCACCCCGCATCGAGTTACAAAGATTTACGCAAACTGCCGCACGCGTCGGGCATCCATTTACAACCACCTGGCTCCGGTGCGCTCGTAGCCGGACGAGTGCATGAGAGCAGCAATGCCCGAAACGTCCACCCAACGTTCCTTCCGGCGACGAAGTCTGGTTGGCCTCAACGCGATCAATTTTTTCCAGGCAGAAATGGTGGGGGTCCTATTGCCAATTCTCGGAGTACTGCTCCGAGAGCACCATTGGCGTTACGAGGCGATTGGAGTAGCGACGGCGGCGGGCGGCTTGGGAACACTTGTGATGCAAACTCCGGCCGGCGTGCTCAGCGACCACGTTTCGGCGCGGCGCTTTCTTTTTTCGATTTGCGCGCTGGTCGCGGGTTTGTGTTTTGTCGCTGTCCCGTTGGCCGTGAACCACTGGGTGCTCGTCGATGGGTTGCTGTTTCTTGCAGGAGCAATTCAGAGTTTTTTCGGGCCATTGCTTGGGGCGTTGGCATTAGCGCTGGTCGGCCACAAGTTGCTAAACAAAGTCGCGGGAACGAATCAGGGCTGGAATCACGCCGGCAACATCGCCGCGGCGCTTTCCGCTATGGCACTGGTGAAGTTTCTGGGTGTGAGTTCCGTGTTTTATTCCGTCGGCGTGTCATCGATTGCAGCCGCAGCGGCAGTCCTGCTGATTCGCAGAGACGATCTCGATGAGCGGGTCGCATCGGGACTCAGCGCGGATCATGCGCAGGCGATGCCCTGGAACGAACTATTGAAAGACCGGACGATTTTGGCGGTGTTCACTGCGATTTTCCTCTTCCATCTGGCCAACGCTCCCATTCTTCCGCTGACAGCGCTTTACGTGAAACATCTTGGCGGATCGGACAGCCTGATGACCGCTACCGTGCTTACGGCACAGGTGGTGATGGTTCCAATGGCGATCTTCGCCGGGCGCTACGGAGATCGGTGGGGACGCAAGCCGGTGCTGGGCATTGCGTTCTGGATTCTGCCGCTGCGAATCATTTCTTACACGCTGGCGGCGAATCCCCGGGCGATCGTTTGGCTGCAGAGTTTGGACGGTATCGGTGCGGGAATTTATGGCGTTGTGGTAATCAGCCTGGCAGCGGATTTAACCCGCGGCCGTGGCCGATTCAACACGCTGGCGGGATTGTTCGCCACAGCGGTCGCAATTGGCGGAGTGATTGGCCCCGCGACCAGCGGATTCGTGCTGCAGCATGCGGGGTTCAGAACGGCCTTTCTCTTGTTCGCCGGTCTCGCCGTTGCTGGTGCAACCATCTTCACGGTTCTTGTTCCCGAAACCAAAGGTTCAAAGAATCAAAGCAGCCAGCATTCGGCGCCGGAAGCCCAACAAGCGCCGGCTTAACGTCTTTCCACATTGTTTTTCGAGCTTTCGTCGGACAGGCTAAAGGATTCTCCCGATTGACCTCTTGCGCCCGGCGAAGGATGATTCGCGGGCTTTAGGGTCTCTATCTCTCTCCTCTACCTACGCCACAATTTTTCTCCAAGCCACGAAATCAAGGAAAAGGAGGCCATTGCAATGCGAGCAGGTCGATGTTCATCATTTGTGATGTGTTCACTGTGGGTGATTCTCGGACTGGTCCCCGTTGCGTCCGCCAAGACTCTCTGTGTCAATCCCGCTTGGAAAGCATGCTACAAAACGATCCAATCGGCGGTGAATGCCGCCTCGCCCAATGACATCATCAAAGTTTCGGCCGGGACTTACATGGAGCAAGTCACGGTTTGGAAACCGCTCTCGATTCTGGGATCGGGAGCCGGGTCCGCGATCGTGGACGCCGCGAATCTCGCCCACGGGTTTTTCGTAGACGGCTACAACAACCGGGGATTGAACAATGTGACGATCTCTGGATTCACCGTGGAGAACGCGTTATACGAGGGCATTTTGATCGTGAGCGCGTCCGACGTCATCGTTCGCAATAACACCGTCAAGGACAACGACACAGTGCCGAACCCGGCAGGATTCACCGGAGACCTGACTGGCTGTCCGAACCAACCCGGCAGCGGCACCTACGAAACTGACGAGACCGGAGATTGCGGCGGCGCGATTCACCTGGTGGGCGCGGTCAACTGCACGCTCTCCGACAATTACATCAGCGGCAATGCGGACGGTGTCCTCATTAGCGACGAGACTGGTGAAAGCCGCAACAATCTCCTCATCCACAATGTCATCACCAAAAACCCGCTGGAGTGCGGGATCGTCCTCGCGTCGCACCCCCGGGCCGGTACGACCGCCATGAAGCCCATTCCCGCCCACTTTGGAGTGGACCATAATACCGTCTCGGAGAATGTTTCCTCGGAGAATGGCGTCAAGATCGGAGGCGCAGGAGCCGGATTGTTCTCCGATGGCGCGGGTCAGGGAATAGTCTCAGGCAACGAGATTATCCGCAACAAGCTGACCGGCAACGGTCTGGGAGGGGTCGCGCTGCATTCGCATGTGGGCCCGGCGTTTGGCCTTCCGGCCGATAATTTCAGCGGAAATAAGATCGTCGGCAACTTCATTGCTGGCAATCTGGCCGACTCGGCTGACACTGCAACTCCGGGGACGGTGGGCATCAACATCAACAGCGGCGATGGCGCTTCTCCGGTGCGCGGTACGGTCATCGCAGAGAACGTAATCTGGGACGAAGCAATCGACATTGCTGTCAACACGCCGGCCGAGGTTGATATCCACCTCAATAGCTTGATGGGTGGAAAGATCGGCGTGGGCGATGTTTGCGCCCTGGATAAGTCCTCGGTGTGCACCGGCACGATCGACGCGACCGAAAACTTCTGGGGATGCCAAATGGGCCCGGGAGGGAAAGGATGTACCACCATCAGCGGAACGGATATTCGTTTTGCTCCCTGGCTGAGCGAATTCGACGATCACTGAAACGACGATGCCGCGCTCCGGGGGATCTGCGATTCGGAGCGCGGATCACTTTTTTCGCAGATCCAAAGACGCGAACAGCTAATCCATCTCCAGCTTCCAGATCGGCTCGCCGCCGAGCGAATGATAGAAGCCCCAGGCCGCCAACCCCACTACGCTCAACGCAGCCAGCACCGTTGTGCTCATGTACCACGCGGAGAAGTCGGCGGTAAAGGGGACGTTGCCCAGCATGTCGATGGTGAACACGCCGACCACAAGTGTCACCAGCCCGAAACGATAAACAATCAACACCAGCATTGCATAGATCAGCACGATCACCGGCAAGTCCAGCAGCAAGTGGGTGCTCTGCAGGCCTTTGATGATGACGAAAATTCCTACGAAAACCGGTGCCGCCAGCCAGTCTTTTCGCAACAGCACCTTCAGCCCGAGCACCGCGAAGAAAAATACGAGCGTAACCGTAATGGAGCTCGGGACCTGCATCAACCATTGGCCCAAGGCTTGACGTCCGCCAAGCAGGTAGGTGGTTGACCCGATCTGCGGTGCAGCCCCGGTGCGCGCCAGCGGGATCAATCCGAGGGTGACGATGAGCATCCACCCGCTTCCAAATGCGACTCCGATCAGGATGTCGCGCCCCACCAGCGGATCGCGGAATTGTCCGGACAAGAGCCGGCTCCACGAAATGATGGCGTGCGGCCAGCGTCGGCGCACCCACGGCTCCAGAGCCACATAGATCATCCACGTGATGCCGGCGGCTTCCAGCGCCGACGCGCAGCAGAGCATCAGACTGCCGAATGCGTCGAGGCCCGCGACCAGGTGCGACAGGCAAAGCCACAACAGGACTTCCAGCACAAAGATCACCACCGCCAGGCGGAGTGCGCCCTCTCGATCGGCACGTCCCTGGCGATAGTTCCGTCGAGCCATCAGCGCTCCGGTCACAAGCACCGCCAGAAAAAACGCCAGGATAAGCATCTGACTCCACCGGTTTTTTCGTTCCGCCGCCGTATCTTCTGAAACCATGCGGTCGGGCCTGGTCCAGTCGCCGATGAGGCGGAAAAATACCGGCTTGCCATGCCAGGCGGCGGCTTCCACGCGCAACGGCCAGCTTGTGCCCGGCCAGGTCCCCGTCCACGCGGCGCGGGAGTCGGCCGCGGCCAGTGAATTCCACTGCGGCGGCGCTTCCTTTAACTTTGCCGGATCCAGCTCCGCGGCGGAGAACAACGGCGCCCAGTTTGGCTGCGCATTGGAAGTAGCCTCTTCATACTTCTGCGGAGGAATGGCGTGGAACGCAATCAGCCTCCCCTTCGGATCCAGTTTCACGTCGACCATTCCGGAATCCGTGGTGGGGGGATCGTTCTCGTGCAGAATTCCGGGAGTGAAGTTGGTGTAGCCGTTGGGCGACATATTCTTCGGACTCTGCCGAAACCAGAATTCGAGCATGGTCGGACGTCCCGCCAGCACCTCGTCCCATGACGGCCGGCTCTTGCTGTCGTGCTGCTCAACGTAGTTGGAAAAGTCATCGTCCTGGCGGAACCCAAACCCGCTATCCACAGCCTTCTCCGTGTATCCAAGCGTGCGGGTGATCTCCCTGGCCTTTTCCGCCAGCACCTCGGGAGGCTGATCCAGGTGCATCTTTTCCAATCCGCTGTAGCGAATCGAAAGATAAATTCCGACCGAGAGGGCGACGAGGATTCCCACCAGGCAGGTGACCGCAACCCCGGGACGCAGGCCAGTAGTCTCACCGGAAGCTGCAACCAGTTGCGGCGAGGGCGTTTCGCCCGCAGCGAGAGCGGCGGCCAATGGATCGCCGCCGGGCAGCGCGCCGGCGACTGCCAGCGCGGTGGCCGGACGGGCCGAAGCTTCTTCCTCAAGGCAGCGCAGGATTACTTTCTCGACGACCGGGTCAAGATCTTTCACCACCGACGATGGACGGCTGGGCGTTCGATCCTCTCGACCGCGTACTGCTCCGGCTTTCTTTTCCGCGAACGCTCGCTTGCCGGTGAAGACCTCGTACAGCACCAGGCCGAGTGCGTAGATGTCGCTGCGGGTACTGACTTCCCGTCCCGCAATCTGTTCCGGAGCCATGTACGCAGGCGTGCCGCTCCGGACTTCATTGCCGCGAATATCGTCGGCGATGCCCGCGAGGCCGAAATCGGTGATCACCACCTGGCCGCGGCCATCGAGCATGATGTTGGCGGGCTTCAGATCACGATGCAGCACGCCTTTGGTGTGAGCGGCGGCGAGTCCGGCACAAAGCTGGCGGGCGATTTCGAGCGCTTTATCCTGCGGCAGCCGCCCGATGCGGCGCAGCAGCGAAGCCAGGTCTTCGCCATCGATGTACTCCATCGTGAAAAACGTCTGGCCCTCAATTTCACCCACATCATAAACGCGGCACACGTTCGGATGCGAAACGCGGCGCGCAATCCGCACTTCATTACGGAATCGCTCGCGCATGCCTTCATCGCGCGTGGCCTCCTCCGGCAGAAATTTGATGGCGACCGCTTGGCCGAGCGTGAGATCGTCGGCGCGGTACACTTCGCCCATACCGCCCCGGCCCAGCAGCGCGATGATGCGGTATCGGCCCGCGATCAGGCGCCCCGGAAGAAATCGGCCTTCCGTGATCAGGAATTCGGCGGCACTCGAAGACCGCGAAGAGGAACTGCGCGAGGACGGAGACGACGATCGGGGCGGAGTCGGCACGTCCATCGTCGCATCGACATCGATCGTCGCCAATTCATCCGTACTGCCGACCGGACGCCCACACGAAGAACAGAAACGAACCTCGCTCGCCAGTTCGAAACCACAGTGAGAGCACGTCTTCACCCGTACAGAATAACGCAGTCGTCTCTACAGTTTCGAACCCTGTGCAGCTACGGCTTTTACCTTATTCAGGCAGAGGTCCAATCTCCACTTTGTTGTATGCGAAATGCGCGTGTCTATTGGATTTCGTAGAACCCGGTAAGGGACGGCCCCGGGTCCGCACGAAGCGTGCTGTGGGTTTCCACCGCCGATATGACGGCGGTCCACAACTGTCTCACTCCAAAACACTTACTCGATGATTGACATATTTGTACGTACAAATAGATACATAAGAATGTTCCTTCAGGAACATTTGTGCAACCTTTAGTCTGTGTTCCTGCAGCAAGACCACTAGCTGTATTACCATCCAAAGCGGTGAACTCATACTGGCAGCGATGGCTCCGCGATCCTTTGTTTCTGCTGTGTGTTGCCGCGGGGCTGCTGGCCTTCGCAGTGCAGTCAGGGGAACTGGGCAGCGCCGACACTACGCACCGTTTGCAGGCCACGCACTGGCTTTGGACTTCGCAGCCACAGGTTTTTCCCAACGAATATCCTGAATTCGGGCTGCACGGCCGAGGCGGCAAGCTCTACAGCTGGTATGGAATCGGGCAATCGTTGTTGATGCTGCCGGCTGACTTGCTGGGCACGTGGATTTCTCATTGGAAGATCTTTTCCGACTACGAAGACGATCCGGCCATCCGCAGCATCGTAGTCAGCTACAGCACGAACATCCTCGTCAATGTGCTGACTGCAATTATCGTCTTTCGGTTCCTGCGTCAACTCGCATTCAGCGTGAAGGAGTCCGTGGCCGGCGTGCTCGCGCTGCTGTTCTGCACCACCCACCTGCATTACACGCAGAACATGATGGAGAACAACTACATCATGCTGCTGACGATGACAGGGTTTTCGTTTCAGTATGAATGGCTCATAACCGGCAGCCGTCGGCCCTTGCTGATCGGGTCGGGGGCGTTGGCGCTGAACCTGCTTACCCGACTGACGACCGGGCTCGACCTGATTAGCGTTGCCGTGTTCCTGCTGGTCCTGCTCTGGTTCCAGAGAACTTCGCCGGAACGATTGTGGCATCGTTTTGTCGAGTACGCCAAGGTCGCGGCGCCGGTTTATGCGTTCTTCCTGCTGCTGGACCGGTTGTACCAGTTCTACCGTTTTGGTTCCTTCACCAATACGTACGTTTCGATTTTCGCGAAAGAGCAGCGGTTGCAGGATCCAACGCTGCCCGCGAACTTTCCCTGGACGACGCCGTTTCATGTTGGAGTTCTGGGCGCGCTCTTCCAGCCCGAAAAGTCGATTTTCTTGTTCGATCCGCTGCTGGTGCTCGCGCTCGTGCTGTTCGCGCTGTTGTGGAAGCGAATGAGCGCGGAGATGCGGGCCTACGCCGTTGCATCTTTGTTTCTACTGGTGATCTACATCAGCTTTTACGCTCGTTACGCATTTTGGGCAGGAGACTTTGCCTGGGGAGATCGCTATGTCTCGACTGCCGTCGAGGGGGTTGCGCTTCTGGCGGTGCCGTTGTTGCTGCGCTATCGAGAAAATCTAAGTCCCCTGATACGCATCTTCGCGATCGTTTTAATTGCGGTAAGCTTCGTCATTCAGGTCGCGTCGCTGGCTTTCTGGATGCCGATCGAGATTTACCAGATGGAAGAATTCGGCCATCCGACATTTGTCATTGCGCTTCGCTTCAAGAATATAGTTGCTTTTGCGCTGGGAAAGATGAGCGCCTGGAGATTGAACACGGACTCCATGACGTACGACCCATGGGATTACCAGCACATTACCACGTGGAATTTTCTGCCATTCCTGCTCCGGCGTGTCGGTGCCGCACCGAAGTGGGTGGTGGATGTGGCCTTTGCAGTTTGGATTGCATCGCTGGGCGCACTGGGTGGAGTCCTGTGGCGGCTGAGAAGTTCGTTGCGGGGTGCCTGATTCGACAAGGTCCCTCGACTCGGGATGACAGGGCCGAGATCACTCGACTGTCACGGACTTGGCCAGGTTCCTGGGTTGATCGACGTCGCAGCCGCGGCGAACGGCAATGTGATAGGCAAGCAGCTGTAGAGGCACAATCTCCAGGATCGGAGACAGTTCTTCCGGCGCGGCGGGGATGTAGAGGACGTGGTCGGCGGCTTCCTTGATCTCTTCATCGCCTTCGGTGGCCAAGGCAATCACGACTCCCGATCGCGCTTTCACTTCCTTCAGATTCGAAATCGTCTTTTCGTACCGCAGCACGGAGTCGGAATTGTTCTTGTCACGGGTCGCGATCACGACGACCGGCAGGTTCTCGTCGATGAGCGCATTGGGACCGTGCTTCATCTCTCCGGCGGGATATCCTTCCGCGTGAATGTAGGAAATTTCCTTGAGCTTGAGCGCGCCTTCGAGTGCGATCGGGTAATGAATGCCGCGCCCCAGAAACAGAAAGTCGTGAACCTTCTGATAGACCTTGGCCAGTTCGTCGCAGGCTTGGTCATGGGTAAGAATCGTTTCCAGTTTCGCTGGAATGCGCGTCAGTTCGAGCATTTCGCTACAGGCTCTTTCCGACGTCATCACGCCGCGCACCTGTGCCAGGTACATCGCGAAAATATAGAGAGCGGTCAGTTGGCCGGTGAAAGCCTTGGTCGAAGCCACGCCGATCTCCGGGCCGGCATGGGTGTAAATAGTTCCAGCAGCTTCACGGGTGATCATTGATCCGACAACATTGCAGATGGCGAGCGTCTTCGATCCGCGGGCCTTGGCTTCGCGTTGCGCGGCAATCGTGTCGGCGGTCTCGCCCGATTGCGAGATCACCAGCGTGATGGTATTGGGCTCGACGATCGGATCGCGATAGCGCCACTCGCTGGCGTAATCGACCTCCACCGGCACGCGCGCCAGCGTCTCGATCATGAACTTTCCGGCTAATCCGGCATGCCAACTGGTTCCGCAAGCAATGATGTTGATTTTCTTCGCGGCGCGGAATTCTGCTTCCGTGATTTCCATCTGATCGAGAAAAATGTGGCCCGTATCTTGTGAGACACGCCCCAGCGTGGTATCCCGCACGGCACGCGGCTGCTCATAGATTTCCTTGAGCATGAAATGTTTAAAGCCGCCCTTCTCCGCCTGGATTGGATCCCAGGTGACATGCTGAATCGGGCGATGGAGGGGCTTGCCCGTGAAATCGGTAAACTGCACGCCCTCGGGAGTAACAATAGCCATATCGCCATCGCCCAGGAAAACAATGTCGCGGGTGTGATAAAGGATGGCGGGAACGTCCGAGGCCACAAAGAATTCGTCTTTCCCGATGCCGACGACAGCCGGGGGACCATTGCGCGCAGCCACAATTTTATTGGGATCGTTGCTGGAAATCACCGCCAGAGCGAAGACTCCGCTGAGTAATTTCACCGTCTGGCGCACCGCTTCTTCCAGGCTCGGCCGACTGCCATTGTTCTGACGCGAATACTTCTCCACCAGGTGCGCGATGATTTCGGTATCAGTCTCGGTAGTGAACTTGTGCCCTTCCTCGATCAGCTTTTTCTTTAGGCTGAGATAGTTTTCGACGATCCCGTTGTGCACTACGACAATCTTTCCAGTGCAGTCGCGGTGGGGATGGGCATTCTCTTCGGTGGGGCGGCCGTGGGTGGCCCAGCGGGTGTGGCCGATGCCATAGCTGCCGTGCAGCGGCTTCTGGCGAATTACTTCTTCGAGGTTATGGAGTTTGCCTTCGGCGCGGCGGACCTGCAACCCGTCTCCGTTGCCGCCCACTGCGATCCCCGCCGAATCGTAGCCGCGATATTCCAGGCGGCGGAGGCCCTCAAGGATAACGGGGACGACGCTCTTCTTTCCAACATAACCGACAATGCCGCACATGGGACGACCTCAGGGATTTCCGGCGGGCCTACTCCGCCAGCGAGAAACGGAATTCTTCGATGACCGGATTGGTCAGGACTTCGCGGGCAATGCGTTCGACTTCCGCCTGGGCTTCTTCGCGGGAAAGTCCGCCATCGAGCGTGAGCTCGAAATATTTTCCCTGGCGAACGGCTTCCAATCCTTTGTAGCCCATTTTTTTCAAGGCGCCGTGAATGGTCTTGCCTTGCGGGTCTAAAACGGTCTTTTTCAGCGAAACGTACACGTAGGCTGTCATAAAAAGCTCATTATACGGCAGCGTCGGCTGGCGGGTGGTTCCCTCGTTGGCCAGCGGTTAGCTTGCCTCCCCGCCTTGGAGGCTCATATACTCGGATCGTTTGGCCGCAGTGGACACTGCGGCTCTCAGCTATCATTGACCAGCACTTACTCCGGAGAAAATCTCGATGACACCAGTCACCACCGCCTCGCACGTGGATAAAGAAGCTAATCCGTGGGAGTCGCAGCGCGCCCGCTTCGACCTGGCTGCCCAGAAGCTGAACCTGGACGAAGGTTTGTGGCGCGTCCTGCGCTATCCCAACCGCGAAATCACCGTGCACATTCCGGTGCAGATGGACGATGGACACCTGGAGGTTTTTACGGGATTCCGGGTGCAGCACTCGATCGCGCGCGGTCCGGCCAAGGGCGGCATTCGTTACTCGCCGGATGTGACGCTCGACGAAGTCCGGGCCCTGGCCAGTTGGATGACCTGGAAATGTGCCGTGGTGAACATTCCCTTCGGCGGGGCGAAAGGCGGCGTGATCTGCGATCCGCACAAGATGTCAATGGGCGAAGTCGAGCGCATGACGCGCCGTTACACCGCGGAGCTGATCGAATTTCTTGGCCCGGAAAAGGATGTGCCTGCTCCCGACGTCAATACCAACGAGCAGGTCATGGCGTGGATGATGGACACCTATTCCATGCACATGCGGCAAACCGTAACCGCAGTGGTCACGGGGAAGCCGATCAACATCGGCGGATCGCGTGGACGCCGCGAAGCCACGGGCCGCGGCGTGATGATCGTATGCGATGAAGCTTGCCGGAAGCTGAACATCGATCGCGAACGGGCGCGGGTCATCGTGCAGGGATTCGGCAATGTCGGTTCGAACGCGGCATTGCTGATGCATGAAGCGGGATATAAGGTCGTCGGCATCGCCGAGGTCGGCGGCGGCCTTTACAACAAGAATGGCATTGATCTGAAGGCGCTGGTGGAGTTCCGCCAGAAAAACGGCACGGTGCATGGATTCCCCGGCGCCGAGGCTTACGATTCGGCGCAGTTGCTGATTACGGATTGCGAAATTCTGATTCCAGCTGCCACCGAAAACGTCATTACCAGCCGCAATGTGGATGACGTAAAGTGCCGCATTCTCGCCGAGGGTGCCAATGGACCGACGACCTCTGCTGCCGATGATGTACTCAGCGAAAAGGGCGTGTTCGTGATTCCCGACATTCTGGCCAATGCCGGCGGCGTCACTACTTCCTACTTCGAATGGGTGCAAGACCGCCAGGGATACTTCTGGAAAGAATCGGTAGTCAACGAGCAGCTCGAAACCATAATGAAGTCTTCATTCGAAGATGTAGTGCGCTATGCGGAGACACACAAAGTGAACAATCGCATTGCGGCGTATATGCTGGCGATTGATCGGGTGGCGTATACCATCCGGCAGCGCGGGATTTACGCTTAGATTTCATCTACCCCGGTTGGGCTGGAGGATTTATGAATTCCATCGAACGCAAACTCACGGCACAGATTGCGGTTTTGATTTTTCTGCTTTCGCTGGTCAGCGGCGTGGCGATTGGTCAAAACGCCGAGCCCGGCTCCAAGGCGGAAGCGATGGCCGGGCAGATGGCAAAGACTGCGGCCTGCGGCCGATAAGCTCGACATCAATTCGGCGACGAAAGATCAGTTGAAGGCGCTGCCCGGCATTGGCGATACTTACTCACAGAAGATCATTGATGGCCGGCCATATCGCGCGAAGAATCAGCTGGTGCAAAAGAAAATCATTCCTCAGTCAGTGTACGAAAAGATCAAAGATCTGATCATCGCCAAGCAACCGAAGTCGACTCCGGCAGCGAAGTAGTAACCTGAGGACCAAGGTCACACATTTCTCCTGACGGCTGTCGCTTCCGGGCTGCGATTTTACAGGCTGATTCGAAAAAACTATCTCTCGTTGTCAGTGTGCCATCCCGGATTCATCCATCGACCATTACGCCAAACAAAAATTTCTGTGACTCGGCTGGAGCCCGACGAGCGCTTGCCGTCGACCTCTGTTTCGAGCACATAGCTGCTCCAGATAATCACGACGTCGCCGAAGTGCTGCACCTCGGTGCGGGGAAATTCCAGCCGGAGCAGCTTTCCACCTTTCGCATGAAACTCCGCGGAGGAACGCAGCACGTCGGCCTGATGCTTCCATTCATTCTCGCCGCCGCTCATGACGACGGTTTCAGGTGGTACTAGTTGCTCGAGCGTTTTGACGTCACCGGCAAACCAGGCGCGCCACACGGTTTCGCGAGCACGCAGCAGCGCTTCGTCGTTCTGCCTCTCCGTGGGCGATTGGGCATGAGTTACAACGACTCCTGCGCAAAGCAACATCAGCACCGCAATCCGCCTTCTAATCATGAGACTGCTCCTTTTAACGGCCTACCTCGAACCCGAATTGTTCTGGTGACGAGACGTGCGTAACGCAAGCAGCACGGCCGCGCTCGAAGCGGAGTAGACCGAGTAATCCATCGGCGACTGCAGGCCGAGCGAGATGGCCATGGAGGTGCCAAACATCACCAGCAATACAGCGCTGGCCAGGGCAACCCAGCGAGTCCACAAACCCATGATGAGCAGAATGCCCAAGGTCGTTTCGCAAACCGTGGCAGCCCACGCCAGATAGGGAATCACAGCTTTCGGCATAAACGACAGCACCTGGCCGGCGTATTCGAGGAAGCCCGCAAAGTGCTTCAAATCAAGAGTTCTGTCCCAGAGGCCAAAGCGGGACGATACTGCGGAGAGGAAAGCTGTGCCGAGCGCCAGACGTGCGTAGAGCACGCCGAACTGCTCCCAGTTTATTGTTTGCAGTTTTTCCCCGACGCTCATTGCAGCCCCGGAACTTTGCGCGGATTGGCTCATTTTTGTTCTCCGTTTTGCGATTCGTTGGAATTGGGCACATCCACGCTGAGCGGCACGTTGCGATCGCAAAGCAAATACGCAATCAGCTTTGCGGTACTAGTAGAACTGGCATTCGCGGAAACCAGATGAACCCCGTTGGCTGGTTCATAAAAAGCCCCTCCGGCCTTCAGCGTCTTCTCGGGTTCTCCCTTCACCTGAGTTCGAATTGCGCCTTCGGCGACATAGCCGATGACTGGGCAGGGATGCGAATGCGGCGGGGATGCTTCGCCGGGGCCATAGTTGACCTCAACCAGCGTGGCCTTCAGATGAGCGCCATCGAGGTCAGGCATCCTTTCCGACAACACAATGTGTGCTCGATCGTGCGCGGTATTGGAAAACTTACCTGGGAACTTAGTGGGCAGCCAATGATCCGCGCCCAAGCCACAGATGCTTATGCCGATAATGATCGGTAACAGTTTGATTGAGTTCATCGGTTTCTCCTCGCTTCAACCCAGACGTTAGGATTCCTCCGATTCGGAGGCGGCCGCCAGTTCGAGACCGTGCTGCGAAACCGGCGCAATCAGCGTTGATGGAAGATTGACGGCAACGGGCTGCGGCGAAGTTCGCTCTATCCCGCTGCGCCTCATAAACCATGCCCCGCCTAAGCAGGCGATGCTGCCGAGAATCGCGAGCAGCGTCACCCGTTCATGACGCACCAGCACACCCAAGGCAAGCGCCACCACGGGGATCAAGAACGTCGTGCCGGAAGCGCGTGTGGCGCCCAACTTTCCGGCGGCGACGGCCATTACTGCATGTGCGACGCCAGTACCGAGCGCGCCGAGCGCGAGCAGAGACAAGACCGGCGCCAGTCTCCAGTGAGCGCCGATCACGTCGGGCAATCCCAGGGGCGCAGTCAGAACCAGGGCAATCGCCTGCGCGCGCCAGATCACCGGCAAAGCGCCGTTCCGTTGTTGCAGAGGACGGGCAATGTTGAGCGCGAATCCGTAGGAGATCAGCGCGGCGAGGATCATGACCACGCCAGCCGCGCTGCTTCGTCCTTCGCCGATGGCGGGCAACGCCATCAGGATTGCGCCCGCCAGGCCGACCGCGATTCCTGCTAACACGCGCCTCGCCGGCGCACTGCGGGCGAGGGCCGCAGCCACCACCGCAGTAAACAAAGGATTCGCACCGTTCAGCATGCCGGTGAGTGCGGAAGAAACCCGCTGCTCGGCGAAGGGAAACATGCTCAGCGGAAATGCCAGCCATAAGACGCCGACCGCGGCGATGCCGATCCAATCGGCGCGACTTACCGCGCGCCTGGCAGAGGGAAATAACGAGAGAGCGGCAAAGCCAACCAGGATTCGCAGAAAGGTGACGCCATTCGGGCCGACTGAGCGCAAGCCTTCCGCGATGAACAGGAACGACGCGCCCCAGATCAACCCCGGTATGGCAACCAGCGCCCAATCGGAAGCGGGCGTCTGAAGCGAGCGCGAAAAATTTCGTTTTTTCAAAGTCACCTTCCTGGCCCTCCCGTTGATCTTCACGATAAAATCATATTGGTCTATCGACAATATCCATTTACATTAATTCGACTAGACCATTATTTATGCCCAAGACGTCTGCATCGTATGAGATGGCCCTTCCCCATCGCGATCCTCATCTTCCGGCGTACCAATGGCTGTATGAAGCGGTGCGTTCGGAGATTCTAGGTGGGCGACTGGCTCCGGGCACTCGCTTGCCCCCCACTCGCGATCTCGCAAGCCAGTACGGGCTGTCGCGCGGGACAATCGTCAACGCCTTTGATCAGCTCGCATCCGAGGGATATATCGCCGGAAGCGTTGGTTCAGGCACTTACGTTAGCGAAATGTTGCCGGAACGTTTGCTGCACGTGGCGGAGAACGCGACATCAGCAGAAGCTCCGGTGAAACGGCGTCTGAAAGTATCGGAATACAGCCGGCGGGCTCGGCCGTTTCCCTGCTATGAGAACAAGCCGATTCGCGCGTTTCGGCCGAATTTGCCCGCCCTGGATCTTTTTCCGATTGGACTCTGGACAAAAATAACGACCCGGTGCCTGCGACGAATTTCCACGCGTGACCTGATGGGCTGCGATACGTTCGGCTACCGTCCGCTTCGGCACGCCATCGCAGAGTACCTCGGCCGTTCGCGCGGCGTGCGCTGCTCCGCAGAACAAGTCGCGATTGTCTCAGGAGTGCAGGAAGCGCTCGATCTCACGGCTCGGGTGCTGTTAAATCCCGGCGATCGCGTCGGCGTGGAAGATCCCGGGTATCCGGGCGCAGTTATGGCTTTTCAGGCAATCGGAGCAAAGACCTTCAGCGCGGCGATCGATGCGGATGGGATCGCCGTCCAGAGACTTCCCGCGCGCGGAGTTCGGCTGATTTACGTCACTCCGGCGCATCAATTCCCCATGGGGACCACAATGACCCTGGCGCGACGGCTGCAATTGCTGGAGTGGGCGCGGCAATCGGGCGCTTTGATCTTTGAAGATGATTACGACAGCGAATACCGTTACTCCGGCAGGCCGGTTCCGGCGTTGCAGGGACTTGATCAGCACGGCATGGTTCTATATGCGGGCACATTCAGCAAGGTGCTGTTTCCTGCGCTTCGGCTAGGGTACATCGTGCTGCCTCCGGCGCTCGTTGATTCTTTTGAAACCGCTCTGACCTTAACCGTCCGCCACGCTCCTATGCTGGAGCAGGTGATTCTCGCCCACTTCATCACGGAAGGGCACTTCGGCCGCCACGTGCGCCGGATGCGGGAGATTTATGGCGAGCGACTGAAAACTTTCCAGGAAGAGGCTCGGTCAAGGCTCGCCGGCCTGTTGGAACTCTCGAAGATCGAAGCGGGGTTGCAGACGGTAGGCTGGTTGAGTGGTGGGTGGAACGGCGCACCCGCTGCCGCATCTGCCGCGAAGCGCGGCATCAATGTGGTTCCGTTGGAATGGTACAGCACACAGAGATCGGTAAAGTCAGGGTTACAGCTCGGTTTTGCTGCTTTCGACGAGAAGGAACTGCGGCGCGGAGTTCGTGAACTCGCCATCGCCTTGGAGGCGAAACGCAAACAGTCGCCGCCTGATTCGCGGCCCGTGTAGGGAAAAAACATTCGGCGCATTGCCCACTTCCCAGTGCAAACGTTCACGCGGCGTCTTGTAGCTCCTTTCCTCTTTCCTACAATCAGAGGGACTACTTTCATTGCGTTCCCTTCTTACGAGGAGCATAATCAAACTAGTTCCTGGCACCGGGGCTGCTACGTAGCTGCGTGAACTTACCCAATTCCATCACGCTGATCCGCATTCTCAGCATCCCCTTGCTGATCTGGATTCTTTCCAGCGCTCGCTTCAGCAGCGCCAACGGTGAAAAAGAACTGCTGGCATCTGCAATCTTCATCGCCGCGGCGATGACCGACGGCATTGACGGCTATCTCGCCCGCAGGCGTGACCAGATCACCACGATGGGGATTCTACTCGATCCGTTGGCGGACAAGCTTTTGATTGCCGCAGCATTTGTCATGCTGGTGCAGTTGAATCCCAGCCTGGTTCCTGCATGGGTGGCGATCGTGGTGATTGGCCGCGAGTTTCTTGTCAGCGGATTGCGATCGATCGCGGCGTCGGAAGGCTTTACGATCGAAGCCAGCGAGTTAGGCAAGTTCAAGATGGTGGTGCAGATTGTTTCCGTGGTGGCCGTCATTCTCGATCTTCGCTGGAAGGAATTGGTGATTTACAGCCACTACATTCTCCCGATTCACTGGATTGCGTATGCCGCGATCTGGTTCACGGTGTGTGTGTCACTGGTGTCGGCGATCGACTACTTCGTCGCCTTCTGGTCGAAAATTGATCGGCGCGTGGTCAAGCGCCGTCGCCGCGCCTTCATTCTGAGCCGGCGCAGGAAACCGATCCCCGCGCCGCCACAGGCGGACCGCGATGTCGCTGCTTCGACCTAGCCCGGTTACAGAGTCTAGCGATTCTTCCAACGGAGAATTTTCGCAAGAAGAACGCGCGCTGCTGCTGCGCCTCGCGCATGAGTCCATCCTGTCGGCACTCGAAGGACGCGAGATTTCCCTTGAGCCGCCCACGCCGCATCTGGCCCAACCGCGCGGAGTATTTACCACGCTGCATCTTCACGGGCAGCTGCGAGGATGCGTCGGGTACGTCCTACCTATCGGCTCCGTGTACCAGGCTGTCGTCGAAACAGCGCGGGCTGCGGCCTTTGAAGATACGAGGTTCTATCCCGTAAAGCAGGCGGAGGCGCCGCATCTGCAGATTGAACTCAGCATCCTGTCGTTGCCCCAGCCAATCGCGCATGAAGCAATTGAGATTGGCCGCCACGGGTTACTGATCAGCATGCACGGCCAAAGGGGATTATTGCTGCCGCAGGTTCCGGTCGAGCATCACTGGGACCGGGAAACGTTCCTATCCCAGACTTGCCTGAAGGCAGGCTTGCCGACGGATGCCTGGCTGAAGGGCGCGACGGTCGAGGCGTTCACGGCAGAGGTGTTCGGGGAGCACTCCAATCCTCGTTCCCCTTCATAGCAACAGCTCGAGTTTCAGCACGGCCCGATAATTTTTCAAAGTCGCGATCGACCCTGAATATCTTCCAGCAATGCCGCACGGCGACTGCGCACATCAACATGTCAACTGATGAAAACGCGATCCCTGAAAGATGCTCATGCAAAACAAAACCGGGGACATCGGATGTCCCCGGGGGTGTGACTGCGCTCTTGCGAGGAAAACTTAGTTGGATTGATCGAGTTCGACGCCATCGCCGGAGTGGACTGTCTCCAGAGAGAAGACGATCATTCCGGTAGCGGTGGTCGGCGTGACCCCGATAATCACGATTTCGCCCACTGCGCGCCGCGGCAGGTCACGAACGTGAATCACCGGACCATTCGACTTGGTGAACATAGTGGGATCAACCGAGGGCGTCTTCAGTTGGGTATCTTCCGACAGAGCCGCTTTGAAAGAGAGCGAATCGACCGGATCCTTCAGATCGGCGTCGTAGGTGCGGACGGCGCGGAAGAAGTCTCCGACCTTCACGCCCTGGTTCGCGCCGACATTCATGTATACCTTCTGTCCGGTTCCCAGTTGCGAATCGAAATCCTTGCCCATGACGATGCGGCCCGAAACCTTGTTGCTGGCCGGCAGAAAGCGGTCAAAACGAATAGGGGAATGGAAATTAACCATCAACTTCTCGGCGAACGGAACGAGAGTGTCGCCGGGATTGATGGCGTCGCAGGCATATTCGACCTGCGCAATGGCAGCATGGTTGCGGGTATCAATGATCTTGACCCGACCCACTTCTTCATAGGGCTGCCCGGTTTCCTTCATCAACTTCTTCTCTCCAGGATACATTTCGTACTGGTTGATGTCCCGGAGTGCGCGGAGGATCTGATATTCCGCGCCGAGGCTGTAGCTGTTCCCCTGCAAATAGATCAGGTCGCCGCGGGTGAACTTCGTAGTACTGGGCGTCTCCAGACCTCCAGCAACGTAATTGGCATCGGGTAGGACCTGTTTGCTGATGAATCCCGCGCAGTAGATATCGGCGTACGTTGGCGTCTGCACGCGTTCGGTGGGAAAACTGGCCGTAGTCGGCTCCGTACCCTGCGGAGCAGCCTCGGAAGCGGCATCGCCCGATTGAGCCCAAGCGGCCGTGGCCAGCAGCAATAAGATCCATCCTGTTTTCTTCATGTTACCTCCGGGAAGGGACCCGCTTGGCCCAAATCCCCTGTCAAGTACTAGCAAACACAATGGCTTCAGCCGGAAGGTAACAAGCGCAGGAGGGAGGGTCAAGGTTACGAGGGTGTAGGACGGGTTGGGGTGATTTTTTCGAAAACTAGTAATCGACTGTTGCATATAAACTTACGTGCCTGTAATAATTCGCCGTTCATCGCGCACGACCCTTGACCCCGATTACCCAAGCCCGACCAAGCGGTGTGCTGTCCCGCCTGTTGCCCTTGCGGCTGCCGCGTCTTTGCCTGGCCGTTATCGGCTCAGATCCCGGCGAAATTGTAGAAAAAGCCGAGAACATGGTTAGAGATAACCCGTTTCTGGAGTTCAGGTTAGACTACCTTTCGAAGCCCGGCCTGGCGATTTCCAAAATCAAGCGTTTCACGGAATTGCACGGAGAAGCCGTGGTGATTGCCACCTGCCGGCGGGTCGCAAATGGGGGCAAGTTCAAAGGCTCGATCACCTCGCAGTTGGACATCCTGAACAAGGCTGCAGCGGCTGGCTGCCAATTGGTTGATGTCGAGTTGCAGACGGCTAGCAAGGTCAAGCCCGATCAACTCCAGAAGCTGCGCAGCCGTGCCGCGCTGATTCTTTCTTTTCACGATTTTAAGGCTACGAAGAAGCTCGATGACACGCTGGAAAAAATGCTCGCCTACCCGGCGGACTTCTACAAGCTGGTGAGCACGGCGACCACGCTTTCTGACAATGTCGAGATGATCAAATTCCTCGCCCGCGAAGGCGACCGCCACTCCCTGATCAGCATGTGCATGGGCGAGCAAGGAATCATCAGCCGCGTGCTGGGCGTGCGGGCGGGTAGCGTGTTCACCTTCGCCGCGGCAAACCCAGCCGAAGCCACCGCGCCCGGGCAAGTGACCGCCCAGGAGTTGCGCAGCGTCTATCGCATCGAGCAGGTGGACGCCGCTACACGTGTCTACGGAGTCGTGGGTGATCCGATTGCCCATTCCCTTTCCCCCGCCATTATGAACGCGGCCTTCCGCCGGGAGAACGTGAATGCCGTGTTCCTCGCGCTGCACGCAAAAACGCTGAAAGACCTGCTCACCTGTGTGCGCGAGATCCCGATTCACGGCATCAGCGTGACGATGCCGTACAAGGAAGCGATCCTGAATCATCTGGATAACACCGATTCGCACACCACAAAAATCGGGGCCTGCAACACGGTTGTGCGCGCGCAGGACGGAAAACTTTACGGATTCAATACCGATACCAGTGGCGTGATTCGTCCGCTGGAGCGCCGCCTGAGCACGCTGGAAGGCGCGCGCATCCTGGTGATTGGCGCAGGCGGAGCGGCACGGGCCGCGGTGTTCGGCCTGAAGGAAAGAGGCAGCGAGGTTTACATCCTGAATCGCAGCGCGGCTCCGGCGAAAAAGTTGGCTCACCAGGCACGGGCCCGCATCATGAAGCGCCCCGACCTCAAGAAGATGGCGTTTGATGTGATCATTAACGCCACGCCGGTCGGCATGGGGAACACTCGCGATACGCCGTTGCAGGATAAAGAGATCAACGCCCGCTACGTTTTCGATATGGTCTATGATCCGGCGGAAACGCGCCTGTTGAAACTGGCCAAAGAGCGTGGGGCGCAGACCATTCCCGGCGTAGAGATGTTCGTCCACCAAGCCGCGCGCCAATTCGAGATATGGACCGGCAAGCCTGCGCCGTGGGACGAGATGCTGCGCGTCGTGCTACTTGCTTTGCAAGACCGCGCGCAAAAATCCGCCGGCCCCAAATCAACCATCACTGCACAGTGATCGTTACCGATGTGGGATGGCTCAGACTTCCCGAGGTCGCCGTGATGTTCACGGTGTAAGTGCCCGCGGGAGTTCCGCCGCTTTGTCCGCCACCGCTGCTGTTACCGCCTCCGCAAGCCGATTGCAGGGCGATCACCCCGGACAGAGCCATGGACAGGAGTAGTCCAGCAAGCCTGCGTCTTTTCGATCTCAGTCCGATCGGGACAATTCCCACGAAAGCCAGCGCAGGAAATAGCAACCACGTCGCGAAGGCTGCACGCCTGCCTCCTCGCGGCGCGAACATCAGAGCCGCAGTGGGCGCCGTCGTCGTTACCACTAAATTCGCGCTATTGCCCGGCATCACCGAGCCGGGATTCATGGAGCAGGTGATGCCCTGCGCGGCAGGCGCCGAGCAGCCTAACGTAACCGCACTGCTGAAGCCCTGCACTGCGGCAATGGCCACGGCATAGGTGGCCGACCCTCCGGCAGAGACCGTCTTGGCGAGAGGGGCTGGCGTCACGGTGAAGTCCTGCAGAACGAATGACGCTCCCACGCTCTCCGGGCCGGCGACTGCAAGGCTGCAGGTCGACGTACCGGAACACGCCCCATTCCATCCGGAAAAAATCGAGCCGCTTGCCGGAGCGGCAGAGAGGGTAACCGCCGTTCCAGAAACAAACGCCGACGAACAAGCGCCACTGGGGCAACTGATTCCTGCTGGAGAACTCGTCACCGTGCCGGAGCCCTTGCCAGAAAGACTCACGGCCAGCGTTGGGCCCGAACAAGATGGAAAGCTGAACGAAGCGATGCGCGTCGCCCACTTGCTGCCCGTGCTGGGAATATATTCGGCGGCAAACCAGAATGTGCAGTCGTCCACTGGATCGATCGCCATCGTGGCATAGTCCGACCAGTGGAAGCTGCTGCCCGTTCCGCCTTGAGGGGCGGGTGTAATCGCCGGATTCGCCTGGCTCAGTATGTCAACCTCGCCGTCCATTTGGCCGGCAGGATCGGTTGCGAGATGGCCGGTGTAGCGAATCGAAGGAGCCATATCGCTGCCCGAAACGCTATAACCCAGGGCGATGTCGCCGGACTGATCCATCGCGATGCTGCCCATCCAACGAAATTCGGTATCGGGCAAATAGGTGTTCTGCTGAGTGATTGCGAAACCGGAGCCGGTGTCTTCCAACTCGTACCAGCGAATCCCGGTTGGATTGCCAGAACCGCTTGGCTCGACCGTGTGGTTCGCAACCAGTGATTGATGGCTGCCTAGGTTTCGATAGGCCAGGCGGTACATCAGCCGGTCTCCGTAGGAGTCGAGCATTTGGGTCGTCGATTGCGGGATACAGTCCCCGGTCTGATAGGTAATCTGCACAGCAGTTTCGCCGCAGGGTTCGGTGAAACTCGGCACAGAGATCGTGTTGTTCGGAGCCCACGGTGAGGTTGTCGTGCTGCCGAAGGTGGAGTTCGCAGGGGTTGTCCAATCGACGTGGAACTGCCACAGATCTAGATTGTGGCTGGTATCAAAATCCAGGAAGTATTCCGGCGTGCCCGTTGGCGGCGGATTGATTCCATCCAGGTCTGCCGGCAGCAAATTGCCGTAGGTGGTGCCGACGTCCATAAAACACTGCATCGTAGCTGTACTGTTGGCCAGCATGCTGTTGCGGTCGAGAGCGCAGACGGCGTCTCCGGCGAAGACACTGCTCGCACTAGCGCTTTCGTTGTAGGAAACGTAGTAGGCATCCGGCCAAACGGCTAACTTGGGGTAATCCGGTCCGCATGTGTTGTTCCCGCAGGCGGGGCTGGCGAGAATCTTGAACGCGTAAAGGTTCCAGCCGCCCGTTACTGCATCGGAAGTTTGAGAAACGGCCACGCACAAATAAGGCGGGCTCGCTCCCAGCGTGGGCATCATCATTACCCAACGATTCGCCAGCTTATCGAACTGGGCAATTTCGTCCAGATGGGGAGTGCCGAAGCACGATCCTCCCAAGCTTTTCCAAAGGGTGTCTCCATTCGCTGGGCCTAACAGCACAGTGCCAGTCGGCTTGTCGAAAACGGCGAAGGACTCATTCACGAATTGCACAATCTGAGTGGGCCCCACGGCAATACTGGTATCGGGTACGGAAGCCTGGGTCGTATAGCCCGCGAACCCAGCGCCGAGGCCGAGAATATTCAGACCTGGATTTGTAGAAAGCGCCGTAAAGGCGGCGAGGGAGGTGTTCTCGGATTGCGGAAGATCCTCCTTCCGGTTTTCGGCTGCGGACACCGGGCCGCGCAACGACAGGTGCCCCTCGGACTCCGCGGAACCGCCGGGAGGTATTGGGGCAACTTGGCTGAGTGGCGGCGCGACTGCATGCCGGGCGGCTTTTACCACGATCGCGTGTTGCTGCTCCTGGGACCAACTAAAAGATGCTGCTGCCAAGAGAATTCCGGACGCTAGGATCCGGGCACACCGTAAGCGCATCATCTTGTTCCTTTTGTAACTCTTCTCCCCCGCCTGATTGGTAAGACGCAACAGTTCCCCAATGATAGTCGAAAAACAGGACAGCGCTTCTATCAAAAGGGCTTCAGCCTCTCGGCACGTGGCTTCCGATGAATTCGTGAAGAGATGCCGTCTCAGAAGAAAAAGTTGCCGGGGGAGGCCCGCAAGTCAACTTCGTGAAACCACGCGGGTAGAGCTCAAGTTCTCGGCTCGCCGGGGGAGTTTGAGCGCTATTAGGATTTTTCGCGAACTGAGAAGATAGAATGAGCGGCGTGCGCGAAGCCTTGGACCATTCGGTGCTGTTGCTGGTCGCTGCTGCGGTCTGTTGGGCAGGTTGGATCATGGCCCATAATCCCGAGCGTACATTTCAAGCATTCACATTCAGGCCGGAATCCGGCCCAAGGATGCTCGTGAGCTTTCTTAGGCTTTGCGGCTGGACGTTTGTTGCGTTGTCCGGTGTAGGAGTAGTGATCTTTCTCGGCAGGGTGGCTTACGATCTCCTCCACACCCATTGAGGCTGATAAGTGGTAACGGGGGATTTTTCGCCAAAATTCCCGGGTAATGGCCAACCGAAGTAATCTGGGATTCGGCATTCTCCCCGAATAATCTTCCATCATGGTTTTTCGTTGGTGGGCGGGTGGCCCGGTCCTTCAACGTCGGTTTTCCTTACGTCTTACAAAACTGCGGGTGCCCTGTCCTTGCGTTTTACGCAACGGCGGGAACGATGCGGCCGACCTCAGGAGATTTTGATCTTAACCCGCCTCCGTCCCGAAACGAAATCTCTCCCCAACCTACATTTACTTGGGGGGGCGGCCCATGCTTTTGACCTCTTTGGAATTACCACCACAGTGGGTGCCCCGTCCCTTCGACTTCGCTCAGGGCACGCTCTTCGCGCAGGTTGCGAAAGGCGCGTAGCGGACTGCCAACCGCGACTTTTGGCGCAATTCAAACCGCCGCGGTTCAAAGCCTATGCTATCGGCAGCATCGATCGCCGTCTGGGTGTGGTTGCCAGTAAGGAGCGTGAGAAATGAGACATCGTTGGATATCGATGGCAAGCTTCTGTATGCTGAGCGTCCTTGTGCGAGGCGCTTACGGTCAAGCAACAGAAAGGAAAACGTTCGAGGCGAAGATGTACTCGATCGAAACAATCAGTCACTTCGGCGTCAGCGATGAAAAGTTCGCTGCCCTGACCGATACACAAAAGCACAGCCTACTTGAAGCCCGTAGCGACTTAATGGACATGTTGGAAGGAATCCAGCACAGACGCGATGTTACGAAGTACGCAACGCCCGCAATGGTCGCCAAGTACAAGACCTCGTCTGCTCTCGCGGACAGCATGATAGAACCGGAGACTTCAATGCTCGCAGCTGGGGTTTCAGACTTTTCATTTGTTGGCGCGCAAACAATCAAACTAAATTTCTTTGCTCTGGTGTCATCAGAGGGAAATATAGATGTTTCCGAAAAAACCGCTGTCCTAAAACAAGTTGACTCCGCCTGGCGCTTTGCTGGGCTCGAATGAGCACACGCGGCAGCTACACGTATGACACAAACGGCAATACCCTCTCCGATGGCCCAGGCACATGGCGGGTGGCCCAGCCTTTGCGTAGTTGGCAAAGGGTGGGGGATTAAACGCCAGTACGAAAAGGGTTGAAAAGCCCAAAACACAAACCTCGTGAGGTCCACATTCAGAAGTCCCAGCCTTGCAAAGAAACGCAAGGGTGGGCCACCCAGCCATTTCGGAATCTCTTCCGCAGAGCGCTCGCGCCACGATCGGTGAGGGGGCGGCTCCGCTGATGGATCTTAACTCCTTGCAACTCAGCACTTTGCCCGTAAATGGCTGACAGCTTATAGATTCAATCTCATTTCCGCCTCTGTCACTGCTTCCAGTACGGCGACGGGGAGGGGGCACCCTCAAAACCTGCATGCTTCCAGGATGGGAATTCGACGCATCCCGACTCGCTGATTCCAACGCCGAGGAATGCTGCATGTTTCTTTCGCAATTTTCCCTCCGCGGATTTTTCACTTGGCTAGCTCGTAAGTTCTTCGATCAACAGGTTTATTGATTGCAAATCCGCGAATCGATGCTGCTCCCCAAGAAAAAGTTGCTTTTTTGATCATGCCCAAAGTAATATGCAAATAGGAAATGGCGACTGTAAGACATTTCCCGATCCAAACACAACCTGTACCGCCCGTTTCTTACTTCCAAAACTCGCAGTACAACAACCTTGGTGACAGACTCGACGTACGAGACGGCTTACTCCGTTTCGACCCCGGTTCGGAGAGTTCAATATGGCGTGGTACGCGTATTGCATCACTGAGCACCAAACCCTCCCTAATGGAACCCGCACTCGCCGCCCTTTCCTGCTCGAAGGAGTGCAAGGGGTTAACGGCGCAGCGGTCCTAAGCTATCCTAGCGGCGAATTTGCCGTCATCGTCAGCGAATACGACCACACCGCTGGCGCGCTGGACCATAAAGCTGCAATTGAACATGCCCGCGTGGTCAGCAACTGCTTCCGCACCTCCACGGTTTTGCCGTTCCGATTCGGAACAATCTTCGACAGCGACGAGGCGCTTCGCCAGGCCGTCCGCGTGAACCGTCGCGCTTTCGGCCAGAGCGTGGAGAAGTTACGCGGCAAATCCGAGATGCATATCAAGCTGGTGGTACGCGACGGATCGCTGCGCGAGGCCATGATTGACATCGAGCTGCCCGACACAGTCGGCGGCGACTATCTCTCCAAGCTGCGGGTGAAAGCTTCCCGTGAGCGGGAACGCCAAACCAAGGCGCGCGCGTTATCGGTCCAGGTGCACAAGCTCTTCAACCCGCTCGAGGAAGAAGTGAGCTGCAAGAAGGTCGCGCCCGAGGGCATGCTGATCGATATCGCTCACCTGATCGACTCCAAGAGCGTGGAAAAGTACCAGAACCGGTACAACACCGCCGCCAAGCAGTTAAAGAACTGCGAGGTTGCGATCAGCGGGCCCTGGCCGCCGTACCACTTCCTGCCGGGCAAGCTCCGCACGGTCGCCGGCAACAGCTAGAGCTGCTGCAATACGCAACAGCGGGGCCGGCGAAAACCCGCGCTGCACTTGAGGTTTCGGCCTTTTGGTACGAGAATGCATTCTATGTGCAGGCTTCTGCACTTTCCCACACTTCCTCATAACTTTCAGAATAGCCCTCGGGAGGACTTACTTCTGAGCTAAGAGATTGGGGTGCTTCCACTTACGTCTACCGTGATTCAAATCACAGGTTTGTCACGCTTTGGTGGAGGAAGTGCTTCAATCAGGTGTACTAAAGAGGCCGCTCAGTTCGTATGACCTTCACTCTCTTCGATTCTCCGCGTCACTTCCCGAGCCGTTCCGGCTGGTGGAACGGCAATCTGCGTCGCCTTTCCTGACTTGCCTACCTTTTGCCTCTTTGCATTGTGGCCTCAGAAATGGGGCCACTTTTGTTTTGGACCGTAGCACCACTTTCTCGTGGCCACGGCGCTCGGATACACTGACCTGCGCCCATGAACACACTCCGTCATGCTCCAGGTGTCATCGTTCTCTCTCTCCTCGTATTGTGGATCCCTGCCGGCGGTAAGAACCGGCAATCCGGTCTTCCGCAGAATGCCGCGTCGTCGCAGACTGACGGTTTGTCTGCGCAATTAATAAGTGAGCTTGAGGCGATCAGGAACGCGGCCCAAGCTGACGATTACGCCGTCCGCCAGCTGGCACATTTGACCGAAAACATTGGACCCAGACCCAGCGGGTCGCCGCAGGCCGAAGCGGCTGTCCAATATGTCGCTGAGGAGATGCGGAAGCTGGAGCTTGCTGTGCAACTGGAGAAGGTGAAAGTACCTCACTGGGTGCGCGGTGCGGAGACTGCGGAGTTGGTGGAGTATCCGGGACAGATACCGGGCACAAATCAGAAGGTCGTGCTTACCGCGTTAGGAGGAAGCACGGCGACGCCAGCCGAGGGCATCACTGCTGAGTTGGTTGTGGTCAATAACTTCGATGAATTAAAGGCTCTGGGCCGCGAGAAAGTTGCGGGCAAGATTGTGCTATTCAATGAGATTTTCGATAAGCGGAAGAGCGCAGCCGGACTGGCATTTGCCGCTTATGGAGAAGCGGTGCGCTATCGCGGAGCGGGGCCAAAAGCTGCCGCCGATTTAGGAGCTCTGGCCGCGCTGGTGCGTTCGGTGGGCGATGCTGACTTTCGTCTGCCGCATACGGGGTGGAGTGCACCGGCCGGGATTCCGGCGGGAGCTGTAACCGCTGAGGATGCCGAGTTGATGGCGCATCTTTATGCTCAGGGAGCAATACGCATGCGGCTCACTTTGACTCCGCAGAAATTGCCCGACGCCACAAGCTACAACGTCATAGCCGATCTAAAGGGCAGCGAGCATCCCGAGCAGATTGTGGTGGTCTCGGGTCATCTCGATTCCTGGGACCTAGGCACGGGAGCGATTGATGACGGAGCGGGAGTGGTGGTGGCGATGGAAGCGGCGGAGATCATTCAAAGGCTGCACCTTCACCCGAAACGGACGTTGCGGATGATTGCATGGATGGATGAGGAAAATGGAGGAGCGGGAAGTCAGCAATACAGCAAGGATCATGAATCGGAGTTTCGCAACCATGTTGCCGCGATCGAGAGTGATGCGGGCGCGGCACATCCGCTGGGATTCGATATCCGCATGTCCGGCCAGGCCGCGGCGATGTTGCGGCCGATCCTGGGCATCCTGCAGGCGCAGGGCACCACGGCGCTGCAACCGACATCTTATCCACCGGGAGCCGACATTACCGCGATGTCGGAGGCCGGAGTTCCGACGCTGGGGATCGCGCAGGACGGGCGAACCTACTTTCATTACCATCACTCGGCAGCTGACACACTGGATAAAGTAGTGCCCGCCGAGTTGCGGGAAAATGCGGCGGCGATGGCGGTGATGGGATACGCGCTAGGCAGTATGGCAGAGCCGCTGCCCAGATAATTGTGCCCTGACAGATGCCCGGGTTTGCCTGTCTTCCGAAGTGATCCCGCTGTGCTCTGCAGCAATACACGTAGTTTGCGGTCAGGGTCGCCGGACCAGGGATCGGGCGTTTTAGAGAGCCCGTGAGATATGCGCTCAGGGGGACCCCTCATTCCGAAACAGCCCAGGGGCTTGTCTCAAACATTTTTACTCCGCTACCCAGCCCCGGGGAGCAGTTGACGCATCTCATTTTTCGCGCTTATCATTTTCGTTTGGCCTTACGAGCAAAGGACGCCTCGTGTAGCGGCGTCCTAAGATTTTTGATAATGCAAATTCATTACGGCATCGATAGAAGTGACCTATGGAAAAGAAGAAGCTGGATGCATTCAAGAAACGGTTAGAAACGCGGAAGCAGGAGTTGCACCGCACCGTGACTCGTACGCAGGCGGATGGACGCAGCGCCGACGAGGACACCGCCCAGGATATCGCCGATCGGGCGGCGAGTTCTTACACAAAGGAATTCCTGTTCAGCCAGAGCAATAACGATCGTCAGTTGCTGCAGATGGTCGAGGGCGCACTCGCGCGCATTCGCGAGGGAAGCTTTGGCGAATGCATTGCCTGCGGGAAAGAGATCAACTCCAAGCGGCTCGAAGCAGTGCCGTGGACGCGGCATTGCATTGAATGCCAGGAGAAACTCGAGCAGGGCATTCTGGAAGAAACGCGATCCTAAAAATCTCCAAGCGCGAAAGCAGCCGCCGGTTCCACGGCGGCGTTCGTGTCTGCGGCTCGTTGGAGCCTAACGTCGTGATTTCGAAATGGCGAAGCTATTCAGGAATCTGCTTTCGCTCCGGCCATCGTCACTCGCGGCGAACTGCTGATTCCTTCCACGGTGGAAAAGACACGCATTGGATGCGCTGCGCTCACGCAGTGAATTGAAATGGCAGCTTCCGGAGGCGCTTGCCTGAGGCCGCGTAGATCGCATTGGCGACTGCCGGCGCGATCGGCGGCAGCGCGGGCTCTCCCATTCCGCCGGGTTCCTCCTCGCTGTGCGTCAGGTAAACCTCGATGGGTGGAGCCTCGGTGAGGCGCAGCGGATCGTAGCTATCGAAATTTGTCTGCTCGACCGCGCCATTCTTGATCGTGATTTCATTCTTCAACGCAGCGCTGAGGCCGTAGATGATCGCGCCTTCCGTTTGCGAGCGCACAGACTCGGGATTGACAATCTGCCCACAGTCAACGGCGGCCACGATGCGGTCGATTTTGAAATCGCTTCCGTTCACCGTCACCTCGACGACTTCCGCGAAATAACTTCCGAAGGAGCAGAATGCCGCAATGCCGCGCCCACGGCCTTTGTCCAACGGCTTCCCCCAACCGGATTTCTTGGCCGCAAGATCGAGCACTCCACGCAGGCGCGCAGGATCAACGTCGTCCTCATTTTTCGGCTTCCAGTTTGCCGGCTTCACCAGCAGTTTGCGGCGGAACTCGACCGGGTCTGCCCCGGCGGCAGCGGCAAGTTCGTCGATGAAGCTTTCGACGGCAAATCCATTGAAGGAATTCTCCACCGAACGCCACCAGGCACGCGGCACCGCGCTCGCGACGGGATTGAACTCCAGTCGAACATTGGGAATCGCATAGGGCATCTGTTGGGCGCCACCGATCTCCTGCTCCTCGGGCGGAGCTTTCGGATCCCAGAAACCCTGAATGGAAGTCGAAGTCAGAGTATGGAACCACGCCGTGGGATGACCGTCCTTAACCGCGCCCTGCATGCGGTGGCACGCCATAGGACGGTAGAAATCATGAGTCATGTCGTCTTCTCGCGACCAGAGAAGTTGCACCGGCTTTCCGACGACTTTGGCGATTTGTGCGGCTTCGGCGGGAAAATCGGCCATGTAGCGGCGGCCGAAGCCTCCGCCCATGAGGGTCGTGTGAACGATGACTTTGTCGGGCTTGAGGCCGAGGACCTGCGCGACAGTTCCCTGCACCCAGTCGGGAGATTGCGTGGGCGCCCATACTTCTGCATCGTTGCCGCGCGCATAGACGGTGATATTCATCGGTTCCATCGTCGCGTGCGCAAGGAATGGCAGCTCGTAGACGGCTTCTATCTTTTTCGGGCCATTGGAAAGTGCCGCATCGACATCGCCCTCGTTACGCGTTCTCTTGCCGGGCTTGTGTGCGGCCGTCCGAAGCGCTTCGTGCAAGGTCTCGGTAGATTCTGAAACAGCAGTACCGTGATCCCAGGTAATCTGCAGAGCATCTTTGCCCTTCATCGCTGCCCAGGTTGAATCCGCGACCACCACGATTCCACCTGCAGTGAACATTCCGGAACCGAGGGCAGGCACTTCGAAGACATCGCGAACGCCGGGAGTGCTCTTCGCCTTAGCCGCGTCGAAGTGAGCGGGTTTGCCGCCGAAGGTGGGACAACGCGCGATCATTGCGAACAGCATGTCCGGAACGCGGACATCGATGCCGAATTGCGCGCTGCCGTTGACCTTGGCAGGAACATCAACGCGCGGAGTGGCGTGGCCGATCAGCTCGAAATCTTTTTCATCTTTCAGCTCGACCTTTTCCTGATCGGGCAACGGCAATTTCCGGGCAGCTTCCACCAGTTCGCCATAGCTCGCATGGCGGTCGGATTTCTCATGGAACACTTTGCCTTTGTGCGCCTCGCATTGTTTGCGCGGGACGTTCCATTTCGTCGCGGCAGTGGTGATCATCAGTTCACGCACGGTTGCGCCAGCGCGGCGCAGCGGCATGAAATTCTCCATGGTGCTGCCGCTTCCTCCGGTTCCCATGTGAGGGTAGATATCCGGCCGCGTCTCGGCCTGTTCGACGCTCACTGAGTTCAAATCCACTTCAGCTTCTTCGGCGAGAATCATCGCGAGTCCGGTACGAATTCCCTGCCCCATTTCCGATTTCGCGACGATCAGAGAAATCCTGCCATCCGGGTGAATATGAATGTACGCGTCAAAAGGATTGGGAGCCCGCTTCTTGGCGGCGTGCTCGTTTTCCTGCGCGGCGAGCAGACTTCCGGAAAGACGAAATCCGAAGATCAGCCCGGCACCGGCCGCAGTCCCCCGCACGACAAAATCGCGACGATTGATCCTGGCAGTGAGTTTCGCCATGGCTAGGCTCCCTCCCCGTTCGCCGAGGCTCGCTTGATGGCGCGGCGAATGCGCTGGTACATGCCACAGCGGCAGAGATTACCGACCATGGCGGAGTCAATGTCGTCATCGGACGGATGCGGCGTCTTCGCTAGCAAGGCCACAGCCGACATGATCTGGCCGGGCTGACAGTACCCGCATTGCGGCACCTGCTCGGCGATCCAGGCCTGCTGCACGGGATGGGAGTTGTCGGCGGATAGACCTTCGATCGTCGTGATCTTCTTCGTTCCTACTGCAGAAACGGCAACCTGGCAGGATCGGACGGCTTCGCCGTCGAGATGAACCGTGCACGCGCCGCACAACCCCATGCCGCATCCGTATTTCGTCCCGGTGAGGCTTAGGTTGTCACGGAGCACCCAGAGCAGCGGCGTTTCGGGAGCGGCGTCGATCTCGCGTGGAGTGTTGTTGATGACGAGATGAATTGCGGACATAGAGACTCCAGAGACGAACCGTGGCGTTAGACGAGGCTATCGCAAGGACGTTTGGCGGGCAACTCATCCCGGCGGGATGCGGTAGGCGAGCGTGTCGGTGCCGCAGATGGTGAGGCGGTATCCCTCGCGGACCAGCATGGCCAAGGCCTGCTCGTGCACTTCGGGCTTGAGATGTTTGTGCTCGAAGCGGACCATCGGCGGCCGGCGCTTGGGGACATCGAACATCCGCAAAACCTCCGCGTCGAAGCCTTCGGTGTCGATCAGGAGCAGGTCGATAGTTTCGAGTCGGATCTCCCGAAACAAGCTTTCGAAGGTCATGCAGCGTACCATCTCCGTCTCGATCATGGACTGGAGATCAGGAACCATGTCAGCGTGGCTGAGAATGGCGCTGCGATTGAAACTGGCGATCTGATGCAGCCAGTCGGGCCCCGTCGCGTCGGGCTTGATGCGAAAGAGCGGGCGCTCGCCATCTTGATCTGCAATGGCAGCGTTGATGAGACAGAAGTTCGGGAATCGCGCGTAGTTCGCCTGGAGCCGTGCGAACGCGTCCTTTTGCGGTTCGAGCAGAATCCCGCGCAATTTGTGGCGATCAATCAGCGGGTAGACCGGATCACCGTGCACGCCGTCGAAGGCGCCGATCTGCAGGTACATGACTTGCGGATGCCGAACACGGTAGTGCGAAAGTACAAAATCGAGATTGAGGCTCAGTTCCGCCGATTGGAACTTGAGCATTCCGGGGGGTGTTCCGCGGAATGTAGTTTCGATCCATTTTCTTCCATAGCTCCGCACCGAAGACGGCAGGCAGCGAGCGGCCGCAGCTAGAAAGTCCAATGGTTTTCCTCAAGTAAATTCAGCACGAGCACGCACCTACTCCGGGGGTTTCTGCCCGTCCGGTTTCTGCGGCCCGGCGCCGGGCATAACATCTTTCAGCGGAGCCTTGCGCTGTTCTTCGAGTTCGGGACGAGGCAGCGGCTTGCGCGGCAGCATCTGGTCGCGCATCGCGGTGTTGTAGACGAAAATGGCCTCGACCACGGCGGCCTGCGCCAGATCGTTAGGTTGCAGGCGCTCGTAGACATCCATGTTGGAGTGATGGGTGCGCGAGTCGTAATCGAGATCATCCTGAATGAACTGGAATCCGGGGACGTCGACTGAATCGAAGGCCTCGTGATCAGTGCCACCTGTGTTCCGCATGGTGATGGTGGTGACGTCGAGATCTTTCAGCGGCGCCATCCATTGCGCGAAGATCGGAGCGATGGCGGCGTTTTCCTGCAGGTAAATGCCGCGAATTTTTCCCGAGCCATTGTCGACGTTGAAGTATCCGGAAATCTTCTGCTGTTCGGGCTTGAGCTGGAGCGGGCCGCCGGGCTTGCGCAGGAAGTCCGGGAGATCCACCTGATCAGGAGCGTTAGAAAGCGGCACATAGCCGAAGTGCTGCTTCACGTAACCGTAGGATCCGAATTCGCCTTCTTCCTCGCCGGTCCACAGCGCGACGCGAATGGTCCGGCGCGGCTGCACGTGCAGGGCGTTGAGAATGCGCATGACTTCCATGGCGACGACCGTGCCGGCGCCGTTGTCGGTGGCGCCGGTGCCGGAGGCCCAGGAATCGAGATGGCCACCGACCATCACGACCTCGTCTTTGAGCTTGGGATCGGTACCGGGAATTTCGGCGACGGTGTCGAAGCCGTGTTCGTGATCGCCGGTAAATTCGGTTTCGACGTCCATCTCGACGGTGACCGGAACATTCGCTTTCAAGAGCCGGTAGACGCGGCCGTAGTTCTCAATGGCCATGACAACGATGGGAAGCTGCTCGGCGTGATTTCGCTGGTAGGTGAACCAACCCATGCCAGTGCCGCCATCGTCGAAGATCGTGCCTCCGGAGCCGCCGCCATTTTCGCCATCGCGGCTGGGAACTACGATCGCAGCGGCGTGCTCGGCGGCGAAAAACATGCCGGCTTTTTCACGAAATTGAAGTTCCTCGACGAAATGCTTCTGCCACTCTTCATGCTCGCCGATCCGTACGGGGAACTCGGAGATATGCTTCAACGACGCAGCATCGTCGCGCGTGAAGAGAGGTTTGTCGACGGGCTTGACCGCGCGCATCTCACCGAAGAAGACGATCTTCCCCGCGATCTTGCCTTTGTATTTCTCCAGGCCCTTCTCATCTTTTGCGTCGACCCAAACGGCACCGCCGCTAAGGGGACCGTGGGTGGAAGGCGACCACGGCAGCGCTTGCGCGATGAATACGGCGGTGTCAGGCGCCGACATGCGCACCCATGTATTCAGCTGGCGCCATCCCATACCGAATTCGCCCCAGTCCTCCAGGTGCGCGTTGCTGCAACCCATCGCGGTGAACTGATCGCGCGTCCATTCATTGGCGTGCTTGAGGTTGGGCGAACCGGTGAGGCGCGGACCGATGCCGTCTATCAGGGCCGAGGCGTACTCCATGATATGGGAGTGCTCGAGGCCTTCCTCGCGAATGCGCTGGTACATGTCGAGGTCGAGGGATTCGGTGGCAGGCTGAGGAAGTTCGTAAGAGGGTCTCGACTCTTCCGCCTTGGTTTCTTTAGACCTCTTGTCGGCGGCGGAGAGCGTGAGATTCAGGCACAGCAGCACAGCCACAATCGAGGTGGCAGATTTGGCAATTGACATCTCTATTTTTCCTCTGGAAATGAAAAAGCAGCGTAGCAGATCGAAGTTTCCTTTGCTAGAAACACGCTATGTGAGACGTGCGCCGATGGAGAGGGTTAGTGCCTGTTTCTGTTCACTATGAGATTGGCGCGATATCCGCGCCCGAATTCACGCTAAGGCGTACATTTTTCGACACGAATGTACGATACACTTTCTTTGACTGGCTGTTTTTCGCCTGATAAGCTGGTAGTTCGTCCAGCCATTCAAACCACTGAAGGAAATCTGTGCGCGCACAAACCCGTCATCAACTTAAACAGGATGCATTCAGCCGGGCCACGATCCAGGCTGCTGAAAGAACAAAGGATTGGACTGTCGAACACCGTTCGACCCTGATCATTTCCGTGGTTGCGGCCGCAATCGTGATTGCCGCCGTCGCCGGCGGCTGGTATCACCTCAGCCAGCAGAACGACAAGGCGAGCTTGGACCTGAACCAAGCCGTGCGCACCATGGACACGCCCCTGCGGGCTGCGGGGACGCCCGCTCAACCGGATTTTCCGAGCTTCGAGTCGGCCAAGGAACGCAATGAGGCCGCCAAAAAGCAGTTTCAGGCCATCCTGGACAAGTATCCGCATACCCACACGGCCGACACTGCGCGCTACCTTCTGGGAGTGACCGAATCGAATCTATCGGACACGGCGAATGCGGAGAAGAATTTCAAGGAAGTTGCATCCTCCGGGAGCCGCGATCTGGCGGCGATCGCCAAGTTTGCATTGGCTTCTCTCTATGGCGAAACCAATCGCACCAAAGAAGCGGCCAGCCTTTATCAGGAACTGATCAACAAGCCGACTACCTCGGTGAGCAAAGTAACCGCGCAGTTGCAGTTGGCGGACCTCTATCAGAATTCGAATCAGCCTCTGGACGCCAAGCGGATCTATGAGCAGGTCAAGAAAGAGAATCCGGGGAATGAGGCGGGACAGTTGGCGACGCAGAAATTGGCGCAGTTGAAATAGTTTCTACGGCTGTAGGCCCGCATTCCACCACCCAATATTTCCTGGCAAACACAGGGATCCGTCGCTTCGCTCGGAATGACGGTCGTTTGTGAATGTGCACGGGGCCGTGAGTGCAAGATCCTGGTTCCTGGGCGCCAGTTCCCTGATTTGCCTTTTCCTGCCACTTGAGTACGATGGTTGTTCCAAACTCCACCAGGATCTCCATGGCCGACATCACGCTCCGTGTCAACGGCAACGAACGCAAAGTAAACGTCTCCCCGCAAACGCCTCTGCTCTGGGTTTTACGCGATACCCTCGAACTCACTGGAACAAAATTTGGCTGCGGCGCGGGATTATGTGGCGCCTGCACTGTTCACGTGGACGGCAGACCGATACGATCCTGCTCGGTTCCTGTGTCCCAGGTCAGCGGCAAGAGTGTGACCACAATTGAGGGGCTCGGGGACGCGGGATTGCACATTCTGCAGCAGGCCTGGATCGCCGAGGAGGTTCCGCAATGCGGCTACTGCCAGACGGGACAGATCATGTCCGCGGCGGCGCTGCTGGCGAAGACGCCGCATCCCACCGACGAGCAGATCACGCAGGCGATGAACGGGAATCTCTGCCGCTGCGGAACTTACGAACGGATTCGGAAGGCCATTCACTGGGCCGCTAACGGGGGAGAAGACACCAGCAAGAAGGTCGCGAACGACGTGATACGGGGAGGCGCACGATGAGCCCGCTTTCCCGTCGTGACTTCCTCGGCGCGGGGGTGGCTGCGGGTGCTGGACTCGTTATCGGATTCTACCTGCCGCATGGGAATGGCGGATCGAATCAATCCTTTTCGCCGAATGCTTATCTGCGCATCAGTCCAGACAATAAAGTAACAATCGTGGTGGCGCGGTCGGAGATGGGCCAGGGAGTGCGTACCGCTCTTCCGATGATTCTGGCGGAGGAACTGGAAGCTGACTGGCAGCAGATCGCCATCGAGCAGGCGGGTGCCAGCACGTTATTCGGCGATCAAACCACAGGCGGCAGCGCGAGCGTGCGAACCACGTGGGATCCGATGCGGAAGGCCGGAGCCGCTGCCCGCGAGATGCTGATTTCAGCTGCGGCTTTGACCTGGAATGTTCCGCGTTCCGGCTGCGTGGCGGAAAACGGGCGCATCAAGCACACGGCTTCCGGGCGGAGTTTCAGCTACGGAGAGCTGGCGCCGAAGGCTTCTACCCTGCCGATCCCGACCGACGTTCCGCTCAAGCAGAGCAAAGACTACAAAATAGTCGGGCAACGAATCCATCGAGTCGACTCGCCCGCGAAGGTCCGAGGCCAAGCGACGTTCGGAATCGACTTTCGCTTGCCCGGGATGAAGTATGCGGCCTTGTCCCGCTGCCAGACGATCGGCGGAAAAGTTACGAACTTCGATGACAAGGAATCGAAAAACATCGCCGGCGTGAGTTATGTCGGCAAAGTGGGCGACTCGGCGGTGGCCGTGGTCGCCGATTCCGTCTGGAATGCGATGGAGGGCCGGCGCGTTCTGGACATCACGTGGGATGAGGGACCGAACAAGGATCTGAACACTGCGGCCGTATTGGATTCCTTAAAGAAAGCGGATCCAAAGAAGAGCGCCAACCTGTATCTCGCGGGCGACCCGGCGAAGACAGCCGGACGACGCATCACGGCCGAATACCTTTTGCCATTCATGGCCCATGCCCCCATGGAGCCGGGAAACTGCACGGCACATTATCAGCGATCAAGATGCGAGTTGTGGGCGCCGACGCAGGTTCCGCAGGATTGCCGTGATTCGGTGGCGCAGGCCATCGGACTCGATCCCGATCAAGTGACGGTGAATGTGACGCTGATGGGCGGAGGCTTCGGGCGCCGCCTCGAACATGATTATGCAGTCGAAGCGGCGCTGGTTTCGAAAGCCATCAATGCTCCGGTGAAGGTGATCTGGACGCGTGAGGACGACATGCGCTGCTCTACGTATCGGCCCGCGAGCTTGCATCAACTCAGCGCCACGCTTGACGGATCGGGATTTCCGGTCGCTCTTACCCATCGCATCGTCGCTCCTTCGATCACCGGGCAGAAGGGGCAGCCGACGCCGAACAACGTGGATCCCGATCTGCCCGACGAGGCCGGGCCGGTATACGGGATTCCCAATTACTCGATCGATTACGTCATGACGCACACACCCGTGCCGCTGGGATGGATGCGCTCGGTGTATGCGCTTCAGGCGGGTTTTGCTTTGGAGAGTTTCATCGATGAACTGGCGGTTGCCGCTGGAAAGGATCCTCTGCAGTATCGGCTGCATCTGCTGGCGAAGGATCAAGACCTCACATACTTCACCACGACCTGGCGAACTTCCCGCATGCGCGACGTGCTGCAACTGGCAGCAGAGAAAGCCGGATGGGACAAGCCTCTTCCCGCTGGACATTATCGTGGGCTCGCGTGCTTCGGCTGCTTCTCTTCGTACATGGCCGAGGTGATTGAGATTTCCATGGATAAGGATCAGCCCCGGGTGGAGCGCGTGGTCGCGGCGGTGGATTGCGGCCAGGTGGTAAATCCCAGCATTCTGGAGCAGCAGATTCAGGGCGGAGTGGTTTACGCACTGGCCAACGCGTTGCGCGCGAAGATCACCATCGAGAAGGGCCGTATAGTACAAGGCAACTTCGATGACTATCCTCCGCTGCGTATGGATGAGACTCCCGCAGTCGAGGTGTTCGCGGTGGCCAGCACCGAGGCTCCTACGGGGATCGGGGAACCCTCGGTGCCGCCAGTCGCTCCGGCGCTTTGCAATGCAATTTATGCCGCAACCAAGAAGAGGATTCGGGCGTTGCCGATTCTGAGTTAATTTTGGCTGCTGCAGGAGCGCTTCTCTTCGCTTCGCTCAGAGTCGCAAGGCGGACGAATGCGTCCGCCCCTACACTTGCGTTTTGAGGTTATGTAATGCGGTCTGGTTTTATCACGTCTCTTGTGCTTTTTTCGGTGATGTCTTTTGCGCAGTCGGCCCCACCCAGCGCTGTTCCCGCAAGCCGCGTCGCACACCTTCGGCACGGGATCAATCTGAGTGAGTGGTTCGCGCAAGTTTACGATCCTCGGGGTTACACCAAAGAGCACTTTCAAACCTGGACGACGGCCGATGATATAGCGCTGATCAAGTCTGCCGGCTTCGATCACGTGCGGCTCAGTGTGAATCCGCAGCCGCTGATCGATGCCGAGGAACGGCAGAATGGGGTGGCGGAATATTTCGGCTATCTCGACCACGCCGTGAAGATGATTCTCGACGCCGGGCTTGCCGTCGAACTCGATATTCATCCTGACTCTGACTTCAAGGCTCGCCTCAAAGATGACGAATTCGTCGAGCGCTTTGCGGACTTCTGGCGCATGTTCGCGAACCATTACTCGTCTTCGGATCCGGAGCGAGTGTTCTTCGAAATTCTCAATGAGCCGGAGATGCGCGATCCTTACCGATGGTATGGCATCGAGACCAAGTTGGCGACAGCGATCCGGCAGGCTGCACCGGCGCACACGATCATTGCCACTGGAGCAAACTGGGACAACGATGACGACCTCATCTTTGCCGAGCCTTTGCGCGATTCAAATGTCATTTACACATTCCATTTTTACGAGCCTCACATTTATACGCACCAGGGAGCGACCTGGGGCGAGTATTACTGGAGGTGGGTGAAGGGCCTGCATTATCCGTCGTCGCCGGAGAATGCAGCGCAGGTTGCGACCGCTCTGCCGGAAGCGCTCGACCGGTTGTATGTGGTTCGCTACGGGCAAGATCACTGGGACGCGGCGCGCATTGAAGCAGAGATTAATCAGGCGGCAGACTGGGCGAAACAGAATCACGTACCGCTGATCTGTAACGAATTTGGAGTCTACCGGCGCTATGCAGATCAACAGGATCGGGCCGCGTGGATTCGCGACGTCCGCACGTCACTGGATCGCCACAATATTGGGTGGGCAATGTGGGATTACTCGGGTAGCTTTGCCGTCATCACGAAGGAAAAGGGCAAGGCGAGTATGGATGAGGTCACCACACGAGCGCTCGGACTGAAATAAGGGTCGGAAAGTCCGACTTTACTCCCCGTTTCCTTGACACTTCTGCTCTCGGGCCTTTATCCTAAGTCTTGCTCCTTGCGGTACTTACGCCTCTTGGCGTGCTTCCGCGGGCTGGTTTCCCCGGACGATTGCCGCGGAGGTTTCGGCTATGTTCCTCGACATCAAAGACTTGGAAGTTCGTCCTCTTGATTTTGAGGAAAAACTCCAGCCGGGTGCGATTGACTTCGGCAGCGAGGTACGCCAGCGAACGCCGTTAAAATCCTCGGGACGCGCGGAAATGGTTGAGGAACATCACGGCAAGCACCAGATTATCAAAGACATACGGTTGCGCGGGCATCTCTCGGCTGCCCTGGAATTGCAATGTGCGCGCTGCCTGGAGCCGGTGGAACAGAAAGTAGCTCGAGATTTTGAGTTGCTGTATCGGCCGCTGGGAGCGGACGCGGGACGCGATGAGCTTTCCGTCACCGATGCCGAGGCCGAGATCGGCTACTATCAAGGTGAAGGAATTCTGCTGGAAGATGTGTTGCGCGAGCAGGTTTTGCTGGCGCTGCCGCTGAAGGTGACTTGCCGCCAGGACTGCAAGGGATTGTGTCCGCATTGCGGCAAGAACTTGAATCAGGAACAGTGCGGCTGCTCGGCTCCCGTAGAAGATCCGCGCTGGGCGGGTTTAAAAGATATTCGCGACAGGCTGCAACACTGAGGACGGTGCTTTTGAAAGGGCGCGGTTTATGGCCGCGCCGAACCGAACACAACAGGATTCAGCCTTGATGAGGTATCGCTCCTTCAGAGGCTGAACCCGCATTAAATTTGAACTGTATCTGGCGCGGCTGAAAGACGCGCCCGTCGAAAGCCGGCCGCTTGTAAGGAAAGTGCTGGCAAAGAAAATCGAATCAGCACGCGGCCAAAGATTCGGCCTTGCGAAAGGAATTACATCATGCCTAATCCTAAACGGCGACACTCTCAACGGCGTACCTCGACCCGGCGCGCCCACGACGCGTTAAAGGGCCATTCACTTTCTGAATGCCCCAACTGCCACGAACGCAAATTACCGCATCGGGCTTGCCCCAAGTGCGGTTACTATAAGGGACGCGAAGTTCTCGACGTCGAGGAAGCCAGCTAACTTCTGCAAACCATGCCTAGCGTGATTGCGCTGGACGCGATGGGTTCGGACCGAGCGCCCAAGCCGGAGATCGAGGGCGCTATTTACGCCGCACGCCAATACGGCGTGCGCGTGCTGTTAATCGGACCGGAAGCGGCAATCCATTCCGAGTTGCGGCGCCACAGCGCGGCGGCCCATCTTCCCATCGAAGTCGTCCACGCCAGCGAATACATCACGATGGAAGACAAAGTGGAGGCGATCCGCGGCAAGCGGGACTCCTCCATGCGCGTTGGCTTGCGCCTGGTGCGCGAGGGCCGCGCGGCTGGATTTGTGACCGCGGGCAATACCGGTGCGGCCATGGCCACGGCGAAGATCGTGCTTGGGGCGGTTCCGGGAGTCGATCGCCCCGCTCTCGCTGCCGTATTTCCAACGGCACCGGGCACGGCGGCGATGCTGCTTGATGTCGGGGCCAATGTCGACTGCAAGCCGCAAAACCTGGAACAATTCGCGATCATGGGGGACATCTACTTCCGCGCCATTTTTGGCAGGCGCCCGGGAACTCCGGGCCCGCGCGTGGGATTACTCTCGATCGGCGAAGAAGAAACCAAAGGAAACGAACTCACGCGGGAGTCATTCCAGCTGCTGAAGCGGCTTCCGCTCAATTTCATCGGCAACGTCGAAGGCCGCGATCTCTACAACGGACACGTTGACGTGATTGTCGCGGATGGGTTTGTGGGCAATGTCGCGCTGAAGATCTCGGAAGGCGTAGCCAATCTGGTCCGCACGGCATTAAAAGAATCTCTGAAGGCCACTATCACCCGCCAAGTCGGAGCACTCCTCTCGCGCAGCGCATTCACCGATTTCAAGAAGCGACTCGACCACACTGAATACGGCGGCGCGCCGCTGCTCGGAGTTAAAGGCGTGTGCATCATCACCCACGGATCTTCGAACGGAAATGCCATCAAGAACGCGGTGCGGGTTGCCGCTGAATTTGCCGAGAGCGGCATCAACGAGTCCATTGAACGCGGGCTGGCCGCTCTGCGTCCGGTCGAATTCCAGAACTCATGAACGAAGCCGATCATTCGATAGCGCTGCTTTTCCCAGGCCAGGGTTCGCAAGCGGTCGGCATGGGCAAGGACCTGGCCGAGAAGTTTGCGATTGCGCGACAGGCATTTGAGGAAGCCGACGAAGCGCTCGGTTACAAGCTTTCGCAGCTCTGCTTTGAGGGACCGGAAGAGAAGCTGCGAATGACCGAAATCACGCAACCCGCAATCCTTACCGTTTCCATTGCCGCGTTGCGGGTGCTGGAGTCGCAGATTCCCAAGCCCGCTTTCGTGGCTGGGCATAGTCTGGGCGAATACTCCGCACACGTGGCTTCGGGAACTCTCCGTTTTGCTGATGCCGTACGCACGGTGCGGAATCGCGGCAAGTACATGCAGGAGGCCGTCCCAGTGGGCGTGGGCGCGATGGCGGCGATTCTTGGGATGGAACCGGAGAAAGTGAATGCAGTCTGCGACGATGCCGCTCAAGGGGAAGTCTGCGCTCCCGCGAATATTAATTCGCCCGAACAGATCGTGATCTCTGGGAATACAGCGGCCGTGGAGCGCGCGGCGAGATTAGCGGACGAGCGCGGGGCCAAGAAAGCCAAGCTGCTGCCGGTCAGCGCACCTTTCCATTGCTCATTGATGAAGCCGGCCCAGGACCGTTTGCAGAAAGATCTTGACGCACTGAGACTGAACAAGCCGGTGTATCCGGTAGCGTGCAATGTGGATGCGGAGCTGGTCACGGAAGATCAGCGAGCGCGGGACACGCTCCTGCGGCAAGTTACCGGGTCGGTGAAGTGGGATCAATGCGTGCGACTGTTGATTTCGAAAGGTGTGCAGACGTTTATTGAAGTTGGTCCCGGAAAAGTTCTTTGGGGATTGATGCGGCAGATTGACCGGTCAAAAACCGCCTTGAACGTCAGTGATGATGCTACCCTGACGAAAACATTAGGCTCACTCGGCGAATCGGCGGCCTGAGGGCAGCGATCAGCGGAAGATCAATTCACAGGGCGGATAACTGAGCGTGTTGTCCGACTTCTCCACCCAAACCTGCGCATGCTCGGCGCGATCGTTTACCACCACATCGACCACTACGCCCGTTCCGCCTCCGGGGCACCGGCTCGCGCCAAACACTTTATAGGTTTTGACGATACCCCACTGCCCACCCGGGCCCCAGTCGCGGTAAAAGTCGTTGAAGGGATATTTCGGATGCTGATCGGGATGCTGCTGCCAATTGGGATCGTGCATCCAAAGGGCATAGGCCTGCTTGTAATCCTGTTTCTGCAGCGCCGCGAAGAAATTTCCGACCAAGTGCTCTTCCGGCCAGTAGCGAAACCACCAGCCCAGAAACAGCGCGATCAAAATAATCAGGACCGTGATAACGATGCGCCGATTGCGTTTGCGTTCGCGTTCCGGGTCGTACTGCCTGGCGTCCAGCAGTGTCATACCTTCCTAGGATAACGGACACGGTGGAGAAAGCAAAAGTTCCCAGACAATTTCCAACTGACGGTTTGCCCTTCCCGATTGTCCTGGGCAGGCGCGGCGCCGATCATAAATCACAATCGCAAATCGCTAGAGCGTCCGCTTGAACAGAGGAATGGCGATGGCGAGCGTCCCGGCGGCAAAGATCGCGAGAAATGCCATGTCTCCGGTAACGGCGGAAAGCGTGGTTTCTTTCAACAGCAGGCACTTGAACCCATCGACTGCATAAGTAAACGGATCGACGCTGGCGATCGCACGTAACCACTTCGGGAATGCCTGGACGGGATATACCGAACCGCTGGGGAAGAATAGAAGAGTGTTGAGAATGCCAAACATCGCGCGCGGCACCAGCGGATCTTCGATGCGCACCATCAGCAGAAACATCATGGTATTGAAGGCGAGCGAGGTGAGCACGATCATGAGCAATGCGCCGACGAACGTTATGGGATTGAAAATCGTTCCTACGCCGGCCAGCAGCGATCCGATGCAAACGATGATCACCCCGGTCATCACAGCCTTGATGGCGCCGGCGAGATTCAGCCCAAGCACCAACTCCAGTTTCGTAATCGGCGTGACCAGATAACCTTCGTGCACGCCGCGCGCCTTGTCGTCGATGTACAGCATCCCGCCGCCGATCATCACCGAAACGAACATGGCCAGCACCAGCGAACCGGGTAGCAGGTATTTCATGTACTCGATGTAGGGATAGAGTTCGACAATCTGCAGCGCGGTTTGCTGGAGAATCCGGGGCGACACGGTGGGCTGGTTCAACGCATCGACCAGGCTGCTCATCTCCGATTCCACGGCCGAACTCATGAAATTGTCGCTGTTGTCGACGACCAGGCCGATGCGGGGATGGTTTTCTTCGTACACATGCTGGGAATACTGCGGCGGGATGATGATGGCGCCCTGGATCTTGCCATTGCGGACGTCCTGTACGGCCTTCTTTTCGTCGTTGTAATTAATGGGAACGAACGTGCGGATATTGGCACGTACGGCGTCGAAGGCCTCGCGGATTCTTACCGCCTGGGGTCCGCCATCCTGGTCCACGAAGGCGATTTTGGCGTCGCGGATTTTTCCACCAAATGCGTTGCCAAGAATGATCAACTGGACGAGCGGGAAAATCATCGAGGCCAGCATCAACGCGGGAGAGCGGAAGAATTTCCGCATTTCCCGTTCGACAATGGCCATCATGCGATTCATTTTTAGTCCTTAGTCCTGAGAGGCAAGGGCTCGCTACGGCTGTAAACCCGGCCGTTGCGGCATTACGAACGCATAGGATTTCTGCAGTTCGTCGCGTAGCTGGCGGCCTGTGTAGTGGACGAAAACGTCGTCCAACGTGGTGTTTTGTACCGAAAGCGACTTCACCTGCACTCCAGTCTGCACGGCCAATTCGACGAGTTCCGTCGTGGTTCTCGATCCATTGCCGGTGAGCACGCGAAACATTCCCGCGCCCTCGTGCTGCACGGAGGTGACGTCTGCGAGGGAATGCAGCCGCTGCTCCCATTCTGCCGGAGGATTCTCGAACTGCGCTTCAATCACATTCGATCCCGGAACGCTGGCCTTCAGCGCCATGGGCGTATCGAGCGCCACGAGTTTGCCGTGATCGACGATCGCAATTCGATCGCACAGCCGGTCGGCTTCATCCATGTAATGCGTGGTAATGAGGATAGTGAGCTTGCGATGTTCCTTGATGTTGCCCAGCATCTCCCACACCGCGACACGGGACACGGGATCGAGTCCGGTTGTCGGCTCATCCAGAAAGAAAATTTTTGGATGGTGCACCAGTCCGCGAGCTATCTCCAAGCGACGCCGCATCCCGCCGGAGAGCGTCTTAGTTTGTGCCTCGCGCCACTTTGTCAGGTCGACCAAGCCGAGGAGTTCGTCGATCGATTGCTGGCGCTCTTTCGCAGGAACGTCGTAGAGCTTGGCATAGATATTCAGGTTCTCTTCAACCGTAAGATCAAGATCACTGGTCAGAGCCTGGGGAATCACGCCAATCATGCGGCGGGCTGCGTTCGGCTCCTTCGCCACATCATGTCCCGCGACCCGCGCCTTGCCCGACGTGATAGGGATGAGCGTGGTCATCATGCGGATCAGGGTGGATTTCCCTGCTCCATTCGGCCCAAGCAGCCCGAAGATTTCACCTTCCTTCACACTGAAGGAAACATCATCGACGGCAGTGAAGTCTCCGTACTTCTTGACGATGTGGTCCACCTCGATGGCCGAGGGAGCTTTGGGGTCGTAGATAGTTTTTTCCCCCACCCCCAAATCTCGGTTCGTTTCGGGAACCCTGCCACCATTCGGTTTGGAAACATCGCTCGTCATTGCTCTCGATCCGCGGCTACTGCTCTGCTGCCGCGCTTTGGGTTGGGCTTCCTTTCATCTGGTCTGGCGAGACCAGGACCTCCGCCGTCATGCCCGGCACATAGGCACCGTTGGGATTGTCCAGGCGGACTTTCAGCACGATGGTTTTGATATCGCGCTTGCGTCGGCTGACGTCACGCTGTGTAGCGAAATCGCCTTCAACGCCTTTGAAAAATACTTTTCCGCTGGTGACCGTCCCTCCCGGCAAGCGGACGCGAAGCACGTCTCCATATCCGATGTGATCCGCATAGGTCTCCGGAATTGCCGCGCGCACCCAGGTATCGTTCAGGTCGACAATAGTGACAATCGGCGCGCCGATGTTGACGACCTCGCCCTGGCGCGCCGCGCGCACGGAAACCGTGCCGGTCACCGGCGCATAAATATTCGTATAGCCGAGCCGCACTTCGGCCTGCTTTTTCTGCTCGATTGCGTTCTTCAGGTCCGCTTCGGTGGCAGCGACTGTGCTCTTAGCAGCATTCGCCTGATAAGTGCGAGCAATCGCCGCGTTCAAATCCGCTTCGGCCGCCTTGACCAGATCCCTCTGTGCCTGCACGGTCGCTTGCGCTGCCTGCAGGTTGGTCTCGGCCTGAACGCGTTCCTGATCGGAGGCGACTCCGGCTTTCGCCAGTTCGACAGTTCGGCGGCTGTCACTCTCCGTACGATCGAGCGCGGCCTGCGCCTGGAGTAATTGCGCCTTCGCTGACGACACCTTTGCCTGCGCGTTGGCGACGTCGCTGGAAGTGGATCCCGAAGTGGATTTCTCGGTGTGCTCCATCTCGGCGACTTTGTGCTGCAGGCTGGCGATATTGGCCGTGGCCGCGGCTTCCTGCGCCTGCAACTCCGAAGGATCGAGGACCGCTATGAGATCTCCCTGCTTCACCGGCGTGCCTTCATCGACGAGCAATTTCTGAATGCGTCCTTCTACCTGCGCGCTGACGATGACCTGATTCGCATCGACCGTGCCGATCAGGACGAGATCGCTGTTATGCGGCGCGGAGAAGTAGTAGTACACCGCTGCGATCACAAAGATAATGCCGAGCAGAATGAAGAAGCGGTTGCGCGCGCTCATGAGCGTGCTCCTTGGGTTGACTTGGGTCGGAACAATGCAGCGGAGACGATATCGATCACTGCCGCGCGACGCTCTGCGATGCGGTTCCGCGCCAGCGGATTGAAGCCAACGATCTTCTGCATTACCGGCGCGCTGCTGAAATAAAAAACAATCATCGCCACCATGGATGGCACAAAATGCTCGGGTTTCACCTCGCGAAATTCTCCTTCAGCAATTCCCTGCCGCAGCAGTTCGCTGAGGCGCGTGAAAATCGGCTGAATGTGGTTCTTGATGATTTTCTCGATGTACTGCGATTGCCCTTCCCGCGCGCGCATCATCTCGCGTTGCATGAGCCGCGGATAAAGCTGATTGGAGGCGATAAAGTCGAAATAAGCTCCCACATACGCGAGAATCTTTTCACGGGGCGGCGCGTTGCTGTCGAGCACGCGAAACACCGTGTCTTTGAGACCTGAAAAGGCGCCATCGATCACCTCGCCATACAAGGTCTGTTTGTCTTTAAAGTAGTAATAAAGCAGCGCTTTGTTAACCTGCGCCTCGCGGGCGATAGTGTCGGTGCGGGCGCCGTCCACGCCATGCTCGGCGAATTCGTGCGCTGCCGCCTTGAGGATAGCCGCACGGCTCTCCTCGGGCTGCCCCCGGGTTCCCATGCGGCGGGTAAGGATTCGAGAGTGGACGAGGCGGGACATGGCTTAATTAACTGGTTAGTTAGATTATACCAAAAGAAAGCGTGCAACTTCTCCCCGGTCTTGGCAATGTTAACGATCATGAACCGATGGGAAAATGCACTTGTTTTCATCACTTGAAAACGTTTGGAAGATTCGCATCCGCGGACACGTTCGGTCGTGATTTAATGCTCTTCTTCGATCTTATGAATAAACGCCTCTCTCGCTGGATATCGCTCATCCTGCTGTTGTGCCTTTGTGGGCTCTGCGTTGCGCAATCGTCCAAAACGCCGGATCGCCAGGTCGCGGTAACCATCGACGATCTGCCGGCGGGAATGGCCGACCGACTGCCGGCTTCGGCGATTACGGCCATGACTACCAAGCTACTCGGCACTCTCCGCGACCAAAAAATACCAGTAGTCGGATTCGTCAACGAAAAGAAGCTGTACAAGCCCGGCGAAGTCGACGAGCGAATCAAAGCGCTCGAAATGTGGCTGGATTACGGATTCGATCTCGGCAATCACACGTACAGTCACATGTCGTTGAACCAGGCGGGACTGAAAGCATGGGAAGACGACGTGATTCAGGGCGAGAGCGTGCTGAAAATTATCCTGGCCGGGCACAAGAAGAGACTGCGCTACTTCCGGCATCCCTATCTCGACGTCGGCCGCGACTTACAGACGCGTCGGGAAGCCGAAGCATTCCTGACGCAACGTGGATACCGGATCGCGCCCATCACGCTCGACGGCTGGGATTGGATGTTTGCTGGGCTGTACGAGGATGCCAAGCAGCGCAACGATACCGACCTCCAGCAGAAGGTCGTGAAGGAGTACCTGGCGCACCACGAGGAGTCATTCGCGTACGAGGAACAGCTGGCCGTGAAAGTTTTCGGATATGAACCCAAGCAAATCCTGCTGCTGCACGCGAGCAACCTCGAAGCCGACCACATTGGCGAACTGCTCGACCTTCTCCGCAAGCGCGGATACCGCTTTATCACTCTGGAGGATGCCTTGGGAGATGCCGCCTACAGCCTGCCGAATACGTTTGTGGGAGAGGAAGGCTCAGGATGGATCGAGCAATGGGCGATCAGTCAGGGCAAGATTCCGCCGCCCAGCCCGGTGATTCCGCAATGGGTTTTTGATCGCACCAAGGAGCTACATTTGTCGACGGGAACGGTCACCACGCCTGATTCCCAGTAAGGTGCTGGTCGTTAATCGAGATGTCTCCCCGTATCCTCTCGAGTTCATCGCGGACTTCATTGGCGCGGACTCCGGTTGGCTCTTCTCGAAGAAACGTTTCCAGTTCCACAATTGCATTCGCTCGGTTGCCTTGCTGCTCGAAGGCCTGCGCCGCGATGTGGTGCACAAATGCGTGCGGTGACGCGAGAGCGTGCGCACGCCGGGTGGTCGCAGTCACTCCATCGAAATTCCCTTTCATCAGCTGCGAGAATGCCAGCAGTTGCAACGGTGCGGGGTCGGACGGATTCAACGCGGATGCCTTGCGCGAGGCCGCTTCCGCATCAGTGAAATTTCCCCCTTCGATGTTGGTGCTCGCCAGGTTCATATACGCTGTCGGGAAATGATCATTCAAGGCAACTGCCGTCTGGAACGCCTCCCGCCCCTGTTCGCGCTCGCCTAAACGGGCATAGATGACGCCGAGACTGTTGTATGCACCCGCGAATGCGGGATAGATTGCGATCGCGTGCTTAAGATTCTGGATCGCCTTATCAAACTCCTGGTGGCTGGCCAGCATGTTGGCTCGGGCAAATTCCTTTTGGGCTTTGGCGGGAATTCGCAGATCGGCAGCCGAGACCAGCGAGTTCGTGGCGGTGTCCACGGACGAACCCGGCTTGCTCGGCTTAACGATCACGGGAAATTGTTCCGTCCAGGGAGAGCTGGCGACGACGCTGTCGGTGTCGGAAAAATTCTGGCCCGAAGCTTTCAACTCATACTTTCCTGGAGAAACCCGAGCAAAGACCACTTCGCAGTGCTCATCGGGCGTGCCTTCAGCCACAGAACCTTTTGCGCTGACAAGTTCCACGTGCGCGAAGGGATCACAAAATCCATTGGCAAAATGCAAGCGCGCCCGCACGGTTGAGGTTGCGCCTTCGCCGAAGAGCAGCGAATCGCCGGCAAGCAGGAGAATCAAAACATACGCGCGAGGCATGACACACTCCATAACAACGCTTACAAGTCGGTCGCTGGTTCTTGAGCAGGAGCAGCGATCGCTTGACCGCAAGGTGTGTCCTCAGACGCGTCAACTAAGAAACCGAGAGCAGCAATTTTTTTGGGTGGAGAACTTTTTACAACTGGAAGCTGCAATTCAGACCATGCGCCAACAAAGACATCGGCACACTGGAAAATTGCAGGTTTGTGTCAGCGCCGGGACAGGTGAGACTCGGGCATCACGATGCGGAACAGCACGAGGAAACAGAGGCATCACAGGTGGGCAGAAAACAGCCATTGTTTAGAAATGATCGTGATTGAGCCAGCAATTCCGCGCAACTACTCCGCGCCGCCGGCGATCGAAGGCACGAGAAGAACCTCGTCGCCCTCCTGGAATGCGTACTCCTGTCCGCCGAGGAAGCGAATGTCTTCTTCATTCACATAGACGTTGAGGAACCGGCGTATCTGTCCCTGGTCGTCGCGCAGGTGCGGCTTGAGCGCGGGAAATTTCTGATCGAGGACAGAAAAAAGATCCACGAGATTGGAGGCCGTACAGGTGATCGATCCAATGCCATCGGTGTGGCGGCGGAGCGCAGTCGGAATTTGTACTGTGATGGGCATAATTAGGCTCCTATGCGCACCGTTTCTTCCGCGGCGGCAACAACTTCCGGCACCTCAGCAATGTCAAGGGTGCGCTGCAGATAAGTTTCAAACTCGGCGAGCTTCGGCGCGATCGGCCGCTCGGTCTGATACACACCAGCGAGCACGTCGGTGGTTTTCAGCCCATTCCCGGTGACGCACAGCACAGTTGTTTCCTCGGGCAGAATGCGATCCTGGCGATAGAGCTTGCCCGCGGTTCCCACCGTCACGCCACCGGCGGTTTCGGTGAAGATGCCTTCGGTCTCAGCCAGCAGCCGAATCGAGTCGACGACCTCGGGATCGCTGACATCTTCGCTCCATCCGCCGCTGCCTTTGATGGTTTTGATCGCGTAATGCCCGTCGGCGGGATTGCCGATCGCCAACGAGCGCGCAATCGTGTTGGGCTTCTGCGGCTCGATCTCGCTCGAACCGGTTTTCACAGCGGTTGAAATTGGAGAGCATCCTGTCGCTTGCGCGCCAAAGAATTTCACCTCTTTCGCTTCGACCAGGCCGAGCTTGATCAACTCATCAAAAGCCTTCTTGATTTTGGTGATGAGCGATCCACCGGCCATGGGACAAACCACGTTATCGGGCAAGCGCCAGCCTAACTGTTCGGCGATCTCGAAACCGACCGTCTTCGATCCTTCGGCGTAGTACGGACGCAGGTTCACGTTTACGAATCCCCAGCGATGCTCGTCGGCGATCTGGGAACACAGGCGGTTTACCTGGTCGTAATTACCCGCGATACGAACGACCTTCGCCCCGAACACGTTCGTGCCAAGAATTTTCGCGGGCTCGAGATCGGAAGGGATGAAGATCCACGCTTTCAATCCTTCGCGGGCCGCATGCGCGGCGACGGCGTTGGCAAGATTTCCCGTCGAGGAACACGAAACCGTATCGAATCCAAATCCGCGCGCTTGGGAGAGGGCCACCGCTACAACTCGATCCTTAAAGCTCAGAGTAGGGAGGCAAACAGCGTCGTTCTTGATGTAGAGATTGCCAACCGCAGCCGTGCCGCCCAGCCGCTCCGCTAAATGCGGCGCTTGTAACAGCGGAGTGAATCCGACCGGCAGGCGCGATTGAAAGCCCTGGGGGAGGGGCAATAATTCGGCGTAGCGCCACATGCTCGGTGCTCGGCGGGAAATCTGCTCGCGACTGATCTGCGCCCGCAGCGCATCGTAGTCGTAAACGACTTCGAGAGGAGAAAAACACTCCTCGCAGATCGAGCGGGGCTGGTTTCCCCAGGTTCGACCGCATTCCCGGCACCGTAGTTCGTAATGAGACATGTGGCTACTCGCTTTCTTCAAACCAGCGAATAGCTGAGGACGAGCCGGAAAATGGGGCCTAAAAAGCAAAGGCCTCATTTTCCAGGAAAAAAGGAAAAGAGGCTATCGGATGCAGATACAGCTCGCAGCCGAATCTCATGTTCCCTGTTTCCAGGAGAGAGTTGGCACCGGCCACCCGGGATATATGATCCCGGTGCGGTTGCCGTGGCGTCTCAGGGCTCGTCCCTCAGCCACTCTGCATGAAATTCAGGTCCGCCCCGAAGGGCAAACTTGTTCCGACCATAGTAACCCGTGAGGGATTACTCGTCAATAGCTGTAGCGAATTTCGCCGATCTCGTAAGAAGCCGATGACATCCAGATTGTCAATCCTCCCTGGGTTCCGAAATGTGGTTACTGAAGTTTCCCGAAATCGCTCCAAATTGCTGTAATTAAATGCACTTACCTGATATGTCTAGGAGATCAGGATCGTCCGCAGATACGGGCGTGATCCTTACGGGTTCAGTGTGCTCAACGGTATGACCGGCGCCACAAGCAGGGCGGAAGGCTTCGTCTCTCACACGGGATCGTGGAGGGGTCTGTCGCTCTCTGCCAAGGTATTCATCGGCCTGATCATTGTGGGAGGAACCGCCGCGCTCGTCTACGGCGGCATTCATCCGATCAGCCGCAATATCGCGGAATTCATCTGCTATCTCGGAATCGCTATCCTTGCATCCCGATTGAAGGTCACGCTTCCGGGGATTACCGGCACACTGTCAGTGAATTTCCTCTTCGTGCTGGTCGGCATCATTGAACTCAGCTTTACCGAGACTCTGACTCTGAGTGCGGTGGCGATGCTGGCGCAGTGCATTTATCCCGAGCGCCCGCAGGCTATTCAGGTCACGTTCAATATTTGCTCGGGAGCGCTTTCGACGGCGCTGGCGTACATCGTCTATCACCACCGTCTGGCGGGTCTGCTGATCGACAGCCGGTCGATTTTGCTGGTGGTAGCGGCCAGCGTGTATTTCATGGCCAATGCCGGCACTACGGCCGCAGTCATCTCGCTGACCGAACGCCGGCCGCTCACGCGCATCATCGTCGACTGTTATTTCTGGTCGTTCCCTTACTACCTGGTCGGGGCGGGAATCGCCGGCAGCATTTCCTGGCTTAATCAGACATTCAATTGGGAGACGTCGCTGTTGCTCGTCCCGGCAGTGTATGTGATCTATCGCTCATACCGACTGTATCTCGGCAAACTCGATGACGAGAAACGCCACGTCGAGGAGATGGCCAACCTGCACCTGCGCACCATTGAAGCGCTGGCGCTGGCTATTGAAGCCAAGGATCACACCACGCACGAGCATCTGCAGCGCGTGCGCATCTACGCGATTGAAGTGGGGAAGGAAGTTGGCTTAGTCGGACCGGAACTCGAAGCGCTGCATGCGGCGGCTCTGCTGCACGACATCGGAAAGCTCGCCGTTCCCGAGCACATCATCTCGAAACCCGGACGCCTGACCCCGGAAGAATTCGAGAAGATGAAGATTCACACGCTGGTCGGAGCCGAGATCCTCGAGCGCGTGCGTTTTCCTTATCCCGTCGTTCCTATCGTCCGGGCGCACCACGAAAAGTGGGATGGCTCGGGTTATCCGTTGGGACTCAAAGGTGCAGAGATTCCCATTGGCGCACGCATTCTATCCGCGGTCGATTACCTCGACGCCCTGGCTTCTGACCGCCAATATCGCCGGGCTCTGCCGTTGCGCGAGGTCATGCAGAAACTCGCGGCGGAATCGGGAAAGTCATTTGATCCGAAAGTCGTCGACATCCTGCAGAAGCGCTACCAGCAGCTGGAGCGGCTCGCGCAGGCCAAGACACAGGACGACTCCGGCGGTCCGCTTTCCACCGCAATCAAGATCGAGCGCGGGCTGGAACCGGCCGCGGGATTCGAGAATGCCACAGTACAGGATTCCGCCGGGCGTGAAGCGACGTTCTTGTCCTCGATTGCCGCAGCTCGCCAGGAGGCGCAAGCACTGTTTGAGCTCAGCCAGGATCTAGGCGCTTCACTGAGTCTGGGCGAAACACTCTCTGTGTTCTCGGTAAAGCTGAAGCCGATGGTGCCCTACGATGCCATCGCCATTTATGTCCGGCGCGATGACGAACTCGTTCCCGAGTATGTGAATGGCGACAATTATCGGCTCTTCTCGTCCCTGCGTATTCCAGTAGGCCAAGGCCTTTCAGGCTGGGTGGCGCAGAACCGCAAACCCATCATCAATGGGAATCCTTCGGTTGAGCCGGGTTATTTGAACGATCCATCGAAATTCAGCACACTGCGTTCGGCGTTGGCGGTCCCGCTGGAGGGAGTGGCCGGTGTGATTGGTGTTTTGGCCCTTTATCGCGCCGAGCGGGATGCCTTCACCTCCGACCACCTGCGCATTCTGCTGGCGGTGAGCGGCAAGATGGCGCTGGCGATCGAGAACGCGCTGAAGTATCAGCAAGCGGAAAATTCCGCGACCACCGACTATCTGACCGGCTTGCCCAATGCGCGTTCGTTATTCCTGCAGCTCGATCGTGAACTGGCTCGCTGCAAGCGCGACAACTCGACACTCACTGTCATGGTCTCCGACATGGACGGGTTCAAGCAGATCAACGATCGTTTCGGCCATCTCGAGGGGAATCGCGTGCTGCGGCTGTTTGCGCAGGCGCTGAAAGACAGCTGCCGCGAATACGACTATGTTGCTCGCATGGGCGGCGACGAATTCGTCGTCATCGCTCCGGGTCTAGCCGCAGAGGCTGCAGGCAAGAAAGCCGAGCAAATGGGCGCGTTGGCTCGCCAGGCAGGTGCAGAGGTTTGCGGCGAAGAGATTCTGTCCCTCAGCGTCGGCCGAGCAGTGTATCCCGATGATGGCAAGGACGCCGAGCAATTGCTGGCGCAAGCCGATCGCCGCATGTATCTGGAAAAGCAGAAGCAGATTGCCTACAAAGATCGGCGGCTGCATCCGCGTTTTGCGTGCCGCGTAGCGATCGAACTGCAGACCGAGGTTAGTGGGCCGCCAGTCTTCGCCAACCTGACCGATATCAGCATGGGCGGCTGCTACGTGGAGACCAGCAACATCGTCTCGCCAGGAAGCACGATTAAGCTGGTTTTCTCGATGGACGACTCCGGCCTGGCAGCTGAGGGTGTAGTGGCACGCCTGGATCCGGGCGCCGGAATTGCTGTGCAGTTCCGCGAAGTGAACCGCGACGGGCGGGAACGCATGGTGCGCATTCTGGAATTTGTGCAGAAGACGACCGCGTACTACAACAATCGCTATTTCGAGAACCTGCTGCATCGCTGATCTGGCAGCCGCGCCGATGCCAGCCTCCGCACTCAAGTTTCAAAACTATATCGGATAACGATATTTATTGGGCCGGACAACCCGGCTCCATGCATGTGATTCCCAACTATCAGGTAAGAAAAATAAGGAGGCTTACATGAGGAGCGCAATTGCAATGGTCGCAGGCATCCTTCTGGCCTTTGCGGCGTTTCTGCCACGCGCGCGGGCCGATGAGTGGAACCAGATGACGAAGTTGACTTTCAATCAACCCGTGGAGATTCCGGGAAGGGTTCTGCCGGCAGGGACGTACTGGTTCGTACTGGCCAATTCCGATTCCAACCGGAATATTGTGCAGGTGTTCAGCGCGGACTGGTCCAGGGAATATGCCACGTTGCTGTCGGCCAGCACCTATCGAGCGGAACCGACCAATCACACGGAAATCAAGTTTGCGGAACGTCCGCATAAGCGGCCCGAGGCATTGTTGAAATGGTTTTATCCCGGGCACCTCACCGGACATCAATTCCTGTATTCCAAACGTCACGAGCGGGAGTTTGCGCATGACGCGAAGCTGAACGTACAGGCGTCCGGCTTCTCGAGCCGTTCGTAGACAATTCGCGAAAGAAGTTCTCCGCTCATCTTCGCTCACGTTCGGTTTTCACTTCCCGCGCTGCGATTCAGTGGCTGCATCAGGACCCACTCACGGCTCAACCTGAACCACAGCGCGGTTTGTGAAAGCCCGGATTTTCATTGAACAGGATGACTCGCAGAATGCCCGGTTCCACTCAGATTCCGAAAATAATTTTGCTGGATGGGTTGTTTTAACGGCCGTTCACGCGGCAGAACTTCGCGTAATGCCCATTCGACACGCTCTACGCTCTCGGAAATGACCCGAATGCATTGTTGGTTGTGGATAGCGTCGGTGGAGAGACAGATGGCGGCCAACGCGTTGCGGATGTGGTGATTCATCTCGGAAATCACCTGCATCCTGAGCAGCGCCGCTTGCCGCCGTTCATTCATATTCACAATAAGCCGTGCGGTCAGCAGCGCAACCAGCGCGGAAGATACGGCTTCGGCGAGGATGCGTTCCCATCTTCCTCCAATATCAGGAACGAGCAGATAGTGCATGAATTCCGTGGCCAAGAAAGAGATCAGCCCGACGCCCAGAGAAACGAACACAAACCAGAAACCTGTAATCGGTCGAGCCGAATGAGTGTCGAGCGCCGCGGATCGCGAATGTTTCATAGGATCACCCTCCCGTGGTGAGCGAGCAGTCTTCAGAGGTGTGCCAGGGATTTGAAACGAATCGACTGCCTGGAGAAATAGCTAAGACAAGGGAGGAGGCCGGTTGTAATGAAAACCTTTGGTTTGTAGATCTACGATGCCATGGGAAATCGCGACGGTATGAGGAACTGCGTCCGGCGAGAGAACAGGCATCGCCGCGCCCGAGTGCAAGATCGTGTCCACCGGATCACAGTTAAAACGCGCATTGTCGTGGTGGGGGCCGGCGTGAATGGAAAGCTGTGATTCGGACGCGTTCGCAAAATTTGGCGGAAAATTGCGCGGGGTCAGCAGCGCAAAGAGCGCGACGACTACGCTGATTGCATGAAGCCAGCGCGCTTCACTAAGACGTTGGTGATCGACATCACACATCAAACGGCTCGCCAGTATTCTACTGCGATTGTGATTGACTGGATTCAGTTCTGCCGAGTTCGGGTTGTCCAAGAAGCTACCCGTCGCCGGAAAAACCGACTTTTCTGTTGGGAATCCCCACGCACCAGGTAAGCAGATTTCTTCTAAGTCCTTGTATTTCAATGATGGCCTCGCAATTGCTTTTCCCTTCAGTAGCTGTTGGTTTCTCAGTGCGAAGGAGGTGACTTCACCATGCTGGAAAAAGATTGGACCTTCTGGCTCATGATGACGAACTACGCTCTGGCGCTCGTCACGGTAGTAGCGCTGGCGCTGGTCGTTGTTTCCGTGGGCTGGGAACTGCTTATCCGCAAACCGCAGAAGGCAGCCGACCTGAAAGGCCGTGACTGGAACTCGATCGCTTCCGACTGGAAAGCCATGCTGCGAGCGGATCCACATGGACTCGACATTCCGGGACTCGGTTACACCATGGCCGATGGCGGCGAAGAACGCAAACCCGAAGCTTCGGACAAGGAATCCGGCAAGGAGTAAGGCCATGTCCTGCCCATTCCTCAAAGAAGGTCGCGCCCGATATTGCCACGCTGCCCCGGTTCGCAAGCTGATTCTCGACGGACCGGGCGCGGCGGGTGGCGGAATTTGCGCCTCACCGAAATACTCCGAATGCGAACTGGTCCAGGAGAACGAGGCGCAGCATACCTGCTGCCCGCACCTGGAAGAAATCCGCGTCCAGTACTGCGGAGTCTCCCCTGTCACCAAGCTCGTTCCCTTCAGTGATTCGGAGCTTTCCAGCTGCAGCAGCAACAGCTATCGATACTGTGATTCGTATTTGATGCTGGCGCGGCCGCATGCCTCGGAACCAGCTCCCAATCTCCTTTACTCACCCAATCATTTCTGGCTCGAAGCGGAAGATTCTGGTTTGTGTCACATCGGCATCGACGGATTCCTGGCCGATGTTGCCGGATCGATCGACGGCGTCACCTTTGTGACGCTGCATGGGACCCATTGCCCGTCGCTCGCGCTGACGATTCACGGCCTCGAGTGGCCCATGAGCTTCCCGAACCCGCTGATGATCCAGAGAGTGAACAGCCGCGTGCGCAGCGATCCCTCGCGCATTGCGACCGATCCCTACGGGGCAGGATGGCTGTTCGAGGGCTGGGAGCTTCCCGGACGCACCCGCGCCGGACTGGTTTCGGGAGCGCAAGCAGTTGCCTGGCAGGGCGAAGAACGCGGACGGTTGTCGCGTGAGCTTCACGAAACCCACGCTGTTGATTGCGACGGCGGCGTGCCTGTGACTGGCATCGCGCAACTTCTGCCGCGTCCGCATCTGGTCTGCTTGTTTCAACATTTCTTCTCCAAGCGCGATTGGACGGCGGAGGTTTGATCATGTCGCGGAACTCGCTCGTCTTCGGATTCGGACTGGCCACGGCCCTGCTCGCTGGATGGCTCGCGTTTCCGCGGGCTCTTTATTCGAAACGGCAGCAGCCCCTCGTGTTCCTGCACAAAACGCACGCAGAAAAATCCGGGCTCAGCGATTGCGGACAATGCCATGCATTTCGCGACGACGGCCAGTACGCCGGACTTCCTTCCATTGACACTTGCGCGGGATGCCACTCCGACAAGATTGGAACCACGGCCGCGGAAGCGACCTTGGTCGATCGGTACATCAAGCCGGGAGTGGCCACTCCGTGGCTGACGTATTCCGCGCAGCCAGCCAATGTCTGGTTCTCCCACGCGGTACATGTAAAAGGTGCCGGGTTGGCGTGCACGGACTGCCACGGCAACTACGGTGAATCCGATCAAGTTCGTATTTATCAGGTGAACCGCATCAGCGGCTACAGTCGCGATATCTGGGGACACTCGATGACCCGGCTCCGCCGCGCGCCGGGCGATGGCATGAAGATGAGCGACTGTGAAGATTGTCATCGCCGGCACAAGGTGGAAGTCGGTTGTCTCGGGTGTCACGAATGAGGAAACGATGAAGCTCACACGACGAGACTTGTTTGTATGGGGAGCGGGAGCAGCGGCCGGACTGGCATTCACTCCAGTTCCCTGGAAGCTGCTGGATGACACCTCGATCTGGAGTCAGAACTGGCCGTGGATTCCCCAGCCCACGCGCGGCCCGGTGGATGTGAAGCAGTCGTTTTGCACGCTCTGCCCTCGCGGTTGTGCCGTGAAAATCAGAATGGCCGGAGGGTGGCCGGTCGGCGTTGCGGGAGTCAGCGCGAATCCTTTGACGCACGGCGCGCTTTGTCCGCTCGGGTTCGGCGCTCATCAACTGAACTGGCATCCGAAGCGGTTGCGTGCGGTGCGGCACAATGGCGTCCCTTCTTCGTGGGACGCGGCGCGTTCGGCATTCGTCAAAGCGTGCACTCAAGGGCCGGTGGTGATTATTGACGGATACCCCGGCCGCGCCGCTTCGCAGGTCTTCGAGACTTTCACCGAGAAACGCGGGGCTTATGTAATCGCATTGAACCCCGAAACGCGAGCTCTCAGCCCCTACGAGCATTGGACCGGCGTTCCCGCCACCGTGCTGGGTTATGACCTCGAAAACGCGAAAACGATTGTGAGCTTTGGCGCGCCCCTGCTCGATGGCTGGGGAATCCCGGGACGCTTCACGCGACTGTGGGCAGAACGCGCTGCTGGCATTCGCGATCCGGAGTTGCGTCTGATTGATATCGAGGATTCGCTTTCACATACCGCAGCGAAGGCGTCGAAGTGGGTCAGCGTGAAGACCGGATCCGAAGGCGCACTGGCCGCGGCAGTGGCCCGCATCCTGATTGAAGAGCGGTTGGTTGCAGCACAAGGGCCGGTGCCTCGACTTACGCTGGCTGAGGCCTCCGATCAGACCGGCCTGACGATCGATGCGATGCGCGATCTCGCGCGAATGATTGCTGCGAAGCCGCCGGCAGTTGTGATCGGGAATGATGAAAATCCTGGTGTTGCCGGATTAAATGTCGTTTTGGGTGCAGTCGGAGCGAGGGGCGGCATTGTCCGGCGTTCAAAACGAAGCAAATCTTATGCATCGACTGATGCGCTGCTCGCGAATGCTGGCGCGGTTCTGGTCGACTCCAGCGTCCCGTGGGATGTTGTGCCGAAGACCGACGCCGAGTGCTTCCGCTTCGCAGCCTGGGATGGAGGCTCCGGTCGAGCGGACTGGCTGCTGCCCGCTCCGGGTTTCCTCGAAGAATTGACTGACGTTCCCGCGGCACCTACCTCGGGCTTCGAGACTTACGGCATTGCGGCTCAGCTGACCAAGCCCATTCACGAGGTGCAAAGCGCGAGTCAATTCCTTGCCAGTATCGATCCTGCGCTACCCACTCCAGAACAGCTCATCCACGCGCGTTGCGCCGATCTCTTCAAATCGCGCGCCGGCCGCGTCTACGCAAAAGAGGTCAGGCCGGTTGCCAGTCTTGAATCCGCGCAGAAACTCGAAGAGCAACTCTCGGCCGGAGCGATCTGGATCGGCGATCCGCCTGCTCCTGGCGGCCTGAAATGCGAACTCAAGGAATGGCCGCAGGGCATTGCGACTGAGCCTTCCCGCGATTGGTCAGCAACGTGGCCGGTTCCAATTCTGCCGCCGCTCGCCACGAAGCTGTATCGCGAATCGGCTCTGCGGGAAGCGCCCGACAGGAGGACAGCATGACCGCCCGCTACGGCATGGTGATTGATCTCGACCGGTGCACGGGATGCGGCGCCTGCATGATGGCCTGCGCCTCCGAGAACAACACGCCGGCGCTGCCGCAAGCCAGCCCGCGTACCGGGCTCACGCCGCTTCTGGTGCGGCAGGTCTCAAACGGAGAAAACGGCGCCAACCACCGCGAAGCCTTCATCCCCATCATGTGCATGCAATGCGAGTACGAGACGCCTTGTGTCAGCGTCTGCCCGCAACAGGCGGTTGAAGTCGACAAGGCCACCGGAATCGTCATGCAGATGCCGCAACGCTGCCTGGGCTGCCGCTACTGCATGACGGCCTGTCCGTATCACGCGCGCTATTTCAACTGGTGGGATCCGGCGTGGCCGGCGGGGATGGAAAAGAGCTTGAACCCCGGCGTTGCGGTTCGGATGCGAGGAGTGGTCGAAAAATGCAATTTGTGCCATGGACGCTTGCATGCCGCAGAGGAAAAAGCTGCTGTCAATGGCAAGCGCGAGATCGACCCGGCGGATTACGTTCCCGCTTGCGTGGAAGCTTGCCCGACCGGCGCAATCCACTTCGGCAACCTTGCCGATCCCAGTGATCCGGTTTCGCAGGAATCGCGCTCGCCCGATGCGTTCCGCTTGCTAGCCCGCTTGGGCACGCAGCCAAAGGTTTACTACAAATCGAAAGAGCCGTGGGTGAAAGCGCTGGCCGAACCCGCGTCCGGGCGCATGGAGGTCAAAAATGTCTAGCGCCACGTTGACCGACAGTCGGTGGATCGCTCGCGGCGCAGAGCGTACTTCTTTGTCACGCTTTCTGCTGTGGCTCGCCCCATGGGCGGCGATGCTCGCAATCGGCGTGTATGCAGCGTTCCTCTGCCTCTATCGCGGATTGAACCAGACCAACATGGATAACCGTTTCGCCTTCGGCCTCTGGATCTTTCTCGACCTCGGGATTATTGCGCTCGGTGCAGGAGCATTCTTCACCGGATTTCTGGTTTACATCCTGAAGCGCGCCGAACTCCGCCCGATCCTGAACACCGCTGTAGTCGTCGGATTCATCTGTTACAGCGGCGCGGTCGCCATCCTGATGATCGATGTCGGCCAACCGCTGCGTGCATGGTTCACCTTCTGGCATCCCAATACGCACTCGATGCTCACCGAAGTGACCTTCTGCATCACTTGCTACCTGCTGGTGCTCTGCCTGGAATATCTGCCGATCGTGCTGCGGAACCGGCAACTGCGAAAACTGCCGTCATTTTTTGTCTTCGAACATCAGCTGCACAAACTCGTGCCCGTGCTCGCCGGAATCGGGACGTTGCTCTCGTTCTTTCACCAGGGATCGCTTGGCGGACTGTATGGCGTGCTCCGCGGCCGGCCGTTCGCCTTCCGCCACGGATTCTTTATTTGGCCTTCGACGTTCTTCCTATTCATTCTCTCGGCGATCGCTACTGGCCCGAGCTTCCTCATGCTGATCACCGCTACGGTCGAGAAGGTTACCGGGCGCCGCCGGGTCGCTGACCAAGTCTTTCGGCGGCTGGCCTTCATCTCCGGTGCCCTGCTGAGTTTCTATGTTGCGGCGAAATCCATTGACACGCTGGTCTGGCTGAACGTCACTTCTCCTTCCGAGGGATTCGCGCCCTGGACCTACTACACGCACAAGCCGTTCGGCACGCCCATCCTGTTCGTTGAGATCGTCGTCTTCGGGCTGCTGCCCGCATTCCTGCTGCTCTATCGCCGTACCAGACACGAACGTGCATGGCTCCTAACTGCCGCAGCCATGGCCTGCGCTGGAGTGCTGCTGAACCGCTTCGTGCTCACGGTGCAAACGCTCGCTCTGCCGACCTTGCCGTTCGATGATTTCCTTACCTACACGCCGAGCTGGCAGGAGGTGGCGAGCTTCGGAGCAGTGATTGCGTATGGCGTAATTGTTTACTCCTTGTCTTACCGCTACCTGCCGCTGTTTGGACAATCGAAAGGAGAGACGTTCCATGTTTCCGGGAATTGATGGGTTCCACTGGACGGCCGCTCACATCATCTTCTTGTGCGCGTTCTTTGCTGTCGCGATCACGATTTTTACCACGGTGAGCTTCGCCGCGATGCGAACCGCGCGCGATTTCAAAGCACATCGTGCCATCGATCTTTGCTGGCACGCCGAGTTCGCCGATTTGCCCGTTTCCGACCGCCGCTGCCGTCACGAACTCGCTGGACGCGTAATCTCGCGAACTTGTGATAACGCTTTCGACTGTCGCCACTGTGAAAAATATTCGGAATTCGCAGTTCTTCCGGCCTCGGGTGTCGCGCACGATCTGGGTTTCAACTACCCCGACGATCGGCTCTACCATCGGGGACACACCTGGGTGAAGCCGGGCAAGGATGGCACGCTCACGATCGGTCTCGATGATCTCGCGGAGCACCTCGTGGGCTTTCCTGACTACGTCGACATGCCCGAAGTCGGCACCGAGCTCGACCTGAATCAAACCGCATGGCGCATGAAAAAGAATGGAAGACAGATCTCTGTGCGTACCCCAATCGAAGGCACGGTTGTAACAGTAGGCGGTCCAAAAGAAGGTTGGTATCTGAAATTGCGTCCCCGGCTCGATGCGCACGATCCCGTGACTCTGCGGCATCTCTTGCGCGGCCCCGAAGTTCACGGATGGCTCTCCCGTGAACTCGAGCGCCTGCAAGTTCAGCTGCGCTCGCCAAACACCTCTGCCACTTTGGCGGACGGAGGCGTGCTGTTGCCGGATCTGATGAACGCCGTGCCCGAAGCCGACTGGAATACCGTTCTCGCCGACACGTTCCTGGAAGTGTGATGTGACTGAAGAGAACCTCCCTTACGATTGTGCTCCGAAATAGCACGGCCTCAAGCCGTGGCGCGACGGCCCACAACAAGGAATCGGCCTTTGCCACTGAGGTGCGAACCTCAGGACCTAAGATGCCGAGTCATTCTCGCGCTCGATTCGGCGCGACAGAAAAGCACGTCTTTCAAAACGACGTCGGCCAAAAAAGCGTAGACCAACAGTCATTTCGAAAGGGCTAATTCCTGTGCGAGATCTCGTACCGCTTGAGCTTGTCGTACAGAGTCGAGCGATCTATCCCCAGCGCGGCCGACGCTTCTTTTACATTGCCGTGCTTGCGCTCTAGTGCCGCAACAATCGCCCGTCGCTCCAACTCTCCCAGCGGCACATCCGGAACGTCCCAGCTCTGCGCCGTTGAATCTTTCTTCTGCAGCCAGCAGAAGTCCTGCTCGTCGAGCATGCCGTTATGGCAAGTCACAATGGCCCGCTCGATTACATTTTCCAATTCACGAACATTTCCCGGCCAATCATAGGCAATCAACAGCTTCAAGGCCGCTGCAGTGATGCCGCTGATTTCCCTGCCCAACTCCGACGAAATCCTCTGCACGAAATGCTCGGCCAATAAAGGGATGTCTTCCCGCCGCTCGCGCAAAGGGGGCAGCTTGATCTCAATCACGTTCAGCCGGTAATACAAATCCTCGCGGAATCGCCCCTGCTGGACCTCTTCGGCAAGATTCTTATTGGTTGCCGCGATCACCCGCACATCCACCTCGACTTCCTGATTCCCGCCTACGCGATAAAACCGCCGCTCCTGCAAAACTCGCAGCAGATCCGCCTGCAATTTGGGCGAGATGTCCCCGATCTCATCGAGGAAAATCGTCCCGCCGTCCGCCAACTCGAACTTGCCCTTGGCCTGCCCGGCGGCCCCGGTAAATGCTCCTTTCTCGTAGCCAAACAATTCGCTCTCCAGCAGCGTTTCTGTGAGGGCCGCACAACTCACCACAATGAAAGGCTTCTCCGCGCGATTTCCGGAAAAATGCACCGCCCGTGCTACCAACTCCTTCCCCGTCCCGCTCTCCCCGCGAATCAGCACCGTGCTGCGCAGGCTGGCAATCTCCTGAGTCAGTGCCAGGATTTCTTCCATGCGGGGATTCTTGGTGATGATGTCGTGATGCCGGTACTGCCGGGTGAGTTTCTTGCGTAAGATCGCATTCTCGCTCTGCAACTTCTTCAGCTTCAAAATCCGCGACACCAGCATCGAAATTTCCTGCGGATTACACGGCTTGACGATATATTCCTGTGCGCCCTCCTTCATCGCTTGAATCGCTGTATCGACGGTGGCATACGCCGTAATGATGATGACCGACGCCTCCGGCCGCACGCGCCGGATTTCCATCATGGTCTCGATACCATCCATGCCGCCGGGCATCTTCAAATCGACAAAGCAGATCGCGTAGTCCGACGACTTGGCAAGTTCCACGGCTTTCTGTCCGTTCGGAGCCGTATCCACGCGATAGCCGTCTTCCCGCAGCCATGCCGCCATCGACTCGCACATGACTTCTTCGTCGTCCACAACCAGGATTGGCCAATTTTTCTTCATATGACTTCCGCCTCCAGCGAGGAAAAGCGTTGCACCAACTGCGTCCCGCATTGCTCGCAATACCGTTCGTCTTTTTCATCCACACGTTGAATATGAGTAGCCAGGCTCATCGCGCATTTCGCATTGTTGCAGTGCACCAGCCCGAACGTGTGCCCCAATTCGTGCAACACTTCCTTCGTCAGCCGGGAGCGAAGCGCACTTTCGTCCGCGGGCAATCCGTAGAATTCCTGCCGCAGCCGGCACAACGAAACCAGGGCCACTGGGCCATCCACCTGAGCCTGTCCGAAAAGAAAACTCAGCATCGGGATGGCCAAGTCAACATCCGTAACTCCCAGCAGTCGACAGGAATCCGGAGGAACGATCTGCGCCAGCAGCTTCATGACTTCGACCGACTGATACTGCTTGCGGTTCGCGTCATACGCTCTCTCGGGAATCTCTCGCGGCGACAGCCGGCGAATCGGAACAGGAAACCACTCTGCCGCCGTGCTCTCAATCCAATCCATCACCTGCTCCGGCACATTCCCGATGGCTACGAGATAGAGAGCCTTCACACCGCATGTACCTGAACTTCTTGCGGAGCGTTCTCCGCTTTGCGCGACTTCAGCGGCAGTGTCACCGTGAAAGTCGTGCCTTCATTCCGGCGGCTCGCAACTTCTACGTCGCCGTCATGAGCCTTCACGATCCCGTACAAGACTGCGAGGCCAAGGCCGACGCCTTTCGCCTCAGATTTGGTGGTAAAGAAGGGATCAAAGATTTTCGTCAGGTTCTCGGGAGCAATGCCCTCGCCCGTATCCTGCACACAAAGTTCGACCTCGTCCGCATTTGCCTGTCGCGTGCGAATCGTCAGTTTTCCTGTGCCGCGTGGCTTGATCGCCTCTCCGCCGTTCAGGATCAAGTTCAAAATGACTTGCTGAATCTGTCCCGAATCGCACTCCAGCAGAGGCAGGCTTTCCTGCAGATCGAGCACAACTTCGGCGCCCATGAGCTTGAGTTTGTGATCGGCCAGGGCCACGGTAGTGCGAACCAACTTGTTCAGATCCGCCGGCGCATGCTGGGGTTTGGAACGCCGAGAAAAGGACAGCAGGTCGGAAACGATTCGTCCCACACGCGCAGTCTCCGCCGAGATCAGCCCCAGATATTTCCGGAACTCGGCCTCACGGCCCGGTGGATAGACCCCGGTCGCCATCAGGCGCTCCAGCAGCATCGACAGGTTCAGAACGCCCGACACCGGATTGTTAATCTCGTGCGCGACACTCGCTGCTAGCTGTCCCAGTGACGAGAGCCGATCCGCCTGCACCAGTTTCTTCTGCGCCGTCTGCAACTGCCGAGTGCGCTCGCCGACCTTGCTCTCCAGCGTCTGCTGCATTTCGTTCAATTCGTTCACCGCCAGCTTCAGCCGCTCGCGCATTTTGTTGAATGAGTCCACCAGTTCGTCCAGTTCCTGGCTGCGCCGAGTGATCTCAATCTTCCGGTCCAGTTCCATTGCGCTCACATCTTTGGTGCCTTGAATCAATTCCTGGATCGGCGAAGCCACAAAGCGGCGCGTAAACAGGATGACGAATGCCGCGCCGATCCCGACTTCAAACACCGTCCACAGCACGGTCTGCAGCGTGATCATGCTGGCCTGCTTCTGAACCGGATCGAGCCGTAGGGCTACGTCTACTACGCCGAGAACTTTCGTAGACGCGCGATGCGCATGGCAGGCGGCATTGCTGCAGGAGGGTTCGTTGTAGATGGGCGTAACCATGCTCATCGTCTTTACGCCATTCGGTGAAGTGGTATAGCGCACGCGCGAATCTTCCGGCGCCCGGTTGCGCGTTGGACCTTGGCCATGACAGCTGGCGCAGACCTGGTCGGACATACTGGTCAGCCCCGGCTGCTCGCGCGCGTCGGTCGAAAAAACCAGCTTTCCTTCGCGGTTGAACATGCGTATCCGGTCCACACCTTGTTTATCCGCGATCATGCGCATGATTTCGTAGGCAGCCTTGCGGTCGTCATCGAGCATGGCGTGCCAAGTGGCTCCCGTGATGCTCCGCGAAAGCTGGTCCACGCCCAGGATCATGGTTTCGAGAAGTTGCTTTTTCTGGGTATGCAGGTTGAGATAGCCGCTGACCACACTGATTCCCACGATGAGGATCGTGAGCGACAAAATCAGCTTGGGGCCAAGTCTTCGAGGCATTTTGGGCCGTGGGCGCTCTCAAGTGCTTGCAACGACACAAGCTGCGGACGCGCCGAAATCCGCCTGAAATCCCTTTTCTAAGCCTAATTACGCCCCGCCAGACCGACTGTGATCACCCGCGCCCTGACCCGTGATTCCCATCACGCGAACATCCAAGCCAGCCTCGTGCCATCCTGAGAGCAGTCCGGGGTAAACCGAAGCGGAGGCGAATGCGCCCATGAGTGGTTCCTAAGTCAGAAATGCTGGAAGCCATAGCGACTCCCACCCCGATATGCGATGATGTCGGTTCTTCGTTCCAAGCCATATCTATGAAGCTCAACGCTTACCTCATCCGCAGCACCATCGTCGCCGCCTTGGGCGGACTGCTCTTCGGATTCGATACCGCCGTCATCTCCGGCGCGACGAGCAATCTCACGATCGTCTACCACCTCTCGGCGAAACTGCTGGGCGTCACGGTGTCTGCGGCGCTGATTGGCACGATTTTGGGAGCCATGTTCGCCGGCATTCCTGGCGATAAATTCGGGCGTCGTGACAGCCTGCGGGTCATGGCCGTGCTTTACGTTCTGTCGGCATTAGGCTGCGCTTTCGCGTGGAACTGGGATGCTCTCGTATTCTTCCGTTTCATCGGAGGCTTGGGCATTGGTGGATCGTCTGTGCTTGGTCCCATGTACATTGCGGAGATCGCGCCCGCGAACTGGCGTGGACGGTTGGTGGGAGTCTTTCAATTCAACGTGGTGGCTGGAATTCTGCTTGCCTATTTTTCGAACTATGTGGTGGGAACATTTCATCTCGCGGTGGATGCCGAGTGGCGTTGGAAACTCGGCATTGCTGCAGCACCCGCGGCGCTATTCCTGCTCCTGCTCTTCGGCATTCCCCGCAGCCCGCGCTGGCTGGTAAAAAAACAGCGCTATGAAGAAGCCCGCGAAGTTCTCCGGCTGACCGGAGAGCAAAATTACGAGAACGATTTACGCGAGATCATCGCCTCGATCGATGCCGAGCATGGTCTGGCCGATGAGCCGCTATTCTCCGCCAAGTATCGCCTGCCCATCTTCCTCGCGATCACGATCGGCTTTTTCAACCAACTGTCCGGCATCAACGCCATTCTTTACTACTTGAACGACATCTTCGCCTTCGCGGGATTCAGCAAGGTGTCAGGCGATCTTCAGGCGGTGCTCGTCGGCCTCACGAATCTGATCTTCACTGTGATCGCGATGACGGTCATCGACAATGTTGGCCGCAAGAAAATGCTCCTCATCGGAGCAGTCGGCACGGCTGCATCCTTGGCTGGAGTCGCTGCCATCTTCGCGGCCCACCGACATCAGGAACTGCTCGTCTGGTTGCTGGTGGGATTTATCGCCAGCTTCGCCTTCTCGCAAGGCTCAGTGATCTGGGTTTATCTCAGCGAAGTTTTCCCCAACCGCGTGCGCGCCAAAGGACAGAGCCTCGGCAGCCTTTCCCACTGGCTGATGAATGCCGCCATCTCATTCGCATTCCCAACGCTGGCGGCCTGGTCGAAGTCCATCCCATTCATGTTCTTCTCCAGCATGATGATCCTGCAGTTCTTCGTTGTGCTGTTTGTCTATCCCGAAACCAAAGGCGTAACCCTGGAAGAGATGCAGAAGAAGCTGCAACTGGTCTAGCCAGCACCGTTGAAAAGACTATTCGCTCGTCAGCGGATACCCCTTCTCGCGCCACCCGCGAATGCCGCCATCCATGGAGATCACGTTGTTGTAGCCCATCTTCTGGAGATTATCCGCAGCCAGCGCCGAGCGGTATCCGCCGCCGCAGTACAAGATCATCTCTTTGTTAACATCCGGGACGCGCTCTTCGATGTCGCGCTCGATCACGCCCTTGCCCATGTGAATCGCCCCGGGCAGATGATCCTTGGCAAACTCGCTTTCCTCGCGCACATCGAACAGCAGAAACGTGTCGCCGCGATCCATGCGCCGCTTCACTTCATCCACATTCGTTTCTTTCACGCGCGAGCGCGCCTCGTCGACAATCTTCAAGAATCGCGGGGGGTGCTGATGCGCCATATCGATCTCCTTTCCCTTCCTTTATCGTAACAACTCAGCCGTTCGGTCGCATGCAAGAGGGACTTGGATTCAATTAGCATAAGGCGTGCAGCAGAAGCGGAAAGCTCGGAGAATCGGGCTGGCGCGCGCTCTTTCGAAGCTCGGCTACTGCTCGCGTTCACAAGCCGCCGAACTGATCTGCGCCGGACGCGTTCAACTAAATGGAAGCGTGCGCCGCGATCCCGAAACTCCGGTCCACATGGATCGGGATCGCATCCTGGTGGACAGCCGTCCGATCGAGTGCTCACGGAAGATCTATCTCATGATGAATAAACCGCGCGGTCTGGTGACCACGGCATCCGACGAGCAAGGCCGCGAGACGGTGTACTCGATTCTCGAAGCCTCGGGCGAGGAATTGCCCTGGCTCGCTCCAGTTGGGCGGCTCGACAAAGGCAGCGAGGGATTGCTCCTGCTCACGAATGACTCTGAATGGGGCGCGCGTATTGCCGCCCCTGAGAGCCATCTCGAAAAGACGTATCACGTGCAGATCTCCGCAAAGCCGGATGCAGCCTTGCTGGAGAACTTAATTCAAGGGGTTCGGGAGAAAAATGAACTGCTCCGCGCCAGGCGTGCCCGGCTTCTGCGCTCAGGAGAAAGAAACTGCTGGCTCGAAATGATTCTGGACGAAGGCAAGAATCGCCACATCCGCCGCATGTTTGATTCGCTCGGCATTGAGGTACTGCGCCTGGTTCGCGTAGCGATCGGCCCTCTGGAACTCGGCGACCTGGAAAAAGGATCCTATCGCCGCCTCACCGACGAAGAAAGAAAGCGCCTGGACACTGCAATCTCTGACATTGCGCCGCGTCCTTCCAACGGGCTGACAACCAGCCGCCAAGCGACGGGATGGGAGAGCCCGCCACGGCAGCGGCGGGCGCGCCGCGCGCAGAAAAATGAGGCGCATCGCGGAGGGCACCAAAGCCGCCCTCCGAAGAAGAAAGGACGCCACGTTGTTTGACCTTACTTTCCTTCCCGCTGTCATCATGGCGCGGGACGTCCGCAATAAGAGTCTCTCGCCAGTCGAACTCGCCGAAGCGCATCTCGCAAAAATTGAAAGACTGAATTCAAAGCTGAACGCATTCGTTCACGTCGATGCAGAACGCGTGCGTCGCGAGGCCCAAGCCGCAGAACGCACCATGCAGGCTGAAAACATCGGACCACTCCATGGCGTGCCGATCAGTATTAAGTCTTCCATCGAAGTCGCGGGTTATAGGTGGGAATGTGGAAGCCGTTTGCGGGAGAAATACATTGCTACGCAAGACGCTCCGCTGGTGGCGCGCTTGAAAAATGCGGGCGCAATCGTCTTGGGCGTCACCAACACGCCGGAATTCCTGATGGCATGGGAAACCGACAACCTGCTCTGTGGACGAACGAACAACCCGTGGGACCTCGCGCGCACGCCCGGAGGCTCCAGCGGAGGCGAAGCCGCTGCCATCGCCGCCGGGATGTCCGCCGGAGGCGTAGGCAGCGACGGTGGCGGATCGATTCGAGTACCTGCGCATTTCAGCGGCATCTGCGGCTTGAAGCCAACGCCCGGACGAATTTCTTCTACGGGACACTTCCCTCCTTCCGGCGGACCTTTCTCGTTCATCGGAGTGGTTGGGCCCATGGCGAGAACGGTTGCGGATTTGAAGTTGTTGTTCGAGGTGATGCAAGGTCCGGATGACGGAGATCCTTGCGCCGCGCCAGTACTGGTTCGTTGGCCCACCCCGATCGAGGCTAAGAGTCTGCGTATCGGCTACTTCGAAGATGATGGCCACACTCCGGTCACGCCCGAAACCCGTGATGCAATTCGTAAAGCAGCAGCCGCCTTGCGGAAGGCAGGATTCGAGGTTGAACCTTTCCTCCCGCAAGGGCTCGAAGAAGCGCGCAAGCTCTGGAAAATATTTTTCGTGAAAGGCGCAGGCATGCTGATCCATCCCATGTATCGCGGCCGCGAACATGAGCAGAGCCCAATTCTGCGTGAATTTCTGGAATGGTCGGATGCCGAACGGGATCTCACCGGCGAATCTCTGTTGGAAGCGTGGATTGGCCGCGACGTCGAGCGCGGCAAATTTCTGGCTCAGATGCAGCGTTATCCCATTCTGCTGTGCCCTGCCGCTGCGATCCCCGCGTTTCGCCACGGAGAACGCAGTTGGAACCTGGAGGGAAAGTCGGTCGAATATCTTGCCTCCTGGAGCTACACGGAGTGGTTCAACCTGCTAGGAAATCCGGCCGCGGTCGTTCCGGTAAGCCATTCGGCAGAAGGGCTTCCCATTGGAGTTCAGATCGTCGGCCGCCCGTGGGAAGAAGAAAAAGTGCTGGCCATTGCGGAGGTCGTGGAAAAAGAATGCCAGGCTTGGCGAATCCCTCCACTTGCAGCCCAGTAGTATTTTTCAATTAATTGACAAAACAGCTACGCGTTCTTCACCGTGCTCCCCGAGCCTGCTCTGAGCGTAGCCGAAGAGCGTCCTCTGTGGTTAAATCTCTATCTGAATGAATCTGAAAATCTCTGCCGCGTTTTTTGCCGCGATGCTCGCGGCCCTCAGCCTGTTGACGCCGGCTTCCCAACCAAGCGCCATTGAAGCCTCTCGCCTGAACAATCTCGGCTGCGCCTACATGAATCAGCAGCTTTTTGAAAAGGGCTTGAAGTCATTCCAGCAGGCGCTTGAGGCCGATCCCAAATTCGCGATTGCACGGCTGAACGAAGGCGTCGCGTACCTCAACTTGCAGAAGATCGATGAAGCCAAGGCCGCGCTCGACGACGCGCTCAGGCAGGATCCGGAGAATGCGCATGCGTGGTACAGCCTTGGATTGCTGGCCAAAAATTCCGGCGACGCGCAGGCCGCGATCGACAATTTCAAGCACGTGACCCAGATCGATCCGAACGATGCCGACAGCTGGTATTTTTTGGGCACGGCCTACACGCAGGCCAAGCAGTTTCCGCAGGCGATTGAGGCTTTCCAGCATGCGCTGCAGATCAATCCGCTGCATGCCTCGGCACAATTTGGATTGTCGCGCGCCTACCAGCAATCGGGGGATGTCGAACGCGCGCGCGAAAATCTGAAGAAGTTCCAGTACATCACCCAAAACAAACTCGGCTCGCCCATGAGCCTCGCCTACGGCGAGCAGGGACAGTACTCCCGCGCCGTGGAATCCCCGCAAGCGCAGCTGAAGCCTCCGGCGCAGATCAAGGTGCAGTTTGTGGATGTGACGAAAGAAGCGGGGTTAACGACCGAGACTTCCGCGGCTTCGCAAACAAATCAACGGTTCGGACCAGGTGCGTGTTTCCTTGACTTTGACAACGACGGCAAGATCGACATTTTTCTTGCCGATAACGGCGCCCAAGGAGGCGTTTCGCTTTACCACAATATCGGTAACGGGAAGTTTGAAGACGTAACCAAGAAAGCCGGCTTTGATCGCACTTCCCACGGTGTTGGGTGCACGGCGGGAGATTACGATGGCGATGGCGCGGCTGACCTTGTCGTCAGTACCAACGAGCAGGTCCTTTTGTTTCACAACGAGAAGAACGGTACGTTCAAAGAAGTGCACGCGGATGCCGATTTAAATGCCAACAATAACAATCTTGGTGTGACCTTCATTGACTACGATCACGACGGCGACTTGGATCTCCTCGCGCTTCGTACCGGAGATAAGGTCGGATGGGGGGACATGTTCCGAAATGATGGGAACGGAAAGTTCACCCTGGTAAGCAAGGAGATCGGGCTGGAAGATCTCACCTCGTCAGGCGCGGTTGGGGCCGTCGGCACGGATTACAACAATGATCGCGCTATCGACATCCTCGTTCCTGACTTCGGACCAACGATTTTGGAGAATCCCCGTGAAGGGAAGTTTTCCGCTCGGAAGCTGTGGCCCGCAATGCCTGCACCCGTGCGCGGCACCGCGGTTCTCGACGTCGACCACGACGATTGGATGGACGTGGCTTTCACTCATGACGGGTGGACAAATGGCAAAAGCATTACGCTCTGGCGCAATAACCACGGCAAGTCTTTTGAAGAACTGAGCTTGCCTTCGAGCAACTGGATTGCTGGCTACGGCATTGCCGCCTTCGACTACGATAACGACGGCTGGGTCGATCTCGTTGCTGTCGGCGAGACGAAAGAAGGCAAGGGCGAGATCAAACTCTTCCGCAATCTCGGGCCGGACGGATTTAAAGACGTCACTTCCGACGTCGGGCTCGACAAGATTCATCTCGAGAATCCGCGGGCGATCATCACTGGCGACTACGACAATGATGGCGCCGTCGATCTGCTCATCACGCAGAATCAAGGGCCGGCGGTGCTGTTGCGCAACGAGGGCGGCAATCAAAACCACTGGCTCCGGCTCGGGCTCAAGGGATTGAACGACAACAAGTCGGCGATCGGGACGAAGGTTGAAGTTTTCTCGGGCGGCAACCGGCAGAAATTCGAAATCTACGGATCGAACGGCTATCTCGGACAGAACTCGCCGTATCTCACCGTAGGCCTTGGCGACGCGAAAGAAGCCGATATCGTGCGCATGCTCTGGCCCACCGGAGTGCTGCAGGATGAGATTCGGGTCGCCGGCGACAAGCAGCAGGACATTCAGGAACTCGATCGACGCGGCAGTTCGTGTCCCACACTGTTTGTGTGGAATGGCCAGCGCTACCAATTTGTGGCCGACATGCTTGGGGCTGGAGTCGTGGGACATTGGGTCGGACCCGGCCAGCGCGACATCCCGCGTCCGGTGGAGTGGATCAAGATTGACCGCGGCATGATTCGGCAGGAAGAAGGTCCGAAAACAGACTGTCATCCTGAGCGAAGCGAAGGATCTATGCACTCCCCGGCTAACTGCACAGGCCCTTTGCCGCAAAAAGCCGGGGCTCAGGGTCACAACGGATATGGGTCCACAAGAAATACCCTGAGTTTCCGATTCATGGAGCCTTTGGAAGAAGCGGTGTATCTGGATCAGGTGCGCCTGCTGGCTGTTGATCATCCCGCTGATGTGGATGTGTATCCCAACGAATACTTCGCTTCGAATCCTCCGTATCCGGAATTCAAGATTGTAGTGAGCCGCGATGCGCAGCCTCCCGCCGCTGCCGTAGACGGTCACGGGCACAACCTGCTGCCCGATCTGCTGGCGCATCGTTACGTGGGCGATTTCGCGCTAACCCAATTCCCGGGATTCGCCAAACCGCACAGCATGACGATTGATCTCGGGCAGGCTTACAAGGGCGGGCCGCTGTGGTTGCTCATGCATGGCGAAGTGGAATACTTCACGGCCAATAGCATGTACGCGGCGTCGCAGGCGGGAATCGCTGCCATTTCTCCATATGTCGAAGCACTCGACGCAATGGGTAAGTGGCATCGCGTGATCGACGACATGGGATTCCCGGCAGGCGGCCCGCGCACCATGACCGCCGATCTCACGGGTAAGCTGCCTCAGGGCACGCGAAAGATTCGCATCACCACCAACCTGCAGGTGTACTGGGACAGCATCTTGATTGACCGGGCCCCTCAGTCTTCCCACAACGTGCGCTCGAATCCTGTGACGCTGGTACGCGCCGATCTTGAGCATCACGGGTATCCGTTGAAGATTGAAGGCACGCCGCCGGGGAACGTGAATTACATCTACGAGCAGGCAAGCGCAACCGGACCGTACACCCGGCCAATGGGAACGTACACGCGCTATGGAGACGTGCTGCCGCTGCTCACGGCCACCGACGACAAGCTGGCGGTTTTCGGCTCAGGCGATGAAGTGCGGCTGGATTTTGATCCGTCGCATCTGCCATCGCTTCCCAAAGGCTGGGTGCGGGACTATTTCTTCGCGGCGAACGGGTACGAGAAAGACATGGACTTCTATGCCGCCGACGGAAACTTCGTCGCACCGTTACCCTTCCTGAGCATGGGAGAGTATCCGTACACACCGAAGAAATCATTCCCGCTCGACGATGCCCACGTGAACTATCTTCTCGAATACAACACGCGGCATATGTCGGGCAATGAGCAACGCGGGTACTGGTTCGATTACGGCGAACGAAGATAACCCCGGCGATGTATCAGTTCCTGGCTGTCATCCTGAGGCGCGTTCTTCGCGCCAGAAGGACCTACGCAGTGTGCCAGTACCAGCAGAAATGCACGGCTCTTTCGCTCCACTCATGACGACAAAGCGGATATGGAATCGTTTTAATATTGACATTCTTCAGCCTTCCATAATTCAATAGCCGGACCAATGGAAACCTCCACCGCTGCTCCTGCCGCTGGCCCACGCCTGCGTCGCACGCTGACATTATCCGACCTAATCCTGTACGGCATCATCGTAATTCAACCGGTCGCTCCCATGTCGGTGTTCGGAGTGCTCAGCGACCGTGGGCACGGGCACGTAGTCACGGCCATCCTGATCGCCATGGTAGCCATGCTGTTCACGGGCATCAGCTATGGGCGCATGGCGCGGGCTTACCCGAGCGCCGGCTCCGCCTTTACGTATGTCGCCCAGGAAGTGAACCCGGCCGTGGGGTTCGTGACCGGCTGGAGCATGGTCATGGATTACATGCTGAACCCGCTGATTTGTACTGTCTGGTGTGCGGGGCAGGCCCATCAATTCGCTCCTGGCGTTCCCTCCTGGAGCTGGAAAATTTTCTTTGCGCTGGTGTTCACGCTGCTGAACATTCGCGGCATCAAGACCTCGGCCCGGATCAATGCGGTGATGGCCCTGCTGATGGGAATGGTGGTCGTGGCTATCTTCGTGGCGGGCGCGCGCTACATCTTTGGCGCTCCCCAAGGCACCGTTTCCTACCTGACGCCGTTCTACGATCCGCATACGTTCACCTGGAGCAACCTGCTAGGTTGCACTTCAATTGCGGTTCTGACCTATATCGGCTTTGACGGGATTTCCACGCTTTCGGAAGAAGCGGAGAATCCCCGCCGCAACATCCTGGTGGCCACCGTGCTCACCTGCCTTGTGATCGGGCTTCTTTCCGCGGCAGAGGTATACGTGGCGCAACTGATCTGGCCCGCCCGGGAGCCGTTTCCGGATATCAACACTGCGTACTCGTTCGTTGCCGGACGTGCCTGGAAACCGCTGTTCCCCATCGTAGGCTTCACACTATTACTGGCGAATTTCGGCTCTGGATTTGGATCGCAACTGGGCGCCGCGCGTCTGCTTTATGGCATGGGCCGCAGCAATGCCTTGCCGAAATCGTTCTTCGGCGTGGTCGATCAAAAAAACCATGTTCCACGGAACAGTGTGATTTTCGTTGGAATTGTGGCGCTGCTGGGAGCCTTCGTGCTGGAGATCGTGGCCGGCTACCAGGCGGGTTCGTCGAATTCATTCTTTAGCTGGAACAATCTTTCGCAAATGCTCAATGGAGGCGCTGCCTACGGTTTGGGCGCTGAGATGTTGAACTTTGGCGCCCTCATCGCATTTATGGGCGTCAACGTGGCGGCGCTATTGCGATATTTTGTGCGCTCGAAAGAAAAGAAACTGGGTTACCTGATACCCCCAATCCTGGGTTTCCTGATCTGTTTCGGGCTATGGATCAATCTCAGTCGACCGGCCATGATCGTGGGCTCCATCTGGATGGCAGCGGGTATTTTCTTCGGCGCGGTGCGCACCAAGGGCTTTCGGAAGAATATGATCAGTTTCGAATTGCCGCCAGAAGAAGACTAAAGGAACAGCAGGCTAATGTTGGATGCCGGCAACATTGTCGCGTTTGTTCCGATCTCCGATGCCGAGAAGGCCAGGGCGTTTTACGAAGGCCCGCTCGGTTTGCGCTTTGTAAAGAATGACGGTGTCGCGTCCGTTCTCAACTAAAAAATCCACTCACTCTACATTCCAGCCGTTCACTTCCACCGTTGGCTTGGCGCTTCCAACTTGGCTGGTACGATAGGTCGCGGTGATTTCACGTTTTTCGCCCGGCAACAGCGAAATGTAGTTATCTTCCCAGACTACCGGCAGGATCTCTTCTCCTTTCGATCCTTTGTCGACCTTCAACCGAACGAAAAATGCGATGCTCTTGCTCGGATTGGAGAGCGTGACGTGAGTGATCGAGAATTCTCCTTTGGTTTCCGTGCGACTGGATTGCGCAACCTTCACCTTGGGCAATTGCGAGATCGCCGTGTAGTCCGCAAATGACGCGGTTGGAGTCATCCACCAGGTAGTCTTCGCCCAATCGAGTGTCTCCGGCTTCGTCGAGAGCCAGTAGAAATTAGACCCGACGAGTTTTCCTGTGGAGTCTTGCAGATGCAGTTCTAGAAAATATGTCGGACTCAATCCCGCCACATCCGGCAGCGTGAAAATTTTGGCAGTGCTGTCGGCGGGAGCATCGAGCGAATTCTCCTGCGAGAACTTCTCGCTCATATCCATGTTGTAGATTTTTGTTGTAAGCTTCAGCCCCTTTGCGTCCACGTATTGGCTGCTGACGACCCAAATGGAGTGATCGTCATATCCGTACAGCGGATGCAGCGCCTCCATAGCACGCTTGGCGCCGAAGTATCCGCCACCGGGACGCAGATAATAGTCGTACAAATGCCAGATCATCGACGGCCAGGCGTTGTTCAGCATCCACTGGATGACGCCGGTCGCCTCGTACTTGTTGCGGCTGTACGCTTCGTACATGGCGCGGACGCCTTCGTAGGTCTGCATCTGCGACTTGATGGCGAAGTCTTCCGGGCTGTCGGACTTGCCATAGCGCTCACCCAGAGCCTGGCTGAATACATTCATGGTCTTGAACTCGCCTCCGCCCGCGTGATAGTCCCAGACGTCGTCGATCGGCCAAAGGTGATCTTTGCCGACCATCTCGCGAATGCTCTCGATCGGCGGAACCGCAGGTCCCATGCTGGTTTCGGTGTTGAAGCCATAGGCTCCGCCACAACCTCCCGGATTGCACTGGCGGCGTCCGGGCTGGCCTTGGGGCGTGTCGACCTCCCAATAGCTTGGAGCGATGTATTCGTAAGGGCCCGTCATTTTCACGCCGCTGTCGCCTGTGACACTGGTCTTCTTTCCTGTTGCCGACGACACCGCCGGATTCGGCCACAGCAGATCCTTTTCGACATCGAGATACATCTGCTCCACGTCAGGCGGAGGAGGATTGTCGCTGCCGTTGAGCCACATCACCAGGCTGGGATGGCTGCGCAGCCGGTAGATCTGATCACGTAATGACTGTTTGGCAATCTCAAAATCCGGCGCCTGCCATTTCTGCCAGCGCTCCCAGAAATCACAGCAGCACCAGCCGGCCATTACGAGAATGCCTTCCCGGTCTGCAATGTCAAAGAACTCTTTCGTCTCCAGCTTGCCTTCAAGGCGAACCGTATTCAGACCCATGTCTTCGACATAGCGGAATTCATCGTGCAGACGTTGTGAGTTTTCCCGCAGCATCATGTCCGGAGTCCAGCCACCCCCGCGGATCAGGATATTTTTCCCGTTAATGTGGAAGGCGCGGCCGCCCACGGAGTTGAAATCGGAAGTGACCTCGCGGATGCCGAACTCGGTTTTCGAACGGTCGCTCACCACGCCGTTCACCTCAAATTCCATCGTGAGCGGATACAGTTCCGACTTGCCCATCTGAATCGGCCACCACAACCGGGGATTGGAAAACACTAGCTGGTCGAATTTGTCTGGCGTGAACGTCACATCCTTCGCTTCATTGGGAGCCAGCTCGACACCCTGCTCGAAGCTAACGTTTTCTATCTGGCCTTTAAGTTTTCCTTTCACCGGCTGGTTCGAGCCATTCTTCACCTGCGCCGTAACCGTTAGCTGCGCTTTGTCGTTGTCGGGTGTATTAAGTTTCGACACAACTGTTGGGTAGCGCAGAGCTACCGGACCGCTTGAGGTGAGATAAACATCCCGCCACAAGCCCATGTTCTTGTCGGGCGGCGCCGGGTTCCAGTCGACGAAGGTGATGGCCAGATCGTGATCCGTCGGGGCAAAGACCTGCACGGCAAGCACGTTTTCCGTCCCCGGCTTTACCGCGTTGGTGACGTTGAACTCGTACGTGCGCCACGCTCCGGCAACATCATCGGAGTTGGCGATCTGTTTTCCGTTCAGCCAGATGTTGGCGCGGTAGTTGATGCCATCAAATTTCAGCCATGCCACTTTGC